>Ga0208693_1000019_pt1 | contig 146727 bp, 145 predicted proteins | sample AD_UKC071_MetaG_FD_184438 | JGI IMG/M metagenome (GOLD analysis project Ga0208693, IMG submission 184438) | Active sludge microbial communities of municipal wastewater-treating anaerobic digesters from USA - AD_UKC071_MetaG (SPAdes) (version 2) | ecosystem: Engineered > Bioreactor > Anaerobic... | reverse complement strand
GCGACGCTGTTTCAGCGGCCGCGGGCCGAAGCAGCGGCGTATGAGCGAAGGCGCCGCTATCGACAACAAATGGCCGGCCTGCAGCCGAGGTTGTTCGGATGAAAATGTTTACCGGACAGTAGTGCGCGAAGGCGGGAATCCAGAAGCGACCACCCGCGAATGCACGGACTGCAACCGGCCCGTGCATCACGCGCCGCGACTCGCCTGCCATCCATCCCGCCGTTTTTCGCGCCCTTTGCGAAGCCTCTGCGCCCTTTGCGTTCAAAAAAAGGCGCCACCCATGAAAGCCTTCGCCGCCCTGTACCACGCGCTCGACGCCAGCACGTCCAGCAACGCCAAGCAGGCCGCGCTGCAGGCCTATCTGCGCGCCGCCGCGCCGCAGGATGCCGCCTGGGCCGTGTACTTTCTGGCCGGCGGCAAGCCGCGCCAGCTGGTGCCCACGCGTGTGCTGCGCGATCTGGCGCGCGAAGCCGCCGCCCTGCCCGAATGGCTGTTTGAGGAAAGCTACGACGCCGTCGGCGACCTGGCCGAAACCATCAGCCTGCTGCTGCCCGCGCCCACGCAGCCCGACGACCGCGGCCTGGCCGACTGGATGGCGCACGACCTGCTGCCCCTGCGCGGCCTGCCGCCCGATGCGCAGCGCGCGCGCCTGCTGGCGCAGTGGCAGCGGCTGGCGCCGGGCGAGCGGTTGCCCTACTTCAAGCTCATCACCGGCGCGTTTCGCGTCGGCGTGTCCAAGCTGCAGGTCACGCAGGCGCTGGCCGCCGTGGGCGGGCTGGACGCAAAAACAGTCGCCCAGCGCCTGATGGGCTACACCGCCATCGGCGCGCAGCCCACGGCGCGCGACTACCTGGCCCTGATCGCCCCGCACGACGCACCCACGCTGCTGGGCGCGCGCGGCGGACAGCCCTACCCGTTCTTTCTGGCGCACCCTTTCAATGAGCCGCTGGCGCGCTTTGACGAACTGCTGGGCGCGCCCGCCGACTGGCTGATCGAATGGAAGTGGGACGGCATCCGCGCGCAACTGGTGCGACGCGACGGCGACGTCTGGCTGTGGTCGCGCGGCGAAGAACTGATCACCGAGCGCTTTCCCGAACTGCAAGCCATGGGCCACACGCTGCCCGAAGGCACGGTGATCGACGGCGAGATCGTGGTCTGGAAAGCTCCTGAAACCATAGCTGCATCCACAAGCCCCTCAAGCGCAGGGGCCGCATTCGATGCCCAACCCGACCCCGACCGCGCCGACGCGCTGGCCGTGCTGGCGGGTTGCGTGCAGCCGTTCGCCGAGCTGCAAAAGCGCATCGGCCGCAAGACCGTCACGCCCAAGCTCCTGCGCGAACAACCGGCCGCCCTGCTCGCCTACGACCTGCTGGAAGATGGCGGCCAAGACCTGCGCACCCTGCCCCAGCACCAGCGCCGCGCCCGCCTTGAAGCCCTGGTCGCCGCCCACCCGCACCCCGCCCTGCACCTGAGCCCGCACGTCGAAGGCCCCGACTGGCCCGACCTGGCCCGCCAACGCGACGCCGCGCGCCGCCTGGGCACCGAAGGCTTCATGCTCAAGCGCCGCGACGCGGCGTACGGCGTGGGCCGCACCAAAGACGTCGGCGTGTGGTGGAAGTGGAAGATCGACCCCATGAGCGTCGACGCCGTGCTCATCTACGCCCAACGCGGCCACGGCCGCCGCGCCAGCCTCTACAGCGACTACACCTTCGCCGTCTGGAGCGGCCCGCCCGAAGACCCGGGCCGCACACTGGTGCCCTTCGCCAAGGCGTATTCGGGCCTCACCGACGAAGAAATGCGCCAGGTCGACGCCATCGTCCGCAAGACGACCCGCGAAAGCTTCGGCCCCGTGCGCAGCGTGGAGCCGACGCTGGTGTTCGAGCTAGGCTTTGAAGGCATCGCCCGCTCGGCGCGGCACAAAAGCGGGATTGCGGTGCGGTTTCCGAGGATGCTGAGGTGGCGGGTGGACAAGCCAGTGGACGAGGCGGATACCCTTGCAACGCTGGCGGCCCTACTGCCCACACCGGGGCACGGATGACCGGTCCGTGCTCAGTCGGGCGGCAAATTCGCCCCACCCGCCAGCGCCAGAACCGCCTGCGGGTTCATCGCCGCGATCGTGAGCAGCGTGCGCGCCGCGCCGCTCGGCTCCTTGCGCCCCTGCTCCCAGCCTTGCAAGGTGCGCACCGAAACGCCGATCAACTTGGCAAACTGCGATTGCGACAAGCCGGTTTTCCGCCGTGCTTCCACCGCCGGCGTATGCACCACATGCACCTGGCCGGCCTTCATTTCGCGCACGGCCTGCAACAAATCCGCCGCCAGATCACGGCCTGCCTCGTACTGCTCCAGTTCAGCCGGCGACAATGGTTTTTTAACTTTCGAGGACACGACGAATCTCCTTGAGTTGGGGGCCAGTCAAGTTGCCGATCGCCGACTTCGCATACAAGGTCAGCAGCACCAACTGGCCCGAAGCCAGGCGTGAAAAATAGATCACGCGCACACCGCCCGATTTGCCCACGCCCGGGCGTGCCCAACGCACCTTTCGGATGCCCCCCGACTGCGGCACCACATCGCCCGCCTCTGGGTTGTCGGCAAGAAAGGCCGCAAATTGACCCCGTTCTTCCTCCGTCCAGTACATCGGCCACTGCCGCTGGAACAGAGTGGTCTCGACGATGGTCAACATGATCCAATTGTACGCCTTAGGCGCATAGACGCAGCGCGCTTGAAGCCGAACGGACGCTGGTCACTTTCGCCAGCGTACTCGGGCCTCACCGACGAGGAAATGCGCTAGGTCGACGCCATCGTCCGCAAAACCACCCGCGAAAGTTTCGGCCCCGTGCGCAGCGTGGAGCCGACGCTGGTGTTTGAACTGGGCTTTGAAGGCATCGCCCGCTCGGCGCGGCACAAAAGCGGGATTGCGGTGCGGTTTCCGAGGATGTTGAGGTGGCGGAGGGATAAGCCAGTGGAGGAGGCGGATACGGTGGGGGCGTTGATGGGGTTGTTGCCTGAGCCAGATCGGACTTTTTAGCGGGATTAACGGCTGAGTTAAGCCGCCGAGCGAAGTGACGACTGACCGGTGCTAGCGTAGCCTAAGCCCACGAAGAGCGGTCGGCTTGAACGAATTGTTAGGCCACTACACGACGTCGAAGTAGATACCAAGTTCCTTCACTATGTCTGTCGCGGTTGCGCTTTCGACGCTCGGCCCATTCACAACTCGTGTCCGAGGCACAGACTTGTGAGCAATTTCTCCCCTCTCGCTCCCGAAGCTATTCAACGTGGCTGTGATCGTAGACGACAGTTCTTCCGTTGTCTTTCCTGCGATCAAAGACAGCGCCACAAAGGACGCTTCTTTAATACCATTGTTCTCTGCAATTTTTGCCTTGGCTTTTCCGAGCAGGGCCGTGAGCCGCGCAGATAAGTCACCATGGTCGAACTTCGGCGGTAGAGGGTCACCACAGCAAAGAAGACTTTGCATGGCAAAAATGTGTGGGTTATCTCTTTGCCAAGGTAAGTTGCTTGAAATCGCGCTTTCAATTTGGACGATCCTCTCCTTCGCTTTCTCTTCCAGAAACATCTCGATTTCCGCATGGAAGAGAAGTTTGAAGGCTGCAATACAGTCTAAGTCTGCATCGAACGTGAACGGATCTTGCGCTTCTTTACATAGCTCTTCCTCCAAAAATTTCCTTCTCAGCTGGTCCAACCTTAGGCTTAGGTGCTTGTAATGCTTGCAGGGATTAGGCATCTCACGCCATCTCTTTGATAGCCTGATTGTAGGTCTTGCTCAATACAGCTGCTAGTCGCTCGCCCCAAGCGTCAATACGATAATCCGTGGCTTGTTTCTTCTTGGTAGTACGTTCTACGGATTCTTTAAATTCCGGCTCGCAGCAAAGGGATTTGAAGGCTTCCACCACTTCTTCTCGCTTTGATGTAACGTCAGCCGCAACCCCCTCGTCGCCAAAAAAGCGCGCCACTGCGTCGAAGATGGCTCTATTCATAACGCGCTCGTACCTGTCGCCAGTCCACTTTTTGAATGCATCTTCGCCAAAAATTGTTTTCGAAGTTGCGAGTGCTCTATCAAGCCTCTTGAGCAGAAGATCGGCTTCGCTTACCTTGTTCGACCAATCATTTTCGAAATACTCAGTCGTATCGTCGAGAAATTTCTTGAAATTGCCCTGGTAACTCTCGATGCCCTTCTCGAATGCCAAGAATCTTAATACTAACTCCGAATCCCTCATTCTCTTGTCAAGCTCGTCCCCGAATAGCGACTTGAACTCTGCGCTATTGATTAAGTAGTCTTCGATATGGTCTATTAGTTTTCCGCCCGTGAGAGCTTTCCGCAACTCTTGAGGCGAGAGCGGCAGGCTACCGCTATTTAGACGATAGAATATCGCGTACAAGAAATTATCGTCTTTCCAGTTCTTTATAACTGTAGAGCGGAGTGTGCTGTTGTCGAAATTGTTGCGGTCGTCGTCGACTAGGTCACTATACTTCTTTCCGTTCAGGTCGCCACGAATATCCAGCCCAGAGAGAGAAAAATCGTCCTCAATAAAACCCTTGATCGATACGAGACGTTGCTTCCCGTCGATTACGATAAACTTTCCCCGCTGCTCCTGATTCTCAGCGAGTACGATATTAGGGACCGGCATGCCGACGATTATCGATTCAATGAGACGGCTTTTTCTTATGGTGTCCCAAGCCGCTCGCCTTTGAAACTTGGGCTGGAGATCAATGTTCTCCTTCTTTATTTGACTATAGATAGTTTCAATGGTCCAGTCGTGACTGACTACCACGGCGTCGCGAAAATCTACGCTCCCCGTGATGTCGCCTTCGTCTTCTTGCTGGTCGTCTGGAACCTGAAGTTCTTGCATGATCTTCCTCTTGTTTGAATAGTGACCCAACTTTAATCGTCACTTGTGGACCTATCGGTTAACCTCACGCACTTGGGTGACATGATTCCACGTGAGGAATCTTACATGGTTCAACTGAATGGACACCCAGTTTAAACGTCCCATACCGCGGCGTAGCGCCGCAGCGCATGAAGCGCCTTTCAGTCGTGCATGGTGGGCTGATCGCGCTCGGTCATAAAGTCGGGCGTCACGCCCGAGCCTCTGAACCAACTATCCCAACTCTCGCCAACGGGTGCGATCACGCGTGCGCGGCCCACCGCGACCACCGCGACCTGGCGAACGTCGTTATCCAGCGCGACGGCTTTGGGCAGTCGCACCATCTGGGTGCGATTGTTCAGAAAAACACGAGTTCGGATCATGCGCACGCTCCATGGACAAAAAGTATTCTCTAACAGGACTATGCAGCGCCAGCCATCAGCGGCTTCGTCCGACCCGTGGCAGACGGATCGGCCCTGAAAATGCCACATGGCCCGCCCTTCCCCCAGCTCATCAGAGCGCGTTGACGCCAAATTCGGCCGGGCCACAGACTGGCTCGCCACGCGCGGCCAGCGCCCCTTCCCGTTCCAGCTCGACGTCTGGCAAGCCATCGCCGAAGGCCGCAGCGGCCTGCTGCACGCCACCACGGGCGCGGGCAAGACGCTGGCGGTGTGGCTTGGCGCCTTGATGCGTTTTGTGCCGCCAGCGCTTGCCAGTCAAGCGCCAGCAGCTATCGAATCAGAAGCAAACTCCAATCCAACCAAGGCCCCGCCGCTCACCGTGCTGTGGCTCACTCCCATGCGCGCACTGGCGGCCGACACGTTGCGGGCGTTGCGCGGGCCGCTGGCCGATCTGGCGCCGCATTGGACGAGCGGGCTGCGCACGGGCGACACCACCAGCGGCGAGCGGGCGGCGCAAAGCCGCCGGCTGCCTACCGTGCTGGTGACCACGCCCGAAAGCCTGTCGCTGCTGCTGGCGCGCGCCGATGCGCGCGAGGCGCTGCAATCGGTGCAGTTGGTGGTGGCCGACGAATGGCACGAGCTGCTGGGCAGCAAGCGCGGGGTGCAGGTGCAGCTGGCGTTGGCGCGGCTGTCGGGCTGGAACCCGCAGCTGATGGTGTGGGGCATGTCAGCCACGCTGGGCAATCTGCAAGAGGCGCTGCAGGCGCTGTTGCCACGGCAGTTGGATACTACTGAATCGATAGCTGTTCGCGCACGTCCGGCAAGCGCCAGGGGCACAAAACGTTCAAAAAACGCCGCACCGCCCAGCCCCGCCCTGGTCCAGGGCCGCATCGACAAACCGCTGGTCATCGACACCCTGTTGCCCGCGCGCGCCGAGCGCTTTGCCTGGGCCGGGCACATGGGCTTGCAGATGCTGCCGCAGGTGATTGAAGCGATTGAGGGCAGCGGCTCGACGCTGGTGTTTACCAACACGCGCTCGCAGGCCGAGCGCTGGTACCAGGCGCTGATCGAGGCGCGGCCCGACCTGGCGGGCGTGCTGGCGCTGCACCATGGTTCGCTCGACAAGTCGGTGCGCGACTGGGTGGAACTGGGCCTGAAGGAAGGCCGCCTGAAAGCGGTGGTGGCCACCAGCAGCCTGGACCTGGGCGTGGACTTTCTGCCGGTCGAGCGCGTGCTGCAGATCGGCAGTTGCAAAGGCGTGGCGCGGCTGCTGCAGCGCGCCGGCCGCAGCGGGCACGCGCCGGGGCGCACGGCGCGCATCACGCTGGTGCCAACCCACAGCCTTGAAATCGTCGAAGGCGCGGCGGCGCGCGAGGCGGTGCAGGCGGGCCAGATCGAATCGCGCCACAGCCCGCAGGCGCCGCTGGATGTGCTGGTGCAGCACCTGGTGACGGTGGCGCTGGGCGGCGGTTTTACGCCCGATGCGCTGCTGGCCGAGGTGCGCCGCACGGCCGCCTATGCGCGGCTGACCGACGACGACTGGCGCTGGTGCCTGGACTTCGTGCGCCAGGGCGGACCGTCGCTGGCGGCCTACCCGGACTTTCACCGCGTGCTGCCCGATGCCGAAGGCGTGTGGCGCGTGCCCGACGCGCGGCTGGCGCGGCGCCACCGCGCCAACATCGGCACCATCGTCAGCGACGCGGCGATGAGCGTGCAGTACGTCGGCGGCGCGCGCCTGGGCACGGTGGAAGAGAGCTTCATCGCGCGGCTGAAACCGGGCGACGTGTTCATGTTTGCCGGCCGCCTGCTGGAGCTGGTGCGCGTGCACGAGATGACGGCCCAGGTGCGCCGCGCGCCGCCGGGCCACGCCGCGCTGCCGCGCTGGAACGGCGGGCGCATGCCGCTGTCCAGCACCTTGGCCGACGCCGTGGTGCGCGAACTGGCCGCGTTTGAGGCCGGAACCGCCGCCAGCCCCGAGCTGGCTGCGGTGGCGCCGCTATTGAAATTGCAGCAGCGCTGGTCGCGCCTGCCGGTGCCGGGCACGCTGCTGGCCGAGACGCTGAAGAGCCGCGAAGGCTGGCACCTGTTTCTCTACCCCTTTGCCGGCCGCGTGGTGCACATGGGGCTGGCGGGCCTGCTGGCGTGGCGCGCGGCGCAGGGCGAGCCGGGCACGTTTTCGCTGGCGTTCAACGACTACGGGCTGGAGCTGCTGTCGGCCAAGCCCATCGACTGGGCGGCGCTGCTGCCAACCCTGATCGCGTTGCCCGATGAAGCGCCGCCAGACCAGGCCGCCGGCCGCCGGCCCGCGCTGTTGGCCGAGGTGCTGGGCAGCATCAACGCGGGCGAACTGGCGCGGCGGCGCTTTCGCGAGATTGCGCGCATCGCCGGGCTGATCTTTCAAAGCCACCCGGGCGAGCAGCGCAGCAGCCGGCAGTTGCAGGCCAGCGCGTCGCTGTACTACGAGGTGTTTCAGAAATACGACCCCGGCAACCGCCTGCTGCTGCAGGCCGAAGGCGAGCTGCTGCGGCAGGAGCTGGACATCGACCAGCTTGCCGCCGCGCTGACGCGCATGCAGGCGTGGCAGTTGGCGCTGCAGCCGCTTCAGCGCCCCACGCCCTTCGCCTTTCCGCTGATGGTCGAGCGCTTTCGCGAGCGCCTGACCAACGAACCGCTGGCCGACCGCATCGCGCGCATGGTGGCCGATCTGGAGCGGGCGGCGGGGAATGACGGTTCGGGTGACGCGACCGCGCCGGACGCCGAGACCGTGGGGCAGGCGCTGCGGCTGGCGGATGAGTCGATGGGGAGAAAGGCGCGGCAGGATGCGGCGAGCGAAGCGGACGACGTGGCGGAGGCGGGGCAGGCGCCGGCCACGCGGCAGCGTGTTCGTCGGCCCCGGCAACCACGGCGGAGTTGATGGGACGCCAACCACACAGTAATGCTCTGATTTCCTCGGGGAGCACGGCGTGAACCTGGCGGCATTTCTCCCTCTCCTGCTGGGAGAAGGTTGGGGGGTGAGGGCAATCCACGTCCGCACGTCGCTCGCCAACACCGAGCACAAACCTGAAAGATATCCCTTCCGCTGCGCTTGCTCATGCCCTTCGACAAGCTCAGGGCGAACGGTTTGAGGTGGAACTACGCCGGCTTTTTTCAGATATTGCAACACCGAGCACGAACCTCAAAGATATCCAATCCGCTGCGCTTGCTCATGCCCTTCGACAAGCTCAGGGCGAACGGTTTGAGGTGGAACTGCACCGGCTTTTTTCAGATATTGCAACACCGAGCACGAACCTCAAAGATATCCGATCCACTGCGCTTGCTCGTGCCCTTCGACAAGCTCAGGGCGAACGGTTTGAGGTGGAACTGCACCGGCTTTTTTCAGATATTCAACATCGAGCACAAACTTGAAAAATATCCAATCCGCTGTGCTTGTTCATGCCCTTCGACAAGCTCAGGGCGAACGGTTTGAGCTGGATATCCATTCCGCTGCGCTTGCTCATGCCCGTCCGCAAGCTCCGGAGCGAACGGTTTGAGGTGGAATTGCAACGGCTTTTTTCAAATGACCGACCCTACACCCCTCACCCCTACCCACTCCCGCACGCGTGAGCGGGAGCCAAACCGCGCCTGCGTCATCGAAGTCAGTGGCGAATCGATCGAACTGCGCGCCGACAAAACCGCCTTCTGGCCCGCCCAGCGCACCTTGTTCGTCGCCGACGCCCACGTGGGCAAGGCCGCCGTGTTCCGCGCGCGCGGGCTGCCCGTGCCAGAGGCGACGACGGACGAAACGCTGGCCGCGCTGGCGCAGGCACTGGCCGACACCGGCGCCACGCACCTGGTGCTGCTGGGCGACTTTTTGCACGCGCGCGAGGCGCAGCACCCCGCCGTGCTGGGCGCGTTGAGCGACTGGCGTGCGCGCCATGCGACGCTGGCCGTGACACTGGTGCGCGGCAACCACGACCGGCACGCGGGCGATCCACCGCCTGATCTGGCCATGGCGTTGGCGGACGAGCCGCTGAGGCTGGGCGCGCTGGCCGCCTGCCACCACCCGCAGCGCCTGCCCGGCGCCACGGTGCTGGCGGGCCACGTGCATCCGGTGATCGGCCTGGCCGGGCCTGGCCGCGACGGGCTGCGACTGCCCTGCTTTCACCACGCGCCGGGCCTGCTGGTGCTGCCGGCCTTCGGCGCCTTCACGGGCGGGCAGCGCGTGGCACCCGCGCCGGGCGAGCGCTGCTACGCCGTGGGCGCGGGCCGCGTGTGGCCGGTGGGCGTGGGCTGATCACCGCCCGCGCCGTGCGCTGGCGTCAGCGCCCCATTTCCTTCAGGTAGGTGTTGCGCGCCGCGACCGCCGTGCCGGTGAAGTCGGTGAACACGCCATCGACGCCAGCGCGCAAGTACGGCAGGTATTCCTTGGCCGGGTCGCCGCCAAAGGCGCCGGCCAGGTACTTGGCCTCATTGCGGAAGGTGTAGACGTGCACGAACAAGCCGGCCTTGTGCGCGTCGGCAATCACGCTGTTGGGCGTGACGCTGTTCACGTCGGCCAGCTTGCCCTTGTAGCCGGCGGTGGTGGGCCACGGGTTGACCTGCAGCTTCATCACCTCGGGCTTCCAGGGGCCGATGCCGTCGGCGTACTGCTTGATCTCGGCCAGCGCGGCGGGCTTGAACATCTCGCCAAACATGCGGCCGTCGCCGGCCAGCGTCCAGCTGTACGGGCGCCCGCTGACGAAGTTGTCGGAGTCGTCGGTGACGTAAATCATTTCGCCGGTTTTGTAGTCGACCGCGTTGCCGTCGATCAGCTGCACCGCCTTGCCCTTGTAGCCGGCGCTGCGCAGGTACTTCAGGCTGGGCGGATCGAAGCTCTGCACGAACAGGGCGGCATCTTTGCTGTTGAGGTTGTTGGCGTTGATGACCTTGAGTACCGCGTCCTCGAACGGCTGCGTGCCGGGGCAGCCGTTGGCGCGCGCCTGGGCGTTGTTCCAGTAGGGGTTCTTGGTTTCGGGGTAGACCGAAATGGCGCGGCCCGTCGCCTTGGACTTGGCCTTGGCGATGTCGATCACTTCCTGAAAGCTGACGATGGGCAGCTTGCCGTTGTAGGTGGTGGGACGCTGGTCGCGCGCATCGTAGGTGGTGCCGTTGATGCCCCACTGGCGCAGTTCGGCCAGGGTGAAGTCGGTGATCGACCAGTCGCCGGTGTGGTCTTCGCCATCCACCACCAGCGACTTCAGCACCGACTTGGGGTCGGCCGGGTTGGTCAGATCGCTCAAATACGTGGCCGGGCCGCCGTATTTGGCCACGTCGTATTTCACCGCCACCGCCACGCCCGGCACGGTGCGCTTGCGCGCCGCTACCTCGGGCACCTTGGCCGCCACTTCGGCGATGTTGGTGTTGTCGCTCAGCCAGGGGTTGTGGCGCGCCACCACCACGCAATCCTTGGTCAGGTGCAGGTCCAGCTCCAGCGAATCGCCGCCGGCATCGGCCGCCGCCTCGTAGGCCATCTGCGTCTCTTCAGGGTACAGGCCCGGCAGGCCGCGGTGCGAAATGACCAGCGGCGCCTTGCCGTCGAGCGTGGGCAGATCGTTGTCGTCGCCGCCGCAGGCCGCCAGCGCCGCCGCGCCCGCCACGGCGGTGATGATCCATCCCTTGTGAAATACCTTGCGTGCGCGCATGAAAACCCCTCCAGTGATCAGATGTGGCCGCCGCGAACCGCGGCGGTGCACCACTGTATGAACGAAATATGGCAACTTCGTGATGGTGCATGGCCCGCGCCAGGCGCGCCTGGGCGCGCCAAAGGCCGCGGCGGCGCGGCGCAGCCCGCGCGGGCTTATTTATTGATAGCACCAAGTCATTGCGTGAAGCGCGCACAGCCCCGCTTTTGACCGCTCCCGTCGTGACACCGGCGCGCGGCCACCGCGCCGGCCAACGCCGCCTCACCCACTCTGCTAGGCTTGCTGCGTGACTTTTTCTCGCGCCGCGCCTCCCCTGCCCGACCCTGCCGCTCCGCCCGTGCGCGCCGCCAGCATGTCGCCCGCGCTGGTGGTGGTGATGCTGGCCCTGTTGCTGGGCATTCAGCCCATCACCACCGACGTCTACCTGCCCGCGCTGCCGGCTTTGCAGGCCGATTTCGGCGCGACCATGTCGCAGGTGCAGATGACGTTTGCCGCGCTGCTGCTGGCGTTTGGCACGTCGCAGCTGGTGTGGGGCCCGCTGTCAGACCGCTTTGGCCGCCGGCCGGTGCTGCTGGCGGGCATGGGCGCGTACGTGGTGGCGTCGGTGGCCTGCGTGGTGGCGCCGGGCATGGACTGGCTGATCGCCGCGCGCGTCGCGCAGGGCGCGGCCATGGGCGCGGCGGTGATGGGCGCGCGCGCCGTGGTGCGCGATCTGTACCAGCCGCTGGAAGCGGCCCGCGTCATGTCCAAGGGCCTGTCGGGCCTGGGCGTGATCGCCATCTGCTGCGCCCCGCTGGGCGGCCTGCTGACCGACGTGCTGCACTGGCGCGCGGCGATGGCGGTGCTGGTGGTGTTCGGCGTGGCCACCTTCGCGCTGCTGGCGCTGCGGTTTCGCGAAACCCTGACCCGCCGCAACCCCGACGCGCTGTCGCCCGGCACGCTGTGGCGTTCGTGGCGGCACATCGCGCGTCACCCGACCTTCGCCACCTACTGCCTGCTGTCCACGGGCTCGTACATGGCGCTGTTCACGTTTCTGGCCAGTTCGTCCTTCGTGCTGATCGAGGCGCTGGGCCTGTCGCGCACGGCCTATGGCGCGGTGATGGCGGCCGGCTCGGTGGTCTACATCGCGGGCACCATGGCCTGCCGCCGCCTGCTGGTGCGCTGGAACCTCCGGCGCGCGGTGTTCGCCGCCGGCTGGGTGACCTTCGCGGCCGGCGTGCTGATGGCGGCACTGGCATGGATCGGCTGGGGCCAGCCGTGGTACGGCGCCTGGGCGGTGGTGCTGCCGCAATGGCTGTTTCTGCTGGCGCATGGGGTGCACCAGCCGGTCGGCCAGAGCGGCGCGGTGGCGCCGTTTCCGCACATGGCGGGCGCGGCGTCGGCGCTCAACGGCTTCGTGATGATGGCGGTGGCCTTCCCCATGGGGCTGTGGCTGGGCCGCGCCATGGACGGCACGGCGCGCCCACTGGCTTATGGCTTTCTGCTGTGGTGCACGGTGATCGCCGTCACGGCCTGGACGCTGGTGCAAAAACATGGCGAACCGGCCCGGCACTGACATGACAAAGCCGACCGGCGCCAACGCCCCGACCACGCCCCTGTGCATCGCCGGCCCCACCGCCAGCGGCAAGAGCGCGGTCGCCCTGGCACTGGCCGCACGCGTGCCGGCCGAAATCATCAGCGTCGATTCGGCGCTGGTCTACCGTGGCATGGACGTTGGCACCGCCAAGCCCACGCCGGCCGAGCGCGCGGCCGTGCCGCACCACCTGATCGACATCCGCGATCCGCGCCAGGCCTACAGCGCGGCCGAATTCGTGCGCGACGCGCGGCGATTGATCGACGACATCCGTGCACGCGGGCGTCTGCCGCTGCTGGTGGGCGGCACCATGCTGTACTTCAAGGCGCTGTTCGACGGCCTGGACGCGCTGCCAGCCGCCGACCCCGCGGTGCGCCAGCAGATCGAGCAGCGCGCCGCGCGCGACGGCTGGCCCGCGCTGCACGCCGAACTGGCGCGCGTCGACCCCGCCACCGCCGCCCGCCTGGCGCCGGCCGACAGCCAGCGCATCCAGCGCGCGCTGGAAGTGTGGCAGTTGACGGGCCAGCCGCTGTCGGCGCTGCAAACTACAAAAACCATAGCTGGTCGCGCTGACATGGCAAGCGCTGGCGTGCTTTTTTCGTTAGAACCCGCGGACCGCGCCTGGCTGCACGAACGCATCGCGCGCCGCTTTGACGACATGCTGGCGGCGGGCCTGGTCGACGAAGTGGCGGCCTTGCGCGCGCGCGGCGACCTGTCGCCGGACCTGCCCTCGATGCGCTGCGTGGGTTATCGCCAGGTGTGGGACACGCTGGACGGCCGCCAGCCGGCCGACACCCTGCGCGAGCGCGGCATCGCCGCCACCCGCCAGCTGGCCAAGCGCCAGCTGACCTGGCTGCGCGGCATGCCCGAACGGCGCGTCATCGTCGCCGATTCACCCGGCGCCACCGACGCGTTGTTGGCCGCCGCCGGGGTGCGATGACCGCCTCGGCGCGGCCGGCAAACGGGCGCTGGACCGGACTTTACGCAGCTTTACCTCTGCCCGCGCACGCGCAAGCCACGATCTGCGCGGAAGATTCAGCCGATTGAAATCACGCCACCAGATCATCGCCCCGCCTTGCTGAATGGACGGCCTGCGGTGCCGCGGCGCACACACAAAGACGAAGGAAAAGACCCATGGGAAGCTTCGATCCTCATCCGGTGGCGCCGCGCGCGCTTTGCGATGAACCCGCGCCGCCGGCACGACAACCGCACGGCCAGGATGCCACCGACCTGCCACCGCTTGCGTCGCCCCGCCCGCTCGCGCCCGCCGTGGGCGGCCTGTCGGTGCTGATGTCGGCGGTGCTGGCCGCCTGCGGTGGCGGCAGCGACACGGCGCCTGCGCCTGCACCCACGCCTGCGCCTGGACCTGCGCCCACGCCGTCGCCGAGCCCCACTCCCGCGCCTGCGCCCACCCCGGCGCCCACGCCGGCGCCGGCGCCGAGCCCCACCCCGGCGCCAGCGCCCATCGCCCCCGCCGAGGCCGCGCGCTTTCTGCAGCAGGCGCAGTTCTCGTGCAGCGACGCGGACGTGGCGCAAGTGCAATCGCAGGGTTACGCTGCCTGGCTGGACACGCAGATGAACGTGCCCATATCGACCAGCGGCTGGGACTGGCTGATGGCGCAGGGCTACAACCGCGTCGATGTGGTCTTCAACGGCCAGTACACCGATTTCATGGTCTGGAACCAGCTGATCACCGCGCCCGACGCGCTGCGCAAGCGCCTGGCGCTGGCCTGGTCGGAAATCATGGTGGTGTCGGCCGTGGGCATCGACGGCGAATCGCCCTCGTTCGCCATGGCGGCGTACTGGGACGTGCTGAACGCCCACGTGTTTGGCAACTACCGCCAGTTGCTGGAGGCCGTCACGCTCAACCCGGCCATGGGCAGCTACCTGAACATGCGCGGCAGCTTGAAGGAAGACCCGGCCACCGGCCGCCACCCCGACGAAAACTACGCGCGCGAGGTGATGCAGCTGTTTTCCATCGGCCTGGTGCAGCTCAATGCCGATGGAAGCGCCACGCTCAACGCGGCCGGCCAGCCGCTCTACACCTACGGGCCGGCCGACGTGACTGGGCTGGCGCGCGTGTTCACCGGCTACAACTGGGACACCACGGGCCACGTGCGCGCCACCAACCCACTGAAGTTTCGCAACCCGATGACGGTCACCGCCAGCAAGCATTCGACGCTGGAAGCCAGCTTTCTGGGCGTCACCGTGCCGGCCGGCACGCCGGCCGACCAGGCGCTGAAAACCGCGCTGGACGCGCTGCACAACCACCCCAACACCGGCCCCTTCATTGCGCGGCAGCTGATACAGCGCCTGGTGACCAGCGCGCCCAGCCCGGCCTACGTCGGCCGCGTGGCCGCCGCGTTTGCCAACAACGGCGCTGGCGTGCGCGGCGATCTGCGCGCCGTCACCAAGGCGGTGCTGCTCGACCCCGAGGCGCGCACCGACCCCGCGCAAGCGGCGCCCGGCTGGGGCAAGCTGCGCGAGCCCATCGTCCGCTGCGTGCAGTGGGCACGCACCTTCGGCGCCACGTCGAACGACGGCACCTGGATGGTGTACGACCAGTCCAACCCATCCACCGCGCTGGGCCAGAGCCCGCTGCGCAGCCCATCGGTGTTCAACTTCTTCCGCCCCGGCTACGTGCCGCCCGGCACGGCGCTGGCGGCCAGCGGGCAAACGGCGCCCGAGTTCCAGATCACCAACGAAAACTCGGTGGCTGGCTACGTCAACTTCATGCAGAACGTCATCGCCTACGGGCTGTATGGCAGCAGCACCAGCAAGGTCTGGGTGAGCAGCTACACGGCCGAGCTGGCGCTGGTGGCCGACCCGGCGGCGCTGGTGAATCGGCTCAACCTGTTGCTGGCGGCCGGGCAGTTGTCCAGCGCCACCGTGGCCACCATCCGCGACGCCATCGCCAGCATCGGCGCCACCACCGACGCCGGCAAGAACAACCGCGTGTGGGCCGCCATCCTGATGGTCATGGCCTGCCCCGAATACATCGTGCAGAAATAAAGGACAGCGCCCCATGACCACGACTCATCAACCGGCGCGGCGCGCCTTTCTGCAACGCCTGGGCCAGCTGGGCCTGGCCGGCACCGCCACCCCCTGGGCGCTGAACCTGGCGGCCATGGGCGAGGCAGCCGCCTTCACCGCCAACGACTACAAGGCGCTGGTGTGCGTCTTCCTCTACGGCGGCAACGACAACGGCAACACCCTTATCCCCTACGACGCCGCGGGCCACGCCCAGTACGCCACGGTGCGCACCAACATGGCGCTGGCGCGCGACAGCCTGGCCGCCACCGCGCTCAGCCCTGCCACGGCGCTGGCCGGCGGCGTGCAATATGCGCTGGCACCTTCTTTGGCGCCTTTGAAGGCGTTGTTCGACAGCGGGCGGCTGGCGGTGCAACTCAACGTCGGCACGCTGGTGCAGCCGACCACGGTGGCGCAGTTCAAGGCGCAGTCGGTGCCGCTGCCGCCCAAGCTGTTTTCGCACAACGATCAGCAGTCGTACTGGCAAAGCTCGCGCGCCGAGGGCGCGGTGCGCGGCTGGGGCGGCGCGCTGGGCGACGTGGCGCTGGCCAGCAACGGCGGCTCGGTGTTTACCTGCATGTCGGTCACCGGCAACGCGGTGTTCCTGTCGGGCCAGAACGCACTGGCCTACCAGATGGGCAGCAGCGGCGCGATGGCCATCCGGGCCGCCACGGCGCCGCTGTACGGATCGGCCGCCTGCCAGAACGCGCTGCGCACGCTGATCACGCAGGCCCGCGCGCAGACGCTGGAAAACGAGTTCACACGCATCGTCAGTCGCTCGATCTCGTCGCAGGGCACGTTGGCCAGCGCGCTGGGCAGCAGCCCCAATCTGGACGGCTTTTTCACCGACAACGGCACGCTGTCGCAGCAACTCAAGATGGTGGCGCGGCTGATCGCGGCGCGCGGCGCACTGGGGCTCAAGCGCCAGGTGTTCCTGGTGTCGCTGGGCGGCTTCGACACGCACGACGGTCTGCTGACGCGCCAACCACCGCTGCTGGCGCAGGTGGCGGCCGCGCTGACGGGTTTTCAGGCCGCCATCGACAGCCTGGGTCTGGCACCCAACGTGACGGCGTTCACCGCGTCCGACTTTGGCCGCACGCTGACCTCCAACAGCGACGGCTCTGACCACGGCTGGGGCAGCACGCACTTCGTGCTGGGCGGCGCGGTCAAGGGCGCGGCCTTTTACGGCACGCCGCCCCAAATCGTCATCAATGGCCCCGACGACGTGGGTCAGGGCCGCCTGCTGCCCAGCACCGCGGTGGACCAGTACGCGGCCACGCTCGCGCGCTGGTTCGGCGTCAGCGACAGCGAACTGCCGCTGGTGATGCCCAACATCGTCAATTACGACAGCCGCAACCTCGGCTTCATGGGCTGACCGGCGGTTTATTCAATCGTCAAGCGCTGGCCGCCGCTGGCCTGCTTCTTGGGCAACGTCAGCTGCAGCACGCCGTTTTCGCAGCGCGCCTTGGCGGCGGCCGAATCCACGTCCTGCGGCAGCTGAAAGCTGCGCGACACGGCGCCGTAGTAGCGCTCGGTGCGCAGCACCTTCTCGCCGGCGCCAGACTGCGTGTCTTGCTGCTTGATTTCGGCGCGCAGCGTGACCACGCTGCCGTCAATGGACACGTGAATGTCCTCCTTGGGCACGCCCGGCACTTCGGCCAGCACGGTGTAGGCGCCATCGGACTCCTTCACGTCGATGCGGATCTGCGCCGCCGTCGGCAGCGGGTCGCCATGCAGCGGCTTGATGAAAAAGCCGGGGGCGAATTCCTTGAAAAAGTCGTCGAACAAGTTGCCGCGGGTGGGTGGATTGGCCATGGTGAGTCTCCTTTCGGGGGTGACACGGCACGGTGCCGCTGTCCTTGCACATGACTGCCGGCGGCGCGATTTCAAGGGCACGCGGCTGGCCCGGCCCAGGCGGGGCGCCAGCGCGCAAAGCATGGGAAAATACGCGTTTTGCGGCGCCATCGCGCGCCGCCGTTTTCGGGGCCCGCCGCCCGCTGCTCTTCGCACAATCCATGTCGTCCTCCCTGCACCCCATGCTCAACGTGGCCATCCGGGCCGCGCGCGCCGCTGGCGCCATCATCAACCGCGCCGCGCTCGACGTCGAGGCCGTGCGCATCTCGCAGAAGCAGGTCAACGACTTCGTCACCGAGGTCGACCACGCCAGCGAAAACGCCATCATCGACACGCTGCTGACCGCCTACCCCCACCACGGCATCCACGCCGAAGAATCGGGCACCACGCGCGGCAACCCGCATTCAGATCACGTCTGGATCATCGACCCGCTGGACGGCACCACCAATTTCATCCACGGCTTTCCGGTCTATTGCGTCAGCATCGCGCTGGCCGTCAAGGGCCGCATCGAACAGGCCGTCGTCTACGACCCCACGCGCAACGACCTGTTCACCGCCACGCGCGGGCGCGGCGCCTACCTGAACGACCGGCGCATCCGCGTCAGCAAGCGCACGCACCTGCCCGAATGTCTGATCGCCACCGGCTTTCCGTTCCGCAAGGGCGACGACTTCCCGACCTATCTGCAGATGATGAGCGACGTGATGCAGCGCACCGCCGGCCTGCGCCGCCCGGGCGCCGCCGCGCTCGACCTGGCCTACGTCGCCGCGGGCTTTACCGACGGCTTTTTTGAAACCGGGCTCAAGCCGTGGGACGTGGCCGCCGGCAGCCTGCTGGTGACCGAGGCCGGCGGCCTGATCGGCAACTTTGCCGGCGAGGCCGGCCACATCGACCAGCCCGAGTGCCTGGCCGCCAACCCGCGCGTGTATGCGCAGCTGGTGGCCATTCTGCGCAAATACTCTCGTTTTGATAGCGCCGTGCGCACATCGGATGAGCGCCGCGAGGTGGTTTCGCTTAAAAAACCGGCCGACGCCAGCGACGCCGCCTTCCAGGCCTGGGCAAGCGATGCCCCCGCCGCCACCGAGCCTGCCGCAGCGCCCAGAGAGCCTTCCGCGGCCCCCGCCGCCGAGCCGCCGCAGCAGCCGTGACCGCGTCCGTCGACCGGTCGGACGACCACCCGACTGAAGCCCCCGCCGCGCCCGCCGACGTGGCGCACCCGCGCGCCATCCGCACCTTTGTCACGCGCGCCGGGCGCACCACGCTGGGCCAGGCGCGCGCGCTGGCCGACCTGGGGCCGCGCTTCGTGCTGCCGTATGACCCGGATACTCCTGATTTGGTAGCTGCCAGCCTGCGCCCAGACAGCGCTGGCGGCCCCATTCATTCAAAGGCCGTGCTCGAGATCGGCTTCGGCATGGGCGGCGCCACGGCGCACATCGCCGCGTTGATGCCCGACACGCTGTTCATCGGCTGCGAGGTGCACGAGCCCGGCGTGGGCGCGCTGCTCAAGCTGATCGGCGAGCAGCAGTTGCACAACATCCGCATCGTGCAGCACGACGCGGTGCAGGTGCTGGCGCACATGATCGCGCCCGATTCGCTGGACGGCATCCACATCTTCTTCCCCGACCCCTGGCACAAGAAGCGCCACCACAAGCGCCGCCTGATCCAGCCGCCGCTGGTGCATGAGCTGGCGCGGCGCCTGAAGCCCGGCGGCTACCTGCATTGCGCCACCGACTGGCAGCCCTACGCCGGGCAGATGCTGCAGGTGCTGGGCGCCGAGCCGCTGCTGGCCAACACCGCGCCCGACTTTGCGCCGCGCCCTGCCTACCGCCCCGAAACCAAGTTCGAGCGCCGCGGCCTGCGGCTGGGCCATGGCGTGTGGGACCTGGTGTTCCGCCGCGTCGCCGCCGCTGCTCCCCATGGCCCGACCGCCGCGCCCGCCGCTGATCCGCAGCCTTGACGGCGTCGGCGCCAGTTGCGTGGCGCTGCCGGCGGGCGACTGGCCCACGGTGCTGGACTTTCTGGCGCAGCGCCTGCCCGCGCTGTCGCGCCAAGACTGGGCCGAACGCATGGCCGCCGGCACCGTGCTGGACGAGCAGGCGCAGCCGCTGGCGGCCGATGTGCCCTACCCGCGCGGCAACGGCCGGCGGCTGTTCTATTACCGCCACGTGCCGGGCGAGCCCGAGCCGCCGCACAGCGAGCAGATCGTCTTTCAGGACGACCACTTGGTGGTGGCCGACAAGCCGCACTTCATGCCGGTGACGCCTGGCGGGCGCTACGTGCACGGCAGCCTGCTGGTGCGCCTGAAGCGGCGCCTGGGTATCGACACGCTGAGCCCCCTGCACCGCATCGACCGCGAGACCGCGGGCCTGGTCGCGTTTGCGGTGCAGCCGGCGCAGCGCGACGCGTATCAGGCGCTGTTCCGTGACCGCGCGGTCGACAAGGTCTACGAAGCCGTCGCCCCCTACCGCGCCGACCTGGCCTTGCCCCGCACCCACCGCAGCCGGCTGGCCGAGGACGACGCGCGCTTTTTTGTGTCGCGCGAGGTGCCTGGCGTGCCCAACAGCGAAACGCACATCGACCTCATCGCCCGGCAGGGCACGCTGGCCCATTACCGGCTGCGCCCCGTCACCGGCCGCCGCCACCAGCTGCGCGTGCACATGGCCGCGCTGGGCGTGCCGCTGGCCGGCGATGCCTTCTACCCACGCGTGCTGCGCGGGCCGCACGAGCCCGACGACCCCACGAAGCCGCTGCAGCTGCTGGCGCGCACGCTGGCCTTCGAAGACCCCATCACCGGCCAGCCCCGCCGCTTCGAGTCGGGCCTGCGCCTGCAGGCGTTGACGGTATAACCGGCTGAAGCCCACCCTGTTCCTTTCCGCACCATCCGTGATCTCTGCCCCTCATCCTGCCGCACCGCCGTCCCTGCTGCCACCCGACATGCGCGTGTTCGTGCGCGGCTGGCTGTCGTCCAACAACCTGCTGTGCCTGAGCGAGCAAACTCCTGCCCTGATCGACACCGGGCACAGCAAGCACGCGGCCGAAACGGTCGCACTGGTGCGCAGCGCGCTGGGCGACCAGCCGCTGGCCCGCATCGCCCACACCCACTTGCACAGCGACCATTGCGGCGGCAGCGGCGCGTTGCAAGCCGCATGGCCCGGCGCCCGCACCTGGGTGCCCGAAGCCTCGCTGGACCACGTGCAGGCCTGGGACGAAGACGCCCTGAGCTTTGGCGGCACCGGCCAGCGCTGCGACCCGTTCACGGCGAACGAGGCGCTGGTGCCCGGCCAGACCGTGCGGTTGGGCGACCACGACTGGGAAGTCCACGCCGCCCCCGGCCACGACGCGCTGGCCGTGCTGCTGTACGAGCCGCGCCACGGCGTGCTGGTGGCGGGCGATGCGATGTGGGAAAACGGCGTCGGCGTCATCTTTCCGCACATCGATGGCTCCGACGGGTTCGACCCCTTTGCCGACACGCTGACGCTGATCGAGCGCATCGACCCCGCCGTGGTGGTGCCCGGCCACGGCGCGCCCTTCGGCCGGGCCGGCGGCGCCATCCAGGCCGCGCTGGGCCGCGCGCGCCAGCGCATCGACTACTTCAACCAGCACCCGGCGCAGCACGCGCTGTACGCCGCCAAGGTGCTGATCAAGTACCAGATGATGGACGTCGAGCGCATGCCGCGCGCCGCCTTCGACGCCTGGCTGGCCAGCGCCCCCTCGCTGCGCCTGCTGCACCGCCAGCACCGGCCGGATCTGCCGTGGGACGAGTGGCTGGCGCTGATCCTGGCGCCGCTGTTCGACAAGGGTGCGCTGCGGCGTGACGGTGATGCGGTGGTCGATGGCGGCTGATGACCGGGCACCGGTGCGCCTCACCCACCGTTGGCCCTGAGCCTGTCGACAACAGACGTGCCGGCGTGCAAGGCCAAGCGGTGCGCCTCATCCGCCGTTCGCCCTGAGCCTGTCGACAACAGACGTGCCGGCGTACAAGGCCGAGTGGTGCGCCTCGCCCACCGTTCGCCCTGAGCCGGTCGACAACAGACGTGCCGGCATACAAGGTCGAGCGGTGCGCCTCACCCACCGTTCGCCCTGAGCCTGTCGACAACAGACGTGCCGGCGTACAAGGTCGAGCGGTGCGCCTCACCCACCGTTCGCCCTGAGCCTGTCGAAGGGCAGGGTCCGGGCCTGGCTTCGACAAGCTCAGCCCGAACGGTTCAGAACGGTTAGAGCGGTTTAGAGCGGTTTAGAGCGGCTCAGAAAGGCCTCACGGCGCGGTGAAGCCGGATTCAGCGCCAACGGTTCTGGCGGATTGGCGCGCTGAATCGCATCAACCCACCACCTCGCGCGCCGTGATCTGGTACTTGAAGTCGTCGGGCGCATAGCTGTCCAGCCGGCCATCGGCGTTCTCGGCCACGGGGTACATGAAGAAGGGCATCGGCTCGCCGGGGCTGCCGGGCAGCCGCACGTCGTGCGCGGTGTTGTAGCCCATCCAGTTGCCTTCCCAGCCGCCGAACAGGCCGCGGTTGACGGGGGCAACCAGCGGGTGGTCGCTGCGCTTGATCCAGTCGGGCGTTTCCTGCCGCATCACCTTGGCCACGTCGGCCGGGTCCATCGCCGTCCAGCCGCGCGCCTGCAGATAAACCTCGGCACGGCAATGCTGCGCGCCCTTCAGGCTGGCCGGGTTGCCGCCCAGTTCGCGGTAGCCGAAGGCCGAAGGCGCCAGGCGAATGCCGTACACGTCGCGCGCCGGCAGCCCGGCGGCGCGGCACAGGCCGACGAACAGCGCGTTCAGGTCGGCGCACTTGCCGCCCAAGTTGCCGGTTTCCAGCATGGTCTTGATGTCGCCTTCGCCGCAGCCGCGCACCTTGGGCTCGCGGTAGGCGTTGGCCACCACCCAGTCGTAGATGGCGCGCGCCTTGGCTTCGTCGCCGCGGGCGCCGCGCGTGGCTTGCAGGGCCGTTTCGCGCACGATGCCGTCGGTGGGCAGCCAGCGGGTGGCCTGCGTGGCGTGGCGCAGCGTGTCGCGGTCTTCGGCCACGCGCGCGCCGGGCGCAGCAGCGGCGCGGCTTTGGGTGCGCACGCGGCTGGTCACCTCGGCAAACGGCTGCGGCTGGCCAGCGCCGAAGTCGACCGCCAGCATGCGCACGCCCTGGGCGCCGTCGCGCGCTAGGCGCGCCTGGCCGTTGCTGACAAAGCGGTCGCCCAGGCCCTGCTGCCACGGCGTTTCGACCGAGGGCAGCGGAATCCACAGCCGCGCGGGGCCGTTGCCGGCGATCAGGTCGACGCGGGTGGTGACGTCGAAGGTGCGCCAGTCGCCGGGCTGCGGCTGAAACTGGCGTGCGGGGATGGACGATGCGGCGGATTGCGCCAAGGCGGCGCCAGGAATGACGGCGGCCAACGCAAGGCCTGCCGAGCGCCCCATGAAGGCGCGGCGAACGGGGTTCATACAGAGAGCTCCGGATGTGGGTCGAAACACCTGTCGGCGCACACGAGGGACGGACGTGCCGGCCCAATGCCCCGAAGGCAGGTGGCCCGCGCCAGATCGGCGCAGGGCGCTGCGATTATCGCAGCGCGGCGATCCAGCGCTGGGCGTCGCCGCCGGTCCAGTCGACGGCGCCGGTCACGCGTTCGCGCGGGCGCCCGCGGGTGTCGATCAGCAACGTGCTGGGGTAGACCTTGACGCCCCAGGCCTTGGCCATGGCACCGTCCGGGTCCAGCAGCACCGGCATCGACAGGCCGGCCGACTGCATGTAACGCGCGACGCGCGGCGCCGGCTCGCGCACGTTGACGGCCAGCACCACCAGCTGCGGGTCGGCCAGGTCGTGCAGGGTCTGCAAGGTGGGCATTTCTTCCTTGCACGGCGCGCACCAGGTGGCCCAGAAGTTGAGCACCACCGCCTTGCCCTGCAGCGCGGCGGCGTTCCAGCGCCGGCCCTGCACGTCGACCGCGTCGAGCACCGGGGCGCGCCCGGCCAGCCACGACACCGGCTCGCGCTGAAACTGCGCCCGCACGGCCTGCGGCCACAGCAAGCCCAGCGGCGCGGCACCGAGAGCCGTAAGGCACGTGCGCCGGTCGATGGCGCGACGGGGCCGACGCGTCATGTCACCGCCCCCCGCAAGCCCAGCGCCGCCTGCAGCGCACGTGCGTCCAGCGTGGTCGCCGGCTGAGGCCAGGCGCCATCCAGCAGCTGCACCATGGCGGCGTTGCGCGGCGCCTGCAGGCCGTGCTGGCGCGCCAGGCGCACCACCTCGCCGCACAGCGCATCGACTTCGGTACGCCGCCCCAGCGCGACATCGTCCGCCATGCTGCTGCGCGCCTTGTCGTCGATCTGCAGGCTGCGCGCGGCGATGCGGCGAAACAACGGCGTGGGCAGGCGCAGCAGGGCCGGCATCCAGCGCGGCGGTACGCCCGCCAGTGGCGCGGGCGCGATGCCGGCGGCGCGCAGCGCGGCCAGCGCTTCTTCGATCAGCGCGGCGTGGCAACGCCGGTAGCCGCGGCTCAGCAACTGCGCTCGCAGCGGCAGGCCGGACAACGCATTCACCGGGTTGTTCAGGTTGAGCAGCAGCTTGCCCCACTGCACCGGCGCCAGGTCGGCGTGCAGTTGCAGGGGCAGGCCGGCGCGCGCAAACGCAGGCAGCCACGGGCGCAGCGCCGCATCGTCCTGCGCTGCCAGCGCGCCCGACGTGCCGCGGTGCAGGTGCGCTGGCGCCAGTTCGGCCACGTTGAACGGCACCATGCCCGGCAACACGCGCAGGCCGGGCGCAACCTGCTGCGCCTGCCGCGCATTGGCCACGCCGTTCTGCAGCGACAGCACCGGCGTGCCCTCCGGCAGCACGCGCGCCAGGGATGCGGCCGCCTCTGCCGTGGCGCCGCTCTTGACGGCGAGCAGCACCAGCGCGGGCGGGGGCGCGTCGGTGGGCGGTGCCTGCAGCAGCTTCAACTGGCCCGCGGGCACGTGGCGGCGTCGGCCGTCCAGGTCGGTCAGCGTCAGCCCTGACTGCGCGATGGGCTGCAGCAAGCGCGGGCGACCGATCAGCGTCACCGGCACGCCCGCCGCCGCCAGCTGCCCGCCGACAAAGCCGCCGACGGCGCCGGCGCCCATCACCCAGACGGCGCCGGGCGCGGCGTCAGGCGCGGAATGGACTGCAGCGGTCAAAGCGAGGCGCGACGCTAGCGGTCAATAAAAGCACGGGGTGCGCGAGCGCGCGTCAGGCCCGCTCGGCCACCCACGCCTGCACGCTTTGCAGCGCCTTGGGCAGGCCCGACGCATCGGTGCCGCCGGCCATGGCCATGTCGGGCTTGCCGCCGCCTTTGCCGCCGACTTGGCTGGCAACGAAGTTGACCAGCTCGCCGGCCTTGACTTTGCCAACCGCATCCTTGGTCACGCCGGCGGCCAACTGCACCTTGTCGCCGTCCACAGCAGCCAGCACGATGGCGGCGGTTTTCAGCTTGTCTTTCAGCTTGTCTAGGGTCTCGCGCAGCGTCTTGGCGTCGGCGCCTTCGAGTCGCGCGGCCAGCACTTTGAGGCCGTTCACGTCCACCGCCTGGTTGACCAGTTCATCGCCCTGGCTGGAGGCCAGCTTGCCCTTGAGCTGGGCAATCTCTTTTTCCAGCGCCTTGACCTGATCGAGCACCTGGCCCAGGCGCGCCTGCACCTCGGCGGGCGGCGTGCGCAGCGTGGCGGCCACGCTGTGCAGGCTGGATTCCAGCCCTTGCGTGTACTGCAAAGCGTTGGCGCCGGTGATCGCCTCGATGCGGCGCACGCCCGCGGCCACGCCGCCTTCGCTGACGATCTTGAACAGGCCGATGTCGCCCGTGCGCTGCACGTGCGTGCCGCCGCACAGCTCCTTGCTGGAGCCGACGGTCAGCACGCGCACCGTCTCGCCGTACTTCTCGCCGAACAGCATCATGGCGCCGCTTTTCTGCGCGCTGTCCAGGTCCATCACGGACGCATCCGTGGCGGCGTTGAGCAGGATTTCTTCGTTCACGCGGCGCTCAATCTCGGTGATCTGCGCGGGCGTGACGGGCGCGTTGTGCGCGAAGTCAAAGCGCGTCTTCTCGGCATCCACCAGCGAGCCTTTTTGCTGCACGTGCGCGCCCAGCACTTCGCGCAGCGCCTTGTGCATCAGGTGCGTGACGCTGTGGTTGCGCATGGTGGCGGCGCGGGTGGCCTGGTCAACGCGCGCGTCGACCGTGTCGCCCACCTTCAGCGTGCCTTGCGTCAGCACGCCGTGATGGCCGTACACGTCGGCCTTGATCTTTTGCGTGTCGTGAACCTCAAACACCGTTCGGACTGAGCTTGTCGAAGCCTGGGACGACTGCCCTTCGACAAGCTCAGGGCGAACGGTGAGGGTGCCTTGATCGCCCACCTGGCCGCCGCTTTCGGCGTAGAACGGCGTGGTGTCGAGCACGACGACGCCGCTTTGGCCTTGTTTCAGCTCGCTGACGCTGGTCCCATCAAGGTAGATAGCTACCACTTTGCTAGCATGCGCCAGTTCGTTGTAGCCGGTGAACACGTTGGCCGCGCCGCCATATTCCAGCGCCTTATCCATCTTGAACTTGCCCGCCGCACGGCCGGCGGCCTTTTGCGCCGCCATGGCCTCGTCGAAGCCCGCCACATCCACCGTCACGCCACGCTCGCGGCAAACGTCCTGCGTCAGATCGAGCGGGAAGCCATACGTATCGTGCAGCTTGAAGGCGACGTGGCCGGGCAGCTCCTTGCGGCCAGCGATCAGCGCGTCGTCCAGGATTTCCATGCCGTTGGCCAGCGTTTCGTAGAACCGCTCCTCCTCGGCCTTCAACGCCTCCTCCACTCGCTTCGCCTCCGCCTGCAAGCGCGGATACGCCGCGCCCATCAGCTCGACCAGCGGCGCCACCAGCTTGTGGAAGAAGGGCTTTTTCTGCCCCAGCTTGTAGCCGTGGCGGATCGCGCGGCGGATGATGCGGCGCTGCACGTAGCCGCGGCCTTCGTTGCTTGGAATCACGCCGTCACTCACCAGGAACGAGGTGGCGCGAATGTGGTCGGCGATCACCTTGAGCGACGGATTGGCCAGGTCGGTACAACCCGTCGCCTTGCCCGCTTCGGCAATCAGCCGCTCGAACAGGTCGATCTCGTAGTTGCTGTGTACGTGCTGCAGGATGGCGGCCAAGCGCTCCAGGCCCATGCCGGTATCCACGCACGGCGCGGGCAGTTTGGTGACGCTGCCGTCCTCGTGCATCTCGAACTGCATGAACACGTGGTTCCAGATTTCGATGAAGCGGTCGCCGTCTTCCTCGGGCGATCCGGGCGGGCCGCCGGGGATGTGCGGGCCGTGGTCGTAGAAGATTTCAGAGCACGGGCCGCAGGGGCCGGTGTCGGCCATCATCCAGAAGTTGTCGCTCTTGTAGCGGCCGCCCTTGTTGTCGCCGATGCGGATCACGCGCTCGGGCGGCAGGCCGATGTCTTTCGTCCAGATGTCGTAGGCCTCATCGTCTTCCTGATAGACGGTCGCCAGCAGCTTGTCGGCCGGCAGGCCGTACACCTTGGTCAGCAGCTCCCAGCCCCATTCGATGCTCTCTTTCTTGAAGTAGTCGCCGAACGACCAGTTGCCCAGCATCTCGAAGAAGGTGTGGTGGCGCGCGGTGTAGCCCACGTTCTCCAGGTCGTTGTGCTTGCCGCCCGCGCGCAGGCAAGCCTGCACGCTGGCCGCGCGCACGTAGGGGCGCTTGTCGGTGCCCAAAAACACGTCCTTGAACTGCACCATTCCGCTGTTGGTGAACATCAGCGTCGGGTCGTTGCCAGGCACCAGCGGGCTGCTCGGCACCACGGTGTGGCCTTTACTTTCAAAGAAGTCGAGGAAGGACTTGCGGATGTCGGCGACGGACATGGGAGGTTTGGAGGTTTTCATGATTATTTAGCGCCAGGTCGGCGCCTGTGCTGATAGTTAGCTCAGTAATTGATAGCGGAGGCCGGTGAACTTGGCAAAATCTTTGTCGAACGTCAGCACCTCGGCCTGGTGCTCGATGGCCAGCGCTGCGATGTGGGCATCCGTGGACAGATTGCCTGCGGTGCCCACCGACAGCAGCAGGCGGCCGAAGATGCCCGCGTGCATCGGCCCCGGCCCCAGTAACCGGGTACGGGGGTGGGCAAGCCAGTCGTCGATCACGCTCAACGCTTCCGCGACCGTCAGCGGCGAGGGAAGGATGCCACGCTTGGTGGACAGGCGCACGAAGCCCAGCAGCACGACCCATGACAAGGCCACGCCTTGAGTGCCACACCACAGCGCCTCCAGCGCCTGTCGGGCGCGGGCGTGGTGCGGGCTGTTGGCGTGAACCGCGTAGAGCAGCAAATTGGTGTCAGGAGCGTGCATGGCGCTCCTGGTACTCCCGCTCAATGCGGCGCATCTTCTCGATCAGTTCCTCATCTTCCAACTCGGCCGCCAATTGGTTGGCTTTGGTCAAATCCACCAGCGGCACGCCCGTGTTAAAGGTGCGTTGCACATAGGGCGGGATGTTTTCTTCCGCGCGGGCAGGCACGGCATGCAGCGGCACGATCTTCGCCACCGGCTTGTTGTGGCGCATGATGATCACTTCCTCACCCGCCTCGGCGCGGGCGACGTATTCGCTCAAGCGGGTTTTGGCCTCGAACAGGCCAACGGCAGCGGTGGTCATGGCGGGCCTTTCATGCGAATTGGTTGAATCAACCAGATTTTAGCGGTTTGCACGTTTTCAGAGGGCCTGCGCTGAAAACTGCCCCAGGCGGTGATAGCACGGCGGCCTGGATTGCAGGTCAGACCAGATGAGATTGACTTGGTGCACCGTCCAGCGGATCGGCTCCGCGATGGGCGTGAGCGTGGTGTGCTCTGCCCGGCGCAAACTCGTCAGGTGCGGCTGCCAGCCCTGCGTGGCGGCTGGCAAGCCTGCCTGGCGCGCCAGCAGCGCGGTGGCGCGGTGCAGTGCCTCCAGCTCGGGCGTGCGCTCAGGCAACAAAACGGCGATGGTGCCGCTGGGCACTTGCCAGAGGGCTGTCTGCGTCAGGCCAATGTCGAACGGATCAAACCGCAGCGCCGCCAGCGCATCGAGCCAATCGCGCTCGTGCGGCGCATCGACGCGGTTGAAAAATTGCAGCGTGATGTGCAGGCGCTCCGGCACGGGGTGCAAGCGGCGCGGCAGGCCCGGCCAACGCCGGCGTTCGGCGTCGATGGCGGCGCGGGCTTCAGGCGAAGGAAACAAGGCGGTGAACAGGCGCCTTGGGGCGGTCGGCGTTGTCGACAACTGATCTTCAAACAAGCTGGCTTGGCGAGATTGCAGCTGGGTTTGCCGGGCGCCAGGCGCGCTGCGCGGCGTCATCAATCGCGCAAAGCCTTGCAGACAAAAAGCACGGTCAATGCCAATGCCAGAACCGACAGCACGGCACCCGCTCCCATCACGAAGTCGAAACCGGCGTCGGTCGAATACACGATGTTGCGCTTGCCGATGTAGTAACCGCGGCTCAGCGCTTGCCACACCTTGAAGCTGCCAAACATGCCGGCCAGTCCGCTGATCGCGGCGGCGAGGAGATGGATGTGACGAGGATTCATGGTTGGTTTGTCGCACAGATGGCACGCGACTGGCAAGCGGGGCATCAATGAAAGTCGCGGCTGGTCGTCAGACTCGCGATGCGCCCGAGCAGCGGCGTCAAGTCAAAAAAGCGCTGCGCGATCAGGTGGCGCACCTGGCCGCCGCTGTCCTTGTCGCGCTGCCATTCGCCTTGCACCGCCAGCAGGCGCGCGCGCAGCAAGGCGTTGCGCTGCTGCTCGTCTGTCCGCGTGCTTTTCCAGACGATCACGTTCACTGGGCCGGTTTCATCTTCCAGCGTGACGAAGATGGTGCCCTTGGCGGTGACGGGCTGCTGGCGGCCGATGACCAAACCGCAGACAGTCACGCGCCGGCCGTGCGGCAGGGCGTTCAGCTCGGTGGCGCTTTGCACGCCGCGCCGTGCCAGCCGCTCACGCAGCAACGCCAGCGGATGCCGCCGCAGCGTGAGGCCGAGCGCGGCGTAGTCGTGCACGATTTCCTCGCCTTCGGGTGCAGCGGGCAGGTTGAGCGGTGCTTCGTCGATGGGGGCGTCGCGCAGCAGCTTGGGCGCTGCCTTCAAGGCCGCGCCCTGCCACACCTGCTGGCGACGATGGCCGGCCAGACTGGCGAGTGCATCGGCGACGGCCAGCGCGTTCAACTCGCGCATGTCAAGGTGCGCGCGGCGCGCCAGGTCATCGACATTGGCAAAGGGCTGGTCTGCGCGAGCGGTTTCGATGCTACGGCCGGCTGCTTCATTCAGGCCCTGAATCAGGCGCAAGCCCAGGCGAACGGCCGGACGGCTTTGCTCCCTCGCCCCTTTGGGGAGAGGGTTGGGGTGAGGGGCCAGCGGCGGTCGAGTAGATGGCGAGCGCGACCCCCACCCCAGCCCTCCCCCAGCGGGGGAGGGAGAAAACAGCCCGCTCACCCCTTCCCTCTCCCGCGATGCGGGAGAGGGGGCAAGAGAAAGTGAATCCGGTGCGATCTGCGCAGATTCAATGGGATCGTGATCTGACCCCAATTCTTCCAGCGCGCAATCCCAACCGCTCACCGCCACATCCGGCGGCAGCACGGCCACGCCATGCCGCTGGGCATCCTGCACCAGTTGCGCGGGGCCATAGAAGCCCATGGGCTGCGAGTTGAGCATCGCCGCCAGAAACGCCTCGGGTTCATGGCACTTGAGCCAGCTGCTTTCGTACGCGATCAGGGCAAAGCTGTAGGCATGGCTTTCGGGGAAGCCGTATTCGCCGAAGCCGAGGATCTGGCTGAAGATGCGCTGGGCAAATTCGGCGCTGTAGCCGCGCTCTCGCATGCCGTCTTTCAATTCCGCCTCGAACTTGTGCACACCGCCGTGGCGCTTCCAGGCGGCCATGGAGCGGCGCAGCTGGTCGGCGCGCTCGGCCGAAAAACCGGCGGCGATGATGGCGATCTCCATCACCTGCTCCTGGAAGATGGGAATGCCCAAGGTGCGCTCCAGCGCCTTTGTGAGCGCGGGCTTCACGTCGGGCGGCTCTTTCGATGATCGCTCGCACTCGTAGGTCTTGTCGCGTGCCCAACGCTCACGCGCCTTCAGATACGGATGCACCATGCCGCCGCTGATCGGCCCGGGCCGCACGATGGCGACCTGCACCACCAGGTCGTAAAAAACGGCCGGCCTGAGGCGCGGCAGCATCGACATCTGCGCCCGGCTTTCGATCTGGAAGGTGCCCACCGTGTCGGCGCGCTGGATCATTTGGTAGGTCTTCTCGCAGTCGCGCGGGATGTCGGCGCGCGTGAATGTCCGGCCATGCCGCTGTCCCACCATGGCCAGACAACGCCGCAGGGCGGTGAGCATGCCGAGCGCGAGCACATCGACCTTCATCATGCCCAGCGCTTCGAGGTCGTCCTTGTCCCACTGGATGACTTGCCGATCGGCCATGGCGGCGTTTTCGACCGGCACCAGGCGCACCAGCGGTGGTTCGGTCAGCACGAAGCCGCCGACGTGCTGGCTCAGGTGGCGTGGCGCGCCGCGCAGTTGCTCGGTCAATTCCAGCCACAGCTGGGCCAGGCGCGGCGCGATGGTGGCGCCCACGGTGTGGGCCAGATCGCCCAGGCGGTGCGCGGCCAGGCCGTCGTCGAACCAGTGGTGGTCTTTGGCGAAGGCGTCGATCAGCCGCTCATCCACGCCCAGCGCCTTGCCCACGTCGCGCAAGGCGCTGCGTCTTCGGTAGCAGATCACGGTGGCGGCCAGCGCGGCGCGGTCGCGGCCGTATTTTCGGTAGATGTACTGGATGACTTCTTCGCGCCGCTCGTGCTCGAAATCGACGTCAATGTCGGGCGGCTCGTTGCGGCGTTGGCGGCTGATGAAGCGCTCCAGCAGCGGGTTCGAAACGCGCGGATCGGCCTCGGTGATTCCCAGGCAATAGCAGACCACCGAATTGGCCGCCGAGCCGCGTCCCTGGCACAGGATGCCCTGCCCGCGCGCCCAGCGCACGATGTCGTGCACGGTGAGGAAAAACATCTCGTATTGGCACTCGGCGATGAGGACGAGTTCCTTGTCGATAAAGGCCTGAACGTGTGCTGGTGCGCCGGCGGGAAAGCGCCATGACGCGCCCTCGCGCGTGAGCCGCGTCAGGGCTTCGCTGGGCGTTTGGCCAGCAGGCACGGTTTCCTTGGGGTAGTGGTATTTGATTTCGTCGAGCTCAAACGTGCATCGACCGGCCACCTCCAGCGTGGCGGCCAGCAGCTCGGGCGAAAAGACTTCCGCCAGCCGCGCGCGCGGGCGCAAGTGGCGTTCGGCATTGGCTTGCAGCGCGAAGCCGCAGTCGGCCACCGGCTTGCCGATGCGGATGGCGGTCATCACGTCGTGCAGGCGCTTGGCTGCGCGCACGTGCAGGTGCACGTCGCCAGCGGCGGCCAGCGGCCAGCCGGTGGCCTGGCTGAGCTGCCGTAACTGCGCCAGCCAGAGCGCGTCGTCGGCATCGCCGTGCAATTCGGCCAGCAGGGTGATTTTTGAATCAAAACCGGCCTGTGTCGTTGTAAACAAACACGGGTTAGATATCAATTCGATAGCAACCTGCGATTGCCGGACAGGCGACCAGAGCAGTTCGCAGGCCTGCAGCGCGCGCAGCGCATCGGCCAGCGATGGCAGCGTGTATTGGCCCTTGGGCGCGGCGCGGCGGCAGGCGCTGATGAAGCTGCACAAATCGCCCCAGCCTTGCAGGTCACGCGCCAACGTCACCAAGGTGCCTTGTCCTTCAAAGCGGAATTCGCTGCCGACCAGCAGCTTGAGCGGCTCTTGCGCGCCCAGGGCTGCGCGCGTGGCCTGCAGCTGCAGCAGTTCGGCGTCGGCTTCGCCGGTTTCAAGCGCTGTCTGAGCATCTTTTCGCGCCTTCCAGGCCCGCACCACGCCGGCGACCGAGCACTCGTCAGTGATGGCCAGCGCGGTGTAGCCCAGCCCCCAGGCGCGGCGCACCAGGTCTTCGGGGCTGCTGGCGCCGCGCTGAAAGCTGAAGTGCGTGAGGCAATGCAGTTCGGCATACGGCGGCAACGCGGGCGCGGGCGGGTGAGGACGGCGCGGCAGCACGTGGATGGTGGCGCCGACGGAACGTGCGCGCGCGGCTTTCTTCAGCGCTTGTGCGCGCTGGGTCATTTCCTTGCGGCTGGGCTCAGGCATACAGGCCCTGCAGAAACCAGCGCGGCTGGGCGCCTGCGCCGTGCCGTGCCGAGGTGGCGCGTTCGCGGTAGATCCACAGCAGTTCGGCGGCGGGGTTCTGCGCGATGTAATAGTCGCGCGCGGCGGGCCGGGGTGAATCGTGCTGCGCTTGATCTGGCGCCTGCGGCCACCAGCCGGCTTCGACGCGGCGCGGGCCCGTCAGCAGCCGCAGCGGGCCGCCATGGCAGGGCTGACCGTCGGCTTGCAGCTCCAGCGGCAGCGGCTCGCGCAGCAGCCAGGTGGGCGCCAGGGCGTCAGGAAGATGGGTATCGTGGCTTTGAGGGGTATCCGCTTTCGAGGACGCGAGAACAGGCAACTCCCCCCTCTTGCGTGAAGGCTTTGCTGGCGCCTGCTGGCGCTGCCTTGCAGCCACGGACGGCAACGCCTTTTGCGCGGGCCGCCAGCCTTGCATGCATTCGGGCCGGTGGTCGGCGCGCAGCGTGGGGGTTTGCACGCTGGCCGGCCCCAGCCGCGCGCCGACGCGTTCGATGAACACGTGCAACGGATCGCCGGTGCGCTGGTCTTCGGGCAGAAAGCTGACGCTTGGCGCGCCCCAGGGCGCGGTGTCAAGGCTGCGCAGGCGCAGCCAGGTGGCGGGTGCCAGCATGGGCGTGCGCGCCAGCCGCTCGGCCAGCAGGCGGCGCAGGTGCGCCATGGCCTGCTGGGCTTCAGCGGTGCGGATGACGAGGGATTGCGTGGGCGGCAGTTCGCGGCCGTCCAGGCGTTTCAAATCGAGCGTCCATGCCAGCTCAAAGGCCAGCACGCCTTGCTGGCGCGCGCGCAGCCAAACCTGCAGCGACGCCAGCAGGCGGCTGGCCGCCCACAGCAGGGCCGGCGCGTCTTCCACCCGCGCCGGCAACTCCAGTGACTGGTCGAATCGATCGGGCAGCGTGAGCCAGAGGTAGCTCTCGGGCGCCAGGCCCCAGGCGATGTCGAGCGCGCGGCGCAGATCGGGGCCGAAGCGCCGCACCATCGGCGCGCGCGGCAGGGCGTGCACGTCACCCCAGGTGCGCAGGCCCAGCCGCGACAGCAAGGCCACGTGCGGGCGCGCGGCGGTCAGCGTGGCCAGCGGCAGCGCAGCCGGCCGCCGCGCCGGCAGCGGCCGGCCCTGCATGCGCTGGCGCAGCATCGCCAACGCTATTATTCCAATAGCTGCCTGCGATGATTCCACGTCGACCAGAGCCGGATTTGATTCATGAATGCGGCGCAGCAGCGCTCGTGGACCGCCCCACAGACGCAGGCTGCCTGACACCTCGAGCAGCAGCGCTTCATCGACCCACGCCACGTGCGGCGTGAACTGCAACGCCCACCAGCCCAGCGCCTCGCGCGTTGGCACGGTGGCGTCGGGGGGTGCCTCGGGCGCGGGCCGCGCAGCGCTGGCCGCACAAGGTGCATCAGGCGGCCACTGCAAGGCGATCCAGTGCATGGCTTTCTTTCTGATCGTCGAACCGCAGCACCTGCCCGCTGGCGACAGCGCCAGAGCGCGCGGCCTGCTGCTGCGCGCTGGCGGCCAGCAGTGCGCGCAGCGGCGACGCCTGCGCGGGCAGGTGTATGGGCGCGGCAAGCGGTGGACCGCGGCGCTTGAGAATGTCCACGCACAGCGAAGGCGCGGCGTCTTCGTTCACGACGGGGTGCGCTAGCGCGCGAGGGTGCGCGCGCGCCTCGCCTGCGCCCCTGGTGGACGCATCACGCCAGGCCGCGCGCCCATGCGCCTGGGCCTGCACCGCCACCCGCAGGCGCAGCCGCGCGCACGAGCTGGTCGCCAGCGCCGCCTCGGGCCGCAACACGAACAGCAGGCTGTCGGCCCGCAGCGCCGCCGCCGCATGCAAGCGGCGCAGATCGGTGGCGCGCGCGCGCGGCAACCAGGCCAGCGCGACGGCCACGTCGGCGCAGCGCAGCGCCTGCTCGGTGGCCCAGAGCTGCGCTGCCGGCGTTTCGCCGCGCAGCCACAACAGCGACGTCGCCGCCAGCCCGCCCGCCGTGAAAGCGGGCAGGAACGGCTCGTGCGGCGGATTGACCAGCGCCACGGCGCCGCCCGCCGCGCGCTGGCGCGCCGCCACGGCCGGCAACAGCAAAGGCCACACGGCCGCAGCGGGTGCGGACTGCAGCAGCTCGATCAGCGCCCCCAGCGGCCAGCCGCCGCCGGGCAGCTCGGCGTCGAGCGCGGCGTGGCCGGTGGCGGCCACCCGATCGGTCACGCACAACAGTTCATCGGCATGCCAGACACCGGCGCCGATGGAGGCCGGCAAGGAAGACAAGGCAAGCATGGATCACCTCAAAAATACTGTTGTTTTATACAGTTTTTTGAGGTGCACGTCACCTTTTTCAACGCCTGCCGAACGCCCAGAAAAATCAGGAGCAGCCGAGGCTTAGCTGTCGCGGGCGCGCCGGCGGTTGATCGTCAAACCGATCAGCCGGGAAACCACACCGGCGATGTACATCACGCCCGCCAGCTCTTCCAGCATGACCAGCGCGCGGCCCATGGGCTTGACCGGCGCGATGTCGCTCAGGCCCACGCCGGCCAGGGTGGTGAAGCTCAAAAACAGCAGCTCGAACCAGGTACGCGGCTCATCGGGCCGCACCGCGGCCGGAAAGGTGCCGGGTGCCAGCAGCTGGCACGCCATGTACAGGTGCGCAAAGGCCCAGGCCAGCACGGTGAAGGTGGCGCCGGCGGCCAGCAGTTCGTCCGTAGTCGCCGCGTCGTCCTGCAACATGTAGGCGATCAGCGCGCCGGTGGCGTAAAAGTAGAACGCTGCTTCCAGCAGCGAAATGGCCAGCAGCAGATGCGTGCCGGGCGCCACGCGCTGCCAGACCCACAGCCCCACCAGGCTGGCCGCCAGCGCCATGGCCCAGCCGTTGGCGGCCGGGCTCTGGCGCACCACGCGCAGCGCCATGCCCAGCACCAGCAGGCCGAACAGGCTGAGCACGATTTGCCCGGCGCGCCCGGTGCGGCCGTCGTCCAGCGCCGCGTACAGCAACACACCCACCAATTGCACGGCCAGCAAGGCGCCCGAGGGGTAACGGCGCAGATGCATCAGAAGGCGAAACAGTGTGTTCATGAACGTGATTGTCGCCATGGCGCCCGCGCCGCCCGCGCGCTGGCTTGCGCCACAATCGGTGCCCATGAGCCGCCCTGTCCGCCATCAGTACGAAGACTTCATGCGCCATGTCGACACGCACGGCGCGTTCAAGGCCGACCGCACCGGCACCGGCACCAAGAGCGTGTTCGGCCACCAGATGCGGTTTGACCTGAACGAGGGCTTTCCGCTGGTCACGACCAAGAAGGTGCACCTCAAAAGCATCATCTACGAACTGCTGTGGTTTCTGCGCGGCGACGGCAACGCGCGCTGGCTGCAAGAGCGCGGCGTGACCATCTGGGACGAATGGGCCAAGCCCGATGGCGACCTGGGGCCGGTGTACGGCGTGCAGTGGCGCAGCTGGCCCAAGCCGGGCGGCGGCCACATCGACCAGATTGCGCAGGTGGTCGAAACCTTGAAGAAAAACCCCGACTCGCGCCGCATCATCGTCAGTGCATGGAACGTGGCCGACCTGGACCAGATGGCGCTGATGCCGTGCCATGCGTTTTTTCAGTTTTACGTGGCCCCTTCGACAGGCTCAGGACAGGCCAAACTTTCGTGCCAGCTTTACCAGCGGTCAGCCGACATCTTCCTCGGCGTGCCCTTCAACATTGCCAGCTACGCCCTGCTCACGCACATGCTGGCGCAGCAGTGCGACCTGGACGTGGGTGACTTCATCTGGACGGGCGGCGACTGCCACATCTACAGCAACCACGACGCGCAGGTGAAGGAGCAACTCAGCCGCGCGCCCTTCCCCTACCCCACGCTGCACATCAAGCGGCGCCCGCCGTCGATCTTCGATTACGAGTTCGACGATTTCGAGGTGCGCGATTACCAGCATCACCCGGCCATCAAGGCGCCGGTGGCAGTTTAATTTTTCAAGCCAAATCGGCCCTCAGCGCTTGTGCATCAAGCGCAATCAGCTATCAATTTTGAAGTTTTTGGAATGACGGATCTGCTTTCCCTCTACCGCGCCATGGTGCGCATCCGCGCCTTCGAGGACGCGGCCGAAATCGCCAGCCAGGGCGGCGTGGCGGCCTGGGGCAAGGAGGCCTCGTCCACCCCCGCGCTGGTGCGCGGGCCGCTGCACCTGTCCACCGGGCAGGAAGCGGTGGCCGCCGGCGTGTGCGCGCACCTCACGCCCGCCGACCTGCTGACCAGCACGCACCGCGGCCACGGCCACACGCTGGCCAAGGGGGCCGATCCAGCCAAGATGATGTGCGAGCTGTTCGGCCGCGCCACCGGCTACAACGGCGGCAAGGGCGGCTCAATGCACATTGCCGATTTCTCGGTCGGCATGCTGGGCGCCAACGGCGTGGTGGCGGCCGGTCTGCCGATTGCGGTGGGCGCAGCGCAGGGGCTGAAGATTCGCGGCGTGGACGCCATCGCCGTGTGCTTCTTCGGCGACGGCGCCATCAACCGCGGCCCGTTCATGGAAGCGCTGAACTGGGCCGTGGTGTACCACCTGCCGGTGCTGTTCGTGTGCGAGGACAACCGCATCAGCGCCACCACCGCCAGCGCGCCGATGACGGCTGGCCCCGGCGCCAGCGCCCGCGCGTCTGCCATGGGCATCGCCGCGGTCCAGGTCGATGGCACGGACGTGCAGGCCGTGTCGAACGCGGCCGAGGCACTGATCCGCGAGATCCGCGCCGGCAGCGGCCCGCGCCTGCTGCATGCGTTGACCGACCGACACAAGGGGCATGTCTCCGTCGACCCCGGCACCTACCGCGACCCCGCCGCCGTGGCCGCTGCACTGGCGCGCGACGGCATCGGACGCACGCGCGCGCAACTGGTGGCGCAGGGCTGCGCCGCGCAGGTCGAGCAGATCGAGCGCGAGGCACAGGCCGAGATCGACGCCGCCGTGGCCACCGCCACCGCCGCGCCGCTGCCGGACCCATCGGCCGCGTACACCGACATTCAGAACACCGGCGCGGGGGTGTGGGCATGAGCGCAGTGAACATGACCTACGCGCAGGCCGCCGCGCTGGCCTTGTCGCAGTCGATGCAAGCCAATCCCCACGTCATCGCGCTGGGCGAGGACCTGGGCCGCGGCGGCGTGTTCGGACAGTACCGCGACGCCGAGGGCGCGCCGCTGGTGCAGCGCTTCGGGCCCGATCGCATCATCGACACGCCGATTTCCGAGAGCACCATCGTCGGCGCCGCCGTCGGCATGGCGCTGGCAGGCTGCACGCCGGTGGTCGAGTTGCGCGTGGTCGACTTTGCGCTGTGCGCCATCGACGAGGTGGTCAACCAGGCCGCCAAGAACCGCTACATGTTTGGCGGCCAGGGCCGCGTGCCGATGGTGATGCGCATGCCCATCGGCATATGGTCGTCGTCGGCCGCGCAGCACAGCCAGTCGCTGGAGGCGTGGTTCGCGCACATTCCCGGCCTGGTCGTCGTGGCGCCTTCCACCCCGGCCGACAACCACGGCCTGCTGCTGGCGGCGCTGGCCTCGGGCGACCCGGTGGTCTACATGGAACACAAGGAGCTGTGGGCCACGCCCGGCCAGGTGACGCCGGGCGACGTCGTGCCCCTGGGTCAGGCCCGGGTGGTGCGCGAAGGCGGTGACGTGACACTGGTCAGCTGGTCGCGCCAGATGCAGGCCTGCGAACAGGCGGCCGAGCAACTGGCCGCGCAAGGCGTGCAGACCGAGCTGATCGACCTGCGCACCCTCTGGCCTTGGGACAAGACCGCCGTGCTGGCCAGCGTGGCCAAGACCGGCCGCCTGCTGGTGGTGCACGAGGCGATCCGCGTGGCCGGCTTCGGCGCCGAGATTGCCGCGACCGTGGCCGAAGAAACCGGCGCGCGCGTGGCCCGACTGGGCGCACCGCGCATCCCCGTCGGCTACGCGCCCACGCTGGAAGCCGAGGCGCGCGTCAGCGCCGCGCAGATCGCCGCCGCCGCGCACCAGCTGGTGCAGCGATGAGCAGCCGCCGCCCGCACATCGGCCTGATCTGGGCGCAGGCACGCAATGGCGTCATCGGCCAGAACGGCGTGATGCCGTGGCATCTGCCGGAAGACCTGGCGCACTTCAAGCGCACCACGCTGAGCCACCCCGTCGTGATGGGCCGCCGCACGTGGGACTCGATCCCGCCGCGCTTTCGCCCCCTGCCCGGCCGCACCAACCTTGTCGTCACGCGGCAAGCGGATTGGCATCAAATAGGCGCCCAGCGCTCGTCCAGTCTGCGCGAGGCGCTACAGAAATGTGAGAGCGCCGAAAAGATCTGGATCGTCGGCGGCGCGCAGATCTACGCCCAGGCCATGCCGCTGGCCGACGAATTGGTGGTGACGCACATCGACGCCGACTTTGCCGGCGACGCCCACGCGCCCGCCATCGGCCCCGAATGGCGCGAGGTGGCGCGCGACGAGCGCGTGGCCGCCAACGGGCTGCGGCTGGCCTTCGTCACCTACCGCCGCGCCAGCGCTTAACCCTGCGCGCAAAGCGGCCGGCGTGACCGGCCACAATGGGACTGGCGATTCTTCGCGGCACAAGGAGACAGGCGCCATGCCCACCCGCTTCAAGGTCGGCGACCACGTCGGCTGGAATTCCGAAGCCGGCCACGTCAGCGGCCGCATCACCCGCGTGCACACGCGCGACTTCGACTGGAAGGGCTACCGCCACCGCGCTGGCCCGGACAACCCGCAGTACGAAATCCAGAGCGACAAGACCGACCACGTGGCGGTGCACAAGGGCTCGGCGCTGCGCCACGTCAGCGAGTGAAGCCGTGGCGCAGCGACTGCCGATCTGCACCATCGGCCATTCGACCCTCAGCATCGACGCCTTCGCCGAGCGCCTGCGCGCAGGCCAGGTCCAGCGCGTGATCGACATCCGCGCCATCCCCCGCTCGCGCACCCACCCGCAGTTCAACCAGGCCACGCTGCCCGATGCGCTGGCGCCCTTCGGCATCGGTTATTCGCACATTGCCGCCCTGGGCGGACGGCGCAGGCGCAGCCGCGACGTGCCGCCCGAGGTCAACGGCTTCTGGGACAACGCCAGCTTTCACCACTACGCCGACTACGCGCTGCACCCAGCGTACCAGGAGGGCTTGGCTGAACTGCGCGAACAAGGCCAGCGCGAGCGCGTGGCCATCATGTGTGCCGAAGCCGTGTGGTGGCGCTGCCACCGGCGCATCGTCGCCGACTGGTTGATCGCGGCGGGCGAATCGGTGCGACACATCCTGCCGACGCGCATCGACGAGGCGCGGCTCAACCCCGGCGCCCACGTCGGGCCGCAGGGCATCGTCACCTACCCGGCACCCGCCGACGCACAATAGGCGGCATGAAGATCACGACCTGGAACGTCAACTCCCTCACCGCCCGCCTGCAGCACGTGCTGGACTGGCTGGCCGCCAACCCGGTGGATGTGCTGGCGCTGCAGGAGTTGAAGCTGACCGACGACAAGTTTCCGCTCGACGTGTTGCGCGAGGTGGGTTATGAAGCCGCCGTGTTCGGCCAGAAGACGTACAACGGCGTGGCGCTGCTGTCGCGTGCGCCCATCGCCAGCGTCACGCGCAACATCGTCGGCTTTACCGACGAGAGCTCGCGCGTCATTGCCGGCACGGTGGATGGCCCGGGCGGGCCGATCCGCATCGTCAACGGCTACTTCGTCAACGGGCAGGCGCCGGGCACCGACAAGTTCGAATACAAGATGAGCTGGCTGCGCGGCTTGCGGGACTGGCTGCGCGAGGAAATGGCCGCGCACCCGCGCCTGGTGCTGCTGGGCGACTTCAACATCGCGCCGGAAGACCGCGACAGCTACGACCCGGTGGGACTGGCCGAGACGATTCACCACACCACCGAGGAACGCAACCACTTCAAGGCGCTGCTGGGCCTGGGTCTGACGGATGCGTTTCGCCTGTTCGAGCAGCCCGAAAAAAGCTACAGCTGGTGGGACTACCGCATGCTGGGCTACCAGAAGAACCGCGGCCTGCGCATTGACCACATCCTGGTCAGCGAAGCGCTGGTGCCCGGCGTGCAGGCCTGCGCCATCGACCGTGTGCCGCGCAAGTGGCCCAAGCCCAGCGACCACGCGCCGGTGACCGTGACGCTGGGCTGACGCGACGCTGCGCCCGCGCCGCCGCTCAATCGCGGTCGGCGTCGATGCCCAGTTCCTGGATCTTGCGCGTGATGGTGTTGCGGCCGATGCCGAGCTTTTGCGCCGCCTCGATGCGGCGGCCCCGCGTGGCGGCCAGCGCGGCGGCGATCAGGCGCGATTCGACCTGGTGCATCAGGTGATCCCACACATCGGCGCGGCCGCTGGCCAGCAACTGGGCAGCTTCGGCCTCCAATCCCTGCTGCCACGACGTCGGCTCGGCCATGGGCGCCAACGCCGGCGATGCCTCTGACGCTGGCGCGGCGCCAGCCGATGGATCGGCGCCGTGTGCCGTCGCTGCTTCGGGCGGGTTGGCGCCCGACTCCGCCGGCTCGGGGGCTGCAACGTCCGCGTCGGATTGCAGGATTTCGGGCGGCAGGTCCTTCACCTCGATGACCTGCGCCGGCGCCATCACGGTGAGCCAGTGGCACAGGTTCTCCAGCTGGCGCACGTTGCCAGGAAACGCAAAACGCTCCAGCCGCGCCAGCGCGGGGGCGGACAGGCGCTTGGCTTCCACGCCCAGCTGGCGCGCGCTCTGCTGCATGAAGTGGCGCGCCAGCGCCGGAATGTCCTCGCGCCGCTCGCGCAGCGGCGGCAGCCGCAGGCGGATCACGTTGAGGCGGTGGAACAGGTCTTCGCGGAAGGCGCCCTCCTTCACGCGCTGCTCCAGGTTCTGGTGCGTGGCGGCGATCACGCGCACGTTGGACTTGACCGCGGCGTGGCCGCCCACGCGGTAGAACTGGCCGTCCGACAGCACGCGCAGCAGCCGCGTCTGCAGGTCGAACGGCATGTCGCCAATCTCGTCGAGGAACAGCGTGCCGCCGTCGGCCTGCTCGAAGCGCCCGCGGTGCATGGTCTGCGCGCCGGTGAAGGCGCCGCGCTCGTGGCCGAACAGTTCGCTTTCCAGCAGGTCCTTCGGTATTGCTGCGGTATTGATAGCAACAAACGGACCACTGGCGCGCGGTGAATGCTTGTGCAGCGCGCGCGCCACCAGCTCCTTGCCGCTGCCCGATTCGCCGGTGATCAGCACCGTCACGTGGCTTTGCGACAGCCGGCCGATGGCGCGGAACACGTCCTGCATGGCGGGCGCCTGGCCCAGCATTTCGGGCGCGGTGGCCTGCGCGTCGCCCACCGTGTCTTCGCGCCGGCTTTCGGCGACGGCGCGATGGATCAGCTCGACGGCCTTGGGCAGGTCGAAGGGCTTGGGCAGGTATTCGAACGCGCCGCCCTGAAAGCTGGACACCGCGCTGTCCAGGTCGGAAAACGCGGTCATGATGATCACCGGCAGGCCGGGCAGGCGCTCTTTCACCTGGCTCAGCAGGTCAAGCCCGCTGCCGCCCGGCATGCGGATGTCGCTGACCAGCACCTGCGGCGTGCTGCCTTCGTCCAGTGCGGCCAGCACCTCGCGCGCCTGGGTGAACGAGCGCGTCGGCAGCGCTTCGCGCGACAGGGCTTTTTCCAGCACGAAGCGGATGGATTGATCGTCGTCCACGATCCAGATGGGCTTCATGTCGGCAGGCTCCTCGCCATCAGGTGGCACGGTTTCAGGGCAGCGGAATGAGGATCCGGAAATCCGTCCGCCCGGGCTGGCTTTCCAGCTCGATCAGGCCGTGATGCTGCTGCACGAAGGTCTGCGCCAGCGTCAGACCCAGGCCACTGCCGCCGTCGCGCCCCGACACCAGCGGTGCAAACACACGGTCCTTGATCGAGTCCGGCACGCCCGGCCCGTTGTCGATGACATGCAATTCCAGTGCCAGTCGATAGCGCTGCTTGCCGAAAGTCACCTGCCGCAGCACGCGCGTGCGCAGCACGATCTCGGCGTCGCCCTGCGCCATGCGCGCGGCCAACGCCTGCGCCGCGTTGTGCACGATGTTGAGCACGGCCTGGATCAGCTGTTCGCGGTCGCCGCGAAAGTCGGGAATCGAGGTGTCGTAGTCGCGCACCACCTTCAGCCCGCGCGGGAATTCGGCCAGCACCAGCGCGCGCACGCGTTCGCACACTTCGTGGATGTTGACGTCCTCCACCTTGGGCTGGTGCCGGTGCGGCGCCAGCAGCCGGTCGACCAGCAGCTGCAGGCGGTCGGATTCGTGGATGATGACCTGCGTGTATTCGTGCAGCGCGCGGTCGTCGATTTCCATCTCCAGCAGCTGCGCCGCGCCGCGAATGCCGCCCAGCGGGTTCTTCACCTCGTGCGCCAGGTTGCGAAACAGCTCCTTGTTGGCCTTGGCCTGCTCGGCCAGGCGCTCCTCGCGCTCTTGCCGCGCCTGCTGCTCCAGCGGCAGCAGCTCGACCACCAGTTCGCCCGGCGCCTCGGTCTGCGCCACGATGACGTGCACCGGCAGCCGCTCGCCACTGCCATGGCGCTTGAGCTGGGCGTCATAGCGCAGCGCGGCAAATTCGTTGCTGCGCGCGCCCTGCAGCGCGTGGCGCAGCGTGGCGCCATCGGCAAAATACTGCTGCAGCGACGTGCCTTCGATGCTGCGCCAGGACAGGCCGATGGCGTCTTCCAGCGCGGCGTTGGCAAACAGCACCACGCCCGCCGGGTCGATCACCGCGACCAGGGTCGCCAGCAGGTCAAAGGCCTGAAAGCGGGCGGGATGGGGGCGGCGGGACGGGGACATGGGCAGCGCCGTGGTCAAGGCAAGAAAGGCCGCCAGCCCTTGTCGCTCAAGCGCTGGCAGCTATGATTTTCGCAGAAAAGCCTCCGCGGCGCGGCACGCGCGCCGGGCGGCGCTGGAGTCGTCGCGCTGAGCCGGTGGCGGGTGTCGCTCAACGCCACGCGGCGCGCCCGGCGCCAGCGGGCGGTCTCACTTGAGCCGGCCCAGCTCGCGCCGAATGCCCTCGATGTCGCTCTGGTTGCGGGCAATGGAGGCCTTCATCTCGGCCACGCGGTCCAGGTACTTCTGGTAATTGCGCGCCTCGCCGCCGATCTTGTCGGGCTCGCCGTTGTTGTAGTCCTTGACCAGTTCGGCCTGGCGCGATTCGGCGCGGCGCAGTTCCTGCTCCAGAATGGCCTTGGCGTCGGCGTCGCGCGAGCGCTGCTCGGGCGTGTCGATGCGCGGCGTGCTGGCTGGCGCGCCGCTGGCGCGCGCAACCGACGGCGCGGGCGCGGCGCTGCGCGTGACTGCGGGCGCGGGCGCCGGCGCGGCGGCCGGCACGGTGCCGCGCACCACGGTGACGTTGCCGCCTTCGACCAGCTTGCAGTCGCTGCGGCCCTTGATCTGGTTGGTGTATTCGTTGCCGCAACGGTAGATGCGGTCTTGCGCCAACGCGGGCAGCGCCAGGGCGCCCAGCACGGCGGCGGCCAGGGGGGTGCGAAAGATCAGCGGCAAGGGTTTCATGCGGGTGTCGGGGGGCGGTTGCGCCGCGCGGGCAGCGCTGCCGTGCAGAGAGTGAAGTATCTGGCAAATAGACCGGATTGACCACGGCATGTTCCCGCCGCGCCAGCAAAAAGGGCGGCCGAAGCCGCCCTTTGGTTCTCATTTTTCGTGCAAGCGTTGTGATCGGATCACAGCGAGTAGTACATGTCGTACTCGGCCGGGTTGACCTGCACGCGGATGCGGTTGACTTCGGTCATCTTCAGATCGATGAAGGCGTCGATCCAGCTGTCGGTGAACACACCGCCCTTGGTCAGGAAGGCGCGGTCCTTGTCCAGCTCTTCCAGCGCCTGGTCGAGGCTGTGGCACACGGTGGGCACCAGTTTGTCCTCTTCGGGCGGCAGGTGGTACAGGTCCTTGGTGGCGGCTTCGCCGGGGTGGATCTTGTTCTCGATGCCGTCCAGACCCGCCATCAGCAGGGCCGAGAAGCACAGGTACGGGTTGGCCATCGGGTCGGGGAAGCGCGCCTCGATGCGGCGCGCCTTGTCGCTGGCCACGTGCGGGATGCGGATCGAGGCCGAACGGTTGCGGCTGGAATAGGCCAGCTTGACCGGCGCCTCGAAGTGCGGCACCAGGCGCTTGTAGCTGTTGGTGGTGGGGTTGGTGATGGCGTTCAGCGCGCGGGCGTGCTTGATGATGCCGCCGATGTAGTGCAGCGCGGTATCGCTCAAACCGGCGTAGCCCTTGCCAGCGAAGAGGTTCTTGCCGCCCTTCCAGATCGACTGGTGCACGTGCATGCCGCTGCCGTTGTCGCCGTGGTAGGGCTTGGGCATGAAGGTGGCCGTCTTGCCGTAGCTGTCGGCCACGTTCCAGATGACGTACTTCATGCGCTGCGTCCAGTCCGCACGCTCAACCAGGGTGCTGAACTTGGTGCCGATTTCCATCTGGCCGGCGCCCGCCACTTCGTGGTGGAACACTTCGACCGGCACGCCCAACGCTTCGAGGATCAGGACCATCTCGGCGCGCATGTCGTGCGTGCTGTCGACCGGCGGCACGGGGAAGTAGCCGCCCTTGGTGGTGGGGCGGTGGCCGCGGTTGCCGCCTTCCAGCTTCTCGCCGCTGTTCCAGGGCGCTTCGTACTCTTCGATCTTGTAGAAGCTGTTGCCCGGCTCGGTGGCCCAGCGCACGCCGTCGAAGACGAAGAATTCCGGCTCGGGGCCGAAGTAGGCGGTGTCGCCAATGCCCGATGCCTTCAGATACGCCTCGGCGCGCTTGGCCAGCGAGCGCGGGTCGCGCTCATAGGCCTTGCCGTCGCCCGGCTCCAGCACGTCGCAGGTCAGCACCAGCGTCGGCTCTTCGTAAAAGGGGTCGATGTAGGCCGTGCCCGGATCGGGCATCAGCAGCATGTCCGAAGCCTCGATGCCCTTCCAGCCAGCGATGGAGGAACCGTCGAACGCATGGCCTTCGCTGAACTTGTCCTCGTCGAAGTGGGACACGGGCACGCTGACGTGCTGCTCCTTGCCCCGGGTGTCGGTGAAGCGGAAGTCGACGAACTTGCATTCGTTTTCCTTCACCAGTTTCATGACGTCGGCGACGGACTTGGCCATCAGAGTTCTCCTGTGGGGATGGTGGTTCAAAAAGAGTGACGAGACGGGGAATGCAGCTTCCATGCCAGCGCCGCGAGGGCCCGCGCCCGCACGGCGCATTCCGCACCGGCTCGGATTGTGCCTTCAGACAGGCCCGGTTGGACTGACGCACATCGCAAAGCGTGCACGTTTGACGCACCGATTTGGCCTTGCAGTGCACGTTTTTGGTGCGCTATGCGTTTCAGCGCACCAATTCGGGGCCGTAGCGCAGGTTGAAGGGCTGCAGCCAGGCCCGCAGATCGGCATACGCCGCCTCGGCCTGTGCCGCCGGGCCCTTCACGCCCAGTTCGATGTGCGCGCCGTGTTGCGGGTGGTCCACACTGGGCAGGCTGAACACCTTGATGCCGGGGTGCGCGGCCTCGACGCGCTCCATCACCGGCGTCAGCGTCGCTTCCATGCTGCCGTACAGGATGACCGAGCGCTCGACCCAGGCCGTGCGCTGAAAGGCGTGCGACCAGTCGGTGTCCAGCGCCCATTCGATCATCGGCCACGCCATCACGGGAAACCCCGGCAAAAAATAAATCATGCCCCCACGCTCCGCTGCTTCGCATGCTGCGCTGCCCCCCAAGGGGGCCGCGTCCCGCTTTGGGAGCAGCCCGGCGGCGGGATGAGCACCCTTCCCAGATCCAGCCAGCGCAAACCCCGGAATCTTGTTGTAAGGGTTGGGAATGATGCGCGCGCCCTGCGGAAACACGCCCATGTTCAGGCGATGCTGGTTGTCGGCGCGGTCGGGTTCGTAGGGCTCGCCTTTCTCGCGCGCCACATCCTGCATGCGCTCCTCGATCAGCGCCTTGGCCTCGGGGTGCAGTGCCAGCGGCACGCCCAGCGCCGCGGCGGCGCATTGGCGCGTGTGGTCGTCGGGCGTGGCGCCGATGCCGCCGGTGCAGAACACCACGTCGCCGCTGGCAAAGGCGCGTCGCAGCGCGGCCGTGATGCGGGTCGGGTCGTCGCCCACGTACTCGGCCCAGTCCAGCCGCACGCCACGCGCGGCCAGCAGTTCGATCACCTTGGGCAGGTGCTTGTCGGCGCGCTTGCCGGACAGGATTTCGTCGCCGACGATGATCAGCCCGAACACGGGCGCGGCGGTTTCAGCGGCGGGCATGGGCATCTCTCCAGGAAGCATCGGTCACGGCAGGCCGCTCGGGCGGCAGCGCCACGGGCGCGGGCGGGGCGGGCGTGCGCTCGGCCCGCAGTTGCTGCAGCGCGTTCAGCCCATAGTGCGCAAACCACAGCGACGAAAACACGAACACGAAGGTGTAGATCCAGATCGCGACCGGCACCAGCACGACGAACAGCGCGGCAAACAGCAGGCCCGACGCCCACACCACGCCGGGCGCGGCGCCCATGTACCCGCACAGCACGCCCATGGCCAGCAGCGGCCATTGGTGCGCCTTGAGGATGGCGCGGCGTTCTTCGGCGCTGGCGTAATCGGCCAGCACGTCGAAGCTCATCACCCGATAGGTCAGCCAGCCCCAAATGAGCGGCGGCAGCACCAGCACCAGCGGCGGGATCAGCCACAGCGGCAGCGTGACGATGAGCGCCGCCGCCGCCAGCCCCAGCGACCCGGCCGACCAGGCGATGGACGCTGCGAGTGACGCGCCGGGCCCGCGCGCCAGCTGCGGAAAGCGCCGCTCGGCCACCAGCCGCGTGAGCACGGGCGTGAGCCACAGCGAAACGACGGCCAGCGACGCCAGCACGATCACCGGCGTGGCCAGCATGACGACGAACAGCGGCGCCAGCCAACCCGCCAGGCCGCCCGGCGCATGCACCGACAGGCGCGCGCCAACCCAGTCCAGCACCGGCCAGGCCTGCAGCGCCGCCTGCATCCAGGCCACGGCCGCGCCCCACCACAGCCAGCCGAGCAGCAGCGCCAACGCCGTCATGGTCACCAACGGCAGCAGCGTCAGGCCGATGACGCGCGGCATGAAAGCCTGGGCCAGCGCGCGGGCGAAGGCGTCTAACACGGGTTTCAGCATGGCGCGGTGCGACGATTCAATTCAGCCAGATGGTTGAGCATCCAATCGGCCCACAGCGCCTTTCCAGCAAGCGCAAGCAGCTATGAAAATCATAGTTTTCCAGCCACCGGCCGATCCAGCCCCGCCAGCCGCTTGAGCCCCAGCCACTGCTGGCGCCAGAAGCCGCGCCCGTAGTCGCGCCCGTGCAGCACCTGGTCGTCGATGCCGGTGGCGTCGATGCCCGGGCGCCAGTCGGCGCTGCCCAGCAGCATGTCCCACCACGGAAACAACACGCCGTAGTTGCCACCGTACGGGCTGAAGGCGGTCGTGCCCGGCTCATGGCCCAGCGCGATGGCGTGGTGCCGCCGGTGAAAGCTCGGGCTGATCAGCAGCCGGTTGCCCAGCCAGCCCCACGACCAGCGCAGGTTGGCGTGGTGCAGGCTTTCCAGCAACTGCGACACCGCCACCAGCGCCACGAACTGCGACGGGCCGACGCCGATCAGAATCGCCACCACGACGAAGATCACGTCGTTGATGACCGAATCGAGCAGGTGGTTGCGGTTGTCGCTCCACACCGTCATCTGTCGCTGGCTGTGGTGCACGGCGTGCAGCTGCCACCACCAGTGCCAGCGGTGCTGCGCGCGGTGGATCAAGTAGCCGATGGCGTCGAACACGACCAGGTAAATGATGAAGCTGACCCAGGCGCGGTCGGTCACGCCCGGCCACAGCTGGTCGATCTGCAGCGTGGGCAGGCCGTGCGCGCGCAGCCAGCCAATGCCTTCGGTCAGCCACAGCTCGACGCTGAAGAACATCACCAGCTTGAACAGGCCCAGCCGGTGGATCAGCGTGTACAGCACGTCAATGCGCACGGCGTGCCGGTCGCGCAGCGGCTCCACCGGCCACAGGCGCTCCAGCGGGGCAATCACCAGCAATAGCACGGCGATCTGCAGCAGGCCAACCAGCAGCCAGCCGGTGGCGGTAAAGCCGTCTTCCAGCAGGTTGCCAGCGCCCACGGCAAAGGCGACGGGCTGCACGGCGGCCTCGAACAGCCACTGCTGCGCGGCGGCGAAGGCGTCGGTCACGTTGTCAAGCATGGTCCTGTTGATCCAAAACACTTCCGCTTGAAACCGCCCCGCTCACCCGTCACTCCCGCGAAAACGGGAATGACGAGGATTCAAGTGGTTTGATTTGCAAGCGATATCGAAGCCCCTGCCCACCGGGGCGGAATTTGAAGGTGGTCAACCCCCGTGCGACGCGATCCAGCTTTGGTAATCGGGATGCTCGCGCAAGGTCTTGAAGCAGAAGCCGCGCGCCTGCAGGCCGCTGACCAGCGGCTCCAGCACCGCGGGCGCCCACGGGTCCTGGCGCGACCAGATGCCCAGGTGCGCCATCAGGATGTCGCCAGAGCGGATGTCCTGCAGCGCTTTTTTCAGCAGCGCGTCGTTGGGGTACTGGCCGCTGGGCAACTCGTCGCCCAGAAAGCCGGCGGGCGCCCAGCCGACGTGCTTGAAGCCGCAGGCCTCGGCGGCGGCCAGCAGCTTGGGCGATGTCTTGCCGCCCGCGGCCCGGAACAGCGGCAGCACCTTGTGCTGCGTGACCGACGCCAGCCGGTCGGCCGCCAGCTGCAGGTTGCCGCAGTACTGCGCGGCGGTCCAGCTCATGGTCTTGCCGGACTGCGCGCCCGATGAGGGGCGAATGCGAAAGCGCGCCTCGCCGCCCGGTTGCGCGGGCGGCAAGTCGGCCTGCCAGTAGGCGTGGTCCCAGGTGTGGCTGGCGAATTCGTGCCCTTCGGCGGCGCGCGCCTTCCACCACGGCGCCCAGTGCTTGCCCAGCGTGCCGTCGCCCTCTTTCGTGGCCTCTTGCGCGGCAAAGAAGGTGGCGCGCACGCCGCGCTGCTTCAGCACGTCGGCGATCAGCGGCGCCACGCCCATGTGCCCGGTGTCGAAGGTCAGGTACACAGGCTTGCACGATTCCGGTGCTTTTTGCGCCGCAGCGCTGGTCCCAAAAGCGCAGGCAGCTATTGAAAAAATAGCAATCGCCAATGCCTGTAGGCGCCCCCTAGTCGTCGAACCAGAGGCCGCGGAGCAGGCCAGTCGGGGACGCCGCGGAGCGGGCTTGGCCCGGCCGCCAGCGTCGTCCCCCTGGGGGGAAGGCGCGCAGCGCCTCAGGGGGGGGCTAATTCCTCGGCGCATGATCCAGCGTCCACACACCGTGCGGTGACTTGCCCACCTTGACCTGGTGCACCACCTTGCGCTGCTTCACGTCGATCAGCGTCAGGCGGCCCGCCCAGCGCGATCCGACCATGATCAGCGAGCCGTCGGCCGAGATGTCCATGCAGTCCGGGCCGGCAGGGGCGGCAAAGGTGTCGACCGCGGTGAACTTCTCGTAGTCGATCTTGCTGATGGTGTTGGCCACGCGGTTGCTGACGAACACGTGGCGCCCGTCGCCCACGGCGCGAAAGGCGTGCGCGCCCTTGCCGGTGGGAATGGTCTTGACCAGCTGCGGCGCCTTGCCGCCGGCCACGTCGTACACCTCGACGCCGTCGCCGCCCGTCAGGCCCAGCAGCAGGTGCTTGTCGTCGGGCGTGACGAACACGTCGGCCGGCATGGGGCCGGTCTTGACGCGGTGCTTCAGCGTCTGCGTGGCCAGGTCGATCACCACCAGCTCGTCGCTGTCCTGCATGCTGGACCAGACGGTGGTGCTTTTCGTGTCGATCCACAGGTGGCTGGGCGTGCGGCCGGTGGGAATGCGCTTGACCAGCGTGGGGTCGGTGCCGTTCCAGCTGTAGATGTCGATGTGGTTCAGGCGGTTGGCGGCCGTCACGAACCACTTCATGTCGGGCGAAAAGCGCAGGTGGTACGGGTCGCGGATGCCCCGCACCGTGCGCTGCACCTCGGCCGTGCGCGGGTCGATGAAGGTGAGCGAGTCGCTGGCGGCGTTGGCCACGATGACCGATTTTTCGTCCGGCGTCAGGTAAAGGTGGTGCGGCTCCTTGCCGGTGGGGATGCGCTTGACCTCGGTCCAGCGAATGGGGTCGATCACGCTGACGTTGCCGTCCAGCGAATTGAGCACGAACACCGGCGCGCCCCAGCGCGGCGCGGCGGGCGCGGCGGCCGGCTGCGCGCGCAGCCAGGGCACCGGCAGCGCCGCCAGGCCCAGCACGGTGGCGGCGCGGCGGCGCGAAAGCGAAAGTCGGAAGGCAGATGGAGTCACGGTGGAGGATGGAGCAAAAGCAGCGCGCAAGTGTAGGTCTTGTGGGTCTGGCGCCTGACAGCAGACGTTCACTTAACATGCCGGCCATGCAACGCGTGGACATGGACGGCGTTTTTCTTGAGGTAGCGCAAATTCCGGCGCCCACCGGGGCCGGCGCGGCGCTGCCGCCGCTGGTGTTTCTGCACGAGGGGCTGGGCTCGGTCGACATGTGGCGCGACTGGCCGGCCAGCCTGTGCGCCGCCACCGGGCGCGCCGGCATCGTGTATTCGCGCCAGGGTTACGGGCGTTCCAGCCCGGTGGCCGACGTGCGCGGGGCGCCGCGCCGCCACCCCGATGGCACGCGCTCGGGCCGTCTGCAGCCCGACTACATGCACCGCGAGGCGCTGGAGGTGCTGCCGCGGCTGCTGGCGCGGTGGGGCATCGAGCGGCCCGTGCTGGTCGGCCATTCGGACGGCGCCACCATTGCCCTGATTCACGCCGCGCACCACCCGGTCGCCGCCTGCGTGGCAATGGCGCCGCACGTGATGGTGGAAGACATTTCGGTGCAATCCATCGACGAGGCGCGCCGCGCCTTCGAATCGACCGACTTGCGCCAGCGGCTGGCGCGCTACCACGACGACGTGCAGGCGGCCTTCTGGCAATGGAACGACGTCTGGCTGTCGCCCGCGTTCCGCGACTTCGACATCCGTGACGAGGTGCGCGCCATCACCGCCCCGCTGCTGGCCATTCAGGGCGTGGACGACCAGTACGGCACCATGGCGCAGGTGGACGACCTGGCCGGCGCCGTGCCGCACGCGCGCCTGCTCAAGCTGGCGGCGTGTGGCCATTCACCGCACCGCGACCAGCCGTTGGCGGTCAACCAGGCCATCGCTGCTTTTTTGCAGGCGTAAGCAGGCCCCATCCGGCCGGGCGACAGACGCCGTTCCGACACGGCTTGAAGGCCGGCGCTGACGCGGGCGAGGCCGGCGGCAGCCTATCGTGCGGTCATCCAACCACCGGGGAGACCGACCATGTCCCGATCATCCATTTCTGCCCATCACACCGCATCCCGCCGCTCACCGCGTCGCTGGGGCGCGCCTTCCATCGTGCAACTGGCGTTGGCGCTGGCTGCCCACGCCCCCGGCGCGGCGCTGATCGGCACCGGGGCGCTGGCGTTGGCGGCGCCGGCACATGCCCAGCGCGCGGCCGCCGCGGCGCAGCCGCAGATCGACCGGCTGGAAGTCGGCTCTGACGCCGGGCTGGCCCCGGGCGCCGAACTGGAGCTGCGCCTGTATGGCACGCCGCGCGGCCAGGCCTCGGTGCGCATCAGCGCGGCCAAGCCGATCAACGTGGTGCTGAAAGAATCGCCCGCCGGCAGCGGCGAATACGTGGCGTACTACACCATCAAGCGCGCCGATGGCCTGGCCGTGGGCCAGGGCGTGCGCGCCACGCTCAAGCGCGGCCGTCTGGCGACCACGGCCAACTACAGCATCCCGTCCACGGCGGGGGCCGGCACGCCGCCCCCGTCGCCCGCGGCTGGGCTGCGCATCGACCGCTTCACCGCCGCGCCGGTGGCGCGCCTGTCACCGGGCACCGAATTGATCTTCACCGCCCAAGGGGCGCCCGGCGCGCGCGGCAGCTTCGACATTGGCGGCGTCGCCAGCGATATCCCCCTGCGCGAAATCAGGCCCGGGGTGTACGAAGGGCGTTACACGCTGCGGCGCGAAGACCGCATGACCGCCGCCACGCCGGTGGTGGCCAGCCTGAGCGCGGGCGGCCAGGTGGTGCGCGCCAATCTGGCCCAGCCGCTGGTGGCCGACGTATCGCCACCCAGCGTGGCCAATCTGGCGCCGCGCGAAAACGAGCGCGTACCGGCCGGCGTGGTGTATGTGTCGGGCAATTTCGAGGACCGGCGCGGCAGCGGCGTGGACCCGCGCAGCGTGCGCCTGGCGCTGAACGGCCGCGACGTGACGGGCGAGACACAAATCACCGCCCAGTCCTTCAGCTACCGCGGTCAACTGCCGCCCGGCGCCTATAGCGCGCAGCTGACCGCGCGCGACGTGGCCGGCAACGAATTGCGGCGCGACTGGCGCTTTGAAGTGGGCAGCGGCGCGGCCGCGGCGCCGATGGACGTGCAGCTGAGCGGCCCGGCGGGCGACGTGGTGGACGGCCGCACACCGGTGGTGATTCGCGGTCGTACGGCGCCCGGCGCCACGGTGCAGGCGCGCGTCACCGGTCTGCTTCAGGTGGCCGGCCCGATCGGTCTGGAGCAGGAATTGCTGAACCAGACCTTGACCGCCGACGGCGCGGGCCAGTTTGCCTTTCAGTTCCAGCCCGCGGGGGCGCCAGGATCACGCTACGACATCAGCGTCAACGCCACGCAGAACGGGCGCAGCGACAACGCGCGTTTGCGGCTGACGCAGCGTTGAGCCGCGTCAAAACGGGTCAGGCCTTGAGCAGCGCGAGCTGGTCCGCGCTCAACCAGCGCCACTGACCCGGCGCCAAGTCGGCGGGCAGCACCAGCCCGCCGATTTGCGCGCGGTGCAGTGCGTCAACCCGGTTGCCTACGGCCGCCACCATGCGTTTGACCTGGTGGTATTTGCCTTCGGTCAGCGTCAGCAGCAAATGGTGGCCAGCCGCGGCTTCGGCCCGCGCGGCCGCCACGGGTTGGGGGTCGTCGTCCAGCACCACGCCGCCGCGCAAGCGTTCAAGCTGGCGCGCGTCGATCGGATGGCGCGTGCGGGCTTCGTACAGCTTGGGCACCAGATGGCGCGGCGAGTTCATGCGGTGAATGAATGCGCCGTCGTCCGACAGCAGCAGCAGCCCGGTGGTGTCCTGGTCCAGCCGGCCCACGGCCTGCACACCGGCCACCTTGCCCGTGGTGGGCCGCTGGCGCAGCGGCGGCGGCAGCAGCGTGTACACGCTGGGCCAGGCACCGGGCCGGTGCGAACACTCGTAACCCGCTGGCTTGTGCAGCATGACGTAGGCTCGCGCGTGGTACGTCCACGGCTGCCCCTGCACGCTGTAGTGCAGCGGCGCGGCGCCGATCACGTCCACCTCGGCCGCCGGGTCGCTGCAGACGTGGCCATTGACCGCGACCAAGCCGCGCTCGACCAAGCCGGCGCACAGGCGGCGGGTGCCAAAACCCTGGGTAAACAAAAGCTCGCTGAGGCGCATCGTGGATGTGACTGACTGAGGACTGACTGAGGTGGCAAGGAGTCTGCCACGTTGCCCGCCAACCCACGTCAACCAGCCGCTGCGCGCTGAAAATTCAAGCGATTGGCCGGTCTGGATGCACTTGGGACGTTGACCCCCCGCCCCCTCACGGGGCGGTGGATTCGCCCTTACGCGGCGGCGGATTCGCCGGGCGCGGCCGATGGCGACGACGGCTTGCGGCGCGCTGCATCAATGGCCAGGCGCGCGGCCAGTTCGGCACGCATGGCGGCATCCAGCGGCGACCGACACAGACCGGCGTCGGCGTAGTGCAGGTTTTCGTACAGCGCGGCGGCGGCCGGGCTTTGCGCCAGCAGGGGCTGCCAGTCGGTGCCGGCATCGGCCAGCAGCGCCGCCAGGCGCGCGGCCACGGTGCGGTATTGGTGCGCGTCGACCGGTTGCGCGCTGGCATCCAGCCGCTCCAGCAACTGCGCCACGATGGCAGCGCTTCGGGTGGGGGCTTGCAATGTCTTCATGCCTTGCCAATTGGGGGCCCAAGGCACGAATGCAAGACCGTCGGCAGGTGCGCGCGAGCCCTCCGATAACTTCTATTTTGATAGCGTTTTGCGCAAGCCAGACAGGCGCTAGCGGCCAAAAACGCTTTTAATTTTTAACGTGTGCGCAGCGGATCGAGCAGGCGGCGCAGGCCGGCCTGGTCGATCTCGTGCATCAAGACCAGCAGGCGACCCACCTCGCCGCGCGGAAAACCTTTCTTGGCAAACCAGGTCAGGTACGCGCCGGGCAGGTCGGCGATCAGCTGGCCTTTGTACTTGCCGAACGGCATGGCCAGCGTCACCAGTCGCTGCAGTTGCTCGGCGTCGGGTGGTGCCGGGTCGGCCGGCAGGTTCACGCGCTGGTCAGCCGAGCGCCTGGGCCAGCCGCGCGATGCCTTCGCGGATCTTGTCTTCACCCACGGTGGCAAAGGACAGGCGCAGCGTGCTGGGGTCGGGGTTGGCGCAGAAGAAAGGCGCGCCGGGCACGAAGGCCACGCCTTGTTCAATGGCGCGCTGGGCCAGCGCCGCGCCGTCGGCCAGCTTGCCGCCCGCGCCCGTCAGCCGCGCCCACACGAACAGGCCGCCCTGCGGCGCCACGAAGTCGATGGCGTCGCCCAGTTCACGCCGCAGCGCGTCGACCATGACGCCGGCGCGCTGGCCGTACACCTGCCGCACGCGCGCCAGCGTGGCGGGCATGTGGCCGCCGGCCAGGTATTGCGCCGCCGTGGCTTGGGCAAAGGTGCTGGTGTGCGCGTCGCTGAACTGCTTGCACATGGTGGCCTTGCCCAGCAGATCGGGCGGCGCCACCATCCAGCCCACGCGCAGGCCGGGCGACAGCACCTTGCTCAAACTGCCGCAGTGCACCAGCCAGTCACGGCTACCCGGCACTTCGTGGCTCAGCGCCAGCAGGCTGGGCGGCGGCGGCGCGTCGAAGTACAGGTCGCCATAGGGGTCGTCCTCGATGATCAGCGTCTGCGTGCGCACGGCCAGCTCGAGCACGCGTTTACGGCGCTCCAGCGACAACAGCGCGCCGCTGGGGTTGCCGAAGGTGGGAATGAGGTAGACGAAGCGCGGCTTGTGCTCGGCAATCAGTTGCTCCAGCCGGTCCACGTCCACGCCCTGCCCGTCGATGGGCGCGCTGACCAGGTCGGCGCCGTACAGGCGGAAGCACTGGATGGTGGCCAGAAAGGTCGGCCCTTCGACGATGGCCTTGCTGCCCGGGTCGACCAGCGTCTTGCCCAGCAGATCCAGCGCCTGCTGGCTGCCGGTGGTGACGATCAACTGGTCGGGCGACACGCCCTGCACGCCCTTGGACTGCATGAAGGTGGCCAGCTGCTCGCGCAGCGGCGGGTGGCCCTCGGTCGCGCCGTATTGCAGCGCCGCGCCGGGGTTCTGCGCCAGCGCCGCGTTCACCGCCGCCTGAATGCCGGGCACGTCGAACAGTGCGCTGTCTGGGAAGCCACCGGCAAAACTGATGATGCCGGGCTTGCCCAGCAGCTTGAACAGCTCGCGGATGGCGGAGGTTTCGACGTTGGACAGGCGTTGGGCGAGTGGCAGTGTCATGGCGCAATGGGTGGTTGAAGCCCTATTGTCGCCAAAAGCCCGGCCATGACATGAAGCGTTCCGTCGAACGATCAAGGCACTTCTAACCCGAAGAAATTTTTTGCATATTGTCAATTTTTTAACGAGTTTGCATTAAATTACACACTGTATTTGGATTGCGCCGCGCGCGTATGGAGGGCAAGGAATGATGCCAAGCGGGATACGACGAACCCACGCGTGCCTGTGTGCTGCGTTGCTGGCCACGGCGGGCGCGGCCCATGCCCAGTCCAGCCTGGACGTGCCGGCCGGTGCCAGCCAGACGCTGGCCGGCGGCTCGATGGACATGGCCTGCGGCGACGTGAGCGTGGAAGGCACGCTGGACCTGGTCGGCGGCACACTGACCGGCGTGCGCCACCTCCGCGTGGCGGCAGGCGGCCAGCTGATCCTGGGCGCCGGCTCGATCACGCTGGCCGGCAACTGGGCCAATGCCGGCACGCTGTCGGCCGACACCGGCAGCGTGAACTTCGTCGACGACGCGGCGTGCGCCACGCAGTCAACGGTCAGTGGCAACAGCACCTTCCACGCGCTCACCATCACCAGCGCGAACAACAAGCTCTACCAATTCGCCGCCGGCAGCACGCAGACCGTGCAGCACGCACTGACGTTGAGCGGCGTGCAAATCCAGTCCACCACCGCCAACTCGCCCGCCACCATCCACCTGCTGAAGGGCGGCACGCAAAACCTGGCGGCGCTGTCGGTGCAGGACATGGCCGCGACCGGCCAATGGCTGGCCCCGGACCAGACCAACCTGCTGGTCGGCGGGCGGGTATCGCGCTGGTTTGCCGGCTCGGCGGACCTGCGGCCGGTGCCGGCCAGTTCCACCTTGTCGCTGCTGGGCATGGCGCTGGCCATTGCCGCACTGGCGGCACGCCGCCGGCGCCAGGCCCGGTCCCACGGATAAAAACAAATCACCTTCGAGGAGTCCCCCCATGAACCGATTCGTCCCGCGCTCTCCCCTTGCTCTGGCCGTGGCCTGCGTGCTTGGCGCTGCTGCGCTGCCCGCCGTCGCCGCCGACATCACGCTCACGGCACCTGCCGGTGGCGGTGTGGTATTCAAAGGCCCGTCCAGCACGCTCATGGGGATTGATGCCGCTGGCAAGGTGCAAGTCCCCGCCCTGCCCTCGACCACCGGCACGCAGGCCGGCGTGGTGTGTTATGACGCCGGCGGGGTGCTGGTGAAATGTCCCGACACCTATGGCGCGCAAGGGCCTGCAGGGCCCACAGGACCGGCGGGAGAAAAGGGCGATACCGGCCCCGCGGGGCCAAAAGGTGATGCGGGCGCGCAAGGGCCCACAGGGGCAAAAGGTGACACCGGCGCGCAGGGGCCCACCGGGCCAAAAGGTGATACCGGCGCGCAGGGGCCCACCGGGCCAAAAGGTGACACCGGCGCGCAGGGGCCCACCGGGCCAAAAGGTGATACCGGCGCGCAGGGGCCCACCGGGCCAAAAGGTGATACCGGCGCGCAGGGGCCCACCGGGCCAAAAGGTGATACCGGCGCGCAGGGGGCCGCAGGCGCAAAAGGCGATACCGGCCCGCAGGGGCCCGCCGGGGCAAAAGGCGATACCGGCGCCACGGGCCCGGCGGGTGGTGGCATCTTTACGGCGGTGTACGGCAATCCGCTGGCCAATAACACCCGATACACGTCTGTCATCAACGGCGCCATCGCCAATGCGTCAGACACCGTGGCCGACGTGGCCCTGCGGTGGCCTCAGGCCTGCACGGCATCGAGCCTTCGCGTCAGCACCGACGCCGCGCTACCCAACAACCGGACTTACACGATCACCCTGACCAAAGGCGCCACGGTGGGCGCCGCCGCAACGGCCACCGCGCTCACCTGCACGGCCACGACGGCCACGCCGTCCTGCACCGACAGCACGAACTCGGTGACCATCAACGCGAACGACTTCGTCGCGTTCAAGATCACCGGAAACAACACCTCCAACAGCGTGCGCATGTACATTTCGGCGCTTTGCCAATAACACGAGGCTGGATGACCGCGCCCGCGGGCTGTGAAGCCATGGATACGGCCGCTTGGCGGGGGTTGAGCCCGCAAGCGACCGATGATGGTGGCCGGCGCTGGCCCACGGACAGGGCGGAGTGATTTCAGCGCCTTGTCCCTGACAATGCGCGCATGACGCCCGCCCAGATCGACACCTTCTTCGCCACGCTGCAAGCCGTTAATCCGCAGCCCGCCAGCGAGCTGGAATACACCAGCGTGTTCGAACTGCTCACGGCCGTGCTGCTGTCGGCGCAGGCGACCGACGTGGGCGTGAACAAGGCAACGCGGCGGCTGTTTCCGGTGGCCAACACGCCGCAGCAGATTCTGGCATTGGGCCAGGATCGGCTGGAGGATTACATCAAGACCATCGGCCTGTTTCACGCCAAGGCCAAGCACCTGATGCAAACTTGCCGCATCCTGGTCGATGCGCACGGCGGCGAAGTGCCGCGCACCCGCGCCGAGCTGGAAGCGCTGCCCGGCGTGGGGCGCAAGACGGCGAACGTGGTGCTGAACGTGGCCTATGGCGAGCCGACGATGGCGGTGGACACGCACATCTTTCGCGTCAGCAACCGCACCGGCCTGGCACCCGGCAAGACGCCACTGGCGGTCGAGCTGAAGCTGCTGGAACGCGTGCCGCCCCAATACATGGACCACGCGCACCACTGGCTGATCCTGCATGGGCGCTATGTGTGCGTGGCGCGAACGCCGCGCTGCGGGCAGTGCGCGGTGGCGGCTTGCTGCGATTATCCCGACAAGACGCCGAAGCCACAAAGGTAAAGGCGACGTGCCGGCGTCAAGCCAATGGACGCCCATGCGCGTGGGGTCGTCCACCACTCAATACCTGTGCGCGCTGCTGAACGCCGCTTGAAATCAGTCACCGCCGCCATCCCCGCCGCCGCCGCCGCCGCCGCCGTCACCGCCATCGGCGCCGCCGTCCGCCGCATCGTCCGCTTCGGGCGCTGCGTCGTCGTGCACGGTGGCGCCCTCGCCCTCACCGCCGGGGTTGGCCTTGCGTTCGGCCTTCTGGCGCGCCTTTTCTTCCTTCTTGCGTTTCTTTTCCAGTTCGCGCTGGCGTTTTTCGTAACCGTAGTTGGGGGTTGCCAAATCTGTTTCTCCGTCGTTCAGGCCACTGTAGCAGGCGCCGGCGCTTCGGCGGGCGCTTGCCAACGCACGGCGCCGCGGTAGGCGTGCCAGCTGGCGTGGCCGAGCAGCGGGCCGATGATGATCAGGCCGAGGCCCCAGGTGGCCAAGCCGATGGCGATCAGCACGGTGATGAGCAAGCCCCACCACAGCATGGTGATGGGGTTGGCGAACATGACGCGGATGCTGGTGATGGCGGCCGAGATGGCGTCGGTGTCGCGGTCGAGGATCATCGGGATCGACACCACCGCGGTGGAATACACCAGCATGGCGAAGATGCCGCCCACCATCAGGTAGACCAGCACGAACTCGATGTTCTCGGGGTTGAAGATGGCCTGCAGCACGCCCGTGGTAGACGGCATGCCAGTGTTGAAGAACACGGCAAACACCACCAGCGACGCGCGGCCCCACAGCAGTTCCAGCACGATCAACACCAGCACCAGCATGCCCATGCTGCGGATGTGCTTGTCCCAGCAGGTGAGCGAGGCGCCCAGTTCGGGCTTGATCCCCAGTTCGCGCCGGCGGCTGACCTCGTACAAGCCCATCGCCAGAAACGGCCCGACCAGAAGACAGCCCGAGGCGATCGACATCGCGTATTCAGGATGGTTGCGAAACACCAGCGTCAGCACCGCCGCCATCAGCCAGAAGCAGATGCCGTAGAAGATGCCGATGCCCGGCGCCGCCATGAAGTCGCGCCAGCCCTTGCCCAGCCAGCGCAGCGGGTCGCTCAGCCCCAGCGGCACCATGACGGCCTGCGGCACGGTGGAGCGCGGCGGCACGTAGGGCTGGTAGGCGGGGGCTTGCGGCGCGGCGGCGGACGCGGCGGACGCGGCGGACGCGGCGGGCGCGGCGGGCGCGGAATCAGGGGCGTGGTCGGTCATGCGGACGGCGGTGGCAGTGATGGTCAGTTCCGCATCCAGCATAAGCCAGCCCCAGCGGGCATGGCAAGACGCGTGAACACCCATGCCGAATGCACCGAACCGTGCGAGGCATGCAGGTCGGCGCGGCGGCGCAACCGGGCGCGCAGGGGCATGAATGCCTGGCCTACGGGTCGCTCGGATGCCGCTGCGGGGGCAACAGGGCGGTCGCCGTGCGCGGACAGACCGGGTTTGCTCGGACATAAGCGCCACCGGCGCTTGTCCATCAAGGCTATAAAGCTATAAATAGCATAGCATTCAGGGTAGGCATTGATGCCCGCGCGGCAGCCTATTCGGGTGCGCGTGCGGGCATGAGTGCCCGGCCAACCCATCCGCTTTTTCAGCCCGGCAACGCCCGCGCCAGCGCCTGCGCAATGTCGGCCTGCAAATCCGCCACCGCCTCCAGCCCCATGGAAAACCGCACCAGCGTGCCGCGCGCCAGGTGCGCGGGCCAGCGCTGGCGCATGGCCGCCAGGTCGTAAGGCACGACCAGGCTGACCGGGCCGCCCCAGCTGTAGCCCAGCTTGAACAGCTGCAGCGCATCGCAGAACGCATCGACCTGCGCGGACGAATAGCGCTCATCGATCATCACGCTGAACAGGCCGGCGGCCGCACCGTTGCCGCGCGCGTCGGCCGCACCGCACACCTGCTGCCAGTGGGCATGCCCGGGCGCACCGGGCAGCGCCGGGTGCAGCACCTGCGCAAAGGCCGGTTGCTGCGCACACCAGCGGGCCAGCGCGCGCGCCGCGTCATCCTGCGCGCGGTAGCGCAGTGCGATGCTGGGCAGCGCGCGCAGCAGGTTTTCAGCGTCATTGGCGCCCACGCCCAGGCCCAGCCGCATGTGGGTCAGCTTGATCTTCAGGTGCAAGGCCTCGTCGCGCGTGGTCACGCTGCCCATCAGCACGTCGCCACCGCCGCTGGGGTATTTGGTCAGCGCGTGCGCCGAAATGTCGACGCCCAGGCCCTGACCGTCCAGATCGAACGCGTTGAAGCCCAGGCCCGCGCCCCAGGTGTTGTCCAGCGCGCTGGTCACACCCCGTTCGCGGCACAGTCGCGCCTGCGCGATGAGGTCGGGGAATTCCATGGTCACCGAACCCGCGGCCTCCAGCCACACCAGCTTCGTCCGCTCGCCGATGCGCGCGGCCAGATCGGCCACGTCCATCGGGTCGTAGAACTGGTGCGTGATGCCGAACGCGGCCAGTTCGCCTTCGGCCAGCGCCTTGTTGGGGCCGTAGGCGTTGTCGGGGATCAGCACCTCGTCACCGGTCTTGAGCAGCGCCAGCGCCACGTTGGCGATGGCCGCCAGCCCGCTGGGCACCAGCACGCACTGTAGGCCGCCTTCCAGCGTGGCGATGCGCTCTTCCAGCGTAAACGTGGTCGGCGTGCCGTGCAGGCCGTAGGTGTAGCCCTGCTTGTGCTTCCAGTCGCGCGAGCGCATCGCCGCGACGTTGGGAAAGATGACCGTGGACGCCTTGAACACGCCCGGCTGCGGGGCGGCAAAGCCGTCGGGCGGGGTGTAAGGGTGATGGATGAGTTGCGTGCGCGGATCGGTCATGCGGCAATGGTATTGCACACCATCACCCGGCGCGCGACCCGCAAGCGGAGTGACTGCGCCGCCGGGCACACGCGCCGGCCGGCAGCGCCTCAGCCACCTCGAAAAATCAAATCTTCCACTTGGCCAGCAGCTTGTCGGGCGTCAGGCTGTCATACGCCTCGAACGGCTGGTGAATCCAGGGATTCGACGGCAGGTCTTCGACCGAATAGTCGGCATTGAAGCTGGAGCAGCCCTTGGTCCAGATCACCGCCGTGCGCAGTTCGGTGATCGGTTCATAGTTGTTGCGCAGGCGGTCCACCACCGCCTGCAGGGTCACGCCCGTGTCGGCCAGGTCGTCCACCAGCAACACCTTGCCGGCGATTTGACCGCGCGGCGTGGTGATGTAGTGCGCAATGTCCAGGTGGCCCTGCTGCGTGCCTGCCTCGGCGCGGTAGCTGCTGGTGGACATGATGGCCAGCGGCACGTTGAAGATGCGGCTGAGAATGTCGCCCGGCCGCATGCCGCCGCGCGCCAAGCACAGGATGGTGTCGAACTGCCAGCCCGATTGATGCACCTTGATCGCCAGCTTCTCGATCAGGTTGTGGTATTCGTCGTAGCTGACGTAAAGGTGCTTGCCGTCTTCGGTCAACATCTCATTGCTCCTGATTAAATAGCTGATTGCGCTTGCCCATCAAGCGCTGACGACTGAATTGACCACATGAACACACGGGCTGCGCAGCCAGCCCGAAGGGGCCGCGGAGCAGGCCATGCTGGAACGCCGTGGAGCGGGCTTGTCCCGGCCAATGGCGTTGTCCCCCTGGCGGGAAGGCGCCGCAGGCGACTCAGGGGGGTTCATGCCAGAAACGGGTGGCGGACCATGATGGTGTGGTCGCGGTCCGGGCTGGTGGAGACGACGTGGATGGGCACGCCGGTGGCGTGCTCGATACGCTGCAGGTAGAGCCGCGCGTTGATGGGCAGCTGGTCGAAGGCGGTGACGCCCACGGTGCTGTCGCTCCAGCCGGGCATGGTTTCGTACACGGGCACGCAGCGGGCAATGTCTTCGGCGCCCAGCGGCAGGATGTCGATGTGCTCGCCGTCCAGTTCGTAGCCGGTGCACAGCTTCAGTTCGGCCAGGCCGTCCAGCACGTCGAGCTTGGTGATGCACAGTCCCGACAGGCCGTTGACCTGTGCGCTGCGCTTGAGCAGCGCGGCGTCGAACCAGCCGCAGCGGCGGCTGCGGCCCGTGGTGACGCCTTTTTCGGCGCCGACGGTGCTCATGTGCCAACCGGGCGTGCCGGGCGTTTCCCAGTCCAGCTCGGTCGGGAACGGGCCACCGCCCACGCGCGTGCAGTACGCCTTGGTGATGCCCAGCACGTAGTGCAGCAGGCCCGGCCCCACGCCGGCGCCGGCCGCCGCGTTGCCGGCCACCGTGTTGCTGCTGGTGACGAAGGGGTAGGTGCCGTGGTCGACGTCGAGCAGCGTGCCCTGCGCACCCTCGAACAGCAGGTTGGCGCCGTTTTTGTGTGCTTCGTTCAGCTCGCGCGACACGTCGGCCAGCATGGGCTTGATGGCCTCGGCCTGGCGCATGGCTTCGTCGAAGATGGGTTCGAACCGCAGCGCGCCGTCCGTCAGATAGGGCCGCAGCGGCTCGGGGAAGGCCGCCTTGCCCGAGCCCAGGAAGCCCGTCAGCTCGTGGTTGTACAGCGCCAGCAGGTCGCGCAGCTTGGCGGCAAAGCGCTCGGGGTGCTTCAGGTCCTGCGCGCGCAGGGCACGGCGGGCGATCTTGTCTTCGTACGCGGGGCCAATGCCGCGCCCGGTGGTGCCGATTTTTTCGCTGCCACCGCTTTCGCGCGCAGCCTCGCGCGCCACGTCCATGGCGGCGTGCAGCGGCAGGATCAGTGGGCAGCCTTCGCTGATGCGCAGACGCTCGCGCACCTGCACGCCGGCTTTTTCAAGGCCCTCGATTTCTTCCAGCAGCTTGGTGCACGAGAGCACCACGCCGTTGCCGATGTAGCAGGTGACGCCCGGGCGCATGATGCCGCTGGGGATCAGGTGCAGCGCCGTCTTGACGCCGTTGATGACCAGCGTGTGCCCGGCGTTGTGACCGCCCTGAAAGCGCACCACGCCCTGCGCGCTTTCGGTCAGCCAGTCGACCAGCTTGCCCTTGCCCTCGTCGCCCCACTGGGTGCCGACGACGACGACGTTGCGTCCGGTGGTGGTGGGTTTCGTCATGTTCACGTTTCCTGTTGAATCTTCTGGCGGCGGTGCGCGGCGCGGCGGCGGTTAGCCATGCCGCTGCGCAACGGCGGGGTATGGGGCCTCATGCGACCGCTTGCACCACCCATTGACCGGCGGCGTCAACCAGCTCGCGGTCGCAGTGGAATTCGTCGATCTCGGTCTGACCGGGCAGCACGCAGACCACGGTTTCGCCGCGCCCACGCAGCGCGCGCACGGCGGCGTGCAGGCCCGGCGCGTCGCCCCAGGGCGCGCGAATGGCGGCGCGCAGCGGGCGCGCGTCGGCCACGCGCACCAGTTGCTTCAAGTCCAAGCTGAAGCCGACCGCTGGCCGTTCGCGGTCAAGCTTGTGGCCGAACACCGCGCCCACGCCGTCGTAACGCCCGCCGCGCAGCACGGCATCACCCGCACCCCGCGCGTAGACGGCAAAGCGCGCGCCGCTGTAATAGCCCCAGCCGCGCGCCTCGGCCAGGTCGAAGCTGGTGTGCACGCCCTCCAGGCGCGACGCCAGCCACTTCAAGCTTGATAGCGCATCGCGCACGGCTGGCATGGGCGGCAGGGCTTTTTCTGCCTCGTCCAGCACTTCCGCGCCACCATACAGGCCGACCAACGCGCGCAGCCCCGCGCGGGCCGCGTCGGGAAAGGTGCGCGTCACGCGGGCCAGCTCGCTCGCGTCCTTGGCGGCCAGCGCGTCGTGCACTTCGGCCAGCAGCTGCGGGTCGACCATGACGCCGGCCAGCAGCGCCCGCACGATGCGCACGTCGGCCATGTCGACCGACAGGTGGTCGACGCGCGCCGCCTTCAGGCAGTCGAGCGCCAGGGTGAGGATTTCAAGGTCGGCCTCGCGCCCGGCATGGCCGTAGATTTCGGCGCCAAACTGCAGTGGCTCGCGCGTGGCGTGCGGGCGTTCGGGGCGGGTGTGCAGCACGGGGCCGCAGTAGCACAGGCGGGTGACGGCCTGGCGACCCAGCAGGTGGGCGTCGATGCGGGCCACCTGCGGCGTGGTGTCGGCGCGCAGACCGAGCGAGCGGCCGGACAGCTGGTCCACCAGCTTGAAGGTCTGCAGCTCCAGCGCTTGGCCGGTGCCGGTAAGCAGGGAATCGAGGTGCTCGATCAGCGGCGGGATGACCAGCTCGTAGCCGTAGCCGCGGGCGGTATCGAGCAGATCGCGGCGGAGTTCCTCGATATGCCGGGCCTCGGAGGGCAATACATCGGCGATGTGATCCGGCAGAAGCCAGGCGGACATGGCTGGGGCAGCTTTCGCGGGGCTGTTAAAAACGCGATTCTAAAGGGTTCCCCCTGTGGCGCTGCGCGCCTTCCCCCGAAGGGGGACAACGCTGGTGGACGGGCCAGGCCCGTCCACGGCGTTCCGGCGTGGCCTGCTCCGCGGCCTCTGGCGGGCTTGCTGCGCAGCCCTGATGAGGGGAGGCGCCGAGGCCTCGCCGCTGCTACACCAACCAGAGCGGCAGCAGGCCCCCGCCTAACGCGAGGGCCGAAATGCTCGGGGGCCGGCTGGGGTGCTTGCTGCGCAGCCCTGTGATGAGGGGCGGCACCGAAGCCCCGACGCTGCTACACCAACCAGAGCAGCAGCAGGCCGCCACCCACGGCCAGCAGGCCGAAGAAGCGCAGTTGCCCGTCCTGCAACTGCATCAGCTGGCTGAACGCCCGGCGCCAGGCGCTGGGCGCGATGAAGGGCATCAGGCCCTCCATGATCAGCGCCAGCCCGAGCGCGGCCAGCAGCGTGTCGCTGTCCATGGCGTCAACGGCGGCTGGGCGCGTTGCGCATGTTGCGGAAGAAGTCGGACGACTGCGGGTCGACCACCAGCACGTCGCCCTTGTGGCCGATGCTGGCCTTGTAGGCGTCCAGGCTGCGGTAGAACTCGGCGAACTGCGGGTCGCGGCCGAAGGCCTCGCCGTAGATGCGGTTGGCCTCGGCATCGCCCTGGCCGCGCACTTTTTCGGCGTCGCGGTAGGCGTTGGCCACGGTCACTTCGCGCTGGCGGTCGGCGTCGGCGCGGATCTGCTCGCCTTCGGCGGCGCCGGTGGAGCGCAGTTCGTTGGCCACGCGCTTGCGCTCGGCCTCCATGCGGCCGTAGACCGACGCGGTGATCGATTCGACGTAGTCGGCGCGCGTGATGCGCACATCCACGATGTCGATGCCCCAGGGCTTGGCGCCCTTGACGGACTCGGTCACCTCGCGCTTGACGTCGGCCATCAGCGTTTCGCGGCGGGTGGAGATCAGCTCGCGCACGGTGCGGCGGTTGATCTCTTCCTGGAAGGCGTTGCGCACCACGCGGTTGAGCTGCGTGGCGCCGGCGTTCTCGTCCAGGCCCACGTTGCGGATGTAGGCCTGCGGATCGGTGATGCGCCAGCGCACGTACCAGTCGATGACCACGCGCTGCTTCTCGGCGGTCAGCATCGGCTCGGTGTCCATGCTGTCCAGCGTCAGCAGGCGCTTGTCGATGTAGCTGACGTTCTGCAGCGGCGGCGGCAGCTTGAAGTTGAGCCCCGGCTGCGTGATCACCTTCTGGATCTGGCCGAGCTGATAGACCACGCCGAACTGGCGCTGGTCGACCACGAACATGGTCGATGCCAGCAGCGCCAGCAGGATGAGGACGGTGGTTCCGATGAATCCGATTCTGTTCATGGGTGTACTGACCTGTTCTTGGTCGAGGGCGCTCAGCGGCTCTCGCGCTCGCGGCCGCGGGCGTTTTCACGCGCGCGCGCATCGGCAGCCGGTGCGGGCGCGGCGGGCGGCGGGGCGGGTGCCGCCTGCGCAGGCGCTGCTGCTGCGGCGGCGGCGCCCGCGGACTGCATCACCTTGTCGAGCGGCAGGTACATCAGGTTGCCGCCCGCGCGGCTGTCGACGATGACCTTGTTGACGCCGCTGTAGATGGACTGCATGGTGTCCAGGTACATGCGGTCGCGCGTCACCTGGGGCGCCTTCTGGTATTCGGCCAGCACCGAGCTGAAGCGCTGCGCATCACCCTGCGCCTGCGCCACGATGCGCGCCTTGTAGCCCTCGGCCTCTTGCGTCAGGCGTGCCGCCGTACCCGAGGCGCGCGGCACCACGTCGTTGGCGTAGGCCTGCGCCTCGTTCTTGACACGCTCGCGTTCCTGCCCGGCTTTCAGCACGTCGTCGAATGCGGCCTGCACTTGCTCGGGCGGACGCACGCCGCCCTGCTGCATGTTCACGGCCACCACCTCGATGCCGACCTTGTAGCGGTCGAGAATGGTTTGCATCAGCTCGCGCACGCGCGGGGCGATCTGGTCGCGCTCCTCGGCCATGGCGGTGTCCATGGTCATCTTGCCGACCACTTCGCGCACCGCGCTTTCGGCGGCCTGCACCACGGCGTCGTCGGGGCTTTTGCTTTCGAACAAGTAAGCGCGCGCGTCGTTCAGGCGGTACTGCACGGCGAACTTGATCTCGACGATGTTCTCGTCTTGCGTCAGCATGGCCGATTCGCGCAGGCCGGTGGACTTGATGACGCTGTCGCGCCCGACGTCGACCGAGCGAATCTGCGTCACGCGCACCGTTTCGTGCCGCTGAATGGGAAAGGGCATGCGCCAGTTCAGGCCGGCGTTGCGCGTCGAGTCGTACTTGCCGAAGGTCGTGACCACGCCCTGCTCGCCTTCGCGCACGATGAAGATGCCGCTGGCCAGCCAGATGGCGACGGCCGCCACGGCAACCATGCCAATGCCGATGCCGGCGCCCTTCATGTCCGGCTGAAAACCGCCGCCGCCGGGCGCGTGGTTGCCCGGGCCACGCCCGCGCCCGCCGCCGAACAGGCCGGTGAGCTTGCGGTTGAAGTCGCGCCACAGCTCGTCCAGATCGGGTGGCCCCTGGTTGGGGCCGCCACGCGGCGGCTGCGGCGCAGGCGGTGGCGGCCGCGGCGGATCGGCGGGGCGCTGGTCGTCGGGGCGCGGGCCGCCCTGCTCCGACGGCTCGTCGCCGCGCCCCCAGCGCGGGTCATTCAGGTTGAACATGCCCCGGATGCGGCGCGGCCATAAGGCCAGCCGCGAGTCGCTCGTGCGGTCTTTCATTCGTTGGCTTAAAAGGGGTGCTACCCCGGATTGTGCCCAATCGCCACGGCCTGGCCGTCCGGGGCGGGCCATGGCGCGGCTTCGCGCCCGGCGCGCGCGCGCGCGGCCAGCTCGGCCCGCAACAGCGGCAGGCCCTCGCCAGTGCGCGCGCTGACGAAAATGCGGGTGCATTCACGGCCGTCCAGCGCCAGCGTGTCCTGCAGCGTGTGCGGGCGCCGCGCGGGCTCCAATCCGTCGAGCTTGTTGAACACCAGCAGCTGCGGCACCTCGTCGGCGCCGATCTCGCGCAGCACGCGCTGGACTTCGTCGATTTGTTCGGGATGAGCGGGATTGGCGGCGTCCACCACGTGCAGCAGCAGGTCGGCGTCGGCAGCCTCGTGCAGCGTGGCCTCGAAGGCTTCGACCAGGCCGTGCGGCAGGTCGCGGATGAAGCCCACCGTGTCGGACAGCGACACCGAACTGCCGCCGCCCTGGCTGTCGCCCAAATAAAGCTGGCGCGTGGTGGTGTCGAGCGTGGCGAACAACTGGTCGGCGGCGTAGGCACGCGCCTTGACCAGGGCATTGAACAGCGTCGACTTGCCGGCGTTGGTGTAGCCCACCAGCGAGATGCTGAAGGCACCCTGCCGCTGGCGCTGGCGGCGCTGCGTCTGGCGCTGGCGCTTGACTTTTTCGAGCCGGTCCTTGGTGCGCTTGATGGCGTCGCCGATCATGCGGCGGTCAAGTTCGATTTGCGTTTCGCCCGGGCCGCCGCGCCCGCCGATGCCGCCCTGCTGGCGTTCCAGGTGTGACCAGCGGCGCACCAGGCGCGTGCTGAGGTATTGCAGGCGCGCCAGTTCGACCTGCAGCTTGCCTTCATGGCTGCGCGCGCGCTGGGCGAAGATTTCGAGGATCAGCAGCGTGCGGTCGTTGACCGGCAGGCCGATGGCGCGCTCGAGGTTGCGCTGCTGCACCGGGCTCAGGGCTTGGTCGAACAGCACTTCCTGCGCGCCCTCGGCTTCGGCCAGCAGGCGGATTTCCTCGGCCTTGCCGCTGCCCACGAACAGGGCGGCGTCGGGCGCATGGCGGTTGCAGGTCAGGCGTGCCACCGGCTGCAGGCCGGCGGTTTCGGCCAGTTGGCCGAGTTCGTCCAGTTCGTGGTCGAAATGCGGCGCGCCAAAGTTCACGCCCACCAGAATGGCGGCGGTGCGGTCGGGGGCAGCGGTCGAGGGCAATGCGGATGAGTCGGGTCGGCCGTTTGAACGCTATTTATTTAATAGCTATATACGTAGTCAGAACAAGCGCTGGCGGCTTATTTGCCGTCAGAATCGCCCACTTCGCCGGCGGCCGTGAAGTTGACCGCGCGGCCCGGCACGATGGTGGAGATGGCGTGCTTGTAGACCATTTGCGTGACGGTGTTGCGCAGCAGCACGACGTATTGGTCGAAGGATTCGATCTGACCCTGGAGCTTGATGCCGTTGACCAGGTAAATGGACACCGGGATGTGCTCACGACGCAGGGTGTTCAGGAACGGGTCTTGTAGGAGTTGCCCTTTGTTGCTCACGATATTCTCCGTGTTCTCGGATAGTTGAAGGGGGTGGAAGTTACCACATGGGGGTGGCAAGACCCGGTATCAAGTCCAATAAACCGGCCGCCGCCGCCGAATTGGCGAACCCGGCCTACAAAATGCTCGCCGGACAAGAACTTAGGACTCCTTGTCGGCGTAGGGGTTCCGCGCCGTTTTCATCTCGACGCGCAAAGGCGTGCCGGTCAGGTCGAACGCCTTGCGAAAGCGCCCTTCGAGGAAGCGCTTGTACGCGTCGGTAACGCCTTCGAGCGAATTGCCGTGCACCACGATGACCGGCGGATTCATGCCGCCCTGGTGCGCGTAGCGCAGCTTGGGGCGAAACATGCCGCTGCGCTTGGGCGCCTGAAACTGCACCGCCTCTTGCAGCAGGCGCGTCAGCTGCGGCGTCGGCATCTTGCGCATGGCCGCCTGATGGGCCTTGGCGATGGAACCCCACAGCGGGCCGATGCCCTGGCGCTTGAGGGCCGAGATGAAATGCAGCTCGGCAAATTTCAGAAACGCCAGTCGCGTTTCGATGGAACGCTGCACCAGTTCGCGCTGGTAGGCGTCGACCGCGTCCCATTTGTTGACGGCCAGCACCACCGCGCGGCCCGATTCGAGGATGAAGCCGGCGATGTGCGCGTCCTGGTCGGTCACGCCCTGCGTGGCGTCGAGCAGCAGCAACACCACGTTGGCCGATTCGATGGCCTGCAGCGTCTTGACGACCGAGAACTTCTCGATCGCCTCGAACACCTTGCCCTTGCGGCGCAGGCCGGCGGTGTCGATGAGCTGAAAGCGCTGCCCGTTGCGTTCGAAATCCACCGTGATGGCGTCGCGCGTGGTGCCGGGCAGGTCGAAGGCGACCAGCCGCTCTTCGCCCAGCCAGGTGTTGATCAGCGTCGACTTGCCGACGTTGGGCCGCCCGGCCACCGCCAGGCGAATGACGCGCTCGTCAGGCGCTTCGGCCTCGGCGTCGGCGTCGGGCAGGTGCAGCTCGTCCAGCGCGGCTTCGAGCATGGCACGCACGCCCTGGCCGTGCGCCGCCGACACCGGCAGCACCTCGCCCAGGCCCAGTTCGTAGAACTCGGCCAGTTGCGCGCCTTCGCGCATGCCCTCGGCCTTGTTGGCGACCAGCAGCGCCGGCTTGGACAGACGACGCAGGTAGTTGGCGATGTCGTGGTCCTGCGCCGACACGCCGGCACGCGCGTCCACCACGAACACCACCACGTCGGCCTCGGCGACGGCCTGGCGCGTCTGCTTGGCCATCTCCTTGAAAATGCCGCTTTCGGCATCCGGCTCGAAGCCGCCGGTGTCGATGACGATGTATTCGCGGTTGCCCAGGTGTCCCTGGCCGTAATGGCGGTCGCGCGTCAGCCCCGCATAGTCCGCCACGATGGCGTCGCGGCTTTTGGTGAGCCGATTGAACAGCGTGGATTTGCCCACATTGGGCCGCCCCACCAGCGCGATGACAGGTTTCATGGACAGGAGTTTCCCATACCGCAAGGCCGCGAAGCAGGCCGCCAAATATCAGATGGCCGCGGAGCAGGCCACACCAGAACGCCGCGCAAGGGCTTTGCCCGCCCGCCAGCGTTGTCCCCCTTCGGGGGAAGCCGGCCACCGGCCGTCACAGGGGGAGATTAGGGCCTGTTCACGCTATTTTTAGCCCTGCGTTGCGAGTCAAAAAGGCCACTCGCCAAGGCGCCAGCCGCCGCCAAGGTGCGTACCTTGGCAAGGATGGCAACGCCGGCGATGGCCTTTTTGATCGCAACCCGCAGGGAACATGCTTGAAAAACCGCCACTCGTCGTTGCGCTCCTAGCGCAGACGCCCGGTCTGGGCGTCGTCGCGCGCCTGGATGGGCGGTTTTCAAGCAGGTTCGCAAGGCAAAAAATAGCGTGAACAGGCCCTAATCCGGCACGAAGCCGTACACGCCGCCGCTGCGCGTGACCACCACCAGCGTGTTGGCCGCCACCACCGGCGTCGCGGCGATGCCCGACGCGTCCGTCGTCAGGCGGTTGAGCGGGCTGCCATCCTCGCGCGACAGCAGGTGCACCAGCCCGGTGCTGTCGCCCACCACGACCGAGCGGCCCAGCACCAGCGGGCCGGTCAGGCGGCGCCAGCGCAATGGCTCGGCCGACCAGGCGCGGTCGCCCGTGTCGGCGCGCCACGACAGCACGCGGCCGTCGGATTCGACGCCGTACACGCGCTCGGCATCGCCCGCCACGCCGGTGGCGCCGCTGGCGGGCTTGGTCCAGCGCACGTTGCCGCTGGCGGTGTCGACACAGCCGACGGCGTTCTGGAACGCCCGCGCGCACAGCACGTTGCCCTGGCGGCTGACGCCGCCGACCAGATCGACCAGCCGTTCGACGTCGTTGGTGCCGCGCGCGGCGGCCAGCGGCGCTTCCCAGCGCACATTGCCGTTGTCGGGGTCGATGCCGACCATGCGGCCGGCCAGGCCCGCCACCAGTGTGTTGCCCACGGCCTGCAGCATGCCGGCCTGGCGCAGCACCAGCGGCTCGGCCGGGCGGTCCAGGTGCCAGATGCGCGCGCCGTTGCGGGCGTCGAAGGCGCTGAGCGAGCGGTCGGCCCCCAGCACGAACACGCGCCCGCCGGCCACCAGCGGGGCGGTATAGCTTTGCGTGACCAGGCGCTGGCGCCACAGCTCGCGGCCACCTTCCAGCGCGACCACCTGGTTGGCGCGCGTGACAACGGCGCTGACCCGGCCGTCGCTGCCGACACCGCCGGTCAGCGGCGCGCCCGCACTGGCACGGCCCAGTTCGCGGCCGCTGGCGGCGTCGAGCGTGACCATCGTGCCGTCGCCACCGGCCAGCGTGACCTGCTGGCCCTGCACGCTGACTTGCAGGGGGAAGTCCACCGGCGGAACGCGAACCTGCCAGGCCTGGCGCACGCCCACCAGAGCCAGGTTGGGCGGCAGCTCGGCCGGTTGCGGGCGCGACGAACCGCCGGCGCAGCCCGCCAGCACGGCTGCCGCCAGCAGCACCCCGGCCAGCGCCACGCCACGGGTGCGGTGCAGCTTCGTCATGACGCGGCCCCGGTCTTGACGCCGCTGGCGTCGGGGTCAATGCCCAGTGCATTGAGCTTCATGCCGACCAGGCGGCGGTAGTCGCCGCTGTCGGCCGTCAGGCCCTGGTAGGCCTTGCCGAATTCGGCCACGGCCTGCTCGCGCTTGCCTTGCAGCAGCAGCACGTCGCCCCGGCGGTCGGACGCCAGCGCGGTGAATTGCGCGGGGAAGCTGCCCGACAGCACCTTCAGCGCCTCGTCGTAGGCTTTTTCGCCCAGCAGCAGCGACGCCAGCCGCAGGCGCGCGACGGCGCGCAGGCCTTCGTCGGGCGCCTTGTCGGCCACCCAACCGAGCGCGGCCTTGGCTTCGGCGGGCTTGCCCTTTTCTTCGAGCAACTTGGCGCCCTGCAGCCCGGCGTGGGCGGCATAGGCGGTGCCGCCATAGCGGTCCTTCATGTCGGCCAGCGCACGCTCCACGCGGCTCACGTCGCCGGCCTGCGCGGCGCGGTCGACCTCGTCGTACAGCACCGCCGCCAGGCCCGCCTGGCGGCGCTGCCAGTACTGCCAGCCGTTGAATGCCGCGTAAGCGGCCAGCGCGGCGATCAGCACCCAGGTGATGAGGTTGCCCCACTTGTTCCAGAAGTGTTTGAGCGCGTCGAGCTGTTCCTGCTCTTCAAGGTCGAGATGGGTGGCCATGCGTGATGTGTGTCGGTTAAGCGGTCGATTTTAGGACGTCGCACCAGAGCGCGGGGTCGGTCAGCGACTGGCGCGTCTGCGCGCCGGCGCCGTCGCGCAGCGCCTTGACGGTGACACCGCCCGCCGCCAGCTCGTCGGCGCCAAAAATCAGCGCAAAGCGCGCGCCCGATGCGTCGGCCCGTTTGAACTGGCTCTTCATGCTGCCCATGCCCTCGCCGGCCTGGCCGGCGGCGGCGTGCATCTGCACCGCCACGCCCAGCGCGCGCAGCTGCTGCAGGCAGTGCATGGCCTGCGGCAGCGCGGCGGCGTCGGGAATGACGGCGTAGGCGTCGGGCGTCGGCTCCAGCGTGTGCACGCCCTCTTCCTTCAGCAGTTCCAGCACGCGTTCGACGCCCAGCGCCCAGCCCACGGCAGGCGCCGGCTTGCCGCCGATCTGCTCCACCAGGTAGTCGTAACGTCCGCCGCCGCAAATGGTGCCCTGCGCGCCCAGGCTGTCGGTGATGAATTCGAACACCGTCAGGTTGTAGTAGTCCAGCCCGCGCACCAGCCTTGGGTTGATGCGCCATTCGACGCCGCTCGCGGCCAGGATGGCCTGCACGGCCTCGAAGTGCCGGCGCGACGCTTCGCCCAGGTAGTCGATCAGCTTCGGCGCGCCTTCGACCAGCGCCTGCATGGCCGGGTTCTTGGTGTCGAGGATGCGCAGCGGGTTGCTGTGCAGGCGGCGACGCGCGTCTTCGTCCAGTTGGTCGGCGTGCGCCTGCAGGTAGGCGATCAGCGCCGCGCGGTGTTCCAGCCGCTCGGCGGGCTGGCCCAGGCTGTTCAGCTCCAGCCGCCAGTTATGGATGCCCAGTTCGCGCCACAGCGCCACGGCCAGCAGGATCAGCTCGGCGTCGACTTCCGGCCCGCCAAAGCCCAGCGCCTCGGCACCGATCTGGTGGAACTGGCGGTAGCGCCCGCGCTGCGGCCGCTCGCGCCGGAACATCGGCCCCATGTAGAACAGCCGCTTGCCACCTTCGTACAGCAGGTTGTGCTCGGCCACCGCGCGCACCAGGCCTGCCGTGCCCTCGGGGCGCAGCGCCAAGTGGTCGGCGCGGCCGTGCTGGTCGGCGCGGTCTTCGAAGGCGTACATCTCCTTCTCGACAATGTCGGTCACTTCACCCAGGCCGCGCGTGTACAACTGCGTCAGCTCCATGATCGGCGTGCGCACGTTGCGGTAAGCGTGCGCGGCCATCACGCGGCGCACCACCGATTCGAGCCATTCCCAACGCGCCGATTCAGGCGGCAGGATGTCGTTCATGCCCTTGATGGCGGTGATCTGCGGAGCTTTTGACATTCAGCGAATACTATCTATTTGATAGCTGCAAGCGCTTGTCCATAAAGCGCTGGAGCCAGTTTTTATATCAATTTTGCGTCGCGCCAAAGCGCTCGGCGATGTAGCGCTCGACGATGGCGTGAAACTCTTGCGCGATGTGCTCGCCGCGCAGCGTCATGGCTTTTTGGCCGTCGATGAACACCGGCGCGGCCGGCGCCTCGCCGGTGCCGGGCAGGCTGATGCCGATGTCGGCGTGCTTGCTTTCTCCCGGGCCGTTGACGATGCAGCCCATCACCGCCACTTTCAGCTTTTCAACACCCGGGTAGCGCGTGCGCCACACCGGCATCTGCGCGCGCAGGTGGTCGTCGATCTGCTTGGCCAGTTCCTGAAACGTGGTGCTGGTGGTGCGCCCGCAGCCAGGGCAGGCGGTGACGCTGGGCACGAAGATGCGCAGGCCGAGCGACTGCAGAATCTCGCTGGCAATCACCACTTCCTGCGTGCGCGCCTCGCCCGGCTGCGGCGTCAGGCTGACGCGGATGGTGTCGCCAATGCCTTCCTGCAGCAGGATGGCCAGCGCCGTGCTGGACGCCACGGTGCCCTTGGTGCCCATGCCCGCCTCGGTGAGGCCTAGGTGCAGCGGATAGGTGCAGCGGCGCGCCAGCTCTCGATACACCGCTATCAAATCCTGTACGCCGCTGACCTTGCAGCTGAGGATCACCTGCTGCGGCGCCATGCCCATCTCGACCGCCTGGCTGGCCGAGCCGATGGCGGACTGGATCAGCGCCTCGTACATGACCTGGCGCGCCTCCCACGGCTGGGCGCGCGCCGCGTTCTGGTCCATCAGGCCGGCCAGCAGTTCTTGATCGAGGCTGCCCCAGTTGACGCCGATGCGCACCGGCTTGTCCCACTTCAGCGCCGCCTCGATCATCTGGCCGAACTGCGCGTCCTTCTTGGCGCCCTTGCCCACGTTGCCCGGGTTGATGCGGTATTTGGACAGCGCCTGCGCGCAGTCCGGAAAATCGGTCAGCAGCCGGTGGCCGTTGTAATGAAAGTCGCCGATCAGCGGCACGTCGACGCCCATGCGGTCGAGCTGCTCGCGGATGTAGGGCACCTGCGCCGCCGCCTCGGGCGTGTTGACGGTGATGCGTACCAGCTCGCTGCCGGCCAGCGCCAGCTCTTTCACCTGAATGGCGGTGCCGATGGCGTCCACCGTGTCGGTGTTGGTCATCGACTGCACCCGCACCGGGGCGTCGCCCCCCACGGTGACCACGCGCTGGCCCCACACCACGCGCCCCTGCAAGGAGCGGCGCGGCGCCGGTTGAGCCACGGCGACGGGCGCTTGAACCTCAGTCGTCATTCAAATTCTCCGAAGCGCCGCCCGCGCCCTTCGCCCTCGCTCAGGGCTGCGCAGCAAGCCCTTTCCAATGGCCGCGGAGCAGGCCACGCCGGAACGCCGCGGAACGGGCTTGGCCCGGCCACCGGCGTTGTCCCCCTGGGGGGAAGGCGCCGCGGGCGACTCAGGGGGGTCATTTGACTTGAAAACGAGACACCGTCGTCTTGCTGAGCGCCCGGTGGTTGAACGGCTCGCCGCGCACGCTGACGTCCACCGCATCCTTGCGACCGATGGTGACCGACAACGGCACGTCGCCGCTCACGCCCACGGTTTCGCCCGCGCTGAGCGCCCGGTTGATCAGCTGCTTGCCGGCCGCGTCGCGCACCGTCACCCAGGTTTCCGCCTTGGCGACGAATTGCAGCAGCTCGGCGCTGGCGCCGGGCCGTGACGCGTCGGCCGCAGGGGCGGCGGCGGCGGCGGTGGCCGGGGCCGGGCTGGTCTGCTCGGCCGACGCGGCGCCCGCCGGCATTTCAGCAGGCGTCGGCTCGGCGGCAGGCGCGGGCGCGGCGGCCTCCCGCGCGGTGTCCGCGCTGACCGGCGCATCGGCAGGCGCGGGCGGATTCAGCTGAATCGGCAGCGTGGGCAGAAACCACAGCGCCGCGGCACCCAGCACCAGGGCGGCAATCGCGATCAGCAACGGGCGCGAGAAGTTGCTGGCCAGCATTGGCGTCGGGCCATCGCCGCTGCGGCGAAACGGCTGGTTGATGTTTTGCGCCGGCGCCTTCAGACCCGGAGCCGACGCCGGCATGCGTTCGAGCACCGGCGCCGGATCGGCCCCAAAGGCGCGGCAGATGGCCGACGCCAGACCGCGCGCAAAGGTCACGTCGGGCAATTGGTCCAGCCGGTCGTTTTCGAGCGCGTCCAGCTTTTGCGGCGACACCTTCATGGCGCTGGCCAGCAGCACGGCGTCGACACCGGCGGCTTCACGCAGCTGGCGCAGCATGGCACCGGCCGATGCGGGCGGCGCGCTGGTGGGGGCCGCGGCCGGTGTCGGTGCGGTCTCCGCTTCGGGTTGGGTATCGGCGTTGCGTTCACTCATCGAAAGCGCCCCGTTCATAGTTCAGCAATTCACGCGATTGGGGAAAACGGCGGCGCAGTTGCGCCGCCAGTTGCTCCATCGCCTGGCGGTTATTCAAACGCCGCTCCACCTTGATGCCCAGCCACAGCGATTCGGCATTGGCCAGTTCGCTGTTGTTCAGGCGCCGGATGTAGAACTGCGCGCGTGTCTGGTCGCCGCGCCGGTACAGCAGCTGCGCCAGGTTGAAGGCGGTCACCGGGTTGCCGGCGTCCAGCTCATAGGACCGCATCAGCGTGGCTTCGGCCTGCTCCAGCTGGCCGGCGCGCGCCTGGCAGATGCCCTGGGTCATCAGCGTGCGGGCGCGGTCGCGGTAGGTGGGCACGGCCACGGCGCGCTGAAACCAGGGCATGGCGTCGGCAAAGCGCCCGGCCTGGCAGTGCAGCCAGCCCACGTTGTGCATGGCCGAGGCATCGCGCGGATTGAGCGCAATGGCGCGCTGGAAGTGCGACAGCGCCATCGCGTCGTCGCCCAGCGCCATGTAGATCAGGCCGCCCAGGTTGTAGGCGTCGGCGTAGTTGGGGTCGGCCTGCAGGGCTTTTTTCTGCTCGTCCAGCGCGACCACGTGCTGCCCGTTTTCGTAGTAGCTGGTGGCCAGCATCAGGCGGGTGCGCGCGCGCTTGCGCACTTCGGTCTCGTCGGACGCGGTCTGGAATTCGGGCGGCACCTCGGTCAGGCCGGGGCCGGCGCTGCAACCGGCCAGCCAGGGCGCAAGGCCCAGCGCACCCAGCGCCAGCAGCGCCGACGCCAACCAGACCGGACGGGGAGCCAACATGGTCATCAAGCCCCTTTCGTGGGCGCCAGGGCCGAAACGGGATGCAGCACCACCGTGCGCTGGCGCGCAATGCGCTCGTGCACGCGGGTGCGGTCCTGCACGTCGCCCGCCAGCTGGCCGCACGCGGCGTCGATGTCGTCACCGCGCGTCTTGCGCACCGTGGTGACGATACCCGCCTCGTTCAGCAGCTTGCCAAAGGCCATTACGCGCGCCATGGGCGATCGCGTCAGCCCCGACTGCGGGAACGGGTTGAACGGAATCAGGTTGAACTTGCAGCGCAGGCCGTCCTGCCCGTGGCGGCGCACCAGCGCGATCAGGGCCTGCGCCTGCTCGGGCGAATCGTTGACGCCGTCGAGCATGCAGTATTCAAAGGTGATGAAGTCGCGCGGCGCCGACGCCAGGTAGGCTGTGCAGGTGCGCAGCAGTTCATCGATGGGGTATTTGCGGTTGAGCGGGACCAGGTGGTCGCGCAGCGCGTCGGTGGGTGCATGCAGCGACACCGCCAGCGCCACCGGGCAGTCGCGCGCCAGGCGCTCGATCATGGGCACCACGCCCGAGGTCGACACCGTCACACGCCGGCGCGACAGGCCGTAGCCGTGGTCGTCGAGCATGGTGCGCAGCGCGGGCACCAGCCGGTCATAATTTTGTAGCGGCTCGCCCATGCCCATCATGACGATGTTCGAGATCACGCGTTCGTCGGTCTTGAGGTGCTGCCGCAAGAAGTGCTCGGCAAACCACAACTGGGCGACGATTTCGGCCGTGGTCAGATTGCGGCTGAAGCCCTGGTGACCGGTGGAGCAAAAGCGGCAGTTGACCGCACAACCCGCTTGCGACGACACGCACAGCGTGCCCCGGTCGTCCTCGGGGATGAACACGGCCTCGACGGCATCACCGCCGCCGACGTCGAACAGCCACTTGACGGTGCCGTCCTTCGACTCGTGCTGGGTGATGACGGGCAGCGCCGTCACGGTGGCGCGGCCGGCGAGCTTGTCGCGCAAGGACTTGGCCAGATCGGTCATCTGGCCGAAGTCAGCCACGCCGCGCTGGTGAATCCAGCGGAACAGTTGCGTGGCGCGAAAGCGTTTTTCGCCCAGCGATTCGCAGAACGCAGTCAACCCGTCGAGGTCGAAATCGAGCAGGTTGACGGTCGTGTTCATGCCAGCGGGCCAGTGCCGCGTGCGATCAACGCGAGTAGATCGCCAGGCCGGGGAAGAAGAAGGCCACTTCCACGGCAGCGGTTTCGGGCGCGTCCGAGCCGTGCACGGCGTTGGCGTCGATGCTGTCGGCAAAGTCGGCGCGGATGGTGCCCTTGTCGGCCTTCTTGGGGTCGGTGGCGCCCATCAGTTCGCGGTTCTTGGCAATGGCGCCCTCGCCTTCCAGCACCTGGATCATCACCGGGCCGGAGATCATGAAGCTGACCAGGTCCTTGAAGAAAGGGCGCTCCTTGTGCACGGCGTAGAACTGCTCGGCTTCGCGCTGCGACAGGTGCTGCATGCGGGCGGCGATGACTTTCAAGCCAGCAGCCTCGAAACGGGCGTAGATCTGGCCGATGACGTTCTTGGCGACGGCGTCGGGCTTGATGATGGAGAGGGTGCGTTCGGTGGCCATTTTTGAGGAGTTTCCTGAAGTTTTATGAAACGCGTCTGCCGCGTTGGGCAAAGCCATTGATTTTAACCGGCGACAGCGGCCAGCGCAGGCCCGTGGCATGACCGGCACCGGGCGCCTGCACGCGGGCCGCGCCGCACGGGCCGGACATGGCGGGCACCGCGCCCACGCCCGGTTCATGAATGTTTTCAGCCGCCAGCGCTGGCTGTATCAGCGCATGCAGCTATCAAAAAATGAGTCAGCGGCTGCGCCCGCCGCGCGAGCCGCCGCCCCGCGGGCCGCCGCTGCCGCGGGGTCCGCCCGAGCGCGGACCGCCCGCCGGGCCTGCACCGCCCGGCCCCCCGCGCCGGCCGCCGGGGCCGCCGCGCGCGGCGTTCTGCCGCTGGCGCTGAAAACTGTCTGCGCCGATGTAGCCCTGCGAGGTCTTGAGCGGATCGGGTTGCTGGCTGCCGCCGCTGCCGCCCTGCCCGCCGCCAGGGCCACGGCGGCGCGGGGCGCTGCCGAACGGCCGCGGCGCATCGTCCTGCGGGCGGGCGCCGGTCACGTTGGGGCGCGGGCCGCTGCCCTTGCCGCGGTCGCTGCGCGCGCGGCGCGGCTTGTCCTGCGGCAGCGGGCGCGGCTCGGGCGCGCCGCGGATCACGCGCTCGGGCGTGCCCGAGGCCTCGCCCAGCGCGCGGATGTCGCGCTCGCCCAGGTCCATCCACATGCCGCGCCGCAGGCCGCGCGGCAGCATCATGGCGCCGTAGCGGATGCGGATGAGCCGGCTGACCGCGTGGCCCACGCTCTCGATCATGCGGCGCACCTCGCGGTTGCGGCCTTCGCTGATGGTCACGCGGTACCACTGGTTGGCGCCCTCGCCCAGGCCTTCTTCCTTGATCGAGCTGAACTGCGCCATGCCGTCGTCGAGCGGCACGCCGTCCAACAGGCGCTGCTTTTCGTCGTCGCTTAAAGGCCCCAGCACGCGCACGGCGTATTCGCGCTCCAGCCCAAAGCGCGGGTGCATCAAGCGGTTGGCCAGCTCGCCCGAGTTGGTGAACAGCAGCAGGCCTTCGGTGTTCAGGTCGAGCCGGCCGACCGACTGCCATTTGCCCTGCCCCGGCTGCAGGCGCGGCAGCTTGCGGAACACGGTGGGGCGGTTCTGCGGGTCGTCCATGGTGACGACTTCGCCCACCGGCTTGTGATAGGCCAGCACGCGCGCCGGCGGCGGGGCGATGCGCACCTTGATCGGCCGGCCATTGACCTTGACCGTGTCGCCGAACTGGATGCGCTGGCCGACGTGCGCCGGCTGGTTGTTGACGCTGATGCGACCTTCGAGGATGAGCTGCTCCATCTCCAGACGCGAGCCCAGGCCCGCCTGCGCCAGCACCTTGTGCAGCTTGGGCGTGTCGGCCTGCGGCAGCAGCACGCGCTTGGCAAGCCCGGCGGGCGCATTGGCCTCGACGTCGAAGCGGCCGGACAGCACGTCGTCGATGGCGACCGGGGCGTCGGCTTCGGCAGCGTCGGTGACCGTCGCATCGGCCGTGGCGTCCGTGGCGTCGGCAGCAGCCTCAGGCAGCCCGGCCGGCTGCGCTGCGGCGGGATCATCCGTGGCGGTGGCGGCGGCCGCATCGGGCGCAGCCTGCACGGACTCATCCGCTATCTTTTCAGAAGCATCCAGCGCCCTATCAGCTTGCGCTGGCGCCGGTTTTTTTCTTGAACGCGCCGGTCGAGCCGGACGGTCTTCGGGTGCGCTGGGCAACGGGTCGATCGGCTCGTCGGTGTTCATGGTGCGGGGCTCTCTGGAGGCACGGCGCCGGGGGGCGCGTCAGGATCGGTGGGTGATCCGGCGGTTTCGGGGGCGGGCGGCGGGGCCGCGTCCACGTCGTCTTGCGCGGCGGGTGGCGGCGCATCTGCCACATCTTGGATGGCGGGCGTTTCACCCGCGTCGGACAGCGCCTCAGCGGCGTCGGGCGCGGCGTCGGTGACGGCCGCGTCGGCTTCCACCTCGGCAACCGTCACTTCGGCGGCGGCCGCGGTATCGGCGGCCACGGGCGCCTCGTCAGGCGCCGGGCCCAGCGCGTCGAACATGCTGGCGGCCTGCTCGGCGGGCGATTCCAGCATCGGCAGCTGGTCCAGCGATTCGAGCCCCAGGTCGTCCAGAAACTGGCGGGTGGTGGCGTACAGGCCGGGCCGGCCCACCGTCTCGCGGTGGCCGATGACCTCGACCCAGCCGCGGTCTTCCAGTTGCTTGATCAGCTGCGAATTGACCGTGACGCCGCGAATGTCCTCGATGTCGCCGCGCGTCACCGGTTGGCGGTAGGCGATGATGGCCAGCGTCTCCAGCGTGGCGCGGGTGTAGCGCGGCGGCTTCTCGGGGTGCAGGCGGTCCAGGTATTCGCGCAGCTCGGGCCGGCTTTGAAAGCGCCAGCCGGTGGCCACCTGCACCAACTCCACCCCACGCTGCGCCCAGTCGTCCTGCAACTCAGCCAGCAGGCCCTTGAGCGTGTCGGGCCCCACTTCGTCGGCAAACAGCACGCGCATGTCGCGCAGCGGCATGGGCAGCTGCGCGCAGATCAGCGCGGTTTCGAGGATGCGTTTGGCTTCGGCGGAAGTCATAAAAAGTCGGTCGCTTCCGAATCAAGATGAGGGTCGAACGCGCGGGTCAAGGGGTCACGCCTGGCCAGCAAGCGGAAAGCGGCGTCAAGCCTGGATGAAGCGGCGCCACCAGACGGCGGTGCCGGACGTTTCGGGATCGCCGCGCGGCAGTGGCCGCGCGCGTCACTTCGTCATGCGGGCATTGTAAGGCCCCAGTCCGCCAGCGCCGCCGCCAGGTCGGCGGGTAGGGGCGCCTCGAAAGCCAGCGGCTCGCCGGTGATCGGGTGCTGGAAAGCCAGCCGCCGCGCGTGCAGCGCCTGCCGCTGCAGCCCGGCCGCTGGCGTGCCGCCGTACAGCGCGTCGGCCACCAGCGGATGCCGCAGCTGCGCCAGATGCACCCGGATCTGGTGCGTGCGGCCGGTGCGCAGCGCGCAGCGCAGCAGGCATCCTTGCTCTGCATTTTGCAGCAACTGAACGCCGGTCTGCGCGGGCTTGCCGGCATTTCTGTCCAGATCGACGACCGCCATGCGCAGCCGGTTGCGCGGGTCGCGGCCGATCGGGGCGTCCACCTCGCGCTCGGCCGGCCCGGTCCACGGCCGGTGCGCCAGCGCCAGGTATTCGCGCGTGACGCGCCGTGCCGCGATGGCCGCCACCAGCGCGTCCATGGCCGGGCGCGAACGCGCCACCACCATCAGCCCGCTGGTGTCGCGGTCCAGCCGGTGCACGATGCCGGCGCGCGGCAACTGGCGCGCCCGTTCGTCGCGCGCCAGCAGGCCGTTGAGCAGCGTGCCGCTCCAGTGGCCGGGCGCGGGGTGCACCACCAGCCCGGCGGGTTTGTCGATCACGGCCAGGTGCTCGTCCTCATGCACCACGTCCAGCGCCATGGGCTGCGGCACGAAGGCCTGGCTCATGGGCGTGGGGCGCAGTTCGATGTCGATGCGGTCGCCCGCGCGCAGCCGGTGCGCCGGCTTGGCCACGGCGCGGCCGTTGACCTGCGCCGCGCCCGCTTCCACCAGCTGGCCCAGGTAGCTGCGCGAAAACTCGGGCACCAACGCCGCCAGCGCGCGGTCCAGCCGGTCGCCATGATGGGCCGGGGGCACCTGCAGGGCGCGCGATTCGGCTTCGGCGGCGGTGTCGGCGGCTTCGTCGTCCCCGTCGACCGCGGCAAGGGCCAGCGCCTGCGCAGAAGGGGTGGCCGATATAATGGGTCGAGCTTGATTCAAGAGGACTGCGACTGATGCAACGTGCCCGATTATCAGCCGCCGGCGCTGCCGTTCTGGCGCTTGCCGTGCTGCTGTCGGCGTGCTCGTCCAAGCCGGTGGACAAGACCGCCGGCTGGAGCCCCAACCGCATTCACGCCGAGGCCAAGGACGAACTGAAGTCCGGCGCCTACGACAAGGCGATCCCGCTGTACGAAAAGCTGGAAGGCCGCGCCGCCGGCACGCCGCTGGCGCAGCAGGCCCAGCTGGACAAGGCCTACGCCCAGTTCCGCGACGGCCAGCGCGCCGAGGCGCTGGCCACGCTCGACCGCTTCATGCGCCTGCACCCGGCCAGCCCGGCGCTCGATTACGCGCTGTACATGAAGGGCGTGATCAACTTCAACGACAACCTGGGCCTGTTCTCCTTCCTGTCGCGGCAGGACTTGTCCGAACGCGACCAGAAGGCCGCCAAGGAAGCCTTTGAGTCGTTCAACGAACTGGTCACGCGCTTCCCCGATTCGCGCTACGCGCCCGACGCGCGTGCGCGCATGCGCTACACCGTCAATGCGCTGGCGCAGTACGAAGTGCATGTGGCGCGCTACTACTACACGCGCGGCGCCTACGTGGCCGCCGTCAGCCGCGCGCAGCAGGCGCTGGCCGACTACCGCGACGCCCCGGCGCTGGAAGAAGCGCTGTACATCCTCACCCAGTCCTACGACAAGCTCGGCATGACCGAACTGCGCGACGACGCCCGCCGCGTGCTGGACCAGAACTACCCCAACAGCGTCTACCTGGCGCGCGGCCTGCGCGGGCGCGACAAGCCGTGGTGGCAGTTGTGGTGACAACCCCCTGAGCGCCTGACGGCGCTTCCCCCTTCTCTCGCTGCGCTGCGCTTCGCGGGAAGGGGGACAACGCCAGCGGGCGGGCCAAGCCCTTCCGCGGCGTTCCGCGGCTGGCCTGCTCCGCGGCCTGTCGACTTGCTACGTATTCAATAGCTTCATGCGCCGACTGAGCAGGCGGTGGAGCAGGATTTTCCTGTTTTGCGTCAGTTGCTCAATGAAGCAGGTGCTGACGCCCGACCGCGCCGCCTGTGTCGCGCGGCCCGGGCATGCCGTTGCTAAACCGTGGCCTGCCAACGTTCAACGCATATCGAACTGTTGGGTATGTCGGCGGCAATGGGTCATAGCCCCCTGGTTCGGGCCTTGTCTACCGCACTCACCACCGCTAAAATCTAAACCTGACGCCTAATTATTTAGACTAAAGCATTAGTTTTGGCGTGCGGGCGTGATTCAACGCCCAATTTCACCCACAGTGCGCCGCCAGCCGTCGGGCGCCAACCGTCATGGAATCCCAGGTCATGTTCAGCAAGTTTAGATGGATCGGAGGTTGGGTCGTTGGTGCCTGCCTCGCGCTGGCTGGCGCCCAAACGCAGGCAGCCACCCTGAGTTATGCGGTCTCAACGCCAGTGTCGAATTACGCCGGCTCAGTAACCGAGCCGACGCCGCCTGCCTGGTGGACCGAAGGACAACGCATCTTTATCCCAACTCCCGTCAACCAAACCTTGGCGGTGCCCCAATTCAACCCCGCGTTGGGCACGTTGACAGCGGTGCGCATCAAGACGCGCGCAGCGTTACAAGGCACCATCACCTTAGCGCTTGGCTCCACAGGCGGTAACGCAAGCGAAACCGTTACAGGAACCTCTAACGGCAGGTTGCGATTCACGTTGCCGTTGATGACCCAGATGACGTCATCGCCTGCATACAGCTTTACCGCAGATTTGACGCCCAACACCGCAGCCACGTCGCCCGATTTGCTGGCCGATGAACCAGACTACAACCTGGCCACCGTCCCATCCAGCGCCTTCGCAGCCTACCTAGGCTCTGGAACCTGGAGCGCCAGGGTGACCGGCGGCGCTTCATTTGAAGTGGACGACGCCAACCAAACGGGTCAATCGGGAGGCAGTCAGGTAACGCGTGCGTGGGCCGCCGTCGTTGTGGAGTATGACTACACGCCTGCGCCCATTGACCTGACCCTGGCCAAGACGCTCACTTCCACCGGCCCTTACGTGGCTGGCAGCACCGCCACTTTCAAACTGGCGGCCAGCAACCTAGGCCCCGGCACGGCGCAGCCGGCCATCGTCGTCAAGGACATGCTGCCCACCGGCCTGCAGTTCGTCAGCGCCACCGGCACCGACTGGACTTGCGGCGCCGCCGGCCAGGTAGTGACCTGCACCCGCAGCAGCACGGCGGCCGAACTGGCGAGCGGAGATGCAGCCAGCCCCATCACCGTGACGGCGAAGGTGGCAGCGGGCGCCAGCGGCACATTGACCAACGTCGCTTATGTGGCCCCGGCCGCCGATGAAACCGCCACGGAATCGAACCTGGCCAACGGCTACGACGACGGCAATCCCGCCACCGGTTCCAACAACGACGCCTCAGCCGCGCTCACCGTCACGCCGTCCATCGACCTGACGCTGGCCAAGACCCTGACGTCCACCGGCCCCTACGCCGTGGGCAGCACCGCCACCTTCAGCCTGGTGGCCAGCAACCGGGGCCCGGATACGGCGCAGCCGGCCATCGTGGTGCAGGACACACTGCCCACCGGCCTGCAGTTTGTCAGCGCCACCGGCACCGACTGGACCTGCACCAACGCCGGCCAGGTGGTCACCTGTACACGCAGCGCCACGGCAGCGGCCCTGGCCAACGGCGCAACGGCCCGTCCGATCACGCTGACCACCAAGGTGGCGGCGGGCGCCAGCGGCACCTTGACCAGCACGGCTTATGTGGCACCCGCGGCCAACGAAACGGCCATCGAAACCAATCTGGCCAACGGCTACGAGGACGGCAGCCCGCTGACAGGATCGAACAACGATGCGTCGGCGGGTTTGACGGTGGCCGCCGTGACGCCGCCCGCCCCGGTGCCAACGCTGAACGAATGGGCATTGATGCTGCTGGGCCTGCTGGCCTGGGGCACCGCCGCCCTACGGTTGCGGCGCGGGGTGTGACGACCGGTGCAGTCGCGCCGGGGACGACTTTGACGCGCGATTGAGTCTGGGTGCATGGGGTGTGCCTGGTGGGTTCCCGCGTTCACGGAAATGGCGGGAAGACGCGGGAACGCCGGAGGAGCCATTCAATCGCTGCTCAATCCACCATCCCATTTGCTCCTGAAAAAATAGCTAACTGCGCCTACCGGACGGGCGCTACAGGTCGATTTATTGCAGAATCATTGTCGGCTGGTGCTGGCGCAGCGCGCAGCGCGCCCAGCGCGGCGTCGAATTCGGCCTGACTGGTCAGGCGCCGCATGGGCGGCAGCGCGGCCAGCAGGCGGCGGCCGTAGCCCATCTGGGTCAGGCGGGTGTCGCAGATGACGAGCAGGCCGGTGTCGGTTTCGCGGCGGATCAGGCGGCCGGCGCCTTGCTTCAGGGCCACGGCGGCTTCGGGGACCGAATAGTCGGCGAAGGCGCTGCGGCCCTCGGATTCGATGCGGCGGCAGCGCGCCTCGACCAGCGGGTCGCCGGGCGGCGGAAAGGGCAGCTTGTCGATGACGACCAGTTGCAGCGCGTCGCCCGGCATGTCGATGCCTTCCCAGAACGAAGCCGAGGCGACCAGCACGCAGCCGGGCCGGCCGTCCGCGCTGCCGGCGCGAAAACGGTCCATCAACACCCGCTTGGGCCACTGGCCTTGCACCAGCACTTCGACGCCCGAACTGGGCGGAAAGCGCTCGGCGAGCGATTCGCCGATGCTGCGCAGCGCGCGCAGCGTGGTGGTCAGCACCAGGGTGCGGCCGCCCAGCCGGGCCGCCGCGTCGCCGGCCAGCCGCGCGACATGGGCGCTGTGGGCCGGGTCGGCCGGGCGCGCGATGTGCGCGGGCACGTACAGCGCGGCCTGGCGCGCGTAGTCGAAAGGGCTGCCAATGCGCAGCACCTGGGCCTGCTGCAGCCCGCACGGCTGGGTGAACCACGACAGCCGCTCGTCGTCGCCCAGCGTGGCCGACACGAACACCCAGGCGCGCTGGCGTTCGCCCTCGGCCGGCGCGGCCAGCAGGCGGGTCCGCACGGCGTCGGCGATGTCGAGCGGCGATTCGATCAGGCGCAGCGCCTGGCCGACGTCGACCCAGCGCACCAGCGCGACGTCGCACGGCGCGCCGAAGCGCTCGGCGCGGCCGGCCAGCAGCAGCGCGCGTTCGTGCAGGCGCACGAAGTCGGGCGCCAGTTCGCTCACGGTGTCGAGTGCGTCGCCGGCCTGCAGCAGCGCCTGGTGCAGGCGGCTCAGGCCGGCGCGCCATTCAGTGGGGTCTACGCCGTCGGGCGCCTCGTCGGTCCAGCGCAGGCGGGTGGCGCCGCGCACGCTGCCGGCGGACAGGCGCAGTTGCCGCGCCGCCATTTCGACGCCGCTGGCCAGTGCCGTCCAGTCGCACAGGCCGCGCGCCTGCTGCAGGCCGGCGCCCAGCAGGTCGCGGGCAAAGTCCAGCAATTGCCCGGTGGCCAGCTGCTGGCCCAGAAACTGGATGCCGGTCTCATTGAGCTGGTGCGCCTCGTCGAAGATGGCCACGCGCACGGTGGGCAGCAGCTCGGCCATGCCGGATTCGCGAATGGCCAGGTCGGCAAAGAACAGGTGGTGGTTGATGACCACGACGTCGGCCGCCATGGCTTCGCGCCGCGCCAGGTTGACGTGGCAGGCGCGAAACTGCGGGCAGTCGGCGCCCAGGCAGTTCTCGCGCGTACTGGTGACCAGCGGGATGAGGGGCGACCGCTCGTCCAGCCCCGGCATTTCGGCCAGGTCGCCGGTTTTCGTCGTCTTCGACCAGCGCTCTACTTTGGATAGCGCGTGATACCCGTGTGGCGCGGGCAGGTCGCCGCTGTGGGCCGCCAGATCGAGCCGGTGCAGGCACAGATAGCTGGCGCGCCCCTTGAGCAGCGCCATGCGCACCGGCACCCCCAGCGCGCGCGCCAGCCGCGGCAGGTCGCGGCCGAACAGCTGGTCCTGCAGCGTCTTGGTGGCGGTGGACAGCAGCACGCGCTCGCCCGACAGCAGCGCCGGCACCAGATAGGCAAAGGTCTTGCCCACGCCGGTGGCGGCTTCGGCCACCAGCACGCCGCCCTGCTCGATGGCCTGGGCGACGGCCAGCGCCAACTGCGTCTGGCCCGCGCGGGCGTGAAAGCCCTCGGCCGCCTGGGCCAGCGGGCCGGTGTCGGCAAACTGGGCGCGCACGGCGTCGGCCAGCGGGTGGCGTGGCGGGTCGCTGGGTGGCTGGCTCATCGGGCTACGCACTTGGGCGGCGACAGTCGGCGGCACGACGAGGTCATGCCGGCTCGCGCGGGTCAAGCGCGGCTTCAAGCCGGGCGATGCGGTCGCGCAGGGCCAGGCGGCGCTTTTTCAAGCGCTGCAGGGCCAGCTCGTCCAGCGGCGTCTGGTCGGCCAGGCGGTCGATGACGGCGTCGAGGTCGGCGTGCTCGATGCGCAGCGCGATGAGTTGGCGCTCGGGGGAATGCAGATTGGCCGTCACGGATCAGATGCAGGGCAGGAAGCGGCGGAGCGAGGATCGCCCCCCGAGCGGGGGATGGGTACGCCTGTCCGCCCGTTCAATAATACGGTGTTGCCGCCTGGCGGCGCCCACCCGAGAGTCTTCCGCATGAAAAATGGCTATCGACTCAGTGCCGCCACCGGCTTGCACAAGGGGGATCGCGCCTATCAGCAGGATCAGGTGGCCCTGCTGTCGCACCCGCGCGTGGCCGGCTGCGTGATGGGCGTGGTGGCCGACGGCATAGGTGGCCGATCAGGCGGACGCAAGGCGTCGGACCAGGTGCTGCTGACAGCGCGGCAACTGTTCGAGCACTACGCGCCCGAAGCCGAGGACGCGGGCGAGCTGCTGCGCCAAGTCGGGCTGCAGGCGCATCTGGTGATCCGGCTCACGGCCATTGCCGCCGAGCAGGAGCCGCACAGCACCCTGGCGGCGTTCGTGATCCACCCCGGGGCCGAATGCCATTGGGTGCACACCGGGGATTCGCGGGTGTACCACTTTCGCGGCAACACACTGCTGCGTCGCACCAAGGATCAGTCGTACGTGCAGGCGCTGGTCGACCAAGGCCAGATGACCGAGGACGAAGCGGCGGACAACCCCCAGTCGAACGTGCTGGTGCACTGCCTGGGCACCCCGGCCGAGCCGACGCTGGAGCTACACCGCATCACGCGGCTGCGCATCGGCGATTCGCTGCTGGCCTGCAGCGACGGACTGTGGCATTACTTCACCAGCGAAGAGCTGGGCATGGTGCTGCATGCGTTGCCGCCGCGCGATGCGAGCGAGTTTCTGGTGGAAAAGGCGCGTTCGCGGGCTGAAGGCCATGGCGACAACCTGTCGCTGGTCATTGTCAAGCTAGAACCGCTGCAAGACGCCCCACCGGCCCACGCCCGGTCGTGACGCCGCCCGCGGCGCGCGCCCGATCAGGGTTTGCCGTCGCCTTTGGGCGCTTGCTTGTCCTGCAATTGGCGCAGGCGGGCGGCCGTGCGGCGCTGGCGCTCGACCTCGTTCACGGCCAATTCTTCCTGGCGCAGACGGTCCTGCACGACGCGCCGTTGCAGCCGGGCTTGACGCACGCAGGCGTTGACGGCAAAGCGCTGCCAGCAGGCTTTTTCAGCCACTTCGAAGCGCTGCAGGGCGGCTTTTTGAGCGGCTTCGATGCGCGCGCGCTGGGTGTCGAGCCAGGGTTGCAGGGCCTCGGCATCGCTTTCGGGTGGGGCCGTGGCGGCCAGTGCCTGGGCGGCGGCGGCATCGGCGGCGCGTTGGTCGGCACGCGGATCGGGTGGCGGGGCCGAGCTGCAGGCAGCCAGCGCGCTGGCGCACACCATCAGCAGCCACCATGGGCGAAGGGTCAGGCGCTTCATGTCAGCTGAGTATCCACCGTGCGATGCTCCAGCGCCAGGTATTCCATCGAACGCATCTCGTTCAGCCGGCTGACGGTGCGCGGAAACTCGTGCGCCAGCGGGCCTTCGGTGTACAGCAGCTCGGGCGCCACTTCGGCGGACAGGATGAACTTGACGCGCCGGTCGTACAACACGTCGACCAGCCATGTGAAGCGGCGCGCCTCGCTGGCCATGCGCACCGGCATGTGCGGCACGCCGGACAGCAGCACGGTATGAAACTGGCTGGCGATCTCGAGGTAGTCGTTCTGCGACCGCGGGCCGCCGCACAGGGTCCGAAAGTCGAACCACACCACGCCGCCAGCGCGCCGGCGCGCGGTGATCTCGCGCGCCTCGATGCGCAGCACCACGTCGTCGTCGCGCGCGTTGGCGGCCAGGCTGTTGAAGGCGTCGTTCATCGCCGCGTCGGCCTGCGGGCCCAGGGGCGTGTGGTACAGCTCGACCTGCTCGAGCGCGCGGCGCCGGTAGTCGGTGCCGTTGTCGACGTTGACCACTTCCATGCGCGCGTTCAGCAGGTCGATGGCGGGCAGGATGCGGTCGCGGTGCAGGCCGCCGGGGTACAGGTCGTCGGGCTTGAAGTTGCTGGTGGTGACAAAGCCCACGCCGTTATCGAACAGCGCCTGCAGCAGGCGGTGCAGGATCATGGCGTCGGTGATGTCGGCGACGTGGAATTCGTCGAAGCAGATCAGCTTGAACTTGGCCGCCATGCGCTTGCCCAGTTCGTCCAGCGGGTTGACGGTGCCCTGCAGCCCGGCCAGTTCGCGGTGCACCTCGCGCATGAATTCGTGAAAGTGCAGCCGCGTCTTGCGGCGGATCGGCACGGCGTTGAAGAAGCAGTCCATCAGGAAGCTCTTGCCCCGCCCCACCCCGCCGTACATGTACACGCCCTTGGGCACGGGCGGCTTGCGGATCAGCTTCTTGAACGCGTTGGAGCGCTGGGTCTTGTAGACCGTCCAGTCGTCGGCGCAGCGCTGCAGCGCGGCCACGGCGCGCAACTGCGCCGGGTCGCTCTGGTAGCCGCGCGCGGCCAGTTCGGCTTCGTAGGCTTCGCGCACCGAACTCATGCCGCCCGCCCTTCGCTATCCAATCGATAGCTATCAACGCAAGTCAGATCAGCGCCAAGGCCATTTTTCATGCCGAAAACTGCGTCGTCAACGCTCAGAAGTTGAGCGTGCGTTTGTCCACTGCCAGCGCGGCTTCCTTGGTCGATTCGCTCAGGCTGGGGTGCGCGTGGCAGATGCGGGCAATGTCTTCGCTGCTGGCACGGAAGGCCATGGCCACGCAGGCTTCGGCGATCAGTTCGGACGCCATGGGGCCAACGATGTGCACGCCCAGAATCTCGTCCGTCGCCGCATCGGCCAGGAACTTGACCATGCCCGTGGTGTCGCCCAGCGCGCGCGCGCGGCCATTGGCGAGGAACGGGAAGGTGCCCGCCTTGTACTTCACGCCGTCGGCCTTGAGTTGCTGCTCGGTCTTGCCCACCCAGGCGATTTCGGGCGACGTGTAGATGACCCACGGCACCAGGTTGAAATCGACGTGCCCGTGCTGGCCGGCAATGCGCTCGGCCACCGCCACGCCTTCTTCCTCGGCCTTGTGCGCCAGCATGGGGCCGCGCACCACGTCGCCCACGGCCCACACGCCGGGCAGGTTGGTGCGGCAGTCGTCATCGACGATCACGTCGCCGCGCTCGCCCAGCTTCAGGCCCACGGCTTCGGCGTTCAGGCCCGTGGTGTTAGGCACGCGGCCGATGGAGACGATGAGCTTGTCCACCTCCAGCGTCTGCGCCTCGCCCTTGGCGTTGGTCCAGGCCACGCTGACGCCCTTCTTGCCCGACTTGACCTCGCCCACCTTCACGCCCAGTTCGATCTTCAGGCCCTGCTTGTCGAAGGCCTTCTTGGCTTCCTTGGCGATCTGCTCATCGACCGCACCCAGGAAGGTCGGCAGCGCTTCCAGCACGGTCACTTCCGCCCCCAGGCGGCGCCACACGCTGCCCATCTCGAGCCCGATCACGCCGGAGCCGATCAGACCGAGCTTCTTGGGCACCGCGCCCAGGCGCAGCGCACCGTCGTTGCTGAGGATGTTTTCCTCGTCGAACGGCGCACCCGGCAGCGCGCGCGCGTTGGAGCCGGTGGCGACGATGACTTGTTTGGCCGTCAGCGTCTCGGGCTTGTCGCCGGCGACGGCGATTTCGTAGCCCTGTCCTGAGCCTGTCGAAGCGGCGCCATCCACCGCCTTGACGAACGAGCCGCGGCCGTTGAAATACGTCACCTTGTTCTTCTTGAACAGGTACAGGATGCCGTCGTTGTTCTGCTTCACGACTGCGTCCTTGCGGCCGACCATCTGGCCCACGTCCATCTTCAGGTTGCTCAGGCTGATGCCATGCTCGCCGAAGTGCTTGGCCGCGTGCTCGAAATGCTCGGAGCTTTGCAGCAGCGCCTTGGACGGAATGCAGCCCACGTTGGTGCAGGTGCCCCCCGGCGCGGGCTTGCCGTCGGCGGTCTTCCATTCGTCGATGCAGGCGACGTTCATGCCCAGCTGGGCAGCGCGAATCGCCGCGATGTAGCCGCCGGGGCCGGCGCCGATGACGATGAGGTCGAAGTTTTTGTTGCTCATGATGAATCTTCTCGAATCGGGCGCAGCCCGCCACAAGGACACGGCCCGTGAAGCGGGCCGTGTTTTCCTCCTTTTAAATGTCGAACAGCAGGCGCGCAGGGTCTTCCAGCGCTTCCTTCATCGCCACCAGCCCCAGCACGGCTTCGCGGCCGTCGATGATGCGGTGGTCGTAGGACATGGCCAGGTAGTTCATCGGGCGCACCACAACCTGGCCGTTTTCGACCACGGCGCGGTCCTTGGTGGCGTGCACGCCCAGGATGGCCGATTGCGGCGGGTTGATGATGGGCGTAGACATCATGGAGCCGAACACGCCGCCGTTGCTGATGGAGAAGGTGCCGCCGGTCATCTCTTCAATGCCCAGCTTGCCGTCGCGCGCCTTGCTGCCGAATTCGGCGATCTTCTTCTCGATGTCGGCAAAGCTCATCTGGTCGGCGTTGCGCAAAATCGGCACCACCAGGCCGCGCGGCGAGCCGACGGCAATGCCGATGTCGAAGTAGCCGTGGTAGACGATGTCGTTGCCGTCCACCGAAGCGTTCAGCACCGGATATTTCTTGAGCGCGTGCACGGCGGCTTTCACGAAGAAGCTCATGAAGCCGATCTTGACGCCGTGCTCCTTCTCGAACTTGTCCTGGAAGCGCTTGCGCATGTCCATCACCGGTTGCATGTTCACTTCGTTGAACGTGGTGAGGATGGCGTTGGTGCTTTGCGACTGCAGCAGGCGCTCGGCCACGCGGGCGCGCAGGCGCGTCATGGCGACGCGTTGCTCGGGGCGGTTGCCCAGGTCGGGCGCGGCGGGGCTAGCGACCTGCGGCAGTGCGCTGGTGGGCGCGCCGGTGGGGATCTGGGCGGCTTTGGCCGGCGCTGCGCTTGCTGCGCCTGCGCTGGTAGCTCCTGATTGAATAGCACCCAGCACGTCGCCCTTGGTCACGCGGCCATCCTTGCCGGTGCCGGCCACCGAGCCGGCGGCCAGCTGGTTGTCGGCCATCAGCTTGGCGGCGGCGGGCATGGCAATGTCACCCTTGCTGCCGCCGGCAGCGGGTGCGGCAGCCACGGCCGGCGCGGCGGCGGGGCCCGCAGCGGCCGCGGGTGCCGGCGCGGCGGCACCGGCCACGCCCTCGGTGTCGATGCGGGCCAGCAGCTGGTCGGCCACCACGGTGGCGCCATCGCCCTGCACGATTTCGGCCAGCACGCCCGAGGCGGGCGCGGGCACTTCGAGCACGACCTTGTCGGTTTCGACTTCGATCAGGATTTCGTCGGCCGTGACGGCCTCACCGGCTTTTTTCTTCCACTGCAGCAGCGTGGCTTCTGCCACGGATTCGGACAGTTGGGGGACCTTGACTTCAACGATGGCCATTTGAGTTCTTCCAATTCTTGTGAGATATGGGTCAGCGTTCGGTGTCGAACGAGGGACGAGATCAGGCGCCACGCGCAGGGCGCCCGATGCTCGACCGCTTTCTTATTTCTGCAGCACGAAGCCCTTCATGCGGCCGAAGGCAGCGTCGATCAGTGCCTTCTGCTGGTCCTGGTGCAGGTGCGCGTAGCCGACCGCGGGCGATGCCGACGCGGCACGCCCGGCGTAGCCCAGCTTCTGGCCCGCGGTCATGTTCTCGTGGATGTTGTGCTGCACGAAGAACCAGGCACCCTGGTTTTGCGGCTCGTCCTGGCACCACACGATCTCGGTCGCGTTGGGAAACTTCTTCAGTTCACCGGCAAACACCTTGTGCGGGAAGGGATAGAGCTGCTCGACACGGATGATGGCCATGTCGTCCAGGCCCTTTTCGTCGCGCTTCTTGGCCAGGTCGTAATACACCTTGCCCGAACAGGCAATGATGCGCTTGACCTTGGCGGCATTCTTCAACACGGCCTCGTTGTTCTCGGCAATGATGGTCTGGAACTGGCCGCTGGTGAACTCGCTCACGGGCGAGGTGGCGTCCTTGTTGCGCAGCAGGCTCTTGGGCGTGAAGATGATCAGCGGCTTGCGCAGGTTGCGCACCATCTGGCGGCGCAGCACATGGAAGATTTGGCTGGCCGTGGTGGGCTGCACGATCTGCATGTTGGTGTCGGCGGCCAGCTGCATGAAGCGCTCCAGCCGCGCCGACGAGTGCTCGGGCCCCTGCCCTTCGTAGCCGTGCGGCAGCATCAGCGTGATGCCGTTGATGCGACCCCACTTGACTTCGCCCGAGGCGATGAACTGGTCGATGACCACCTGCGCGCCGTTGGCGAAGTCGCCGAACTGCGCTTCCCACACCACCAGGGTGTTGGGGTCGTTGGACGCGTAGCCGTATTCGAACGCCAGCACCGCCTCTTCGGACAGGATGGAGTCGATGACGACGAACTGCGCCTGGCCTTCGGACACGTTTTGCAGCGGAATGTAGGTGCCGGTGTCCCACTGCGCGCGCGCCTGGTCGTGGATTACGGCGTGGCGGTGCGTGAAGGTGCCACGGCCGCAGTCCTCGCCCGACAGGCGCACCGGGTAGCCGCTGGCCACCAGGCTGGCGAAGGCCATGTGCTCGCCCATGCCCCAGTCGACGTTGATCTCGCCGCGACCCATGGCGGCGCGGTCTTCAATGACTTTCTTGACCAGCGTGTGCGGCGTGACGCCGGCCGGCAGCGTGGTGATGCGCTCGGCCAGGCGCTTCCATTCGACCAGCGGAATGTGTGTGTCGGCAGCGTCGGTCCACTTCTTGTTGAGGTAGGGCGCCCAGTCGACCGCGTACTTGCTCTTGAAGTTGGACAGCACCGGGTCGACGGTATGGCGGCCCGCGTCCATGGCGGCGCGGTAGGTCTTGGCCATGTCGTCGCCTAGCGTGTCGCCCAAACCCTGCGCGGCCAGCTTGTCGGCGTACAGCTTGCGGGTGCCTGGGTGCGCGCCGATCTTGCGGTACATCAGCGGCTGCGTGAGCATGGGGGTGTCCTGCTCGTTGTGGCCCAGCTTGCGGAAGCAGACGATGTCGACCACCACGTCCAGCCCGAAGGTCATGCGGTATTCCAGCGCCAGCTGCGACGCCAGCACGACCGCCTCGGGGTCGTCGCCGTTGACGTGCAGCACGGGCGCCTCGACCATCTTGACCACGTCGGTGCAGTACGCCGACGAGCGCATGTCGCGCGGGTCGGACGTGGTGAAGCCGATCTGGTTGTTGATGATCAGGTGCACCGTGCCGCCGGTGGTGTAGCCGCGCGTCTGCGCCAGCGCCAGGGTTTCCTGGTTGACGCCCTGGCCGCCGAAGGCGGCGTCGCCGTGCACCAGCACCGGCAGCACCTGCTTGCCCTTGGAGTCGCCGCGGCGGTCCATGCGGGCGCGCACGCTGCCTTCGACCACGGGGTTGACGATTTCGAGGTGCGACGGGTTGAAGGCCAGCGACAGGTGCACCGGGCCGCCGGGGGTGGTGATGTCGGAGCTGAAGCCCTGGTGATACTTGACGTCGCCGGCCGGCAGGTCTTCGGGCGCGGTGTGGTCGAACTCGGCAAACAGCGTGCCGGGCATCTTGCCCAGGGTGTTGACCAGCACGTTCAGGCGGCCGCGGTGCGCCATGCCGATAACGATTTCCTGCACGCCCTGCGAGCCGGCGCTCTGGATGATCTCGTCGATGGCGGCGATGAAACTTTCGCCGCCTTCGAGCGAGAAGCGCTTCTGGCCGACGTACTTGGTGTGCAGGAAACGCTCCAGGCCTTCGGCGGCCGTCAGGCGATCCAGGATGTGCTTTTTCTTGTCGGCGACGAAGTTGGGTTTGCTGCGGATGCTTTCGAGCTTCTGCTGCCACCAGCGCTTTTCGGCCATGTCGCTGGTGTACATGAACTCGACCGCCATGGTGCCGCAATAGGTTTCGCGCAGCGCGTTCAACAGCTCGCGCAAGGACATGCGGTCCTTGCCGAAGAAGGTGTTGCTGGTGTCGAAGACGGTTTCAAGATCGGCGTCGGCGAAGCCGTAGTACGCCGGGTCCAGCTCGGGGATGTTGGGGCGCTCGCTGCGCTTGAGCGGATCCAGGTCGGCCCACTGGTGGCCAACCGTGCGGTGCGCGGCGATGAGCTGCTGCACGGCGGTGCGCTTGCGGCCCATCTCGGCGTCGGCGTTGGCCATGACGACCTTGGTGCCGCCGGCCTTGGCGCGCTCGGCAAAGGCGTTGATGACGGGCATGTGCGGCACGTCGCGTGCGTCGCTGCCGTCCACCGCGGGTACGTGCTGCAGGGCATCGAAATACTCACGCCAAGAATCCGGCACGCTGCCGGGATTGGCGAGGTAGTTTTCGTACATCTCCTCGACATACGGCGCGTTGCCGCCGAAGAGATAGGTGTTGCCCTGGTAGGTTTGATAGACGGATTTCGTCTCGCTCATTGCTTCGCTGACCTTTCGCCCCCCTGCAGGAGGCTCAAGCTGGTGAAAAAACCTTCCGCGTCACGGCTGAACCGGTTGGCGGACGCGACTGGCTGGGAAGGGCCGGGTACTTCGCAAGGTCGGATTGTGCCACCGAACCCTGACACGGGCGTGACCGGGGCGAATGCCCCGGCCCCGCGCCACACAAACACAAAGGCTTACGCCTTGCCGCCGACCATGTCCTTGATCTGCTGCAGCGCGGCAGGGTCTTCCATGGTGGTCAGGTCGCCCGGGTCGCGGCCTTCACACACCGCCTGCACGGCGCGGCGCAGCAGCTTGCCCGAACGCGTCTTGGGCAGCACCGACACGAAGCGCACGCGGGCCGGGCGCGCCACAGCGCCCAGGCTGCCGTCGACGATCTTCATCACCTCGCCTTCCAGCTTGAGCATGGCGGCTTCGTCGTCCAGCTGCGTGGCGTCCTTGAGCACGGCGAAAGCCATGGCGACCTGGCCCTTGAGCTGGTCGGCCACGCCCACCACCGCCACTTCGGCGATGTTGGGATGGCTGGCGATGCTTTCCTCGATCTCGCGCGTGCCCAGGCGGTGACCGGCAACGTTGATCACGTCGTCGGTGCGGCCCAGGATGAAGTAGTAGCCGTCTTCGTCGCGGATGGCCCAGTCGAACGTGCTGTAGACCAGCTTGTTGGGCACGCTGGACCAGTAGGTGTTGATGTAGCGCGCGTCGTCGCGCCACACGGTCTGCAGGCAGCCGGGCGGCAGCGGGCCTTCGACGGCCAGCACACCCTTCTGGTTGGCGCCTGTCAGCTCGGCGCCAGTCTGGTCGTCGAGCAGCTTGACGTCGTAGCCATAGACCGGCTTGCCGGGCGAGCCGAACTTGCTGGGCGCCTTTTCGACGCCGTTGCAGATGGTCAGGATCGGCCAGCCGGTTTCGGTCTGCCAGTAGTTGTCGATGATCGGCTTGCCCTTGAGGCCTTCGCTGATCCACTGCGCGGTCGGCTCGTCCAGCGGCTCGCCGGCCAGGAACAGCGCGCGCAGGCTGGACAGGTCGTATTTCGTCAGGTACGCCGGGTCCTGCTTCTTCAGCACGCGGATCGCCGTCGGCGCGCTGAACATCACGGTGACCTTGTATTTTTCGACCAGCTGCCACCAGATGCCGCCGTCCGGCCGCACCGGGGTACCTTCGTACATCAGCGTGGCCATGCCGCCGATCAGCGGGCCGTAGATGATGTAGCTGTGGCCGACGACCCAGCCGATGTCGCTGGTGGAGAAATAGGTTTCACCCGGGTTGCCGCAGTAGATGTACTTCATCGACGCGGCCAGCGCCACCGCGTAGCCGCCGGTATCGCGCTGCACGCCCTTGGGCTTGCCGGTGGTGCCGCTGGTGTACAGCGTGTAGCTGGGGTGCGTGGCATCGACCCATTCGCACGGGACCTGAGTGTTCAGGTTCTTTTCGCGCAGCGCGCCCCACAGGTGGTCGCGCCCGTCGACCAGGTTCATCGGCGCCAGGCCGCGGTCGACCAGCAGCACCGCCGCCGGCTTGTGCTTGGCCAGTCCGATGGCCTCGTCCAGCAGGTGCTTGTAGGGCACCGGCTTGCCGCCGCGCGAACCGGCGTCGGCGCTGACGATCACCGTCGGTTCAGCGTCGTCGATGCGGGTCGACAGCGAGCCCGACGCAAAGCCGCCGAACACCACCGAATGCAGCGCGCCGATGCGCGTGCAGGCCAGCATGGCAAACGCGGCCTCGGGGATCATCGGCATGTAGATCAGCACCCGGTCGCCCTTCTTGACGCCCAGTTCCTTGAGCGAGGCGGCCATGCGCTGCACTTCGGCGTGCAGGTCGCGGAAGGTGTAGACCTTTTCCTGGTCCGTTTCGGTGGACACGAAGATCAGCGCCGGCTGATCGGCCCGGTCCTTCAGGTGGCGGTCGACTGCGTTGTGGCACAGGTTGGTGGTGCCGCCGACAAACCACCTGGCGAAGGGCGGATTGCTGTAGTCGCACACCGTCTGCGGCGGCGTCTGCCATTCGATGAGCTTGGCCTGCTCGCCCCAGAAGGCGTCGCGATCCTCGATCGAGCGGCGGTGGAATTCGGCGTAATTGGTCATCTCTGTCTCCTAGATTCTTGTGCTTGGCCGCACCCGCGCCAGTACGACGCAGGCGATGAGCCGACCCGCGTCGAAGAATTCTTAATTATGGCGAACACGCCCTTGCGAAAAACTGACTTGGCCGCCGCGCCGTCGGCCGCCGGGGCGTTTTTTCAGCGCGCGGCGCGACCGAGGCGGCGCGCGTTGGCCACAGCACGCCGGCGCACTGGCGTCATGCCTTGGTGGGCGACGTCGAACATCGAGGCCAGCAGCCGTTGCTGCGCGCTGGAAGACAACTGCTGCAGGCTCGGCGGGTTCATCCAGCCGCCCAGCGCCACCTTCCACCAGGCCTGCATCCACCACGCCGCGAATTGCTGTTGCGCCGCCAGCGCCTGCCACGACATGGCGGCCCATGATTCCTGAAACGCCGCGACCTTTTCGGCGCCCATCAGGTAAAACTCCTGCTGATCGCGGCCGCTGGGCAGCATGCCCGCGCCCATCATGCGACCCACGCGATGCGCGATTACTTGCGGCACCGCGGCCGCCATTTGCGCCGTGTCGCGGCCCAGGCGCCGTTGCTTGCCAGTCACCATGTCGAAAGCTCCTTGCGCCGGCCGTTGGTCAGCTCGTGATTGCTATTAAAAAAGAAGCTGCGTATGCGCATCCAGCTTGCGCTACAGCCTGAAAATGGTCAAATATCCCGGTCGTCTCGGCGGATGCGGTTACTTGATCAGTGCCTGCCAGGCGCGGAACTGCGGGTGCTCGCAATCGCGCAGCCATTCAAAGCCCACCATTTCGGTCGTCACCAGCTCGCAGCCGGCGCCTGCCAGGCGGTCGTAGGCAGCATCGCGGTTGCGCTCGGTGCGCGAGCCGCAGGCGTCGGTGACGACGCACACGTCCCATTCGGCCTCCAGCAGCATCAGCGCCGTCTGCAGCATACAGACATGCGTTTCGCAACCGGCGATGACCACGGTGCCACGCTCGGGCGCGGTTTCGGCCGGTTTTTGCAGGTGCCGTGGCAGGCTGCGCGCATTGCCGCGCGGCGCGGGCGCCGGGGGCGCCAGCAGGGCTTGCAGCTCGTCGGCGCCGCTGAAGCCCATTTTGGGCACGATGCGGTCGCACAGCGGCACCAGCGCTTCGTCGGTGCCACCCAGCCGGGCGGGATTCTGCTCGGTGGCCCACACCGGCACCTGCAGCAGCCGCGCGGCTTGCGCCAGCCGGCGCGCGTTGGCCAGCACCGCGGGGCCATCGTGAATGGCCGGCATCAGGCGGGCCTGATAGTCAATCAGCACCAGTTGGCAGTCGTCGGCGTCGAGCAGCATGGAGTTCTCCGAATTGCGGGCAGGCACGCCCGGACTGGCGTCGGGGCCGGCACCGGAATCAGCGCCGCACAAAAAAGGCCCCGATGTGGAGAGCACCGGAGCCTTCAAGAGTTGGTGGGTGATGCAGGGTTTGAACCTGCGACCCCTGCCGTGTGAAGGCCGGGCTACGATGGTTCTTAGGGGATGTTGATGGCGCATTTCCCTCTGAGTACTCCTTCATGATCCATCAAAATCCACCTATAATTTTCCGTACTCTCTCCGTACTTTCCGTACAAGGAGCAAGCGGATGCCGATCATCAACACAGTCGCCGGTCGAGACAAACTCAAGCCGCGGCGCGAGCCGTATTGGCACAAAGTCAGCACCGGTTGCTTTCTCGGGTTCCGAAAACAGTCGCAGTCTACCGCAGGCACGTGGGTGGCCCGGTGGCGCGACGACACAGGCAAACAACAATACCGCGCGCTGGGCGCCTTTGACGACCTTCCGCCCAATGCCCGCTTCGATGCCGCGATGCGGTCAGCCAACCAATGGTTGACCCATGTTGCTGGGGGTGGCAGAGCGAAGGAAGTCACCGTCAGGAGTGCTTGCGAGCGTTACGTGGCCCACCTTCGGGCCGAGAAGACAGCCGATGCCGCCGACGATGCCGACAAGCGGTTTCAGCGCCACGTCTACACCCAGCCGATTGCCGCGATCGCCATGGACAAGCTGCGCCCGATCCACGTCGACACCTGGCGCAAGCGATTGCAGGACGGGCCAAAACTGGTGGCCGGACGCAAGCCAGCCAACCAATCCGCCAGCCCCAAAGACCCGAACGCCAAGCGATCGGCGGCAACGCTCAACAGGGACATGACCTGTCTGCGCGCGGCCCTCAACCTGGCATATCGCGACCAGATTGTGTTGAGCGATGCCGCTTGGTCAGTGAAGCTGCTGCCGATCAAGAAAGTGGGCGGCCGGCGCACCCTCTACCTTGACCGGGACCAACGCCAATCCCTCATCGACCACATGGACGCCGATCTTGCGCAGTTCGCCCGCGCCATGAGCAATGTGCCGCTGCGACCGGGCGCCCTCGCCGCCCTGACCGTCGGCCGGTATGACAAGCGCCTGCGCGCCCTGCACGTGGGCAGCGACAAGGCGGGCGCTGATCGCTCAATCGTGCTGCCCGCAACCACAGCCGCACAGTTCGAGCAGGCGGCAGCCAGCAAACTGCCGGGCGCCCTGCTGTTCACGCGGGGAGACGGTGCAGGATGGGACAAGGACAAGTGGAAATGGCCAGTCAAGGCCGCTGCGGCCGCAGCCGAGCTACCTGCTGAAACCACGCTCTACACGCTCCGGCACTCCGTCATCACGGACCTGGTTGTGGCCGGCGTCGATCTGTTCACGGTGGCCAAGCTGGCCGGAACCAGCGTGCGGATGATCGAGGAACACTACGGGCATTTGCGCAGCGATGTGACGGCATTCGCTCTGGAAAAAGTAGCACTCAACTAACCAAATTTGCCGGCCCTAGGCTGATCCCCGAACACCCGTTTCCCCGACGGGCCGGGCCGGCAACCCATCGTTTAGGGGGGGGCGTGGGGACGCGCATGGACAAATCGTATTTGCCTTGGAAGTTCGCTGATAGCTTCACCACCGAAGAGGCTGCCCAGTTGATGGCCGGTATTCACCCCGCCGCGTTCGGGCCCCACAACAAAGTTCTGATTCACCCCATTGTTGAACGAATCACTTCTGCACACGCTCAAGCAGCAAGCGAGTTAATGAGGCGCTTTTCAGCCACAGAGAACGGCAGTGTGGCTCGTGTCGAATCCGATGCGGCGAACTTATCGGCAGGAGCTCTGCCCGACCTATGGTTTGAACTGCTTGCTGATGACCCTAGCAACGCCGACTTCTACGATTACGAAGGCCTATACCGCGTGGTTTGGCTGCGGGTTGATGGCCCGGTCGCTCCGAACTTCAGTCACGCGGCACTCGCCAAATGGATAGAGACGAACAACCTTCCGAGTGCATATGACTTCATGAAGCGGGAGCCCGTCGCCAGCGTGGCCACAGTATCACCAATAGCATCGCGATCACAAGAACCGGACTACAGGGCGCAATACGCCGCGGTCGCGTCAAACCCTGAGCAGCGCCGTCAGCTCCTGATCGAGCTAAAGAAGACGCTGAAATCAGACGAAAAGGTCGGCAATGCCATCGGCATCACCCGCCAGGCCGTCGCCAAACAACTGCGTTCCTCTGGTGCAGCCGACCACCACAAGAACGACCCGTTCGCCCGAACTGCACCGCGCTAACGGTAGCGCGGTTGCGGCAACCGGCGCAACCATAACAATCCATAACAGTCACAAGTGCTTCCAGCACTGAATTCATTGCTATCGTTTTCATAGGCAACCAGGTTGCGTATTGCGGCAACCGGACATTGCTTGGTGCAATTGCTCCCACATCAGGAGCACCCAATGTCCACCACCGCCAACAACACCCGCAAGCCACGCATCCGCACGCAGTCCATCGACGTGCTGCGCATCCCCGACGCGCTGGTGCGCGAGCCGATCGTGATCGAAGCCTCTGGCCTGTCGGGCTCGACCATTTACCGCGAAGTCCTCGCTGGGCGCTTCCCGACGCCCCGCCGCGTCGGCAACTTGAAGCTGTGGGTAGCGAGTGAACTGACCGACTGGCTCAAGGCTCAGGCGGAAGGCCGGGCTTGGACCCCGACACAGCGCGCCGCGGCTTGAAGGGGCGCCATGTCGCCCACCATCCACTGCGCGGGCCGATCCCGCCAGCCACGCGCGCCGCGCCTGTCCGAGCAGGCCGCGCCGATCAACCCCGCCGGCGCGCGGGGAAACCAACACCGTTTTGGCGCAGGAGGTGCCTCGCGGTGCTACCAATATTGGAGCACCAGGATTAGACACCACAAAGAGAAAGCGCCGCACGGTTGGCAGACCGGCGGCGCTCGGACGAACACGAAAGAAAACAAGAATCACGACTCTGCCATGCGCGTCACGCGCCGCGCAAGCGATCAGGACTACCTGGGCGGTCTGCTGGCAGGGGCGTGCACATGCCGGCTGACCGCTCCGCGGCTGTGCCCGCAGTGCTCGCACATGGCGAGTTATGTGACTGAGGTCACGATCCGCCGTGCCGCATGGCGGGCGTGGGGGGTCGGGGCATGACCACGCCAACCAATCCCACTGACCAAGCGAAGGCCCTGGCCACGCTGCAGGCGGAGTTCGCGCTGGCCGGCCATACCCTGACTGCGAGCGTTCGCGCCGATGGCTCGCCCTGTCTGGTGGCGAGCCGCTGGGGGTTGACCCGCGAGTTGCGCGATCCCGATGAAGCGCACGAATTCCTGCAGCAAATTGGGGGGCGGCATCATGGGCTTTGACCGCACCCACCTACCCGAAACCGTCTCGTTTTTCGAGGGCGAAGGGCTGCCCCTGACCGGACGGGGTAAGTGGCGATCCACGCAATGCCGCTTCCATGGCGGCAGTGACAGCCTGCGCATAAATACCGAGTCCGGGGGCTGGTGCTGCATGGCCTGCGGTGCGCACGGCGGCGACGTGTTGGCCTACCGCATCGCTGTCACCGGCGAGGACTTCATCACAGCAGCCAAAGCGCTGGGCGCTTGGGTGGAAGACGGCCGCCCTGCTCCCCGCAACCCGGCCCCGCTGTCGCCGCGCGATGCCCTGACGCTCCTGGCCAGCGAGGCCAACCTGGCCGCCGTCGCTGCAGCCAACGTGGGCCGCGGCGTGGCACTCAATGCAGCCGATTGCGAGCGCTTGCTGGTGGCCGTAGGCCGCATCAACCTCGTGCGGGAGTGGTATCAGCCATGACCGCGAGCATCGAAGCCATTGAGGCCAGGGCAGACGCCGCTATCAAGCAGGCACGGCAGAAGGAGCCGCCGCCGTTCTACGGCGAGGGTGATCCCGAGGCGCAGCCCCAAGAGGTCGCGCCGCCGTTTCGCGCGCTGGACATAGCCAAGCTGGCTCACGAAGACCCACCGCCGCCGCGCTACCTATGGGCGCAACGCATACCCGTCGGCCTCGTGACCATGCTCGCAGCACATGGTGGCGTGGGCAAGTCAACGCTGATGAGCATGCTGGGCATCGCCGCGGCGTCCGAACAGGATTTCCTGGGCCTGCCGACGCTGGCAGGCCCGGTGCTGATGCTGTCGGCCGAGGACGGCGAGCGCCTGTTGGGCTACCGCATCAAGACGATCTGCCGCCACATGAGCGTCGATCCGGCAGACCTTGTCGACAGCTTGCACGTCCTCGATGCCACCGAAGGCCAACCTGAGATGTTCCGCGACGGCAAGACGACCGTGACGCTGGCTGCACTGCGCAACGAGGTCGAACGCCTGCGGCCGGTTCTGATCATCCTGGACAACGCGAGCGACGTGTTTGCCGACAGCGAGATCGATCGCGCCGCGGTGCGCGGTTTCATGCGCGAGCTGGCCAAACTCGCTGCCCACGCCGACGCAGCCGTGGTTCTGATCGCCCACGTCGACAAAGCCACCAGCCGAGGCGATCGTGTCGTCAACAGCGAGGCGTACAGCGGCAGCACGGCATGGCACAACAGCGCACGCAGCCGCCTGTTCCTGAGCCGGGACAAGGATGGCCTGCTCAGGCTCGAGCACCAGAAGTGCAACGTCGGCCCGCTTGCGCCGCCGCTGGTACTGACTTGGCCGCAGGACGGCATCCCCATGCTCGATCAGCCACTCAGTCCGGTCACCCAGCACCTGGCCGACCGGAACAACATTCGCGCGATCCTGCGCCTGATCCACGAGTTCGAGCAGCGCGGTGAATATGTGACGACGGCGACCACGGCGCGCGCGCACGCCGGCAAGCTTTTCGGACGCGAACAGACATATCCGCGTCTCAAGGACGCAGAACTGTTCGGCCTGTTGCGCGACGCTGAGCGTGCCGGGCATATCGAGCGCTTCAACTACAAAACTGTCGGACGCAAGGACGCCCAGCGGTGGCGGCTGACCGCATCGGGGGCCGCCTTTGCCGGCATTTGTGCGCCGACTGCGCCAACTGCGCCGACTTCACCTGATTCGGAGGTAAGCGCAGCGGGCGCGAAGGCTGCGCCAACTGCGCCGACTTCGGCGCTAGGGGGTGTGGGGGAGAGAGCGCGCACAAAGTCGGCGCAAAAGGGGGGTGGCGATGCTCGCGCCGACTTCTGACCCGCGATCGGTTTTGCGCCGACTTCAACCCGCCACCCGCCGCGCCTGCGACCACTGGGGCGACAGCGAATCCGCGCGCCAGGCGATGCGCGACCGGCTTGCCGAGGTCCAGCCCGAGCACCATGGTGCGCTGCTGACGCACTTTGAGCGCACCTACCCCGCACAGGAGATCGACCCATGGGCGCGATGAGCCGAACGAAGGGCAAGGCCGGCGAACGGGAAATCGCCAACCTGCTGGCCGATCTGACCGGCTGCGACGTGCGCCGGCGCGTGCGGCAGCACGACGGCGACAGCGACCTGGAGGGCCTGCCGGGCTGGTGCGTGGAGGTCAAGCGTCACGCCCGCGCCACTCGCGCCTGTATCGCCGACTGGTGGGACCAGGCCATCGCCCAGGCCGAGCGCCACGGCGGCACCCCCTTGCTGCTGTTCCGCCAGGACCGGGACGCCTGGCGGGCTGTCTGGCCACTATCGGTCAGCCTGACCGCACCCTCAGCGGAAATCTGGCGCGGCTACCCGTGGACGGTCGAGGGCTCGCCCGAGGCTTGGGCAGCCGTATTCCGCGAAACCATCACCAGCCACCCTAAGGAAAGCAACCCATGATCGACGCACTTGTCGCTGGCAGGCTGTTCGGCCAACCCCAGCGGCGCACCGGCAAGACCGGTTAGCCCTACGTCACCGCCAAGGTCCGCGCGGCCGACGGCCAGGGCGAAGGCCAGTTCATCAACGTGATCGCGTTCAGCCGCACCGCCGGTGACGCGCTGATGGCGCTCGGCGACGGAGAAAGTGCGGCGCTGTCGGGCACGCTGACGGCGGCCACCTGGACCGACAACGCCGGCAAAGTTCGCCCAAGCCTGAGTCTGCAGGCGCACGCCGTGCTGACGCCGTACCACGTCACGCGCAGGCGCCAGGCGGTCGACAAGCCGAAGGACACCGAGCCACGCACGCATGCGACGGCGGCGATCGACGACCTGCCCAACGACCAACTGGATTTCTGAGGACTCCAACCATGACCATGCACTGGATGCTGCGCGAACTCGCCCGGTCGGCGATGCGCGAACCGAGAAAATCGGCGTTCAACCCGAAGCCGCCGGGCTCGATGCAAACCGGATCGGCAACGTACAAAGCACTTGCCACGCTGTGCGAGGCGCGGGGCAACTGGCTGTCGTATGGCGACATCCTGGCAGGCATGGGCGCATCGAAGGGGCGCTCGATCCATTGGTCACTGAGGCTGCTCACGCACCGCGGCTACATCGAAGTCGCCAACAACGACGGACGCAACCCGCGCTACGCCATGTATCGCCTGACCCCGGCCGGCAGGGAGGCCAAGCGGCCATGACCTGCTGCGACTTGAGCCAGGACTGCGGACGGTACGACCAAGCCACGAAATTGGCCCGCCAAGCCGTTGACGCGCTCGCGGAGGTGCGTCACCAGCTTGACCTCGCCAAAATCGTTTCTAGGGGCGTTTTGGAGCATCAGGCCGAACTCGATGCGATCCCGCTGACGCCGAACGCCCGCCCGCCAGAGCGGGTCTACGAACTGTGCAGCCTGATCGACCGCGCATTGCCACGGCTTGATGAGCGGCTGGCGAAAGTCATCGCCGTGACGCAGGTCGAAACCGACGCGCTGCAGGGCCTGCTCGGCCAGCTCGAACGCGACGGCGCAGGCGCGGCGCAGCATTGAAAGGCAACGACATGGCGATCCAGACGAAATCCCCGGTCAGCGCGTGGCTGGCGCAGTACCTGAGCCACCGGCCCGAGGCTCGCGCAGTCGATGCCTGGCGGTTCCTGATCGATCAGGCCATACCGCTCGGCGTGCCGGGCATCGACGGCTTCGACGCAAACAGCGAGGTTGTGCTGTTCCGCACGGCGCCGCACCGGCCGCAGCGCCAGATCGGGCGCGCCACCTTTGTGCGCCTGGTGTTCGATACGCGACGGCGCCTCAACGCGCGTGTCGAACCCCATAGCTTGGGACGAACTTCGGTGGAATGATGTGGCGGTTGCTCCTGCTGGGGCTGGGCGGTGTCCATCGTGTGGAACTGGCGCGCACGGGGTTGAACCTTATGGAAACCTTAGTACTGACCGTATTGCCCGCCCCACGGACAGCGCGGCTGTTTGCCAGCCCTCGCCCTCGCCATTCCCTTGGAGTGCAGTCCATGATCGACGCCCTCATCGTCGGCCGCGTTCACGGTCAGCCAGTTGGCCGCACCAGCAAGAACGGCCGCCAGTCCGTGACCACCAAGCTGCGCGTTCCGACGGCCAGCGGAGATAGCTTCTTCGCCAACACCATCGCTTTCAGCGAAACCGTGCGCACGGGCTTGCTGGCCCTTGGAGACGGCTACAGCGTCGCCCTGGCCGGCAGCCTGACGCCCGGCATCTGGCATGACCGTTATGGGCACGCCCGCGTGTCACTCGACCTCAGCGCGCACGCCGTGGTCAGCCCGTACCACGTCAGCCGCAAGCGCGACGCGATGGCCAAGCCCAAGAAGTCGGACAACCCGCCGAGCGCGGGCTTTTTCTTGGTTAGGCGGCGTTTTTGTATTGACATTAATCATTGTTGTCATTACAATAACAGCATGCAAATCGAGTTCGACACCGCCAAGGACGCCGCCAACCAGGCCAAGCACGGCGTGTCGCTGGCCGACGCGGCTGAACTCGATTGGGGCCTGCTGCTGTGTCGCCCGGACATGCGCCGCGACTATGGCGAGCTGCGCGAGATCGGCTTTGCGCCCATCGGCGCGCGCGTGCATTGCGTGGTGTTTGCCCAGCGCGGCGACAGCATCAGGATCATCAGCCTGCGTAAGGCCAATTCCCGAGAGGTGCAAGACTATGCCCAAGCCCTTGAACAAGCGGGCCTTTGAAGTGCCCACGGCGGCGGAAGACGCCGCCATCGCCCGAGGCATTGCAGCCGACGCCGACACGTACGAGGTCCCCAGCGAGCAGATCGCCGGCATGCGCCGCCTGGGCCGCCCACCGGTGGCGGTTCCGCGCCCCATGCTCAGCATGCGGGTGGATGCCGCCCTGCTGGAGAAGCTGCGCGCCAGCGGGCGTGGCTGGCAGACGCGTGTGCACGCGGCACTGAAGGAGGCGGTAGACAGCGGGCGGCTGTAAACCTTCCTACCACGGGTGCCTGCATTAATCGTATGACGATAGGGCTTGCACCACTCGATTAAACGTCATACGATTGAGGCATGAAGGAACCGATCGACACGGACAAGAAGGCTAGGCGCGGCGGTCGCGCTCCACTGGACGCGTCCTCGCCGACGGTGATCGTGTCAGTGCGCATGAGCGAAACGCAGCGCGAGAAGTTGGACAAACTGGGCGGTGGGCCTTGGGTGCGTGATCGCATCGACCGGGCCAGACTGCCGGACGAAGAAACCGCCAAGCCCCGCGGCGGATCGAGCGGGGCGAAAAGGCGGGGCCAGTAGGTGTTGCAGCACCGACCAGCCCCTGACCATCATCAAAAAAGGACTTTGAAAATGGCTACCGGAACTGTAGTGCAAGTGAACATGGAGCAATCAGCGGCTGCTGAGTTGCAGGCCAAGGGCTACGCCGTCTATCGGTGCGATCCGCTCACAAGCGGGCAGGCCACCATTTGGATGGTTCATCGCGGATTCGGCATGAAATTCTTTAATTCGCTGGATGAGCTCGCCGAGTACGCACGCGAGTGCGGTCCTTGTGATCCACGCAAAGGGCGCTTCACGCCTGAGCCTGGCTTCGAGGTGGAGTGAACCATGATCGAAGCTGTCAAAACCCATCCTCTCCCCGCGCTCAAGTGGTCGCCCCTGATCGGCCTGCCCGACGGCACATCGCTCGTGTTGCCGTGCCAGGACTCGCATGCTGCGGCCATCCTCGCCGCCGATACCGAGGCCGACGCGCGGCTGGCCCAGGGCTCGCCAGTGGCGTGGACGGGCGCCCGGCGCCACATCGAAGCAGGCGACTTTTCCGACCCGCGCGTGATGCTGACACGTCCCGGCGATCCCCGCTGCGGCCGGCTGTGGCGCGAGCACGAAACCGGCTTCGAGCAGGGGAGCGACGGCCCCACGCTCCTGGTCATTGGCCGCCAGGCCGACGATGCTCAACTGGCTCGCATGGCGCAGCGCTTTGGCGTGCCACTGACGCAGTTGCAAGCGTTCCGGGGAGTGCAGGTATGAACTCCAATATGGCGATTGCGCCCGCTCTGACGCCGGTCCAGACCATGCCCACGGACGGCCTGAAGGGCCGCGCGGTGTTTGAGGGCCGCTACTGCGAATACGGCGAATACATCAGCGCGGACGACGTGGTGCTGGCCAACTTCGACCAGCGGCGCGTAACGACAGGCGGCGGCCTCTACGTGGTCCAGTCGATTAAGGATGGTCAACCCGCATGGACGGGCTGCCGGTACATGATGCGCCAATTGTCCGGCATCGTCGTCAATGAGGATGGGCGCAAGAACTGGCAGCACGTACCCGACCTGGACGCCACCAAGTGGGTGGTGGTCGGCACGGTGGAGGCGGTCTACCGGCCAAGGCATTACGCCGACCATGACGTGTTGTCCGACTCTCGGCAGCGCGTTCCAGCCAAGGTCTGACCGCCACCAGCACCACCCTAGCCCGCCACACGGCGGGCTTTTCTCTGGGCGCAGTTGCTTGCGCAAAGCAGCACCCTTGGCTAAACCTTGACATCCACCCACTGGCACAAGCTCGAAATGTCAGGTTTTCATCCGCCCTGAGGTTAACTTTGGTTAACATGGCGAGTCCCTCGGTTCGCCCGTGTGCGGCGGGATCAACCGCGCCCCGCGTAGGCCTTGGGCGACCATGGCGATGGTGCCGCCCCTGCTACACCGGCACGAACCCGACGCCCTGAGACTCGCCCCGGCGCTCCAGTTCCTGGCGTGCCTTGACGATTTCTGTCCGGTCGCTGCAGTCGTGCGCTGGCAACTCCCTGGCCGCCAGCGCGTGCAGTTTGGCCAGGCGCTCGGCCTGCGCATCCGCGCGGGTGGGCGGCGCCACGCTGGGCGCCGCGGCCGCTGCCGGCTCGGGCAGTTCGCGGGTGATGCCCAGCACCTTGAGCCCGATCACTTGCTCAATGCGGCGGGCCAGGTCGTCCTGACTGCGGGTGACGACCACCAGCGGGCGGAACATGTCCTCGAACTTGACGATCATGCGCATGGCGCGCGGCAAATTGGTGAAGGCGTTGCGCTGGCTGGCCTGGCTGAACTCGTAGCCGGCGTCCGCGCCGCTGGAGAACATGTCCGGCCGCAGGGTCGCCGCGATCTCGCCCGACAGGACGGCGAAGCCGCAGGCGGCCATTTGCTGGTTGACGTAATCGACGGCTTTGCTCATGGTTGGCTCCTTTGCTTCTGGGCGTCGCGGGTTTGCTTTACCGCGTTCTTGATGAAGTCGTTGCGCTGCCGGATCAGATCGTCCAGGCGCTCGCGCTTTTCGTCGGGCGTCAGCACTTCCGAACGCCGGACATCGCGCATGTCCTTGTTGATGCCCGACAGTTCATTGTTGGCGTACTCAAGGGCGCCAGCCTCCTCGCCAAGGGGTCCTTTTTCCTTGGCGTCGGCCATGTGAGACAGCCCCAGCTTGTCCAGCTCGCGCAGCGTGCCGCGCAGGCGCTTGGCCTCGGTAAGCATGTCGTAGAACTCGGTTTCGTAGCGGGTGCCGCGGGGCGGATCGTCGGTGTAGAAACGCCGCAGGATCGGCAGTTCGTCGGTGCGCTTGGTCGGCAGCCGGTCGCCAAAGAAGGCCTTGTCGCTGAGCTGCAGGCCGTACAGCGCCCAGGTGTTGAAAAACCCCCTCAGCAGCGCCTCGCTGCGTGCCGGGTTCACCTGCGCCCACTCGGGCAGGTTGGCCGTGGCCATGCCGGCCGCGCGCAGGGTTTCGCTGGTGGTCGGCTTGGCGCGCAGGAACGGCTGCAAGTCTTCCATGCCGGGCGTCTCGATCGGCGCCTTGGTGAAGGCGTTGCGGTTGGTCGCCTGCTCGTACAGCGGCGCCACAAGCTGAGGCATGTAGTTGAAGTTGAACGTCGCGGCCAGGATGCGCGCGAAGTCCTTGCCGATGCCCTGCGGGTCGGCCTTGATGATCGCTTCGGTCGAGCGTTCGGCCAGCGAAGCCATGGCGCCGATCTCCCAAATTTTGGGGTAGCGGAAGTGCTGGTCGCCGACGAAGAAGTGCCAATGACCGTCGCGGTCCCAGTCCGGCATGTCCTGATACTTCGGGTTGTCCTTGTTGAGCAGGTACAGTGCCGAACTCATGAGCGCGACCATGCCTGACTTGGTGGCGATGGCGCCACGGTTCGGGTCGTGCGCCAGGCCGCGCACCAGGCGATCCAGCGACGTGATCGCGGGGCGCAAGACCGTATCGGTCATGAAGCCCAGTGCGCGACTGTCTCCCCGCATGGCGAAGTCCGTGCTGATCTCGCGCGCCAGGTAGGCGGCGTGGCGCGGGTGTTCGCCGGCCTGGATGGCCCGGCTGTACTCGCCCAGGCGCGTGCTGGTTTCAAAGGCGTCGGCCAGCGTCTCCACGAAGCCCATCAGCTTGTCAGGCGCGTCGAGCACCGTGCGCATGTCGATGCCCTGCTGCTTGTAGAACCGCTCCAGCCGGGTCTTGAAGCGGCCTTCCTCCAGGTAGATGCTGGACAGGCCGCCGCCGTTGGCGATGAAGTCCTTGTACAGCGGATCATTCGTCAGCCGCATCCGCATGCCCTTGAGGCTGTCGAGCACCGGCCGGAAACCGGCGCGGCTCATGACGCCTGCTTGGATCGTGTCGCGGGCGATGTTGGCGATCATGAAGTCGGGCGTCAGCGTGATCGTGGTCTGGCCGATGCGCTTGGGCAGGCTCAGCCACTTCATGACCCACGGCTGGTGCGGCCGGTCGATGCTGTCCAGCGCGCGCAGCAGGATCGGGTCGGCGACCTCGTACCAGACGGGCTTGCCGTTCTTGAGCACGGCCACCACGTTGCTGCCGGCGGGCGGCGTGTTGTTCTGCATGACCTCGATCAGGCCGGGTGCGTCCTCAAAGGTCTTGTGCAGGCTGTCGATCACCACCTTGGCCTGCTGGTCGGCCTTGTCCAACCCCATGGCCTTGGCCATGCTGTCGATCACGGCGTCCTTCGGCAGCCGCGTCGGCCGCGATTCGGGCGGGATGCGGGTCATGAAGCGCCCGCCGCCGGCGCCGTCCCGCTCGGCCAGTTCGGCGATCTTCACGCGCGCCTCGTTCTTCACGGCCTTGTCGATCAGCATCGCGGCGTTGCTGGTCATGTTGCCCAGGATGTCGCGCAGGTTCTCGGTGCCGCCAGTCAGCGCCTTAACGCCCGACCAGTCACCGGGCTTGACGCGGCCCTGGCCAGGCTGGCCGATGCGGTGGAATGGCAGGTACTGCGTGCGCTGCCATTGCGCGCGCGCCTCGGCGTTGATCACGCCCTGAGCCTCGGCGAAGTCCAGGATGGCGCCGTTCCACTGCTGGTACTTGGTGAAGGCGGCGTCGAATTCAGGCGTGCGCAGGCTCAGCATGGCGTCGATCTCGCCGCGCGTGAACAGGTGTTCGCGCCCCTGCTTCATCAGTTCGTCGGCCGACTTGCCCACGAAGTACAGCAGGCCGTCGTCCAGGTTGCCGGCGATCGGCTTGAGGATTTCTTCCAGCCCCTGCCCTTTCCACGAAAACGAGCCGTCGGCGTTCTTCACCGGCGCGCCGTAGCGCAGGGCGCCGTCGGCCATGCTGGCGGATGCGCGCGCCAGGCGGGCGGATTCGTAGGCCCCGGCCGGCGCGATCTTGCCGCCCGACAGTTCCCGCTCCATCCGGTAGACGCCGTGCAGGTCGTCGGTGATGGCTTGGCGAAAGGCGTCCCAGCGACTGTCCATGGCGTCGGACAGCGGGCGGTGATCGCCGATCTTGCTGCGCGCGCGGTCGAGTGCGTCCTGCGCGAACCATTCGCCCATGCCCTGGCGCGCCTTCTGGATCGCCGGGCCGTACTTGTGCGTCTGCACGAAATCATCGAACCAGCGCGAGAAAGTCGGCGCCTTCGCCGCAGCCACGTCCGGCTGCGTCATGTACAGGCGCGTGAACTCGGCAAACCCCTCGTACACCTTGCCGTTGTCGTAGCTGAGTGCGCGCAGTTCCTTGTTGATCATCTTGGCCTGCGGGCCTTTCAGCCACGCCTCGCGCACGGCCGGCACGCGGCTGTCGATCAGGTGCGCCATCTCATGGGTGGCAACCTCCAGGTCGGCGTGCCGCTTGACGCGGACGGTTTCCGTGGCGGTGTTGAAGGTGCCCAGGGTCTTGCGACCACGGACGCGGCCGGTGTAGATGCTGGTTCCCAGCTCCTTGGCGAACGGGACCAGAATGTCCTCGCGTCGAATGGGTGTGGCGCGCGCCTTGCCGCCCGTGCCTGCATCCGCCATGCCGCCGCCTGCCGTGCCTGGGCGGGTCACGCTGTCATCGATCAGGCCGACGTAGTTGGCGCCCGGCCCCATGTTGACGGTGCCGCGCTTCGGCAGCACGTCGCCAGCGTCCGGCACGGAAAGGGCCGCGCGCTCCGGCGCGACCTCCGGCGTGACTCTCGGCGCTTGTTCAGGCGGCCAGGCCGGCGCCGACCGCGGGCCGGCAGTTTCATCGGCCAGCGTCAGGCGCGCCAGCGTGGGCGTCATGCCCGGCTGCCGCATCAGTTCGGCGTAGCGCGGGTTGCCGTCGAGCAACTGAACGTGCGATGTGCCGGTGACGCCGTCGTGCACGCCGTCGGCGGTGGTGACGGCGCGGCGCTCCAGCGCATCGGCCGCCGCGCGGAAGGACGTGGCCACGTCGGGCACGCCTTGCGCCGCCATCTCATCCGCTGCCGCGCGGACCCGCGCCGCCTCGCTGCGGTAGCCGTCCACCCGGCGCATGGGGTCGGCGACCACGGTGTCGATGTTGTCGACCAGGTTCTGCGCGACAACGTAGGTTCCGCGCTGCTCGGGCGTGAGCTTGGTTTCCATCAGGTCGATGGGCGGCGCGTCGGGCGCCAGGCCTTCCGGCGCCAGCAGTTCAGGCGCCATCGCGTCGGGACCGTCGCCCGTAAGGCGCGGCTCGCTGGCGTCACGGGGCGGGCGTGGGATGGGTTGGGCATCGTCCAGCGGCACGAATCCGCCACGCGGTTCGCTACCGCGCGCGACAGGGCGACCGGCGCGACGATCCCAGTTGGCGATCGTGTCGGCGACGGTCTTGCCCTTGAGGTACTGATTCGCCGCCAGTTGCTTGGCCGTCAGCAGTTCGGCGATGGGCGTGTCCGGCGCGGCGCGCGCGATGCGTACAGCGGCATCGGGGCCGAAGTGGTGCGCCGCGTACATCGTCTGGTTGGTGATCTCCACGCCGGCCGAGCGCAGCGCCGCGGCGTTGCTGGTGTCCAGAGCGCGTGCCATCTGGCCGGATTTCGCCGGATCGGCGCGCAGGGCCAGCAGTTCCTCGGGCGCCAGGCCAGCAGCCCAATCTGGTTTTGCCTGCTCCACGGTGCGAAGCCAGGTGCCTGCGGTGAACTGATCGGGGCCGTAGGCCGTGCTGCGCGGGTTCTTGGCGGTCGCGCTGCCGCCAGATTCCAGGGTGCGCCGATAGGCGTGATAGTCGGCAGCGTCGAACCGCGGCGACGGCGGCGCAGCGCGACCGCCCGCCTTCCAGCCCAGCATGCCCGGCGCGACCATCGGCAGCGACTGAATGGCGGTGTCGACCACCGTGGCAGCCACGGGGCTGCCGGTGGCGTCGAGCGTCTTGCCGCCGGCCCAGTGCGCGCCCTCGGCCAGCTTCTCGAAGGGGTAGGCCACGATGCCGGCGCCGCGCTGGCCCAGCTCGCCGCGCGGCTGATAGGTCAACGCCTCGCCAACCGACTGCACCACGTCAGCGCCGCGCCTGTCGGTCAGCCCGAGCTGGTGCGCGGCCTCGGTGGCCAGCCCTGCCAGGCCGGCAACCGGCTGCGACACGCCCATGCTGCCCAAGCTCAGCGCGACCTCGCCAAGGGCGGTCAGCGGGTTGTTGAGCAGGATGTTTCGCAGCACGCCGGGTTTACCGGGTGCCGGAGCGGCGCCGCCGCCTTCGGCGACTGGGACGAAGCCGGGCTGTCTACCCGTTTCGGCCGCCGGCGCCTGGGGCTCCAGCTCGGCGAGAGGGACGAAGCCGCGGCGTGCGGCCGTCGGGGAGGGTTGCGCCTCGATGGTGTCGCCATCGATCTCGGAGAGAGGAATGAAGCCCATGGCGGCCACCGATCAGCGGTAATAACCGATGAGCTTGCCGCGCGAATCGAGGACTTCCACGCCCCGGTCGGTGGACTGGCCAAGCTTGTATTTGTTCATGCTGGCGTCCGAACTGAACCGCTTGGCCAGGTCCTGACGGGCGCGGGTGGCCGCATCCTGCTGCTGGCGCAGCGCGGGGCCGCGCGGCGCGGTGTCGAAGGTGTCGTCCTCGCCGATCTTGCGGCGGTTGGCCAGCGCCGCCTGGCGCGCCAGGCCGGGGTCATAGTTGGGGTTCTCGCGCCCGGTGTTCGTGGCCTTGCTGGTGCGGCGCCGGATTTCCTCAAGCGAAAGCCCGTTGATCGCCTCGCGCGCGGCGTCGATTTCAGCATTGCTGCGTTGCTGTGCCGAAGTCAGCGGACGGTCGACAGGGTTGCCGCGGGCGTCGAGTTGGCGGGTCAGCCGCTGGTCGGCCGCGTCAATGCCGCGCTGCGCACGCCGGTCGGCGGCTTCGATCTGCTGCGCCGTGCGGGCGTCGCGCCGGTCCTCCATGGCGTCACGGCCGACCTGGCGCTGCGCCTCCAATACCTGTTGCCGCTGCAACTGTGCTGACTCGGCGGTGCGCTTGGCGCCCTGGTTTGCGTAGAACTTCACCGCTTCATGCGGCGCCAGAAAGATGGCGGCCTGGCTCAGCAGGTCGTCGGTGGGCTGCGTCACTGCCCCGAGTTCCTGGCCATCCGCCCCGAACTGCGTCACGGTCATCGTGTTCGGTTCGCGGCCGGGCTGAAGTTTCACCGTGTTGCCGTCCCTATAGAGCTGCCTGTTGTAAAGGTTCTCGAATGACTGCAGCGCGCCTCGCGTGTCGCCGATGGAGAACTTGCGCACGCCGTCGGTCCAGCCCCGCGCGTAGTCGCGCCCTTCCTGGGTGTCGAGAAACTTCTGGTATGCCTGCGCCTGATCCACCTTGCCCTGACGCAGCAGCACGTCGATCACCTTGGGGGTGCTGGTCTTGAGGTAGTAGTCCAGGGCCGAATCGTTGGCGACCCGCTTGGCAATCTGGCCATTTGCGGAAGCTGTGGCTTGCTCGATGCCACCCACAGCGCCTGCGCCGGGCGCCGTCATCTCGGGCGCGCCGCGCAGGGCCTGCTGCAGCTCGCGGCGGTCGGCGTCTTCGCGTTCGGACTTGTCCAGTGCCAGCGAAGCGCTGGCCGCCCGCATCGGATCGGTCAGGGCGCCGGCCTCGATCAGTTTGCGCGCGCGCATGGCACCGACCTGGCCGGCGGTAAGGGCGCCAGCGGTGCGCTCGCCCATGAAGTCGGTGACCGTGTGGCGGCTGATGACCTGACTGGGCATGACGCCTTGGCCCTGGCCGGGGTTCTCCGCCGTCGGCGTTGCCGTGTAGTTGCCTTGGGCGTCGGTGCCGATCTGGTAGAGCGGGTTGCCCAGCACATCCTTAGCGTTGGCCAGTGCCTCCAGCTTGCGGCCGTCCTCGGCGGTGTAGCCCTGCATCTGCTCTGGCTTGGCCTTCAGCGCAGCGTCGATGGCCTGATCCTGCTGAATCTGCCGGCCGACGCTGTAGCTCTTGATGCCGCCGGACACCAGCCCGGTAATGAAGTTTGCGGCGACTCTATTAGCCATGTGGACTCCAGTGATTGAACTGGCGGCAGTGAGCCACATGGGGATCGAAAAGCGGAATGATCGATTGATTCCTCATCCTCGCGGCTAGCAGAAGGCTTTGCCGGCTACCATCGCATTGCGACAAACCGTCGAGAGAGGGATACACCGTGAAGAAGCTTGCCGTTCTCCTTTTGGCCGCCGCCTTGGCTGGCTGCGCAACAGTCAACTACCAGCCGTACGAAGGCAAGAACAACCTCCATGAAGGCCAAGGCGGCACGAAGGTGGTGATCGACGGCGTGGACTTCTGGGCGAATGGCGCGCCACCAAGGAAGTACACCATCATCGGCGTGGCCGACGGTGAAATCGGCGAGGGAATGGGAGATACCCAAGCTATCCGCCAGGCCGTGGCCAGCGAGATCAAGAAACAGGGTGGCCACGGCGCCATCGAGATGGGCGGTAGTTCATCCTTCGGCGGAATCATGCCCGTGGGCGGACTGATGATGGCCCTGAACAACAAGAAAATTCGCTACCAGGTGATCAAGTACGTGGATTGACGTGGGCTGCGCGAATCAGGTTTTCCGTACTTCTTCCGTACCGGAAACAAAAACGCCCGCTAAGTTAGCGGGCGCTACCACTGCAAGGCGCAGCGAATATAGGAATTCTTGGTGGGTGATGCAGGGTTTGAACCTGCGACCCCTGCCGTGTGAAGGCAGTGCTCTACCGCTGAGCTAATCACCCGTTCGCAGCTTGGCGAAAGGCGAAAGTATATATCAAATCGGCACGTCGATGGCACGCCATACCGTCTTGCCGCCACTTGACTTGTCGATCTGCGCCAGCACGTCATCGTGCGCGGCCAGTTCGCTGGTGTTGGCGTGCAGCACCGGCAAAACAAACACGCTGAGGTCGATGCGCTCGCCCGCCGCGCCCTGCTCGCCCACGTGGCCCAGGTCGATCAGCAGCGCTTCCTGCCCGCGCGTGAGGTTGATGTAGACGTCGGCCAGCAGTTCGGCGTCCAGCAGCGCGCCGTGCAGCGTGCGGCCCGAATTGTCGACGCCCAGGCGGTCGCACAACGCGTCGAGGCTGTTGCGTTTGCCGGGGTACAGCTGCTTGGCCATGGCCAGCGTGTCGGTGACCTCGCCGACCACGCTGGTGAAGGCGCCGCGGCCCACGCGCTCCAGTTCCTTGTCGAGAAAGCCGACGTCGAAGGCCGCGTTGTGGATGATGACTTCGGCGCCTTCCAAGTAGCGCAGGATCTCGTCGGCCACCTCGGCAAACTTGGGCTTGTCGCGCAGAAATTCGTTGCTGATGCCGTGCACCTTCAGCGCGTCTTCATGGCTGTCGCGCTCGGGGTTGACGTAGAAGTGCAGGTTGTTGCCGGTGAGCTTGCGGTTCACCAGCTCGACGCAGCCGATCTCGATGATGCGGTCGCCGCCCTCGGCGGACAGCCCGGTGGTTTCGGTGTCGAGAACGATCTGGCGCGACATGCGGGGTCTTTCAGTGGTTTTCGCGGGCGTGGTTGATCGAGTAGCGCGGAATTTCCACCGTCAGGTCTTCCTTGCCCACGATGGCCTGGCACGACAGGCGCGACTGCGGCTCCAGGCCCCAGGCGCGGTCCAGCAGGTCTTCCTCTTCTTCCTCGGGCTCCTCCAGCGAATCATAGCCTTCGCGCACGATGCAATGGCAGGTGGTGCAGGCGCGGCTCATCTCGCAGGCGTGCTCGATGGGGATGTCGTGGTCAAGCAGCGCCTCGCAGATCGAATCGCCGGTGTTGGCGTGGATCTCGGCGCCCTGCGGCGCGTATTCGGGGTGCGGTAGTACTTTGATGATGGGCATGCGGTGTGCGGTCCTCAAATCGATTCGACGGACTTGCCGGCCAGCGCCTTCTGGATGCCGGCGTTCATGCGCGCGGCGGCAAAGGCTTCGGTTCCGTGCGCCAGCGCTTCGGTGGCGGCCTCGATCGCCGCGGCATCGGTGCTGTTGGCGGCAATGCCGCGCAGCGACAGCATCAGCGCGTCGATTTCGGCACGTTCGTCGGCCGACAGCAACGCGCCATCGGCGTCCAGCGCGCTCTGCGTGGCCAGCAGCATGCGGTCGGCGTCCACCCGGGCTTCGACCAGCGCGCGCGCCTTCACGTCGGCGTCGGCCGTGGTGAAGCTGTCCTGCAGCATGCGCGCAATCTGCTCGTCGCTCAGGCCGTAGCTGGGCTTGACGTCGATCTGCGCCTCGACGCCGCTGACCTGTTCGCGCGCCGAGACGTTCAGCAAGCCATCGGCATCGACGGTGAAGGTCACGCGGATGCGCGCCGCGCCCGCCGCCATGGGCGGCATGCCGCGCAGTTCAAAGCGCGCCAGGCTGCGGCAGTCCTGCACCAGGTCGCGCTCGCCCTGCACCACGTGCAGCGCCATCGCGGTCTGGCCGTCCTTGTAGGTGGTGAAGTCCTGCGCCATCGCCACCGGAATGGTCTGGTTGCGCGGCACGATGCGCTCCACCAGCCCACCCATGGTTTCGATGCCGAGCGAGAGCGGAATCACGTCCAGCAGCAGCAGGTCGCCCGCGGCGTCATTGCCCGCCAGCTGGTTGGCCTGGATGGCCGCGCCCAGCGCCACCACTTCGTCGGGGTTCAGGTTGATGAGCGGCTCGCGACCGAAGAAGTCGGCCACCGCGCGCCGGATGACGGGCATGCGCGTGCTGCCGCCCACCATGACGATGCCCTGCGTTTCATCGGGCTTGAGGCGCGCGTCTCGAAACACACGCCGCAGCGTGGCCACGCAGCGCGCGGTCAGCGCCGCGGTGGCGGCCTCGAAGTCGGCCGACTTCAGGTCAAATCGGGCTTCGCCGCTGGACAGGATTGCGTGGAATGCTACGTTTTCTGAAGCACTCAGCGCTTCCTTGGCGCGCCGGGCCGCTGCCTGCAGCGCGGCCCGGTCGGCGGCGGTAACCAGCTGTGCGCCGGTGCGCGACACCACCCAGTCGGCCAGCGCGGCGTCGTAGTCGTCGCCGCCCAGGGCCGAATCGCCACCGGTGGCGATGACTTCGAACACCCCCTGTGTCAGCCGCAGGATGGAGACGTCGAACGTGCCGCCGCCCAGGTCGAACACGGCATAGACGCCCTCGGCCGCGTTGTCCAGCCCGTAGGCGATGGCGGCGGCCGTCGGCTCGTTGATCAGGCGCAGCACGGGGATGCCCGCCAGCTGCGCTGCGTCCTTGGTGGCTTGGCGCTGCGCGTCGTCGAAGTAGGCGGGCACGGTGATGACGGCGCCGTGCAGGTCATCGCCAAAGGTGTCTTCCGCCCGGTAGCGCAGCGTGGCCAGGATCTCGGCGCTGATCTCGACCGGTGACTTTTCGCCGGCCACGGTCTGCAGCGTCACCATGCCGGGCCGGTCGAGCAGCTGGTATGGCAGCTTGTCGCGCCCGATGATGTCGGCCAGGCCGCGCCCCATCAGGCGCTTGGCCGATGCGATGGTGTTTTCGGCGTCGGCCGGTTCGGCCTGCAGCGCGTCGTAGCCGATGCGGCGCCCGCCGCCCGCCAGGTAGCGCACCACCGACGGCAGCAGCACGCGCCCCTGCTCGTCGGGCAGGCATTCGGCCACGCCGTGGCGCACGGCAGCGACCAGCGAATGCGTGGTGCCCAGGTCGATGCCGACCGCGATGCGCCGCTGGTGCGGGTCAGGCGATTGGCCGGGTTCGGAGATTTGAAGCAGCGCCATGAAGTTAGCCAAAGCGGCCCGCGGCGCCCTGGCGCGCGCTGGCCGCAAAAAGGTCAGTCCGTTTCGAGTTTCTCATGCCGCCGATCAATGTCGGCGGCCAGCTTGTCCAGAAACATCAGCGCCCGCACCGACTGCGCGGCGGCAAGCCAGTCGTGTTCGCCGTCCATCTGATGCTCTAATTTTTGAAGCAGCTCGCGCTGGACAGACAAGCACGAGCGACTGATGTCATCCAAGTCTTTGGCGCTGGTGGCCTCGTCCAGCTGTTCGCGCAGCTCCATCTGCTGCATGAGGAATTGCGCCGGCATGGCGGTATTGCTCTCGGCCTCGATCGGCGCGCCGTGCAGCTCGCACAGGTAAGCGGCGCGGCGTTGCGGGTCTTTCAGACGGCGGTGCGCTTCGTTGATGCGGGCCGACCACTGGGCGGCCACGCGCTGCGCCGCCGCGCCCTGCGCAGCAAAGCGGTCAGGATGGACCTGGCGCTGCAGGTCTTTCCAGCGTGCGTCCAGTTTCGCCGCGTCCTGGGCGAAGCGCGCGGGCACGTCGAACAGCTCGAAGTCGGTGGATTGCAGGTTCATGCCACAGCCGCCGTTCAGTCCGCGTGCAGCGCCGGGCGCACCATGCCGCGCGGCAATTCGGCCAGGGCCTGCTGCGGCGCCTGCACGTCCCACGCGTCCAGGCAGCAGCCGCAGCCCAGGTCGTCGAACCGGCGGATGCGCGCGCCCCAGCGCTGGAACCAGGCGTTCAACGCCCGGACCTCGCGCTCGTTGTCGATGGTCACGCCCACGCGCACACGCTCGAAGCCGGCAGCCAGCGCGTCCGCCATCAGACGCGGAAGCTCTCGCCGCAGCCGCAGCGGTCGCGTTCGTTGGGGTTGTTGAAGCGGAAGCCTTCGTTCAGGCCCTCGCGCACGTAATCGAGCTCGGTGCCGTCGATGTAGGCCAGGCTCTTGGGGTCGATCATCAGCTTCACGCCGTGCTGCTCGAACAGCTGGTCCTCGGGCGCCACGTCGTCCACGTATTCGAGCTTGTAGGCCAGGCCCGAGCAACCCGTGGTCTTGACGCCCAGGCGCACGCCCACACCCTTGCCGCGCTTGGCGAGATATTTGCTGACATGCCGCGCAGCGGCTTCGGTCAAAGTGACGGCCATGATGTGGATTATTTTTCGGGCAAGGCAATGGTGAGCAGCACCACCGAGGCCACCACGGCCAGCAGTTGGTGCGGCTCGCCGCGTTGCAGATACAGCAGCTCGCCTTCGGCCAGGCGCGCCTTGGGGCGCGGACGCGCACGGTCGACCGCCTGCGAAATCACCTGCACGCAGCCCTTCAGGCACTGCAGCGTGATCTCGCCGTCAACCCGGTGATCGAGCATGCGCCGGCCCTCGGGCATCGACAGCAGGATCACCTCAAGGTCCTGCGACTTGAACAGCGCGCGCGATTCGAACTCGGCCGGCACCGGTCCGGTCGGCATCAGGGCCATCGTCTTTCCTGGCAAGAGATGTTGCAGCGCCATGTCCAAGTCCTCCGTTTCTGGGGCGAGTGGATGAGCGTGCCGCGTCATGCGCGGCACGGGGTTAAGCGTCGCCCGTGTCAGGCGGCGACGGTGTGCTTTTTGCGGTAGTCCTCGACCGCCGCCTTGATGGCGTCTTCGGCCAGGATCGAGCAGTGGATCTTGACGGGCGGCAGCGCCAGCTCTTCGGCGATCTGGCTGTTCTTCAGTTCGGCCGCTTGGTCCAGCGTCTTGCCCTTGACCCATTCGGTCACCAGCGAACTGGACGCGATGGCTGAGCCACAGCCGTAGGTCTTGAAGCGCGCGTCCTCGATCACGCCGGTGCTCGGGTTGACGCGGATCTGCAGCTTCATCACGTCGCCACAGGCCGGCGCGCCGACCATGCCGGTGCCCACGCTGTCGTCGCCCTTGTCAAAGCTGCCGACGTTGCGGGGGTTTTCGTAGTGGTCAAGAACCTTGTCGGAATAAGCCATGGTGTTTGCTCCTTTACTGATAGCTGCCTGCGCTTGATGGACAAGCGCAAGCCGTGGGATGGACATGAATCACCCGGAAACCGAGGGCCGCGGAGCAGGCCACGCCGGCAAACGCCGTCGCCGGACCTGCGCCGGCGACTGGCGTTGTCCCTCCTCCCTCCGGAGAGGGGGGAAGGCGTCGCAGGCGACTCAGGGGGGTGGTCATGGTCAATGCGCGGCCCACTGGATGGTGGACAGGTCGATGCCGTCCTGGTGCATTTCCCACAGGGGGCTGAGCTCGCGCAGCTTGGCGACGTTCTCGCGGATCGTCTGGATCGCGTAGTCGATGTCGTCTTCGGTGGTGAAGCGGCCGATGGTGATGCGCAGGCTGCTGTGGGCCAGTTCGTCGCTGCGGCCCAGCGCTCGCAGCACATAGCTGGGCTCCAGGCTGGCGCTGGTGCAGGCCGAGCCGGACGACACCGCCAGCCCCTTGACGCCCATGATGAGCGATTCGCCTTCGACGAAGTTGAAGCTCATGTTGATGTTCTGCGGCACGCGCTGCGTCGGGTGGCCGTTGAGAAACACTTCCTCAACGTCCTTCAGCCCTTCGACCAGCCGGTGGTGCAGCGCCCAGGCCTTTTCGTTGTCCTGCGCCATTTCTTCCTTGGCGATGCGGAAGGCCTCGCCCATGCCGACGATTTGGTGCGTGGCCAGGGTGCCGCTGCGCATGCCGCGCTCGTGTCCGCCGCCGTGCATCTGCGCTTCGAGCCGCACGCGCGGCTTGCGGCGCACGTACAGCGCGCCAATGCCCTTGGGGCCGTAGCTCTTGTGGCTGGCCAGGCTCATCAGGTCGATGGGCTGGCGCGACACGTCGATGGCGACCTTGCCGGTGGCCTGCGCGGCGTCAACGTGGAACAGCACGCCGTGCTCGCGGCAGATCTTGCCGATGGCGTCCACGTCCTGCACCACGCCGATCTCGTTGTTGACCAGCATGACGCTGGCCAGGATGGTGTCGGGGCGGATGGCAGCCTTGAACTTGTCCAGGTTGAGCAGGCCGTCCGGCTTGACGTCGAGATAAGTCACCTCGAACCCCTGGCGCTCCAGCTCGCGCATGGTGTCGAGCACGGCCTTGTGCTCGGTCTTGACGGTGATCAGGTGCTTGCCCTTGCCCTTGTAGAACTGGGCGGCGCCCTTGATGGCCAGGTTGTCGGACTCGGTCGCGCCGCTGGTCCACACGATTTCGCGCGGGTCGGCACCGATGAGGTCGGCCACCTGCTCGCGCGCCTTTTCGACCGCCTTTTCGGCTTCCCAGCCCCAGGCGTGGCTGCGGCTGGCCGGGTTGCCGTAGTTTTCGCGCAGCCACGGGATCATCGCGTCGGCCACGCGCGGGTCAACCGGCGTGGTGGCGGCGTAGTCCATGTAGATGGGGAAATGCGGGGTCTGGCTCATGACAAATTCCGAATCGCTGATTTTTCTTTATTAAAAGGGCGCCTGCCGCAAGCGGTGCAAGCGTTTATTGCTATTTATTTGCTAGTAAGACCACCCAGTGCGAAGACCGAGTTGGGTGCGTTCACGCGGATCGGCTTGACCACCGGCGCGCTGGAAATGGCGCGCTTGGCCGAGGGCTTGTCCTCGACCTCGATGCCGTTGGCGTGCTGGTCGTCCACCAGTTTCTGCAGCGTGACGGATTCGAGAAATTCGATCATGCGTGCGTTGAGCGACGTCCACAGGTCGTGCGTCATGCAGCGCCCGCCTTCGCCGTGGCAGTTTTCGCGGCCACCGCAGTGCGTGGCGTCCAGCGGCTCGTCGACCGAGGTGATGATGTCGGCCACGGTGATGTCCGCCGCCTTGCGGCCAAGCGAATAGCCGCCGCCCGGCCCGCGCGTCGATTCGACGAGATCGTTGCGGCGCAGCTTGCCGAACAGTTGCTCCAGGTACGACAGCGAGATCTGCTGGCGCTGGCTGATGGCGGCCAGGGTCACCGGACCGTTGTCCTGGCGCAGGGCCAGATCGATCATGGCGGTGACCGCAAATCGTCCCTTGGTGGTGAGGCGCATGGGTTAGCTCCTTGCAATATGAGGGGTTCGAAGCCAGGCGGCGGGATGTGGCGGGATGTCTTTCCCTGGCGCCGCCTAATTTCCGAGTGTTTTTATCAAGTATACACCAAAGCCCCCCAAAAGTCAGGGGGCATCGGCCACAAGCGCACACAGGGCGCTGGTGGACGGCCGCGGTCTTGCTTGTCCTACAGCGGTTTCAACCACCGCCGACGCACGGGGCGGAACCCGGTGCCTACAGTCACCCCGTGAACCGGCGTTCGCACCCTTTCAAGCGGCGCCGGCCAACGCGCACTGTCACACTGAAACCGAGGAAACCATCATGAACGCTACCCAACCCACGCTGCTGCGCGCCACCACGCTGGCCGCCGCCATCGCCCTGGCCACCAGCCTGGCCGCCTGCAACAAAAAGGACGAGCGCACCGCCGGCCAGCAGGTCGATTCAGCCATCGCCAAGAGCGAGCAAGCCGCCAAGGACGCGCAGGCCAAGGCCGCCGACGCCGCGCAAGAAGCCAAAGTAGCCGCCAACCGTGCGGGCGCCGAAATCAAGCAGGAAGCCCGTGAAATGAAGGCCGACGCCAACGCCGCCGTGGCGCGCGCCGGCGACGCCGCCAGCGATGCGGCCACCACCGCGGCCGTGAAGGCCAAGCTGGTGGCCGACAGCGAGCTCAGCGCGCTGCGCATCGACGTCGACACCAAGGACGGTGCGGTCACGCTCACCGGCCCCGCGCCCAACGCCGCCGCCAAGGCGCGCGCCACGACCATCGCCCAATCGGTCAAGGGCGTGGGCGCGGTGCACAACAACTTGGCCGTGCACTGACACCTGGCCGTGCACTGACGCAGCCGGCAGCGGCGGCGTCAGGCCGCCGCGCTGCCTTCGCCCGCCGCGCCGAACAGGCGGTTTTTTAGCAGCGCCAACTGATCGCGCACGCGCGCGGCTTGCTCGAATTGCAGGTTGCGCGCGTGCTCGAGCATCAGCTTTTCCAGCCGCCGGATCTCCTTGCCCAAGTCTTTTTCCGACAGCGGCAGCGCATCTGCCGCCGCCGCGCTGGCGTGGGCGCGGTCGTCATCGCGGCCTTTCTGGTTGCCATAGACGCCATCGATCAGGTCGCGCACCTCTTTCACGATACCGCGCGGTGTAATGCCGTGTTCAGCGTTGAACGCGATCTGCTTGGCGCGGCGCCGTTCGGTCTCGCCGATGGCCTTTTTCATGGAATCGGTGACGCGGTCCGCGTAAAGAATGGCCTTGCCGTTGACGTTGCGCGCCGCGCGGCCGATGGTCTGGATCAGGCTGCGCTCGGCGCGCAGGAAACCTTCCTTGTCCGCGTCCAGAATCGCCACCAGCGACACCTCGGGAATGTCCAGCCCCTCGCGCAGCAGGTTGATGCCCACCAGCACGTCGAACGCGCCCAGGCGCAGGTCGCGGATGATCTCGACCCGTTCCACGGTGTCCACGTCGGAGTGCAGGTAGCGCACCTTCACGCCGTTGTCGGTCAAGTATTCGGTCAGCTGCTCGGCCATGCGCTTGGTAAGCGTCGTGATCAGTACGCGCTCACGCTTGTGCACCCGGTCACGAATCTCCTGCAGCACATCGTCCACCTGATGCGTGGCGGGGCGGACTTCAACCTCCGGGTCGACCAGCCCCGTGGGCCGCACCACCTGCTCAACCACATTGCTGGCGTGCTGCTTTTCATAGTCGGCCGGGGTGGCGCTGACGAACACCACCTGGCGCATGCGGCGCTCGAATTCCTCGAACTTCAGCGGCCGGTTGTCCAGTGCGCTGGGTAGCCGAAAGCCGTATTCGACCAGCGTGGTCTTGCGCGCTCGGTCGCCGTTGTACATGGCGTTGAGCTGGCCGATCATCTGGTGGCTTTCGTCCAGAAACATGAGGGCGTCGCGCGGCAGGTAATCGGTCAAGGTGGCGGGTGGGTCGCCCGGCGCGGCGCCCGACAAGTGGCGCGTGTAGTTTTCGATGCCCTTGCAGTGCCCCAGCTCGCTCAGCATTTCCAGGTCGAAACGGGTGCGCTGCTCGATGCGCTGCGCCTCGAGCAGCTTGCCTTCGCCGACGAAGTATTTCAGGCGCTCCGCCAGTTCCAGCTTGATCGATTCGACCGCGGCCAGCGTCTTTTCGCGCGGCGTGACGTAATGGCTGCTGGGGTAGATGACGAAGCGCGGCACCTTCTGCTGGATGCGGCCCGTCAGCGGGTCGAACAGGCTGATACTTTCCACCTCGTCGTCGAACAACTCCATGCGCACGGCCAGCTCGCTGTGTTCGGCCGGAAACACGTCGATGGTGTCGCCGCGCACGCGAAAAGTGCCGCGCGCAAAGTCGGTGTCGTTGCGCTGGTACTGCATGCGCACCAGTTGCGCGATGGCGTCGCGCTGGCCCTGCTTGCCGCCTACTTTCAGGATCATCCGCATCTGCAGGTAGTCGTCGGGCGCGCCGATGCCGTAGATGGCCGACACCGTCGCCACGATCACCGTGTCGCGCCGCTCCAGCACGCTCTTGGTGGCCGACAGGCGCATCTGCTCGATGTGCTCGTTGATGGCGCTGTCCTTCTCGATGAACAGGTCGCGCTGCGGCACATAGGCTTCGGGCTGGTAATAGTCGTAGTAGCTGACGAAGTACTCGACCGCGTTGCGCGGAAAGAACTCGCGAAACTCGCTGTACAGCTGCGCCGCCAGTGTTTTGTTGGGTGCAAAAACGATAGCAGGCCGCCCCAGCCGAGCAATCACGTTGGCCATGGTGAATGTCTTGCCCGACCCGGTGACGCCCAGCAGCGTCTGGAACGATTCACCGTTTTCCACCCCCTCCACCAGCGCGTCGATGGCCGTCGGCTGGTCGCCGGCCGGGGGATAGGGCTGGTACAGCTGGAAGGGGGAGTCGGGATAGGTGACGAAAGACTGGGACGCGACAAAGTCAACCATGGGCCTGCCTTGAATGATGGGCACTCGATCGAGACCCTGCTGCACGCGATCTTGCCGCAACTTTCCGCATCGAGCCTCGCGGCGCGACAGCGCCAGCGGGGCCAAACGGTCCGTGCGGCGCGCTTGAAATGAAACTTTTTTCTACATTGAAAGCATTGACTCGATACATAAAATGGCTCGCGCTCGAAATTCGCTGTCGCGGGAGGAAAATAAATGCGTACTGAGCCTGTAAATCAGGCGGCTTTGGCCCATATTCTTCGATTGCGGGAGCCGTGGAAAATCAAGTCCCACCGGTTTGACCCCAAAAAACAGCAGCTGGATGTCTGGATTGCGCCTGCCGAAGAGCAAAACCACTGGTTGCGTGGCAGTCGCCAGGTCTTGCTGGTCGGGCGCGAACAAACCTGGCGGCATCTGGATACGGGTGGCTGGCATACGTTTGTTCATGTCACGACACCTGAGGGTTATTCGCTCGCCCCACTGAATTGCGCCGGAGAGCCAGGTGAGCCGTTTTCGCGTGGCATGGTCAAGTTCCTGTTTGAGCTGCTCTACAACGGCGTGGAACTGGGTGCCATCTGCTCACTGTTTTCCATCAGCCTGGATCAGCTCTGGCGGTTCAAATTTGCGTTGGATAACGGCCGCGTGTCCATCGATGGGGCGCAGGCGCGGGCCGGCAAGGCCTCAAGTTCGCCCACTGCCAGCGCCGCCAACCGCATCAACGAGCCGGATCGCACCGGCACTGCTGTCCCCGATCCTTCAGAGGCCGTATGGAAGCGGCTTGCCATGGGCGACTTGAACATAGACATTCGCGTATTGAGCCTGAAGCTGCTGCTCACCCGCGTGCGATCGCAGATGTCGCTGATTAAAGATGACCATGTGCGCGAACTGAAGGCGGCCGAGTTGCATCGCTATTTCAACCGCAACGCACGCCTGCTGGCGCATGAGCTGTCGCAGCTTCAGGAGGTGGCGCGATGAATGCCGCGCGAAACGCGCGCGCGCTGGGGGCGAACGCCGGGCGCATGATGGGCGTGACCGAAGCCGCCGCCCTGATCCGCGCCGGCCATTGCCTCAGCATCGCGGGTGACGAGGGCTTGCTGCGCCAACTGCCGGCCGGCCATTGGGTGGGCGGGACGATCCCTTATTTCATGGGACAAGACGGCGGTCAAACCACGCGTGAAGAGCTGTTCGTCGCCGAACTGCCTTTGATGGGCCTGGGCTGCACGGCACAAATGTATGACGAGGCCGGCCTGGCCCAGGTCTGCACCGATGGGCCCGAAAACGGCTTCACGTTGATCGTGATCCCGGCGTTCTCGGACGTGCACGTATCGTTTGCGCGCCACGCGCCGCACTACGAGGACATGTTCATCAAGCCGCTGGTCGGATGGGTTTCCGGCATCCATCTGGACGACCTAGAAACCACCCGGCCTTTGGTGGTCAACGGCGAAACGCTCGAATTTTCATCGACCCGGGCGGTCGCGCTGCATGTGCCACTGCCTTCGGACTGCGTGGCGCACATCGACATCATCAACCTTTTCGCGCCAGCGCAAGGCAGCACCATCCGATTTCCCCAAACCGGGTTCAGCGCCGACGAATGCTTGGTCGATGGCCGGCCCGAGCGGCTGGCCAACTACTTGCGGCGCGCCAAGATCAACACGCAATTGCCGCTGGTGGCCGACTACAACGGCGCCATGATCAATGTGTGCGTCAAGAGCGTCGACCCCAATTCGGGCAGGGTGGATTTCTATGCGCCGATTTTCAACGACGTCGAATACCGCTTTGCCGAGCCCGTGAACGATTACGTTCAGGCATTCGAGGCCCGTATCCGATCCAACGCCGTGCAGCCCAGCTTCGCCTGCAATTGCGTGTTGAACTACCTGTACCTCAACCTGGAAGGCAAGAAAGTGCCGCGCATGCTGGGGCCGATGACCTTTGGTGAAGTGGCCTACCAGCTGCTCAACCAGACGCTGGTGTACCTGTGGGTCGAACAGCTGTCCTGAACGCGCGCCGCGGCACCGCGCGCGAATGAGGCGTCCCGTTAAAATTCGGCGCTTGTTCCGTGCATTGTCAAGAAAGCGATTCCATGTCCTTGTTTTCCGCCGTCGAACTGGCCCCCCGCGACCCGATCCTGGGCCTGAACGAGCAGTTTGCCGCCGACACCAACCCCAGCAAGGTGAACCTGGGCGTTGGCGTGTACTTCGACGCCGACGGCAAGCTGCCGCTGCTGGCCTGCGTGCAGGCGGCCGAAAAGGCCCTGATGGACACGCCCAAGCCGCGGGGCTATCTGCCCATCGACGGCATTGCCGCCTATGACAATGCCGTCAAGAAGCTGGTCTTTGGTGCCGACTCCGACGTCGTCAAGCAGGGCCGCGTCGCCACGGTGCAGGCACTGGGCGGCACCGGCGGTCTGAAGATCGGTGCGGACTTCCTCAAGAAGCTTAGCCCCAACGCCAAGGTACTGATCAGTGACCCGAGCTGGGAAAACCATCGCGCCCTCTTCACGCAGGCCGGCTTCGACGTCGGCACCTACCGCTATTACGACGCCGCCCGCCGCGGTCTCGACTTTGACGGCATGCTGGCCGACCTGAAGGCCGCCGCGCCCGGCACCATCGTCGTGCTGCACGCCTGTTGCCACAACCCCACGGGTTACGACATCAGCCCCGCGCAATGGGCGCAGGTGATCGAAGTCGTCAAGGCCGGCAAGCTGACCGCCTTCCTCGACATGGCCTACCAGGGCTTCGCCCAGGGCATTGCCGAGGACGGCGCGGTAGTTGGCCAGTTCGTGGCGGCGGGGCTGGACGTGTTCGTGTCCACCTCGTTCAGCAAGTCGTTCAGCCTGTACGGCGAACGTGTTGGCGCGCTGTCGGTGGTTTGCGCCTCGAAGGAAGAAGCCGACCGCGTGCTGAGCCAGCTCAAGATCATGATCCGCACCAACTACAGCAACCCGCCCACCCATGGTGGCGCGGTGGTGGCGCTGGTGCTGGACGACCCCAAGCTGCGCGCGCAGTGGGAAGACGAACTGGCCGGCATGCGCACCCGCATCAAGGCCATGCGCCAGGCGCTGGTCGATGGCCTGAAGGCCGCGGGCGTGAAGCAGGACATGAGCTTCATTACCACGCAGGTCGGCATGTTCAGCTATTCCGGCCTGTCGAAAGAGCAGATGGTGCGCCTGCGCAACGAGTTCGGCGTCTACGGCACCGACACCGGCCGCATGTGCGTGGCCGCGCTGAACGAAAAGAACATCGGCCACGTGTGCCAGTCGATCGCCAAGGTCATGTAAGCGACGCCCGCACATGAAAAAGCCGCGCTGCGTCGCGGCTTTTTTGGACGTTTGTTGCTACGTTTTTTATAGCTATCGAAGCTTGCTCAACAAGCGCTCGGAACCCAAGGCGTTCAGAAGTCGTCGCTGCCACCCATGGCCAGGCTCTCGAAGCGTGTCAGCGGCTTAATGAAGGCCAGCTTGACGGTTCCCGTCGGCCCGTTGCGCTGCTTGCCGATGATGATCTCGGCCACGCCGGGTTCGCGCGATTCCTTGTTGTAGTAGTCGTCGCGGTAGATGAACATGATGATGTCGGCGTCCTGCTCGATGGCGCCGGATTCGCGCAGGTCGCTCATCATGGGCCGCTTGTCGGTGCGCGTCTCGACGCTGCGGTTGAGCTGCGACAGCGCGATCACCGGACAATGCAGCTCCTTGGCCAGCGCCTTGAGGCCGCGCGATATTTCGCCCAGCTCGGTGGCGCGGTTCTCGTCGCCGCTGCTGCTGCCACTCATCAGCTGCAAATAGTCGACCACGATCAAGCCCAGCTTGCCGCACTGGCGCGCCAGGCGCCGCGCGTTGGCGCGCAGCTCGGACGGCGTCAGGCCTGGCGTCTCGTCGATGTGCAGGCTGATGTTGCGCAGCCGCTCGATGGCCTCGGTCAGGCGCGGCCATTCCTCGTCGGTCAGCTTGCCGGTACGCAGATGGCCCTGATCGATGCGCCCAATGGAGCCGACGATACGCACCGCCAGCTGGGCCGCACCCATCTCCATCGAGAACACCGCCACCGGCAGGCCCTCGTTCAGCGCCACGTGCTCGGCGATGTTGATGGCAAACGCTGTCTTGCCCATCGACGGGCGCGCCGCCAGCACCACCAGGTCGCCTGCCTGCAGACCGGCGGTCATGCGGTCGAGGTCGATGAAACCGGTGGGCACGCCGGTCACGTCGTTCGGGTTGTCGGCCATCTCCTGCACGCGGTCGAGCAGCTGCACCACCAGGCTGTCCATGGCCTGGAAGCCCTGCTTCATGCGCGAGCCTTCTTCGCCGATCTTGAAGATCTTGCCTTCAGCCTCGTCCAGGATCTTGTCCACCGCCCTGCCCTGGGGGTTGAAGGCGCTGGTGGCGATTTCGTCACTGGCCGACACCAGCTTGCGCAGGATCGAGCGCTCGCGCACGATCTCGGCATAGCGGCGGATGTTGGCGGCGCTGGGCACGTACTGCGCCAGCGAATTCAGGTAGGCCAGCCCGCCGATATCGTCGCCCTTGCCCTGGCGCTGCAGCTCTTCGTAGACGGTGATGACGTCCGCCGCCTTGGTCTCGTTGATCAGCTTGGCGGCCGCGGCGTAGATCAGGCGGTGCTCGTAGCGGTAGAAGTCGGTGTCGATCAGCACGTCGCCCATGCGGTCCCAGGCGCCGTTGTCCAGCAGCAGGCCGCCCAGCACGCTGGACTCGGCCTCGAGTGAGTGCGGGGGAATGCGCAGTTGCGCGACCTGTCGGTCGACGGGTTCGTCCTCGCGCGCGTCGGAAAAGGGAAAAACAGCGGCCATGCAAAAGGTAGGCTACGCGAGCCTGAGTCAATGAGCAATGTTAGGGCGACGGAGCACACAGGCTGTGCACAAGCCTGTGCGCAAACGCTGCACATCCGGTGGGGAACAATTTTTTACGCCGCTGAACGCGGTGCCAACGAACGGCGCAAAAAAAACCGGCCCAGAAGGGCCGGCTCGGTGATGCCGTGAAAGACCAGGTCGATCAGGCCGTTTCGCCGTAGACGGATACGGTGATCTCGGCGTCCACATCGGTGTGCAGCGACACGTGGACGGTGTTGTCCCCCACCACCTTGATCGGGCCGTTGGGCAGGCGAACCTGCGACTTGTGGACGTCAAAGCCCTGCTTCTTCAGCTCGTCGGCGATGTCGTGGTTGGTGACCGAGCCGAACAGGCGGCCGTCGACACCGGCTTTCTGCGTCAGCTTGATGGTCTGGCCGTTGAGCTTTTCGCCCACGGCTTGTGCGGCGGCCAGCTTTTCGGCGGCCTGCTTTTCCAGTTCGGCGCGGCGGGCTTCGAATTCGGCCTTGGCGGCCTCGGTGGCGCGGCGGGCGCGGCCCGAGGGGATCAGGAAGTTGCGGGCGTAGCCGTCCTTGACCTTGACGATTTCACCCAGGTTGCCGAGGTTGACGACCTTGTCCAGAAGAATGACTTGCATGGGGATCTCCTTGTCAGACGCGGTGCTGGTCGGTGTAGGGCAGCAGCGCCAGGAAGCGCGCGCGCTTGATGGCGGTGTTCAGCTGGCGCTGGTAGATGGCGCGCGTGCCGGTCAGGCGCGCGGGCACGATCTTGCCGTTTTCGCTGATGAAGTCGCGCAGCGTGTCGACGTCCTTGTAGTCGATTTCTTCGACGCCGGCGACGGTGAAGCGACAGAAGCGCTTGCGCTTGAACAGCAGCGACTGGTTGTTGCGCTTGGGGCGCTTGTCCTTGTTGAATTTCTTGAACGTGGCCATTTAAGAGGCTCCTTGAAATTGATCTTGCTGAAAATCCTGGATGTGGAGTACCACATGCTTGCCGTTGCGCGGACTGGCCAGAAAGCCGGTGAAGCACCAGAGTGACCCCACCGCCTGCGTGCCAAGCCTTTCGGCCACCGCGCCGAGAGCCACTGCCCTCAACGCCGCCTTGACCTGCCGGGGGCTTCCGCCCTCCTCGACGTTCGACTCGTGTTCGAGTCTGGCATCGAGCGCCGGTATGCCGGCGGGCGTCAGGCGCAGGGCGCCGATCTCGACGATGCGGGCCGTCAGGCGAGTCTGGTTCACCTCGGCTCAGGCATATGCCGCGCCAACGGCTTCAGTTGGTGGCTTCCGCCTGCTGGGCCTTGCGCGCTTCTTCGCGCTCGACGGTCTTCATCATCGACGACGGGCCGGTGTCGGCCTTTTTCTTCTGCACCGTCAGGTGGCGCAGCACGGCGTCGTTGAACTTGAAGGCGTGTTCCAGCTCGGCCATCACGGCCTGATCGGCCTCGATGTTCAGGCACAGGTAGTGCGCCTTGGCCAGCTTGTTGATCTGGTAGGCCAGCTGACGGCGGCCCCAGTCTTCCTGGCGATGGATCTTGCCGCCACCGGCGGTGATCATGCCCTTGTAGCGCTCCAGCATGGCCGGAACCTGCTCGCTCTGATCCGGGTGGATCAGCAAAATGATTTCATAGTGACGCATTGACTCTCCTTGTGGATGAGAAAAGCCGCCCCCGGCGTCGAATCGGGGTGCGGCAAGGGAACCTGCGATTATAGCAACTGCCCGTGGCCTATCGTGGTTGGGTCGATGCCAGAAACGCCGTGGCCGGACCTGCGCCGGCCGGTGGCGTTGTCCCCCTTCCCGCGAAGCGCAGCGCAGCGAGAGAAGGGGGAAGGCGCGTCAGCGCCTCAGGGCGATGTCACTTCAACCTGCTCAGCCGCTCGCGGCCGGCCTGCGCGGCCTCGGACTGCGGGTAGGTCTTGACCAGCGATTCGAGCGTGGCGCGGGCTGCGCGCGAATCCTTCAGTTCGATCTGGCAGTTGGCGATCGACAGCATGGCTTCCGGCGCGCGCTGGTGGTTGGGCGACGCCGTCAGCAGCGAGCGGAAGTTGGTGATGGCTTCCTTGTAGTCGCGCGTGGCGTACTGTGCATTGCCCAGCCAGAACAACGCCGACGGCGCCAGGCTGCTGCGCGGATAGCGCTTGATGAAGCTGGCAAAGCCCGTCTGCGCACCCTTGAAGTCACCGGCACGGAAGACCGCCAGCGCGGCGTCGTAGTCGCGCTTGTCCCCCGCGTCGCTGGCCGGCAGCGCTGGCGCGGCGGCCGACGCCGTGGGTGCGGCCGTGGAGGCGGCCGCGTCATTGGACGCACGGCTCGCCTCGCTGCTTTCCAGCCGGCGCAGCCGCTCTTCCAGGGTCTGCTGCTGGCCGGTCTGCGCGCGCTTGAGTTCGCCTATGTCGCGCGTGAATTGCTCTTCCTGACCGCGGCCGCGGGCCAGTTCGCCGCGCAGGGATTCAATTTGCTGCTGCAGATCGAGCAGGCTGCGGCGCATCTGGGTGTTTTCTTCCACCAGACGGTTTTGCGCCGTGACCGACTGGTCAAAGCGCTGGCGCAAATCGAGGATGGCCTGGCGCGCCTGGTCGTCGCCGAACAACTGGGCCTGCGCGCCCTGGCCGGCCACACAGGCCAAGGCCAGCACGGCGCCACGAAAAAGGGTTGGGGTGCGCGCCACGATGCGATCAGCGGTAACGGATCTCGACACGGCGGTTCTTCGCGTAGGCGTCTTCGCTGGAGCCTGCGACGGCGGGCTTTTCCTCGCCGAAGCTGACGGCCTCAACTTGCGCGTCGGACGCGCCCACCAGGGTCAGCGCGCGGCGCACGGCCTCGGCGCGCTTTTGGCCCAGTGCCAGGTTGTATTCGCGGCTGCCGCGCTCGTCGGTGTTGCCTTCCACCGCCACCGAGCGGCTGCGGTTGCCCTGCAAGAAGCGCGCGTGCTGGTCGACCAGCGGCTGGTATTCGGGCTTGACCGTGAAGCTGTCGAAATCGAAGTAGATGACGCGACCCACGCCCGCCGGACCGGCCGCATCTACCCCGCCCGAGCCTGCTTGAACCTGGGTCACGGTGCTCTGCCCAGCTCCTTGGCCGACCCCCGCCTGCCCAGCGCCTTGGCCGGTGGCCGTGGCGTCGGCGCCTTGAATAGGCGGGTCCAGCTTGACGCTGGAGCCGCAACCGGCCAGCGCCGCAGCCAGCGCGGCCACCATCAGATAACGCTTGATCATGTTCTTCACTCCTGATGCTGAAAAAGTCAAACCCGGAGCCACGCCTGGCGCGGCTCCCCGTCATTCATCGCTGAAACGGCCCCCACGACGGTTCGCGGATGTCGCCACCCTTGCCGGCCAGGCGCGCCTTGATCTTGCCGTCGACCGTGGTGGTCATGAGCGCCTCGCGCCCGCCCTGCCGCGTGGCGTAAACGATCAGGCGGCTGTTGGGCGCGAAGCTGGGGCTTTCGTCCTCGGCGGTGTCGGTGACGGCGGTGGAGTTGCCGGAGGCCAGGTCCATCACATGCAACTTGTAGCCGCTGGTGCGCGACACGTACGCCAGATAACGCCCATCGGGGCTGACGGATGGCGACACGTTGTAGCCGCCGTTGAAGGTCACGCGCTGCGCCGCGCCGCCACTGGCCGGCATGCGGTAGATCTGCGGCGCGCCGCCACGGTCGCTGACGAAATAGATGGCACCGCCGTCGGGCGAAAAAGTCGGCTCGGTGTCGATGCTTTGCGATTGCGTCAGGCGGCGCGGCTCGCCGCCATTGGCGCTGATCAGGTAAATCTGCGAGCCACCGTCGCGCGACAGCGTGACGGCCAGGTTGCGCCCGTCCGGCGACCAGGCCGGCGCGCTGTTGGAGCCGCGGAAGTTGGCCAGCAGCCGGCGCCGGCCCGTGGACACGTCGTGCACGTAGATGACGGGCTTGCGCGACTCGAACGACACATAGGCCAACTGGGTGCCATTGGGCGACCAGGTGGGCGAAATGATGGGTTCGGGGCTGCCCAGCGCGGCCTGTGCGTTTTCGCCGTCCGAGTCGGCCACCCACAACGTGTAGCGGTTGGCGGCCTTGGTGACGTAGGCCAGGCGGGTGGAAAACACGCCCTTCTCGCCGGTCAGACGTTCGTAGATGTAGTCAGCGATCTTGTGCGCGGCCAGTCGCAGGTCGGCCTGCGGCACCACGTAGCCCTGGCCGCCGAGGTCTTGCCCCTTGACCACGTCCCACAGGCGAAAGCGCACGTCGTAGCGCCCGTCGGCCAGCCGCGTGACGCTGCCACCGGCCAGCGCGTCGGCCGCGCGCTGGCGCCAGACCGACATGTCGGGCCGGCTGGTCTCGTCCATGGACTGACCACTGGGATCGACCGAGCGGAACTGGCCGGTGCGCTCCAGGTCGGCGCGGATGATGGCGCTGATCTGCTGCGGCGACGCGTCCTCGCCGCGAAACGGCACCAGGGCAATGGGCAATTGCGTGAGTCCGACGCCCGACACCTCGACGCGGAACTGCGCGAATGCCGGTGCGAATGGCGAGGCGGCAAGCAGGGCAAGCACGCCGCGTCGTTGCCAATGAGAAAAGGTACTGCGCTGGGGAGAATCGAATTTCATATCGAGATGCTGCGGCGGGCCGATGGCGGCCACCGGGTCGATAGACCCCGGCAATGGTAACAAGCTTGCCCGCGCTGTCGTTTCAATCTGTGAATTGGTCCACGCGCGGGACGATAAGTTCCCTGCCCTTTCGCATGCGCCCGGCCCGTCTCGCGGCTTCGTAGAATCGCCGGGCCGCCCGCTCCGCCTTGCCGATGAACGCCCCCCGCACCCAGCCGACAGACTCTCCCTCCGCGCAGAAGCCGCTGCGCATGCGCCTGGCCCGGCTATGGACGTACTTTCGGGAGTACCGGCTGGGCTGGGTCATCGCGCTGGCGGGCACGCTGATCAGCGCGTTGACCGAAGCCTCGGTGCCGGCCCTGCTCAAGCCGCTGCTGGACGACGGCTTCACGCAGGGCACGCTGCCGATCTGGGTGGTGCCGGTGGCCATCGTGGGGCTGTTCGCGCTGCGCGGCATCGCGCACTTTGGCAGCCAGTACGCGCTGGCCCGCATCGCCAACGAAGGCATGGTCAAGCTGCGGCGGCAGCTGTTCGACCGCCTGCTCAGCGCCGATTTGTCGCTGTTTGCGCGCCAGAGCGCCAGCCAGCTGGCCAACACCATCGTCTACGAGGTGCAGACCGGCACCACCATGCTGGTGCAGTCGCTGCTGAACCTGGGGCGCGACAGCTTCTCGGTCATCGCGCTCATGGCCTATCTGCTGTACCTCAACTGGTCGCTGACGCTGATCGTGCTGGTGCTGGTGCCCATCGTGGCGCTGATCATGCGCACCATGTCCAAGCGCATGTACCGCTACACCCGCATGTCGCAGAGCACCACCGACGAGTTGGCCTACGTGGTGGAAGAGAACGTGCTGGCCCACCGCGTGGTGCGGCTGCAAGGCGCGCAGACGCAGCAGGCCAGCCGGTTCGACGCGCTCAGTCGGTCGCTGCGCGGGCTGTCCATCAAGGCGACCAGCGCCTCGGCAGGGGCCATGCCGCTGGCGCAGATGGCGGCGGCGGTGGCGTTGTCGGTGGTCATCGGCATCGCACTGCACCAGGGGCAGAGCAGCACCGGGCGCGGTATCACGGTGGGCGGCTTCGTGTCGTTCATCGGCGCCATGCTGATGCTGATCCAGCCGTTGCGCCGGCTGACCGACGTGGTCGGCCCCATCACGCGTGGGCTGGCGGCGCTGGAACGCGGGCTGGACCTGATGGACCAGGTGCAGCCCGAAGCCGGCCCCCCCGACAGCGCCGCGCCGGTACCGCGCGCACGCGGCGAACTGGCGCTGCGCGAGGTCAGCGTCACCTATGCCGAAGGCGCCGCGCCGGCCATCGACAACCTGAGCCTGCACGTGGCGGCGGGTGAAACCGTGGCGTTGGTCGGGCCGTCGGGCTCGGGCAAGAGCACGCTGGTCAACCTGTTGCCGCGCTTTGTGTTGCCGACGTCGGGCGAGGTGCTGCTGGACGGCACGGACATCGCCACCTGGCCGCTGGCGGCGTTGCGCGCGCAGTTCGCGCTGGTCAGCCAGGACGTGACAATGTTGAACGACACCGTGGCCGCCAACGTGGCGCTGGGCGCGCCCACCATCGACCGCGACCGCGTGCAGCAATGCCTGCAGGACGCCAACCTGGCCGCGCACGTGGCCACGCTGCCGCAAGGTATTGACACCCTGCTGGGCCACAACGCCACGCAGCTGTCGGGCGGCCAGCGCCAGCGCCTGGCGATTGCCCGTGCGCTGTACAAGGACGCGCCCGTGCTGCTGCTGGACGAAGCGACGTCGGCGCTGGACACCGAAAGCGAGCGCCTCGTGCAGCAGGCCATCACGTGCGCCATGGCCGGGCGCACCACGCTGGTCATCGCGCACCGCCTGTCCACCATCGAACACGCCGACCGCATCGTCGTGATGGCGCACGGCCGCATCGTCGAGCAGGGGACGCACGCGCAACTGGTGGCGACAGGCGGACTGTATGCCCGCCTGAACCACCACGCCGCACCCTCTCCGGGCCAATCAACCGACCGATGAAACTACAAAATCAATAGCTGAATGCGCTTACCCCAAAAGCGCCAGCGACTGATCTAACAAAAAACCAGTGGCTGCGCAGCAAGCCACCCCCCGAAGGCCGCGGAGCAGGCCGCGCCAGAACGGCGCGGAAGGGCTTGGCCCGCCCGCCAGCGTTGTCCCCCCCTCCGGGGGGCAGGCGCCGCAGGCGCCACAGGAGGGATCACAACAACACGATGTCGTACTGGTCCGGGCCGAGGGCGCTCTCGGCCTGCAGCGAAATCGGCTTGCCGATGAAGTCCGACAGGCCCGCCAGGTGCGTGCTTTCCTCGTCCAGCAGCATGTCGATCACGGCCGGCGCGGCCACCACGCGGAATTCCTTCGGGTCGAACTGCCGCGCCTCGCGCAGGATCTCGCGCAGCACGTCGTAGGCCACGGTGCGCGCGGTGCGCACGCGGCCGGCGCCCTGGCACTGGTCGCACGGCTCGCACAGCAGCTGGGCCAGCGACTCGCGCGTGCGCTTGCGCGTCATCTCCACCAGCCCCAGCGGCGAGAAGCCGCCCACCTGCGTCTTGACGCGGTCGCGCGCCAGCTGCTTGCGAAACTCGGCCAGCACCGCTTGCTGGTGCTCGGTCTGCCCCATGTCGATGAAGTCGACCACGATGATGCCGCCCAGGTTGCGCAGGCGCAGCTGGCGCGCAATGGCCTGCGCCGCTTCCAGGTTGGTCTTGAACACCGTGTCGTCGAAATTGCGCGCGCCGACGAAGGCGCCGGTGTTGACGTCGACGGTGGTCAGCGCCTCGGTCTGGTCGATGATGAGGTAGCCGCCCGATTTCAGATCGACGCGGCGGCCCAGCGCCTTGGTGATTTCCTCGTCGACCGAATGCAGGTCGAAGATCGGCCGCTCGCCCTTGTAGTGCTGCAGGTGCGCCGCGGCGGCGGGCATGAATTCGCGCCCAAAGGCCATCAGCGCGTGAAACTGCTCGTTCGAATCGATGCGGATCGTCTGCGTTCGCTCGCCCACCAGGTCGCGCAGCACGCGCTGCAGCAGGTTCAGGTCCTCGTGCAGCAGGCTGGCGGGGGGCTGGCGGCTGGCGGCGTCGCGGATGCGCGACCACGCCTTGCGCAGGTAGGCAATGTCCTCGGCCAGTTCCTGGTCGGACGCGTCCTCGGCATTGGTGCGCAGGATGAAGCCGCCCGTCTTGCCGCCTTCCACGCCCACCGCGGCCAGGGCCTGCACCCGCACTCGCAATTCGTCGCGCAGCGCGGCCGGAATCTTCTGCGACACGCCGATGTGATCGTCCTGCGGCAGAAACACCAGCATGCGCCCGGCAATGCTGACCTGCGTCGACAGGCGCGCGCCCTTGGTGCCGATGGGGTCCTTGACCACCTGCACCATCAGCGTCTGGCCTTCGAACACCTGCTTTTCGATGGGGCGCAGCGGCGTGGCGGCGCGGCTGGCCGACAGGCTTTCGCCTTCCAGCGGCTTCTGCCACAAATCAGCCACGTGCAGGAACGCGGCGCGCTCCAGCCCGATGTCGATGAATGCCGACTGCATACCCGGCAGCACGCGCGCCACCTTGCCCAGGTAGATGTTGCCGACCAGGCCGCGCTCCAACGCGCGCTCGACGTGCACTTCCTGCACCGCGCCGTGCTCGACGACCGCCACGCGCGTTTCCTGCGGCGACCAGTTGATGAGAATATCTTGCTGCATTTTCAATAGCTTTCTGCGCAGCATGGGCGTGCGCTGGAGCCCCAAAGGTATCGCAAACGGTCACGCATCGCGCAGCACGCCGGCCTGCCGAAGCAGCCGCGCCGTTTCAAACAGCGGCAGGCCGACGATGCCGCTGTGGCTGCCGCTGATGTGTTGGACGAAGGCCGCCGCCTGACCCTGGATGGCGTAGGCACCGGCCTTGCCGTCCCATTCGCCACCGGCGATGTAGGCGGCGATGTCGCGCTCGTCCAGCGGCGCAAAGCGCACGCGCGAATCGCTCACGGCCTCATGCCGCGCATCGCCCACCTGCACCGCCACCGCGGTGATGACGCGGTGCGTCGCGCCGGCCAGGCGGCGCAGCATGGCCGCGGCGTCGGTGGCGTCGGCTGGCTTGCCCAAAATGTCGCGGCCCAACGCCACGGTGGTGTCGGCGCACAGCACGGGCGCGGGCGGCCACGCGCGTTCACGCAGGCGCCGCACGGCGTCGTCTAGCTTGAGGCGCGTGACCCGGCGCACGTAGGCGGCCGGCGCCTCGCCGGGGCGCACGGCCTCCAGCGCCTCGGCGGCGTCGGCATCGTCGGGCAGCAGCAGCGTGTAGCGCACGCCCAGTTGGTCCAGCAACTGGCGGCGGCGCGGGCTTTGCGAGGCGAGGTAGATCATGGGGCGGGGTGGGACGCGGGCTCGCCCATCGCCCTCATTCTCGGTGATAGGGATGCCCTGCGTTCACCGACCACGCACGGTACAGCTGCTCGACCAGCAGCACGCGCACCATGGCGTGCGGAAGCGTCAGGTCGGACAGGCGGATGCGCTCGTCCGACGCCTGCAGCAGCAGCGGATCGAGCCCGTCCGGCCCGCCGATCAGCAGCGCAACGTCGCCGCCCGCCATCTGCCACTGGCGCAGGCGCGCGGCCAGCGCCACGGTGGTCAGCGACGTGCCGTGCTCGTCCAGCGCCACCACGCGGCAGCCGCGCGGCACCGCGGCCTCGATGCGCTGGCGCTCGGCCACGCGCACCTGATCGGTCGTCTTGCCGCCAACGCGCGGCTCGGTCTTGACCGCCTTCAGCTCGATCTTGAGTTCGGGCGGAAAGCGCTTGGCGTAATCGTCCCACGCTGTCTGCGCCCAGTCGGGCACGCGCAGGCCGACGGCGACGACGGTGAGCTTCATGGCCGCCGATCAGCGGCCGGTGCGCGGGGCCGGCTTTCTGGCGGTCTTGGCCGCGGGCTTTGCAGCGGGTTTTGCAGCGGTCTTGGCCGGTGGTCTGGCGGCCGTCTTGGCCGGTGCGCGGGCTGCGCTCTTGGCCGCGGGCGCGCTGGCGCTTTTGGCGGTGCTGCGCGCCAACGGCTTGTTGACCACCACGGTCTGCAGCGCCTCGGACGCGCCGCGCTTGCGGGGTGCAGGGCGCGCGCGCGGGGCAGCGGTGCCGGCCGCCGTGCGCGCGGGTGTTTTCGCCACGGGCTTTTTGGCAACCGCCTTGGCAGGCGCGCCGGCGGCTGATTTTTTCACCGGCGCCTTGCGCGGCGCTGGCACGGCCTCGGTCTGCGCGGCCGCTGCCTTGCGTGGCTTGGCTTTCGCGGGCTTTTCAGCGGCGGCGGCGGCCTTGGCCTTGTCCTTGGCGGCGCGCTGGGCGGCCAGGCGAGCCGCGGGGCCTTTCAGCCGCACGGGCTTTTCGCCCCAGATTTCTTCCAGGTTGTAGTACTGGCGGATCGTCGGTTGCATGATGTGCGCCACGGCGGCGCCGCAGTCGACGATGATCCATTCGCCGTTTTCTTCGCCTTCGATGCGCGGCTTGGCCAGGCCGGCTTCGCGCACCTTGTCGCGCACGCTGGCGGCCAGGGCCTTGGTCTGGCGGTTGCTGCTGCCGCTGGCGACGATCACGCGTTCGAACAAGGGCGACAGGTGTTCGGTATTGAACACGCGGATGTCCTGGGCTTTGACGTCTTCCAGGCCATCGACGATGGCGCGCTGGAGCTTCTGGACGTCTTTCTTGGCGGCGGTTTCGCTCATCTAGGCTCTTGGTAAAGGTGGTGTTCGGCAATATAACCGGCGACCGCGGGGGGCACCAGATGGTCGATGGGCAGCCCGGCCGCCACGCGGCGGCGCACCTCGGTGGCGCTGTGCGCTTGCGCGGGCAGGCTCAGCAGTCGTATGCGGGCGCCATCCATCGCCAGTCCCGGCAACGGGTCTTGCAGGCTAAAACCATCGCTTGCCGCTGCCGAATAGGCGCGCGTTGCTATGGATAATGTAGCGATTTTCAAGATCTCGTCGGCGCGGCGCCAGGTGTGGAAAGCCTGCGCCTGGTCGGCGCCAATCTGCAGAAACAGCTCGGCACCGGGGTATTCGGCCCGCAGTTCGGTCAGCGTGTCGATGGTGTAGGTGGCGCCGTCGCGCCGCAGCTCGCGGTCGTCCACCCGCACCCGCTCGACGTCGGCAAAGGCCAGCCGGCACATGGCCAGGCGGTGCACGCCAGGACTCAAGGGGCGGGTCTTGTGCCAGGCGTCGCCCGTGGGCACCACGTGCAGCCGGTCCAGGCGCAGTTCGTTGACGGCGGCGCGCGCCAGCGCCACGTGCGCGTCGTGAGGCGGATCGAATGCGCCGCCAAACAGGCCGATGCGTTGCAGATGCGCGTTCAAACCCAGTCCCGCGGCTTCAGGAAGCGGTCGGTCAACGCCGCCTCGGGCGAGCCCGGCAGCGGCCGTTGCTGGTAAGCCCAGGCTACCCTCGGCGGCATCGACAGCAAGATCGACTCGGTGCGCCCGCCCGATTGCAGGCCGAAATGCGTGCCGCGGTCCCACACCAGGTTGAATTCGACATAGCGGCCGCGCCGGTAAAGCTGGTGTTCACGCTCGCGCTCGCCCCAGGCCATGCCGACGCGGCGCTGCACGATGGGCACGTACGCATCCAGAAACGAATCACCCACCGAGCGCATCAGCGCAAAGCCGTTCGCCGCACCGCCTTCTGAAAAATCGTCGAAGAAGATGCCGCCGATGCCGCGCGGCTCATTGCGGTGCTTGTTGAAGAAATACTCGTCGCACCACTGCTTGAAGCGCGGGTACTTGTCGTCGCCAAACGGCGCCAGGGCATCGCGGCACACGCGGTGGAAATGCGTGCAGTCCTCGTCGAAGCCGTAGTACGGCGTCAGGTCCATGCCACCGCCAAACCAGCACACCGGCTCGGCGCCCGGGTGGCCTGCGGCGATCATGCGCACGTTCATGTGCACCGTCGGCACGTAGGGGTTGAGCGGGTGAAAGACGAGCGACACGCCCATGGCCTCGAACGGCGCGCCAGCCAACTCGGGCCGGTGCTGCGTGGCCGAGGGCGGCAGCTTGGGGCCACGCACGTGCGAAAAGCCGCAGCCCGCGCGCTCAAACACCGCGCCGCCTTCCAGGATCTTGGTGATGCCGTCGCCCTGCAGCGCCTCACCCGGCGGCTTGGTCCACGCGTCGGTCAGGAACTTCGCCTGGCCATCGAGCGATTCGATGGTGTCGGTGATGCGTGCTTGCAGACCGACGAGATAGTCGCGCACGAGGTTCGTATCAATGTCCGCCATTCACACCCTCATCTCTTGCAAAGGCCGCGCAGCAGGGCACGTCCAATGGCTGCGGAGCAAGCCATCCGGGAACGCCGTGGAGCGGGCTTGGCCCGGCCGCTGGCGTTGTCCCCCTCCGGGGGAAGGCGCCGCAGGCGCCTCAGGGGGAGCGTCATTTCATCGCCCGGTAACCAATGTCGCGCCGATACTGCATGCCGTCAAAGTGAATGCCGCGCGCCGCGTCGTACGCCTTGGCCTGTGCCTGCTTGACCGAATCGGACAGCGCGGTCACGCACAGCACGCGCCCGCCCGACGTCTTGACCTGGTCGCCCTCACCCACCGTGCCGGCGTGGAACACCACCACCTCGTCGGTTGGCTTGGGCAAGCCGGTAATCAGATCGCCCTTCTTCGGATTCAGCGGATAACCGCCGGCCGCCAGCACCACGCCCAGCGCCACGCGGCGGTCCCATTGCAGTTCCACCTCGTCCAGCTTGCCCGACGTGGCGGCCATCATCACGTCCACCAGGTCGGACTTCAGCCGCATCATGATCGGCTGCGTCTCGGGGTCGCCCATGCGGGTGTTGAATTCCAGTGTCTTGGGTTTGCCGTCGGCGTCGATCATCAGGCCGGCGTACAAAAAGCCGGTGAACGGAATGCCGTCCTTGTCCATGCCGCGAATCGTCGGCAGGATGACGTCGCGCATGGCGCGCGCGTGCACCTGCGGCGTGACCACCGGCGCGGGCGAATACGCGCCCATGCCGCCGGTGTTGGGGCCCTGGTCGCCGTCCTTCAGGCGCTTGTGGTCCTGGCTGCTGGCCATGGCAACGACGTTCTTGCCGTCGCACATGACGATGAAGCTGGCCTCTTCGCCCTGCAAAAACTCCTCGATGACGACGCGGGCGCCGCCTTCGTTGTGCGCCACGCCCAGCGTGTTGCCGCCCAGCATGTCGTCGATGGCGGCATGCGCTTCATCTTTGGTAGCAGCCACCACCACCCCCTTGCCCGCCGCCAGGCCATCGGCCTTGACGACGATGGGCGCGCCCATCCTGTCCACGTAAGCGTGCGCGAATGCGGCGTCGCTGAAGGTCTCGTACGCCGCGGTCGGAATGCCGTGGCGCTTCATGAAATCCTTGCTGAAGGCCTTGGAGCTTTCCAGCTGCGCCGCCGCCTGCGTCGGCCCGAAGATGCGCAGACCATGGGCGCGAAAGTCGTCCACCACACCGGCCGCCAGCGGCTGCTCTGGCCCGACCACGGTCAGCGCGATCTTCTCGGCCAGCGCCCAGTCGCGCAGCTTGCCCAAGTCGGTGATGGGCACGTTCTTCAGGTTGGGCGCCGCGCCCGTGCCGCCGTTGCCGGGGGCGACGTAGACCTGTTGTACCTTGGGCGATTGCGCCAGCTTCCAGGCCAGCGCGTGTTCGCGGCCACCGCCGCCGATGACGAGAATTTTCATGAGGAGTGTTTTCTACCAGGGGTGAGCGCAAAAAAGCCGTCATTCCCGCGAAGGCGGGAATCCATGCGTTTGTGCACCACCCAACGCTTCATCGTAAAGGTCCTGCCAGTGCGGGTTGCCGCGCCACTGGGCAGAGGGTTGTTCGATCAACCGGATTTTCCACTCGCGGTTCCACTTCTTGAGCTGCTTTTCGCGCGTGATGGCGTGGGTCATGTCAGCGTGCCGCTCAAAATACACCAACCTATGCACAGCGTACTTGCGTGTGAAGCCGTCAATCAGATCCTGCTTGTGTTGCCAGATGCGCTGTACCAGATGAGACGTCACGCCGATGTACAAAGTCCCGTGAAACGCGTTCGCCAGGATGTACACGGCCGGCTGCTTCATGGTTGATGCGTATGGATTCCCGCCTTCGCGCACTACTGTCCGGTAAACATTTTCATCCGAACAACCTCGGCTGCAGGCCGGCCATTTGTTGTCGATAGCGGCGCCTTCGCTCATACGCCGCTGCTTCGGCCCGCGGCCGCTGAAACAGCGTCGC
>Ga0208693_1000018_pt1 | contig 154976 bp, 135 predicted proteins | sample AD_UKC071_MetaG_FD_184438 | JGI IMG/M metagenome (GOLD analysis project Ga0208693, IMG submission 184438) | Active sludge microbial communities of municipal wastewater-treating anaerobic digesters from USA - AD_UKC071_MetaG (SPAdes) (version 2) | ecosystem: Engineered > Bioreactor > Anaerobic... | reverse complement strand
CATGCGCTTCCTCATTATCAAATACCTCCTTTGATTATTTAAACCGATCAAATTGAAGAAAGCCAGCCCTAGATGCCTGCACATCACCTCCATGCTCTGCTCCGATACAGGTTAACCTACAATACCTGTACGCTCAACGCTCTCGATGAAGTAGCGCTGCGTAAATCCAAACAGAATTAACAGCGGCATAATGAAGAGGATCATGCCGGTGTTGTTCAAGAGCGAAATATAGTGACCCTGGAAATGCGCTCCCAGCGAATGGGCATAGTTCTGGGCAGCCACATCGAGCGTGTGGGACAAAAGCACCGCTTTGGGCCAGTACATCCCTGTGAAGAAATAATCGTTGTACTGCCAGACAAAGGCGAACAGGAACACAATCACCAGCGCCGGGACCGCACCTGGAAGCATCACCCGCAGGAATGTCTGCATAGCATTGGCACCGTCAATATAGGCTGCTTCTTCCAAGGATTTCGGCGAATTCTTGAAGAACTGCCGCATAATATAGATGAACAAACCATTGTTAAACCCTGTGCCGCTTGCGGCCATCAGAACAAAGGGCCAGATGCTGTCCAACAGATTGATTCCCGGTTTGGGCATCACAAATGGAATCGTAAAGAACCGGAAGTTGAGATACAAAGGCAAAATGATAATTTGCGGCGGTACGATCAATGTAAAGATCGCCAGGGCAAAAATCAACTTGGCGGCTCGAAAACGGAACCGCGCCAGGCCGTATCCCACCAGTGTGCAAGAAGCCAGCTGCAGCAGGGAGATCAAGAAGGAAAAGGCCAGGGAATTGCGCAATGCTGTTAAGTACTTCATGTGCAAATACATCGCCCGGTAATTCTCGAACGTAAAATTGCGGGGAATCCATTTGACAGTCTGGTCATAAAGATCCCGCTCCATCATGAACGATGACACGACTTTAGCCAACAGCGGCCGCAGGATCACAAAGCAGACGCTGACAATGACCAGATATCTCAAGACCCCGATGAAAAATCCGATTACATGCTTGCGCTTCATAGCACGATCCTCCCCTGCCTTAATCCATGTACACGACTCTGCGGGAAATCAGCCCTGCAGTCAACAGCAGGAACAGCGCGATAAAGGCGAAATACAGCCAGCTCATTGCCATTGCAACCCCGTACCCAGCTCCGCCGAACATGTTGTCTTTAATAAAGTCAACCAACGGGTTTGAAGGCACCGTGAAGAAATCTATGATGCTGTAGACGATGTTTGTCACGATCAGCGGACTCAGCATCGGGAATGTAATCATCCAGAAACACTCCCAGCCGGTCGCCCCTTCGATTTTGGCAACCTCGAACAAAGAGGGTGAGATGGACTGCAAACCGGCCAAAAAGATCAGGATCTGCACTCCGGAAGACCGAATGATGTTCGCGACCTGCTCTGAACCGGTTACGATATAGGTCACCAGCCCCTGGGGAAGCTTCAGGTACATCAAAAGGCTGACCAACTGCCCCCGGCTGAAAATGGTGCCCAAGGTCCCTTGAGCCGCCGCTTCTTCCGCCAGTGCCGAATCGAGGAAAGCCGAGATATAGTCTGCGCTTTCCATGCGCAGGATGATATCCGCTGAAAGAATCACGGGAAGGAAAAAGACCACACGGGCAAACAGCCTGCCTTTGAACTGCTGATTCAGCAGGATTGACGCGAAGAAACTGAACACCAGGATTAACGGAACGTTCCTCAGCATCTGCAGTGCCGTTTCCACCAGAAGCTGCGGGTATTCCGCATTGACAAACAGAGCATTGTAGTAGTTCTCCAATCCAATCCAGGTCAGAGTATATCCTTGAGAGCTGATCTCAAGCTTGCTGAAGCTGAACAGAATTGATTGGATGAACGGGTACAGGAACATCATGATGAACCCGATGACAAACGGAAGAGTGAAAAGATGCCCGTTAATCGCCTCCCGCGCCCGTAAACTGAGACGGCTCCTACGCTTTGCACTCATCTAGTTCTCCCCCTCGAATACTCGGTAGCTCTTTGGCCCAATCTGCTCTCCATTGATCTCGACCGGCTCAAGACTGTGATTGGATATAATCTGAACACCGTTTTCGTATGCCGTCAGGAATACCCGATCCTGCACCTCACGGTGGTCGACGATCCGCTGATCTTGGACCTTCGCCAGGACACTGTTCATTTCTTGGTAGACTCTGACGATGTCGTCCACGCTCTTGCTGAATTCTCCGGTGTAATAATCGGCATAGATGCTTCCTTTGAGCACACTCGGCTCCGCGGCGAATACCTGGAAGTAAGGATAAGCGCCCAACTCCACCATTTTCAACATATAGTCAAGATAATCGCCAACCCGGTTCAGCGGTTCCCCAGCATACTCTATATAACCGTGGAGCACGATCTGGGCGAAGGGGACCGCCGTGTCCGTGATATCAATACCGCTGTGTTCCAACGGCAGGTTGAGGATGCTCGACACATAAGGCAAGGCATGGGCAAGAATTCCGTTCGACTGGATTTTCAAGCCGTAATCCTGGGAAATCTTGGACAGCTGCCGGGTGACTATCTCCGCCGCTTCTTCCCGCAGCACTACTCTGTTCCGGCGGTAATCGCCGTAAAGCCTGCTGGCCAAATCAGTCAAATGGATCCCCGACAGTTGATACCGCTGCTGCGAAGCGAGATAGCTGTCGACCAGGCCGTCGAGCTTCGCTGGAGAGAGAATATAAAACGGCAGCATTGTCACAGGATCGACACTGGTGGCAATCGTCCTCACCAGGGAACGGGAACCGTCCCAGATCGAGAGGAATGAGTCGAACATCCGGTCATATTTCACATGTTGGAAGTTAACTGCCGGATAGAAGCTCCCGCCTTTGGCGGTGACCAGAGCGTTCAACTCGCTGAACTCAGCCGCGCTTCCCAGTTTGGTCTCCAGCCTGGCCTTGTCGGGATAATAGTGGCTGACGCCGTTTTTCATCCAACCGTTGTAGGTCACGGCCAAATTGGTGATTCCTTGCCCGTGAAGCGTTGAGACAAAAGACTTGGCCTGGGCGAAAGTAGTCAGAGGCACAACCACATCGCGGGGCACACCAAGAATCGGCCGCCGGTCTTGAACAGCCCCGATAATCTCCAACATCAGCGGAATGCCAGACTGAGCCTGGAGCTTGCGAAGCACTCCCCTTTTCACCAGGTAGTCCTGGTAATACCGGGCCATCCCTACATAGTCAGCCTGAGACTGATCCAAGAATGCATATCGGACTTGGATCTGTTGATCATACATCTTCGGCTGGTACACATTGATCGAAGTGCCGCCGCTGACCACCCATTGTGCTGAAGCGTTGTGAATATCCGGCATGTCTCCCTGCAGCGAAGAAGATGTACGTTCAAAGATAATGAACGACGGAAACAGGGTGTTGTAAGAAATGCGCCTTCCGGAAACATCTCCGTTGAGCCTGCAGATGGTGGCGCCGTGCTCGATAATGGCGAACAGTGCTTTGCTCTCATGTTTGATACCGAAAACAGGGAAACTGGCCACATAAGTCTTCACATTCATGGCCGGCACACTGACAGCATGATCTTGATCATAGACCCTTCTTGTGTAAGGGTTGAGATGGATCTTGTCGTTGTCGAAATAGATCAGCGACCCACTACCGTCGGGGACAAGCATATATCCATCGGTGCCTCTGTCCCCTGCTCCGAAATACGGCAGAACATCTATCTGGGTCAAGATGTAAGTCTCTTTCTTTCCTTCGTTGTTGGTCACGTTTTCGGGATACTCGATCCCTGCCGTGTCAATACTCACCAACAGGTTTTCACCATCGAGGCGGTATTCAATGGGCACCTTGAACACTACGACGTTGGGTTTGCCGGCTTCCAGGCCGTACAGCTCATAACCAGCTCCGATGATGAATGGATCGAAGCCAACCGAACGGGCGATGTCAATGACCGCTGTCTTGTCCCAGCTGAGCATGTCCCGTTCCCGCTGTTTAAGCATGTAAAACGGCCGGTCTACGAACGGGTCCACATCCTCCGGCTTGACGTCTGTTGGTGCCGAAAGATTGGATTTGTAACTTACCACATGATCGAGAAACACGTTATGGATTACTCGTGTATCCCGTGAGGTCAGGGTTCCGCCTACATCGCGGATCAGATACTTGCCGGCGATGTTCGCTGTTTCCCCTTCACCTGGTTCAGCCAGGTCCACCAGAGCGTACAGGTTGGAGATCGTCCGCTGCTGGCTTGAGTCCAGATTGCTGAAGAATTCTGTCTCGAAGAGTTCCTTTTCCACAATGAGCGGGAGGTAATACTTGTCTTCCCACTCTTTGCCAAAGGTGAATTCCACGCGAATTCCGCCGTCAACAGGCTGCATTTCAAACTGGCCGTAAGCCACACTGTCGTTGTAGCTGTCCATTGTCCGTATGACGTCGCCCGGTTCATAGTAGGTAATCCGCAGCTGAGCCGCCAATGCTTCTTTAGCCGCGCCTCGGGCAAGAGTTTCAAACTTCGCCCGGTTCTGGGGGTTGGTGAACCAAACTTCCTCGGTCCGCTGGTCATATACAGCGACCTCGGCAGTATCGGGATTGAAATACATGAATAAGTACTCGTTCTCGGCTACAAGCTCATACCCGGCAAGCTCCACCGCGCTTGCGTTCGCGGCGGCTAACGCGGCCAGCATGAGCAGCAAGATCAAAACCCCTGATTGCTTAAGCGTTCTCATTGTGGCTTCCTCCCTGCTACAACCTGAAGGAGAATTCGCGGTAGACTTCTCCAATGAAGGCGAACAACTGTAATACGATGTCCACGAACAACAGCGCGATGAACATGGTGATGCCTATGCCCGCCAATATGAAGATGGTGACTCCAATAGTGGCCCCAAGGCTGTATTCATGAATGACCATAGTCCCAAAAAACAGCAGCAGCAGCGACCATACGAGGGCTATGGACAAAACCAGATAGTAGAATGCCCCTTCGTCGGCGGTGATGTAGTTGCTGACAATTGTCATGGGGATCATGACCAGGATCAGCGGCGTGAACGAATAGGCAGTGGCGATCGTGATGTCCTTGAAAGTCCCCTTGCCGTTCATCAGTGTTGTCAGCGACCAATTGATGATGATCCACATCAGGATCGGCACCACGATGCTTACCGTTTCGGACACCAGGTTCAAGTACCTTGGATTGTTGGTGTTGAAGATGAACCCCGTATATTGATACATCACCAGGTAAGAAACGACCAAGAGAATGATGAGAATAACCGCAGTCGGCAGGTTGCCCCGCTTCTCATACTTCAGATCCCAGAAGCCCTGCAGCGGGCTGACGATCACTTTCAACGCGAACTGCAGCCCATACCAAATACGCTTGAGCTGGATCTTCAAAGGCCGGCGCCTCATCTCTTCCCATTGGAGCACTTGCTCATATGCCGCTGCCTGCTGAGCTTTGGCTTCCGCCACACCTATCTCGGACTTTTTCGATGTGGCAAAGAACAGCACATAGATGATCAGAATCACCACTGCGGCCATCAGGAATCCGAAGTATCGCTCCATCACCTGTTTGCGGTAAAAGCGGAAAGCCTCAGAGTAATTCGTCCGATCGTTCGCAAGCCTGAAATTGCTCATGGCTTCGGCATATTTTCCCTGCATGAACAGCGCGTTGCCGATGCCGGTATAGGCTAGGTCAAAGTTGGAGTTCAGCTCCAGCACCCGATACCAGGTCTCCGTGGCCGCGTCGTAGTCTCCTCTCGAATAGTAGGCGATGGCATTGTGGATCAGCTTCATGTATTCAGTGGGAGCAAACACTGTGATGTTGTTCTTGATCGCGTCGACCACCAGCAAATGCTGATCCAGTTCAGTCAAAGCCGCAGGATTGGAAAAGGCCCCTTGAACTTCCCCAATCGCGCCGAACGCATACAGCAGATGCCCGGACGCGTTGTAAGTGAAAATCTTTCCGTTCGCCCTGTCCAGCACCGAATATATATCGTTTTCGCGGCTGATCACATCCACAAAAACAGAAGTGGTGACATCGGGAAAATCACCAATCGGCGGTGAACCGGGTATCCGCATCAACCGATCCTGGCCTGCGGTGTTAATCCGCCGGATCTTATCCTCCGCACTGATTTCACCGCCGACGGCTGTCGCGTAGACAAACCCCCGGTAGTCCACATGGATGTTGCTGTGTTCCACCGGCAGGAACAGCTTCATGCGGTCCTTCTGCTCTTTTGTGCCTATCAAACGCCAGACATAGTCCCATGTTGTGGGATGGACGCGGGGAGCTCCCACAAACCCCTGAAACTCACCGTTGATGTCAAACTCCATGATACCGTCGTAAACACCGGCGGATACCACATAAATAGTACCGTATTGATCTACGCCGATTTTGTCAGGCCGAAAACGGAAATCGCTTGTAAAGTACTCCGGTTGGGATTCCGCGGGCGAGGTAACGATCAGCTGCAGATTGCCGTCGCTGTCCAGGACCACGATCCGGCTGTTGTCCCGGTCGGCGATGTACATGCCGCCCTCTGGTGTGACGTGAATGCCCCTGGGATTTTTGAATGTATCCCGCTTACCCTCATTGTCAAAACCGTCGACAATCCTGACCACTTCCCAGTCGCGGGTCAAGTGGACAATGCGGTTGTTACCTGAATCGACCACATAGATATGATCATTGATGGCATAAATGTCCTGAGGTGTCTTGAAACCACCAATCCCCAACATTTGGCCATCCACGACCCGAATCGGTACATATGCGTGAGGAGAAGGCACAGGATTGTTCCAGTAATCATACGTGTACGTTTCGTACGGCACGGCGTATGCAGGCGCGAATGCCGCCACCACCAGTATGCATGCCAGCAGAAGGGCCTTACACAGCTTCAAGTTCCTCACTCCGTCCTCCAAGATTAGTTCGCCATCCCTGAGTGCCCCATAGTATCCACGATCTTGCTCTGGTTGATCAAAAACACAATGATGGGGACAATCATCATAATCAAAGTAACAGCAGCCTGAACGCCTTGCCTGGCCACACCGCCCTGGGCTGCAAGCTGGTTCAAGGCGTAGGGCAGGGTCTTAAGCTGTTCGGAGTAGATGTAATGGCCACCTTGAGTACGCCACAATTCCTGGAAGCTCAAAATGATCATAGTCAACCATGCCGGCTTGATATTCGGCATCACAATTTGCCAGTAGATGCGGAAATCACCCGCACCGTCGATCTCGGCAGCCTCAATCAGCGACCGGTCGATCATGCCCTCGATGAACCGGCTCACAAGATACAGTCCCAAGGGTGCCGACCACCGGGGGATGATAATTGACCTCAACGAGTCAATCCAGCCCAAAAAAGCGATGGTGACATAGTTCGGGATCCGGGTTACTTCAGAGGTGAACATCAGCGACAAGACCACTATGCTCATGAATGTCTTGGTCCCAGGGACTCTGCGCACTGAGATCACATATGCCGCCAATGAACCGAAAAACACGTTGCCCAATGTGCCTAACGTAACGATGATCAGCGAGTTCAACAGATACCTGCCGAAAGGTACCCAGGACTGGGCCATCATCACCATCAAGTCGTGGAAGTTCTTAGTGGTTGGGTTGCGCACAATCAGGCGAGGAGGGAACAAGAAGAGTTCATTCAACGGTTTGAACGCGTTGCTGATGATCAGGATCATGGGGATCACCATAAAGGCTCCGCCGATCAACAGAAACAGAATGATGACAATATCTCCGCCCGTGGAACGGGACAAACGGGTTTTTCTGATGCTGAACCTTGATGCCATCTTCTCTTCCTCCTATTCGCCGACTTTGTTCAGGAGCTTCTGAACCACTCGCTGCGACACAACCATCATAAAGAACAAGATCACCGCAATCGCCGAAGCATATCCCATGTCAAAGCGGATTGTGCCGTAATCCTGCAAATGCTGGACTATGGTGTGGGCGGCGTAATCCGTGCTGGGGAAGCCCACCAGGTTTGAGATCTCTCCTGCGACCGTGAACGAAGATGTGATGGTCATGATTGCACCAAACATCAAATAGGGCCTCATTTGAGGCAGAGTGAGGTACCACAGCTCCTGCCACCTGTTCCTGACTCCGTCGATGGCGCCGGCTTCGTACAGCCTGGGATCCAGCCCCTGCAGGCCGGCGACAAACACCAAAAAACCTGTGCCCAGGCTCATCCAAAGTACGACCAGTATCACAATAGGCATAATCCAGTCAGGATCCAGCAACCACTGGATCGGCGCGTTTATCCAGCCGTAGTACAGCAAAAATCCATTGACGATGCCGTAAGTATCGCCGCTGAAAATCACCCGCCAAATTACATAGGCGTTGCCGGAAATGGACGGGGCATAGAACAGCAGCGTCAAAACCGCCCTCACTTTAGGCTTGAGTTCGTTGATCAGCCATGCTGTCACAAAGCAGAGCAGATAGCTGACTGGCCCGGTGATCGCCGCGTAGATCAATGTGTTTTTGACAGCAATCAGGAAAACCTCGTCTTCCAGAAACAGGCGGATGTAGTTATGCATCCCGACCCACTGCGGCGGCTGGAGCATGTTGAAATAGGTGAAACTCAGCAGAATGGCCATCACCACAGGCACAACCGTGAAGACCACGAATAAAATGGCATACGGCGCGATGAAGAGATAGCACATTTTGTAGGCCCGCATCTCCTTGAACACAGCCGAAAACCTGCTTTGTTTCGCTTCTACTCCAATTTGGGAACGCTTGCGCACAACTGAACTCATTTTGCTTCCCCCATCGTTAGTTATCAATACTGATCCTTGCGCGGAATATGGGTGAACCGCGACCAGAAGAGGTCGATATACTCCTGCGGAATCTGATCCAACTCAAGCTCCAGGCCGAATTCCTGTCTCTTCAACCGCAGCTCATAGTTGATATCCATGTTATACTTAATCAACGTTTCCCGGGGCGATGTGAAATTGTCGCTGGTGACGACAGAACGGAAAGCCCAATCGAACATCCGGCCCATATAGTACCCGCCCGGCACCTCCAGCGCGCCTTCCACCCACTGCCACTGTTCCATAAGGATCTGCCGCTCTTCGGCTGTCCACGGCAGCTGGGCGAAAGCCTTCAGGTTAGCTGTCGGATAGCGTGCCGCCGCTCCCATCAGGTTTTCCAGTTCCCGCCCGAACTGCAGCTGAGTCGTTTCACTGATCCACCACTTGACGAACTCCCAAGCAGCTTCCGGATCAGAAGTCGTGGACAAAATGCCAGTCGCTGGGCCTTGGATTCCTGACAGTTGGACAGACATGGGGCTTCCTTCCATAATGCCCATGACCGTCCGGTTGATCGTGCCGTCGGGCTGCCGCGTACCGGGAATCAGGGCGAAGCCCCACTCTCCTCTCAGCTCTGGAGCGAACACGACCAAGCGGTTGTACAAACCGTAGTCATCGATCACAATGGGCATTTCACCAAAACGGAACCTGTTTTGAGAATCAAACGTGATCAACAGGCCATATAAGTTGAACAGCTCAGTCAATTCAGTGAAGGTCTGTATGGCGACCTCCGAATCCAAATTGCTCTCCACACCGTCAGGCTTGTAAACCAATTCACCGCGTTGATACAGCATTGTGTAGAAGATTCCCGAACCGATACCTATGGACATGTTGTTCTTCTGCAGAATGGGCAGAATCCGGTAAACGTCGTCCCACGTCTGAGGTATATCTATGCCCAACTCCGCCAGAATATCTTTGCGATAGAACATAATTGGAAACGACTGCTGGGCTGCCACCGCCCACACATTGTCCCGGAAAGTGTAAGGGACATATGAACTGACCATGAAATCTTCCATGACTTGCTCGAAATCGTCAAACTGAGCCAGATTGTACAGGGCTCCGCGCATGCCGAAATTGACCGGGTCCTGCGTCTGCAAGCCGATGGCCACATCAGGAGCAGTCCCGGCGATGGCGGCTTGAATCAAAAGCTGGCTCAAGTTAGGCACCAATTGCAGCTTCACAGGAATGCCGGTTTGAGGGCTGAACTCATTGTCGATCATCTGCTTGAGAACCTGCGCCTGGTCCCTCCCTGAACCAATCCAAACAGTCAGCGGTTCTCTGGTTTCGTCAATCCCTTCAGGATCCCCGAGATTACCCACCATGTCATAATTGCGGTAAAACGATGCGATGATCGCTTTGATCTCATGCAGGAGCGATTGCCAGAATGTCGGCTCGGCTCTGGGCAGTTTCTGCTCAGGAGATGCTATGATCATATAATCGATCTGCAGCGGCTGCTCCCTCATTTGCGCCACCCATTGCCCGAGAGAACCAAGATTATCTCTAAACTCGCTCAACAGCCGCGGGATCCGATCCGTGTCCCCATACATCCGGCCGAGGATGAAAGAGATCTGGGTCAGCGCCTGCGTATGCTCACCTTCCATTCCCGACTCGTCGGCAAATTGCCGGGCGAGACTCTGGTAAATCTGCGCCTGGCGGCCGATCTGCTCGATCACCTCTGGAATCCGCTTGTCCAGCTCATAAGTGCGCATCGGATCCGGGTTGCCGCTGGTGATCATAATAATCCGCCGGTAAATAGTGTTCAGCTCATATAGATGCTCCTCCGTGAGGCTGAGCACCTGGGCCACATCCCCCAGTGCCACCTCAAGAGTGATCTCGTTCTTGCCGGCAGGGAAATAGAAAAGGTACGGTTCCTGTGTTTTAGGATCACCGATGACATTCATCTGATAATATGTAGAGTAGTAGAATGGAATCGCTGCCGCTTCGGCAAAGGGGACTTCGCCGTTGATGTACAGCCTGCGGGTGCTGAAAGCGCCGATTTTCTGATCCTGTTTCGCTTTTACGGCAATCTTGTACAAACCCGCTTCCGGGACATCGACTTCCCAACGAATCCACTGTCCCGGCTGTGACCAGCGGTAACCGCCGATGGCGTTGAGACGGATTTCCGCATGATGATACGGCGTCACTGTCGGATCCCCGTGGTCCGAAACAGGGAACAATGTGGGCGACGAACGGAGCGTGCTCTCCTGTCCCTCGACTGTGAGGGAAATGCCCTCCACAGGCTTGAACCCCTGCTGCTCATACCACTGCAGCACCTCGGCGTATGTGGGAATGCGAGGCTCTTGGTAGATCTTGATCTCAGCGATGGCCATCGGCTCCATGCGGGACACCAAGCGAATAATGTTTACTCCTTCCTCGAAATAGAACAGGTACGGTTCCTGCTCATAGCCGATTGGATCCTGCACTGCCTTGTAAATCCACATCGGTTTTTCAACCTGGCGGGAGCGGATCTGATTGCCGAACGAATCTACCAGAAACGGACCTTCATCGCCCCATACCCGGTTGAATTCCAGGTACTGGGCGTTGTTGAAGGGGCGTTCGCCGTTAATCCAGAGTTCTCGCTCAATATCGACGCCCCGCCCGGGCATAGGATAATATTCAATGGCGATATTATACAAACCAGCCTGCGGGACTTCGAAAGCCCACTCCACATACCCCGATTCACGGGTAAGCAGGACTTCCCGGTCATATCCGCCCAAACCGGACACTGTGCTCAGCTCCATGTCGGAACTGGAGTATTCCACCGCAGGAATTACGATTGTGACATCGGGCCTTGCCGCATTCGGGAATCGGGCAAGGTATTCATGGTAATTTCTTTCCCTAACATAGGCAGTAATGGCTTCCGGCTCTGGTTCGGCGCCGTCCGGCGCAGCTTCTTCCACAACATCTGGAAGCTCAGCGGCACCCGGTTCCAGGCCTGCGGGATCCTGCGCGTAAATCAGGCCAGAGATGGCAAGTGCGAAACAGATAATGATTACCGACCACGCAGCGGCACGCTTGTTCATGTCCTAATCTACCCCTTTTCTGCCTACATTGGGCTGTTAAACAGTATCACACTGTACCACATTCGACAATTGATCTTAAATTCCTGTTAATTTCTAGTTAGGAACCACCGATCGCTAACTATTATAACGCAAGGAAAGATAAGTTTCTTTACTTCTTTTGCCAAATACTAACACTTTCAACATTTTTTGCCTTTCGAATGGATGTGTGGTACAATTATGATACTGGACGGAGGGATCATTGTATGAGCGGAGTCAGGTTCGCAGTGCTGTACAATAAACTGGACACTTCTTACTCCATGCCCCGCAAGCATGAGCATAATCATTATGAAGTATATTATCTGGTGTCGGGCGACCGGTTCTATTTCATCGAAGACCAAATCTACCATGTCCATCAAGGAGACTTGGTTTTCATCGCCAAAGGGTACATCCACCGGACAACCGACGCCGACAACAGCGTCGGCTCCCATGCCCGCTATGTAGTCTATTTTACTGAAGATTTCCTGGAGCAGATGCTCGCCAAGGCTCAGCTTCAGGAACTTCTAAGCTGCTTCTACCATGAAGCGAAGGTCATCCACCTTACAGTGTCGCAGCAGAACTTCATGGAATCGCTGCTGAAAAAAATGGCCTCAGACTTTATCCAGCAGCATCCCAACAAGAACCTGTACCAACAGATACTCCTCACCGAACTCTTGCTTTTCGCCAACCAGCTTAATTTCGACCTGGCGCCGCATTATTTCAGCGATCTCAACCCCACCTACCATACCATCCACAGGATTATCCAATACATCAGAAAGAACTACCAGGAGAAGTTGACCCTGGCCAAGATCGCGCACGAATTCTATATCAGCCCATATTATCTCAGCAGGATGTTCAAACAGGTAACCGGCCTGACACTGACAGAATACCTGAACAACACCAGAATCAAGGCTGCCCAGCAACTGCTCCTCTCCACAGGAATGCCCATCAGCGCTATATCGGAACAAGTTGGTTTTGAGAGCCATACACACTTCTGCCGAGTGTTCAAACAGTTCACCCACCTGTCGCCGATGCAGTACAAAAAATACCACATCCGGACAGACACAGGCTCCGGATTGAGAAAAACAACATGAATGACGCAAAGAACCTGTGTCAAATTGACATAGGTTCACTTTTCATCAAGGATTCCCTGGCAGCCACTACCCGCTGCCACACACTGTCCGGCAGCGGCAGATCGAAGCTGCGGAAGCCGGCAAGCCTGAAACCGTGAACGGCAGCGTATTCCTTCAGTTGGTTCATGTATTCCAGGTTTAAGTCTGCGCCGATGCTTGTGTTGGCATAGATTTTTTCCAGAGCCAGGATGATCGTTTCAGACATGCAGGCGTAACCCAAGCCTTTGTCAAAGCCGAAATTCCAGCCCAAATCCGGTTTCCCCGGCAGCTCGATCACTCCTCCATCGATCACCAGCACGTCAGGGCGCTTCTCCAAAACATCGGGACTGACATTGCCGGGACGGGACATATCGCAGATCAACGCTCCTGGTTTGACCAACTCTGGAGTGATCAAAGCATCCGGGCTGCTGGTGGCCGCCAGGATCAGGTCAGCTTCGGGAAGACTTCGTTCGAGGTCGACGGTTACCGCCACCGGGCAATCAGGGTTATTGAGATCGCCCTCGACATACTCGACCCACTCACGGACCGGAGCATCAAGGGGCGGCAGATCCTTCAGGCTGTTTACATAGGCGCCGATGCTCCCCGCGGCATAGGTGACTCCCTGTTCCTTCCGCTCCCGAAGATAGCGGTACATATCCGCCATTGCATTGAGCATCCTCTGCCTATGTTTTTCCGGGCGCTGCGGATTGCCGATCAGGACTAGGCGGGCCACCTGTTCCGCCAACAGCAGGGCTGACGCCTTGCCGATCGCCCCGCCGGCCCCGATGACTGCGGCAGCTGCCTGATGCAGTGCCAGTCCCAGTTTCTCGGCGCCGATCATCAGCGCATCCACACCCGAGGTGACTGTAAAACTGTTGCCTGTCGTAATTGGAACTGAGACATGCTTTAGAAGCGACCTTCCGCCGCCTGTGACCACAGACGTGTACGCACCCAGCCCTACAATTTCCGCTCCCCGCTCGACCGCCAGTTGGACAGCCTGGACAATCACATCCTCTGCCTTTTCCCGCGGCATCTGGATCAACTCCGCCGCAGTGTAGGGCACAACAATAAAGTCGCCGGTAGCCGCCTTTTGTGTCTGCGAAACAACCCGCACCCTGGAGAGGACGAACGGATCCAGCATATCGGCCCACCTCTCGGCCAAGTCCGAAAGCTGCTCAGCTGTGAACGCTTTCAGGCTTTGATCGTAGTCGGCGTAGTTTTGCAAATTCAAGGGATGGACCAGAAAGGCAAACCGGCCGTCGCCCGGTTCTGGCTGAGCCCAAGCCGAAGGCTCCACAGAGGCCAGCGGTGTGATCTCAGCCTTGGCGGAACCAGGAACCAAATGGCTTGTCAAGGCGGCTGTGCTGCGCTGGGCTAGGATGGCGGCTGTGCGCTCGATAGCTTCCAGGGCATAGTCGATCTGCTGATCAGAAATAACCAGCGGCGGTTCGATTCTGATCACACTGGCGCCGTTCAGAGTCGGAGCCACCCGCACCCGCCCCACATTGAGCAAGTGGCTTGCTATGATCGGCGTCAGCACCTTTTGCTCGGCCATAATTCCGATCATACTGTTGTGATAGGGATCTCTGGTACCGCCGAAGTCAAGCCCCAGCATCAGTCCGCGGCCCCGCACACCTTTGACAACCTGTGGATATTTAGCCTTGATCGCTTCCAAGCCTTGCTTGAAAACACTGCCCTTGCGGGCCACCTCTTTCACCAACCGCTGATCGTCCTGGGTCAACAGATCCAGCACTCTTAGCCCGACACGACAGGCGATAGTGTTTCCGGCAAATGTCGATGAATGCTTGGTGGCAAATTCCTCAGAATAGGCATCGTCAGTGCAAAGCACAGCACCAATGGGCACCAGCCCGCCGCCCAGCGCCTTGGCCAGCGTCATGATGTCGGCCTTGACATCTTCGGCTTGACTGGCGAACATCAGACCTGTGCGGCCCAAGCCGGTCTGGATTTCATCGAAGATCAGCAGTACCCCGTATTGCGTGCACAGTTCCCGCACCTGCGGCAAATAACCGATGGGAGGTTCGACGATGCCTCCTTCACCTTGAATCGGCTCAAGGATCACCGCCGCCAAATCGTCTGCTTCCGCCGCTAGAAGCCGCCGCAGGCTCTCTATGTCTCCGTAGGGCACAAAGCGGAACCCTTCCACCGGGGCTCCGAAAGCCCGCTGGTAACTACTGTTGCCTGTGGCGGAAAGAGCTCCAAGCGTCTTTCCGTGAAAGCTGTTGAAAGCGGACACAATCCCTTTCTTCCCAGTCTTGGCGCGGGCCAGTTTGACAGCGGCCTCCACTGCTTCCGCCCCGCTGTTGGCAAATGTGACTTTGCCCATCCAGGGAGCAAGCTCAAGCAAGCGCCGGGCCAGCGCGCCGGCTGCCGCCAACAGCGATGGCTGCACAAAGCTTGGTTCGCAGGACGCTTCCACTTGACGGATCGCTTCCCAGATTTGCGGTGGATTGAAGCCAAACGGCAGGGCGCCGTAAGCAGCGATCAAGTCCAGATATGTATTGCCGTCCTGATCATACAGATGGCAGCCTTCGCCTTTGACAAAACACTTGTCGAGTCCAATTTTAGTCAGCAACTCGCCTAGGTTTGGATTGACATGCTCAATATACGGATGCATGGTGTACCTCCCTCAGAATCTGTACACAAATCTGTGCACATCAGCATTATATCAGGTTCTGAGGAAAAAAACAACAGTGTTCTTGGTGGTTCCAGCCGAATGTTACTAGTTCGGCGGAAGGATTCCTGCGGCGATCCAAGAAATGTAATAATGGATCATAAGGGGGTTTGTCGTTGAGACTCTGGGGCTTTATCGGCGTGATTCTCCTGTGTGTGACTGTGGCCGGCGGCTCGGCGCGTGCCGGCGAACCAGCTTATATTGAGGCCTTTTTCGTCCCTGAACAAGGTTTTATCAGGGTTAACGCCCGGTTCCCCATGCCCGGGGACTTGGAAACGGCAGCGTTCACCTTGTTTCCCAATGCCCAGGTGACATCCTTGTGGATTCCGGGACTGGTGGCCTATGAGGTTGACCGTGCCGGCACCAGCACTGCGGTCGTCGTCCGCATGGCTCCCAGTCAACCGGGAGAAATCCTGGAAATTAGCTATGAGGGTTTTCTGCTGAACTACGATCTGCTGCCGGACAAGACCTTGAACCGACGGCTGCTGTGGTTTCCAGAATTCACCGGTTTGGACATAGGCGATTGCCAAATCAAGATCACCCTGCCGCAGGCATATGTCCCCAGGATGAACGGCACACTTGTTGAAGAACGCCAGGGGACTTTCACCACATATACCTTTAGAATATCGGGTCAAGCATATCCCGTGGTCCGGTTTGGCGACGACGAGCCTGTGTCCGAAATTGAACCTGAAGAGGAGCATGAAGAGCCGGAACAGCCGCCCGAAACGCCGGAAGTGGTTGACCAGCCAGTCGAACCACCTTCTCCTCCGGCGCTCCCGGTCGAAGAACCAGAAGAGACTGTTATCCTTCCTCCGGAACTTACGGATGCTGTGAATCATTTTGCCGAGGCGCTTGCCGCCCGTGACCGCGGCGCGTTGGAACTCCTGGTCAGCAAGGATCTCCCTCACCGCAGCCAATTCCTTGATTATCTTCTCAACCATCCGGGGCCGGACGACGCAATCGCAGCCCAGGTTGTGAACGCACAAATGGAGTTTCCAAGGGTATTGGCCGACACAGAGTTTTACTACGGCGAGACGCTTTTATCCAAAGCTGTGGTGGTTTGGAGCATGGAGTCGGGAGACTGGCTGATGAGGTCTTTCATCCAAATCCCGGCTGAATATGAGTTTCTCGAACAGATCACAGACTCAGCCTTAAAACAGTGGGCCACCGATTTGGCCAAAGCCTTGGCGGCCTTGGATCTAGCCTGGCTCGATCATCACATGGCAGGAGCCAGAATCGCTGTACTCAGTTTTCTGCAGCAAACCCACGGCCTGCTTGAGTGGATTGCCGCCGCTGTCAATGAGGACCGCCAGCGCGTTGTGTTTTTGGTTCAGACTGAAAGTGGATCGTCCTTAAGGCTGGAGTTCGGATACTTCCGTGATGGATCAGCGTGGAAAATAAAGAGCTTCACAGCAATTCCCTCTGCGGACAAATAAGAAGCCGGAGGTCATCCTCCGGCTTTGTTGTTTGTTTTGCTTAAAAATGAATGCCTACCCCGACATAAAAGCCACTGAGACGATGGCCGGATGCATGATCCAGGTCTAAGGACTGGAAGCGGTAACCGGCTCTTGCCAGAACTATGGGAATCTGGTATTCGATGCTGACATCAACCGCTTGGATCTTGCCGCTGTCTTCGCTGCCGAAAAGGCTTTTGACCGCCGGTGTATACTCATAGATCCCCGCCAATTTCAATCCCGGAGCAATCTCCACACCGAGCCCGGCGCCGTAGGTGATGCCGCCGTAAAGCCCGCCGACTACGTCATCGGCTGTGTCTCCCTGCTTGCTTATACTGCCCATGACATCGTAGCCCACACTGGTGATTACCGCCAGCCTACTGTAGACAGGCCAGTCGATCCGCACCTTGCCGGAAACGCCTCCCAGGACATAAAAATCGTCCAGTTCAACCAACGCCGCCTCGTCCAAGTCCTTCCGCATCAGATCCAAAAAATCGGCGATGTGGTTCAGTTTGCCGCCGTACAGCGCGCTGCCTGTCAAGCGCAGCGGCCCAATCCGCACTAAAGTCAGATTAGCTCTATAGACATTCTCAATCTGATTTGCAGGGATCAGTTCTTGTTCGGAAACAGACCATAGCCCACCACTCAATTCAAACGCTGCTGCCGGGACTGAGACAGTAAGAGCTAACAGAACTAGTGCTGCAACTGCTGCCTTTTTCACGCTACCCCTCCTCAAGTATAGCCTTATGGTTTATATTCGCACTTCGAAACTTATTTCCTGTCACACCCAGGAAATACTAGCTGTTTTTTCAAAATCGACCGCATGTCTTCAGGCAGGGGTGCTTTAAGATCCAGCTGCCGGTTTGCGCGGGGGTGGACGAAACGCAGCCGCCAAGCGTGCAGAGCCTGTCTGCTTATTTCGGCGCTGGATTGGGCATACATTTCGTCTCCGAGCACAGGGTGCCCCATCCAGGCCAGATGCACACGAATCTGATGAGTGCGGCCAGTAGCCAGTTCCAGCTCCAGCAGCGACACACTGCTGTACTCCGCCAATACCCGGTAAAAGGTTCGGGCCGGTTTCCCTTCTGCCATCACAGCCCGCTTCAGGCCGTGGCCTTGGCCTGAAAGGCCGATGGGCTGATCAATCACGCCTTTCCGGTTCTGAAGCCTGCCGCTGACAATTGCCAGATAAGTCCGCTTGAGGGTATGCTGTCTCAGCTGTTTGACCAACTGCTGATAGGCGTAAGGCTCTTTTGCTGCCAGGACCAAGCCGGAGGTGTTTCGATCCAGGCGGTGCAGCAGCCGGACTTTTCTGTCCAGTCCCTGCCGCCGCCAGTGATAGGCAAGGCCATTGGCCAGTGTTCCGTCAGGATATGTGCGGGTCGGGTGCACAGCCATATTGGCAGGTTTGTTGACTACAATGATGCTTTCGTCTTCATACACAATGTCCAAGGCGATCGGCTGCGGGCTAATCGCGGTAGGTTCGTCCCCAAAGGCAATCCGGATCCGGTCCCCCGGCTGCACCCGCTGAGTTATAAACGCCGGCCGGCCGTTGAGGGTAACCTGCCCGCCTCGGTAAACCCGGCGCATCAACCCCCTGGTCAAACCCAACCTGCCGAAGATGATTTCTTTAATCATCAACCCCTGTTCCTGGGCCAAAACCTCAACTTCCAGATCTGGTTCCATATGCAAAACCTGCCTTGAGCCGCCGCTTGATCTGCCGAATACCGAGAGCGGCCCCAAACTCAATAGTGGCCATAATAACAATCGTGGCACCCGGCGGCAGCGAATAGTAATAAGCCAGATAAAGGCCGGCCCAGGTAGCGGCCATCCCTAGGGCTCCCGCCAAGACCATCATCCTCCCCAGCCTTCTGGTGAAAATGCCTGCCGTGGCCGCAGGTGTGATCAGCAGCGCCATCACCAAGACCACACCCACACTTTGGATGGATACCACGACCGCTGTGCTGAGCATCAATGTCAACAGCATGTTCAGCCCTACAACAGGCAGCCCTGCCGCCTCGGCTCCTGTCGGATCAAAAACAGCAAACACCAAGTGATGGTAAGCAAGCCACAGGATCAAACCGATCATCACCACAGCTCCGCCGATCAGCCACAGTTCCTGCGGGCGGATTCCCAATACAGACCCCAGAAGCAGAGCCGAGATATCCCCACCAAAACTCGGCATCCTGGCCAGGATGATCACACCGGCCGCAAAGGCGCCCGTGAAGACAATGGCCAATGCAGTGTCATAACGGACTTTGGCAGTCCGGTTGAGCACCGTGATGCCCACAGCCGTGCCGCTTGCCAAAAGAAACGCTCCCAAAGATGGATGCCATCCAAGCAGCAAGGCCAGGGCGATTCCTGCGAATGAAATGTGGGCGATCGCGTCACCGATGAACGAGAGGCCTTTAAGTACGATAAAAACACCGATCATGGCCGCCAGCACGGCGATCAACGACGTGCCGACAAATGCTCTAATCATGAATCCATATTGAAAGGGCTCCAACAGCCACTCAATGCTCATGGATTGAAACCTCGCCTTCTGGGCCGATAACCGGAAAGTGTTTGGCAAACAGCCTGGTGAGGCGCTTGCCGTCGAGAACATCGGCGGGAGCCCCAAACATGACCACCTGACGATCCAGGCCCAGCACTGTGTCAAAACCTGCCGCAAGGCAGTTCAAGTCATGAGTGGAAATGACGATGGTATGTCCTTGCCTCTGCAGTTCCAAAAACAAATCCAGAAGCTGGTGCTGGGCAGCGGCATCCAGGCCCGCCCCTGGTTCGTCCATGATGATCAGCTTCGCTTCCTGGGCCAGAGCCCTGGCGATGAACACCCGCTGGATTTGTCCACCGGACAGGCTGCCGATGGGTCGGGACGCGTACACCCCCATACCCACTTTCTGCAGACATGCTTCGGCCAGATCCCGGTCGCGGCGCTTTGGATGCTGCCACCACCGCAGGCGCGCCAGCCTGCCCTGGAGCACCACATCCAAACAGCTGATAGGAAAGCTCCAATCCACCTCTTCCCGCTGGGGTAAGTACGCCACCTGCACCCTGGCTTTTTTCGGTTCTTCACCGAATATCCGCACACTCCCCGCGGCGATCGGCACCAGGCTTAACAGGCTCTTGAGCAAGGTCGATTTACCGCCGCCGTTGGGGCCGATCACCGCCGCCAGGCTGCCTGTTTCCACCCGCCATGTGATGTTATCCAGCACAAGGTGCGACTCATAGTCAACCGACAGGTTCTCCACATCGACCGCGTAATTCACTGCAACGCCTCCAATAATGCTCTGCCGTTATGGCGCATCATGTCGATATATGTCGGCACGCTGTCCGTCAGGCTTCCAGTGTACAGCGCAACCAATCTGCCTCCCACCTCTTTGACCGCCGCCTCCGCATAACGGAGCCCAATATTGACTTGCGGCTCGGTGAACATCACCCGCCGCGGGTGCGAAGCCAACAGCTTTGTCAGCTCCATCATATCCTTGGCGCTCGGCTCACGGTCAGGATTGACCACCAGGTAGGCGTCAACGATAAAGCCATAGCGTCGGGCGAAATAGCCAAAGGCATGATGGTAAGTGATAATCCTGCGGTTCTCCACTGGAATTTGGGCGGCAATGCCCATCAGCCACTGATCCAGTTCGGCCAACTGCTCCAGGTACTTCTCGGACCTGCTGCGGTAAACTGCGCTGTTTTCCGGATCCAGCCGTCCAAAAACTTCCGCGATCCGCTTGACGTACTCCATGGCGTAGGTGACATCCAGCCACATGTGAGGGTCATATGTGCCGTGGCTGTGCCCGTGGGCATCTTCGACGCTGTCACCGCCGTGGTAAGGAAAAGCCGGCAGCCCCTCTGAAAGGGTTATGATCATCACTCGATCTGTGGCGGCGTTCTCCACCAGCCGGCTCACCCAGGTTTCCAGCCCCAGGCCGTTGCAGAAAACCACATCGGCGTCGGCCACCATCTTGGCGTCTTGGGGTGTCGGTTCCCAATTGTGAGGATCACCTCCAAAAGGGACCAGCGATTTTACAGTGGCCAGATCTCCTCCCACCGCAGCCGCGAAGTCGGCCAAGACCGGAAAGGTAGCCACAGCATTGACGCGGCCGGCAGCCGGAACCGCTGCCGCCGACAGCACAATCAGCGGCAGTATGATCAAACCGCAGGCCTGGATCAACTTCCAGCAATTCGGCATAGCAAGTCCTCCCGCCTCTTTTCATAGCCTGGTTTTCCTAAGAGAGCGAACATGTTTTGCTTGTACGCCTCCACTCCCGGCTGATCAAAAGGATTGACTCCCAACAGGTAGCCGCTGATACCGCAGGCCTTTTCAAAAAAGTAAACCATGGCACCGAAGTACTCCGGAGTAAGGGCTGGTATGGAAAGCACCAGATTGGGCACTCCTCCGTCGGTGTGGGCAATCAAGGTGCCGCGGTAAGCCTGTTCATTGACAAAGTGATAGCTCTTGCCCGACAGGAAGTTCAGGCCGTCCAGATTCTCGGCGTCGCCGGGAATGTCCAGATCCGACTGGGGCTGTTCGACATGAAGCACAGTTTCGAACAGAATGCGCAAACCATCTTGAATGTACTGCCCCAAGGAATGGAGATCGGTCGAAAAATCGGCGCCCGCGGGGAAAATTCCTCTGTGGTCCTTGCCCTCGCTTTCACCATACAGCTGTTTCCACCACTCTACGAAGTAGTGGAGCTTCGGCTCGTAGCTGACCATCAGCTCCACAATCTTGCCCTTCCGGTACAAGATGTTCCTAAGCGCCGCGTACTGATACGCCCCATTCTCCTCAAGGCTGGGGGCGGCATACCACTGGCGGGCCTCGGCCGCCCCCGCCAGCATCGCATCAGTGTCAATCCCAGCGGCAGCGATAGGAAGCAACCCCACCGGCGTCAGCACGGAAAAACGCCCGCCGACATTATCAGGTATTACGAAACTTCGGTAGCCCTGTTCATCGGCAAACTTCTTCAAGGGGCCTTTCGCCCGGTCGGTTGTGACATAAATCCGTTTCGCCGCTTCCACCCGGCCGCAGCGCTTCTCAAGGTACGCGCGGAAGACCCGGAATGCCAGCGCTGGTTCGGTTGTGGTACCTGATTTGGAAATCACGTTGATGGAAATATCCTTGCCATCAATCAGCTCAAGCAGTTCCTTCAGGTAAGTGCCGCTTAAGTTGTGGCCGGCGAAGAAAATCTGCGGGCCGCGCCGTTTCTCTTTCGGCAGCAGATTGGCAAAACCATGTCCCAACAGCTCTACAGCCGCTCGGGCGCCCAGATAGGAGCCGCCGATCCCGATGACGATCAAAACTTCGGAATTGGCCCGGATTTCCGCCGCCGCTTCCTTGAGACGCGCGTATTCTGCGCGGCCATAGTCTGCCGGCAGGTCGACCCAACCGAGAAAATCACTTCCCGCACCTGTTTTCTGATGCAGGCGCTGGTGGGCCAAACTTACTTCCTCCGTCAGATGATCCAATTCATGCTCGTTGATAAACGGAAGGGCACTGCTGTAATCAAAAGTGAGCTGTTTCATCACATCCACTCCTTCTTCTCCGGATTCGGTTGAACAAAGCTGTCTTAACTGATAAACTTGTGACGTGACTACGTTTAATTATACACTTCTTGGAGATGATTTGCATGGCAATCGGTATTATCGGCGCTATGGAATCCGAGGTGGCTGGTTTGATCGCCCAACTCAGCCACAGCATCCTGACGGAGGCAGCCGGATTGAAATTCTACCAGGGCAGGCTTGTCAACCATCCTGTGGTGGTTGTCCAAAGCGGAATCGGCAAAGTCAACGCCGCCATGTGCGCTCAGATCCTGATCGACCGCTTTAGAGCCTCCGCTTTGATCAACACCGGTGTGGCCGGCGGTGTGAACCCAAGTGTGGCCATCGGCGACGTGGTCATCGCCACCAGCGCTGTGCACCATGATTTTGACGTCACGGCCTTCGACTATGAACCGGGCACAATTCCGGGCATGGAGACCAGCTCATTCCCTGCCGATCCGGAACTGCAAGATATTGCCGCCAAAGCAGCCCATACAATTCTGGGAGCAGGCCGCACTCACCGCGGGGTTATCGTCAGCGGTGATCAGTTTATCGCCAACTCCGAACGGAAGCGCCGCCTTAATCAGACTTTCAACGCTCTCTGCGCCGAAATGGAAGGTGCCGCCGTCGCCCAGGTGGCCTACTTGAACCGAATCCCCTACTGCATCATCCGCATCGTCTCTGATCAGGCCGACGCCAGTGCCCCTGAGGATTTTGGCAGCTTCGTTGCGCAGATCGTCCCAAAGCTGAACCAGATTGTTTTAGAAATAGTCCGAGCCTACTCGGATTGCTCCAGCCGGTAGAAGTCAAGAAACCTGACAATTCCTTGGCCGAGGGCCTCAGCCAAACCTTGCCTGAACTGAGGATCGGCAAGTTTGGCCAGTTCCTCGCCATTTGACAAAAACCCAACCTCCACCAGGAGTACGGGCGGCTTGGCTTTGAGCAGAAGCAGGTTGCCTCGGGGAACAGGCTCGGGATGGTTGAGTATTTGCACTCTTTCCAAGTGTTCCAAGATAATATTAGCATAAATCTGATCAATATACGAATCCCGCATGTAAAAAACCATGGCGCCCTTCTGATTCGGATCTTTGGACACATTGGCGTGAATGCTGATCCCGACGGCACCTTCATGCATGGCCAAAAACCTTCCATTCAAGTCGCGCTGATACCGTGTACCTCTGATACTCCCCAAATGGGCGACGTCAGTGTCGCTTGTCCGCGTCATCCCAACCGCCAGCCCACGGTGCTCCAAATAATCCTTCAGCCGCAGAGCAATTTCCAACACAATATCTTTTTCATAGACATCACCGTCACCGATCCCCCCTGGATCTATGCCGCCGTGCCCGGGATCGATCATCACATCGAATTTTTCCGGCGCCGCCAGAGGTGCGGTGGACAGCACCGCCAGATGATAGCTTTCCGGCAGGGAAAGCAGGTAGATCAACCCGATTAGAATCACCCAAGCATAAACCTGGTGCTTTGACAAAGTGACCCAGATGAACTTCCGCGCCATTGGCATCTCCCCTCTTTCCGACACCTCCAGTATATTCGGCTCTGAGCTTGCCATATGCTCCTAGCCCATTCCACACAGAACAATATCTAGATAAAATAGAGAAAGAATCTGCAAATTTTCGCAGGAGAACGGCTATGAATTTTTAAATAGAAACGAAGGGCAGTATTTATGAAAGCTTTGCATCGCAAGCTGACAGTTGAATGAAAGGGGGAACACAGTGACGGAACCAATCATCATCAAGAAGCCGAAGAAGCCAAAAAAACCAAGGAAGGCCAGAAACCTGGGGCTGTACATATTCACACTGGCAGTCATGGCAGCGATCGCTTTCGCAGCCTACCGGTATTTCGCTCCCGAAGAAGAGAGGTTTGTGCTCAATTTCTACACCTATGCGGAAGTGGGCACGATGGATTTCATCGATCGGATCACCACCGGAGGCACTGTTGTGCCGGAAACGACCATCGAAGTCAAAGCTCCGGCCACTGCGGCCGTCGTGGAGATTCTCGCCTTTGAAGGCGGCGATGTCAGCGCCGGCGCCCCCCTGCTCCGACTCTATTCACAAAAGCTGCACGATTCCCATGCCAAGGCCGCGGCCGATCTGAAGGCAGCCCAGGAGGCACTGGCGCAGCTCTTGGACGATCAAGCGTACGAGCTTACAACTGTTGAAGAAAAGATCGCCAAAGCGCAGCAAGACCTTGACGCGAAACAAGCCAATCACGAACTGCAGGCCACTTTGTACAGCTACGGTGTCATCGCCAAAGTGGATCTGGACAAGGCGGCCCAAGAAGTCGCCTTGGCCCGGCAGGCCCTCAGGGCTGCTGAGAGAGAGCGGGAAACAACGCTTAGAACTCAGGACAGCGCCCGGAAGCAAGCAGAAAAAAACGTCACCGACTGCAAGGCAGAACTCGACAGCTTGACTGAGAAAATCGCCGGCCTTGTGGTTACTGCTCCCATCAGCGGCAGGATTCTGAGCCTAAGTGCGAAACTCGATGGTGAAGTGCAGGAAGGTAGTGTCCTGTTGACCATAGCCGACTTGTCGACCCAGTTTGTCAAAACCCAGGTCGGTGTCGCTCAGGCCGAACGGTTCATGGTGGGCAGCCCGGCGGAAATTGTCATCGGCCAGAACCGCCATCCGGCGGTGGTCAGCTACATCTCGCCCCAAGCCCAGCAGACTCAGGAAGGGGCCATGGTCGATGTCTACCTGCAGCTGGAAACAGACCCTTCACTGTTTAGGCCGTACAGCGGTGTGACATCCAACATCCACGTTGGGATCTACCGGAACAGCCTCTTCCTGCCCAGGGGGCCCTACCTCACCAGCGGACAGCAGTTGTTTGTCTATGTGATCGATGGCGGCAAAGCCGTCCGCAGAGATGTTCGCTTCGGCCTGGCTGAAGGCAACAACATTCAGGTTCTCAGCGGACTTGCCCCAGGAGACAAAGTGATTACAAGTTCTTACGATCAGTTTCGTCATCTCGACGAGATTGAAATCATACCAGAAGGAGGCCGAGCGCAGTGATCACGCTGCAAGGTGTCAGCAAGCAGTATTACATGGGTGAAGTTGTGATAAACGCTTTGGACTATGTCAACCTGTCCATAGAGCGCGGCGAGTTCATTTCGATCATGGGCCCGTCGGGATCAGGCAAATCGACACTGTTGAATATCTTGGGCGTTCTAGATCTGCCTACTGAAGGCAGCTATTTTTTGGAAGGCGTGGACATCACTCATTTGGACGACCGGGAACTGGCGCGCATCCGCAACCGCCACTTCGGCTTCATTTTTCAAAGCTACAACCTGTTCCCTGAGCTGAACGCACTGGAAAACGTCATGGTGCCTTTGACTTACGCGGGCCGTCCTAAGTCTGAGCGGATCAAAAGAGCCAAGGAGCTCCTGGACATGGTCGCCATGTCCCACCGCCTCAAACATTTCCCGAATCAGCTCTCCGGCGGCGAACAGCAGCGGGTGGCGATCGCCAGGGCTTTGGCCAACAATCCGACACTGCTGTTAGCGGACGAACCGACGGGAAACCTAGCTTCAGATCAAAGTGATGAGATTATGGAGCTGCTTTGCGACTTAAACCACAAAGGAACCACCATTGTGATTGTCACCCACGATCCTCACATCAGCTCTTTTGGCAAGCGGCTTGTCCGCCTGCAGGACGGCAAAATTGTTTCTGACACGCCCGTTGAGGAACAGGTGGATGCTGAAAGGAGGTCCGGGGCATGAAGCGCTGCGCGGTGCTGATCTTTTCACTGTTGCTTGTAGTTGAAAGCTTAGGGATTGCCTCTGCCCAGGGCCAATCCGTCGAACTGAATTTTGAGCAGGCTGTTGCCGCTGCTCTTAAGCAAAATCTGGACTGCTCCCTGCTTTTGATTGATCTTGAGCAGGCTCAGGCGGAGCTTGATCGGGCTCTCTACGTCGATGACGCGGAACTGATCGAAAAGGCCCAGGCCGCGCTGGAGCAGGCTCAGAATAACTATTACACCGCCAAGCGTGATCTGGTTACCAAAGTCAGGTCCAAATACTATGAAGTGCTGCAGCAGGAGGCCTCTGTGAAGAATCAGGCGAAAGCCTTGGACAGAGCTAGAACTCAGCTGGAAATCGACCAGGCTAAGTTCGAAGCAGGTATGATCTCTTCACTGGATCTGCAGCGGACGAAAAACAGCCTCGCAAATGCCCAGCACTCCTACGAAAGTGCCCTGATCACCCTGGAAACCAAGTATCTGGAATTCTGCCAGCTTCTAGGCTTCGAGTTCGGCACCTCGATCGTCCTGACGGAAGAAATCAGCGTCGAGTTTGTCCCCTTCGAGCTGGATCTGGAACAGGCCTACATGTCTGCCCTGGATCACGACCAGTCGGTCGCCGCGGCAAAAGACACCTTGGCAAAGGCGATTGATGCCGTCAAGGCTGCCGACAATCCGTTCACTCCCCGTGTTGATCTGGAAAAAGCGCGAGTAGATCGGCAAAAGGCCGAGATTAAGCTCAGGCAGGCGGAGCAGAATCTCTATTTGCGCGTCCGCAGCGAGTTCTACCAAGTGAAAAATGCCGCCGCCAATGTCTTGGCCAAAGAGCGGGAACTCGAGCTCGAACGTCAGAACCTCAAAGCAGAAGAAGCTAAATACGCCGCAGGCGTGATCAGCAACCAGGCTGTCGTTGCCCAGCAAGAAAAGCTGGCGCAGGCTGAAGACGCCTACACCCAGGCTTTATGGAACTACAGCCAGCAGCGGACACAGTTTATGATCAGCATCGGCATGGAACAGGGACTGCCCGGAGGTGTCGTTGATGGGGACTAAACTTTTGTCCCGTTTGGCCCCTGTGGTCGTTCCGGTGATTGCCCTCTGCCTCGCAGCAGGCGCCGGCGCCGCCTCCGTCACACTACCGGAAGCAGTGAACCTTGCCTTTCAGCGCAACGCCCAGTACCAGCTGGATGTGTGGGAACACGAACTGACGCTGGAGGAGCAAAGACTGAAAGATCAGAAACTGACCCTCAGCTTCAGCAGCACACCTTTCCAGCTGAAAGACGGCGGTTTTCAGCCTGCCAAGGGCCGTGTCACATTGACGGCTCCCCTTGGCGATCACATGACCTTTACCGGCAATGTCGCCGTGCAGTCTCAGGAACCAGTATACACCGGGGCCCTGAACATTACTCTGAAGTACGATTTCTTCGCGGCCCCTGCCGCCGCACATACATCAAAAACTGAATCAATGCTGCCGGTGGACAATGCATTGGTCATGAATGTGACCACCACCATGGTCAATCTGGCCAAAGAACGGAACAAACTCGTCCTTGAGGAGCTGCGGCTGGCGTATCTCCAAGAAGCACATCAGGCAGCGGTTGTCACAGACAATCAGGCTCAAATCTCCCAGCTGAAACAGCAGGTGTACGAGTCGGAGAAACGGTTGGCCAGTTTGCAAACCACAGTCAGGCAGTATAATCAACAGCTTAACCGCCTGCTTAACACAGAAGCACAGATAGATTTTGAACCCAGCATCATTCTGAAAGTTTTCGCGCTGGAATACGAGGAAAGCCAGCTGATGGAATCGGCCATGAAAGCCAGCAGCCAACGCAGCCAGGCGGCGGTCGCGGTGGAACAGGCCGAAAAACAGCTTGAAGCCACCAAGAAATCTTCGGGATGGAGCATCAGTGCCGATGCCAGTTTTGACTGGAATTCAGCCGTTTCCCAGTCGCCGACCTGGTCAGTCAGTCTGACAGCCAGCAGGGCGCTTTATCCACCCTCGCTCCAGGCCGAAAAGGATGCGCTGAAGCTAGCCCGGGCCGAGCTCCAATTGGCAGAGGTCGAGCTCAGTATTCGCAGTCAGGTTTCGCAGTTGTGGGAAAAACTGACATCCCTGGAAGCTCAGCGCCAGGATCTGGAAGAGGATCTGCAGGCTGAGGAAGCAGAACTTGAGGCTAAACGCAGACTGTACGAAGCTGGGTTGACGACAGAATTGAAACTGAAAGAACACCAGTTGGAATTGGCCCGCCTTAAGAACAACCTCGTGGAAAACCAATATGACTATCTTGTGGCACTGCTTCAGCTGTTCGATCTGTGCGGCTTCGAGCTTTCAGCTTTAATCCCCGATCTTGTGGACTGAGGAGGAATCGCGATGGGCATTCTCGACAATCTTTCCTGGGCACTGCGCCACTGCCGCAAACGCTTGTTTGAATCAATCTTGATTATTTCTGCCATTGGCCTTGGGGTGGCTGTAATTGTGGCGATCCTGGCCATGATCTTCTTTGCCCGTGCAGAAACGCGGAAGTCTTTGGAGCAGGAGTGGATGCGCACATTCCATATATACAGCGCCGCGCACATCTCTTCCAGCAGCATGCAGGAAGCAATCTTGAGAGTTGTCCAAGAACGGCCGACGCAGCCGCTCCAGGTTTCCCTGGACGAATTGCGAGACTTGCAGGAATCTCTGCCTTCAGGCATGCACGTGTTCGCGGAACAGACCATGCTGTTCCCATCCCGGCTGCTGCCGAAGCCTGTAAATGAATCAGAGGAGTCGTTCGGCAGCCAATACGAGGTTCTGGGGCCGGCCAGGGTAGTCATCCAAGACACAGCTCCGCAGGCTTCCAGAATAGATACTGTAGTGATCACCCGAGACGCGGTGGGTGTCTTTGAGGTGTCCTCAACCGAGGTTGAAGCGGAAGAGGCCTTCGACACCGAAAGCCCAGCTCCAACCGTGTCCGGCCTTATGGTGATGGAAGTCCCGATACCGGAACAAAAAGTTGTTACCATACAAGAAATGCTGTCGTGGCGGGAACAGTATGATTATATTGATGTCGTAGGAACAACACTGAGTTACTTTGATTTCAAACAGTATCAGATCGCCAAAGGCACCTTGTTTGTTGAGAGCGATATAACCAACGGCAATCGGGTAATGATCCTGAGCGAGCAACTTGCCGTTCGGGTTTTTGGCGATTCCGACCCCATCGGCCAGACCATCCCGATACTGGCCACCAGCAGTCAGCAAGAGATATCCTTTACCGTGATTGGTGTCTTTGCTCCTTTTGAAGGCGAAGACAACTACGCCAGCGAACGCTATCGGGCCTTTGTCCCCTACACAGCCTTGCCTGGGCTGTGGAGCACCGCTCTCGGGCAGGATGTGATCCTGAACAACTTCACCATCGGGGTGGATAAAGGGATAGACCTGGCCAAAGCTTCAGAGATCATTCAGGCCGAAATCCGGCAGCGCTACGGTGAGCTGGGGACTGTGTCAAACAGCTATATCACAACATCTTCCGCTGCGCGCGACAACTACAGCATTTACATCATCATCGCTGTGTTCGCATCCCTGGGGTTGATTATCGCAGTGATCAACATCTTGAACCTGATGCTGGCCAGGGTGCTCCGGCGCACCAAAGCCATCGGTTTGTCGATAGCCTTGGGCTCCACCAAGGGCGCGGTTTTCCGCCAGTTTCTGCTGGAAGCTGTTCTGCTCGGGTTGACGGGAGCGTTTATCGGCATTCCACTCGGTTATGCCATGCTGAACGGAGTCATGTACGGGCTTTTGAGGACCTTCGTGCCTTTCGGTTGGGAAACCATCGCCGCCGGGTGTGGATTGGGGTTTTTGGTAAGCCTGATGTTCGGCGTTTATCCTGCTTACCAAGGCGCGTCCATCAATCCGGTCGATACTCTGCGCAACGAATGACAACATCCTCGGGGAGGTGTGAAAATGAACTCTTTCGTGTTTACAATCAGATTGATCAAGAAACGGCCTCTGCGTTCGCTGTTGACCATTCTTCAGATCGCCCTGGGGGTGTGGATTGTGGCTACAATCCTGACCATGAATCTCCAGGCTTTGGATCGCATTGACGCTGTGTTCAACCGTTTTGGTGAAAACCTGGTGCAGATCTCGCTGCAGCCGGAAATAGACCCGAGCGGCGTCGTTCGTTCGATCGGCGGCCTCGAATTGCAGCCGGAGGATCTGCTTCGCCTGCGGCAGGAAAGCACCAATATTGAATCAGTGTTCAGAATCCAACCCGCGTTCAATTCACGGATCAAAGCTCACGGCCTGACCTACGAGCTGTGGGGGCTCACTGAAATATCTCATGAGGCGATTTCAGCGCTGCAGCTGCGGATCGTGGAAGGGCATGGATTCACTGCCCAGGATGAAGAACAAAAGAACCCTGTCGCCCTTGTGTCCACGGATTTAGCCCAGCAGCTGTTCCCAGGCGAATCTGCCGTAGGCAAGGCTGTCGAAATGCAGGTCATGTTCACTGATCAATTCGTTCCGTTTGAGATCATCGGTGTCTATGAGCCGCTTGACCCGCTGCTGCAGGTCTTCTTCCAACAAATGACGATGCTGATTCCCCTTGACAGCCGTTCCGGCACTGGGCTGTTAGGCCCCACTGTCAGATCCCTTAACAGTTCCTTTTACATCAAAGCACGCCCTGGGAAAGCCCACGACGCAGTGGCCGACGCCAGGGAAATCCTCAAGCGAGAGAACACTACCGTTTCGGCTGAATACTTCAGCGAAATCGGCCGGATTTTCGCCCAAAGCGTCACCCGCATGTTCATGATTCTCGGCGCGTTTGCCTTTGTTGCCATAGTCATCAGTTCGCTGGGGATTCTCAGCATCATGTTGGTGAATGTAGTGGAAAGAACCAGGGAAATCGGCCTGCGAAAAGCCTTGGGGGCGACGAGGTCATCCATTGTCGTCCAGGTTCTGAATGAATCGATCATTTTCTCCCTTTTCGGCTCGGTGATTGGGATTGCCGCGGCGGCCTTCTCAACCCCTTACATTGTCGATGGGCTGCTTAAGAGTTTCTACCTCCAGAATATGACAGACCTGGGCAAGTTTCACCCATTGGCAGCCGTTTATTCGGTCGGTCTGGCACTGATTCTGGGAGCTTTCTTCGGTCTGTATCCGGCAGTCTCCGCTGCCAGATTGACAGCGGTGGAAGCTCTGCGGGAAGCGTAATACTTAATCAAATAAAAAGGCCCCTGCATGGATGTTCCACGCAGAGGGCCTTTTGCTTTTGCTACAGCTTTCTGAACACGGCGGTCAGGTGCAGATCCTCATCAGGCGTGATCTCTATGCTCGGTTCGCTGCTGTTTACGCTGCCTTCCCATCGGACAAAGGCATTGCCCGGTTTGGCGACAGCGGTTACCGTAATCGGGACATTCTTGAAGTAAATGCCCTGCCAGGATTCTGGATTGCTGATTCCCGGCGTTTCAGGAACAATATCCAAGGTATTGATCCTGACAAACCCTGCCTCCAAGTCACTGGCAAGGGTGACTGTGACAGTTCCCGGCAGCTGGAAGTAATCGGCAATCATACTCCATATGTATTTATGACGGTTTTCCGCCCAGATCCGCATTTTATCGACGTTTTGCTTCCATTCCTCCACTGTTCTCCCGGGGTTGCCCCATCTTTGCTGATGTCTTGCGATTTCCGGTTCCAAAACCGCCTCGAACTGGTCAATCAGAGTGATGATCCGCTCCAGCGTGAACGAGCTGTTGAGGTGATCCGCAAAGGTATTGATGAACTGTCGCCTGAATGTGCTGTTCCCTAATAGCCCCCTCAAAAGCGGCCCGCGGCTGCCGGTGGCATGCTCCAGTGAATTGAAGTCTCCGGCAGTCCCATGGGCATAACCAAAGCCAAAATCAGTGTCGAACATCATCCAGCGCCATCTTCCATCCTGCCCGTACGGGGCATCAGGCTCATACTGCGCTGTCTTGTAACGCCACACAGCAGTGTTTTTCCCAGGCCAATCGGTGTTGCTGTAGAAGATCTGCGCCACCTGGTAATCGATAAACTGCTCGATATCCATCTTTGTTGTGATATACCGGTAATTAGCCTCATTTTCCATGTTGTTCCGCTGGACGAAATTGACGATATCGTGAAGATCCTTTTCGTCACCTGGATTGCCGTAGTCCAACTCGTCGTAATGAGTGGTGTACACCACCTTGTCGGGATCAAGATTGTAGTTCGTGGCCAAGTAATACTGATCCAACCGCTCCCGGATGTTGTGAATTCCCCAGTACTCGCCGTTGAGGAAGACAATCGCCGGCCGATAGGCCATGACATCCACTTTGGTGTGGGAGATCAATTCATGCATCAGCGCGTCGGCGAAAAGATCGATCGACCAATGGTTGCCGCCGTTGCGGAGCAGAATCCGCTTGAACTCAGTGAGCGGTTCGCCTGTCCCATTGGCTGTGAGGCCGGGGAACAGCGGATATTGAATCACACCCGGGGGCTCGTACGACGAGCGGGCATGAAGCCTCAGCGTCTTTTGAGGCCACGCTCTGGTAATGCCGCCGTGAATCCGGGCGCCCATGTTTAACTTAAACCCAAAAACGCCGCCCGGCTCAAAGAACTCTACATGGACCGGCCTTTCCCACTCGATTCCCCGCTGAGTGTAGTTGCCCGGATTGTGCCACGGCCTGCCCGGCCTCCAGTCCCAGTAATGCACACCGGCCACATAGATGCCGGTTACATGGTCAAAAAAGCCTTTTGGATCCGTGGTTATGGAGATGATCGGCAGTGTGTAGCGTTCAAAAATATCCGGGCCGATAAAATATGTATGGGTCTGCACATCGCTGGCCAAGGCTCCGTCTTTGTAGGCCGCAGCCCGGACGACTATCGCCTGGTCCACGTCTTGGGGAGTCCAAGGCAAGAATGCCTGCTTTTGCTTGAGGCCTGTGTAGTCAGCCTCGATGCGGTTCAAGTTGAACGGGCCAAAAGTTTTGATGTAAGACAAAAGATCGCTTTTATAATTCTCAGGCCCAATCCGAATCGGGCCATCGTAAGCCAAGGCCTTTTGATCCGGCACCGACCCGTCCAGGGTGTAGTAAATGGTCACATCAGGATCGCTGCTGGTGAGCACCAAGTCAAACGGTTCCCGGTAGAAGCCCCGCACGTGGGAAAACTCCGGGGGATTAAGTTTTTCGGTGTAAACCTGTTCCGAGACATTGGCCGATCCCGGCGACGGTTTCGCGAAATAGACAAATTCACCATTCCCGTCTGGGCTGCGGCCAAAAGAAATGTCCCGCTGCTGTTTCTTGGGAGGCACATAATCCTGCAGAACCCCGTCGGGATCAGTCAGCAGCAGAGGCTCTCCTTCGCTTCCCAGACTGAAGTTGGTATGGATGTCGCCCAGGATCACTGCGTCTTTGCCGGAAGCGAAGACCAGCCGGTATCCTCCCGCAGGAATCCAGAACCCTTCAGGAAACCTCCACTTGAATGGATCCGACAAGTCATCGGACAGATAATAACCAGTGAGATCCACACCGTACGGCTGTGGATTGTGCAGCTCAATCCAGTCAGGATATTCACGAGAACGGTCAGCGAGGGCTGAGTTGTTCGCAGCCATGAACTCGTTGATCACCACCTGCTGTTTCGCCACAGCAGGCAGGATGACCGGCTGCCGGTCATGGATGTTGGTCCAGAATTGACGGATCGGGGCATAATCGTCAGCGCCGGCAGTGGAACGAAGCGGATTGTCCCTCAAGTCCAATTCAGCTCTGACACCGATATGGAGCTGGTTCTGCAGGGCTCCTTCCCGCATGAGGCCTGCCAGGGCCTCGGTACTGGTCAGACCGGTATTGCGCAGGTTAAGCCGCTTGAGGTTTGTCAAACCCGACAGGAAATCAGATTCCGTCCCGATGTGAACATTTCGCATAATCAAGGTTTCAAGATTGTGGAGCTTGCCTATGGGCTCCAACGATCCTGCCGGGACCGAATGGATGTTGAGGTAGCGCAAATTGATCAATTCCGCCAGGGGAGTCAGATCCGTCACCATAGTCTCCCGCAGGTTTAGGCTCTCCAGCTGCGTCAACGGACGCAGGGGTTCCAGATCCCTAATCGGGTTGAAGCTGAGGTCAAGGGTATGTAAGTTCGTCAGTAGTTCCATGCCCTCCAGGCTTGTAATCCCGCATCCTGAAAGCGATAGTTCCCTGATTTCGCTCAACGCGTCCGGTGTCAGCTCCAGGCCCTGTCTGGCCAACTCCACCGTGATCTGCTGCATGAGCTTTGCATCTGTGAAACCGAAATCAGCTGGGGTTGCCGCAGCCGAGCCACTCCCCGCTGTATACCAAAAAATACACACAGCGCACAGCAATAACACCATTGTCCGATTCATTGCTACCACTCCTTATTGATCAACGCAGCCAGATGAGCAATCTTGTCTTGATGGATATGGTTTTGGCTGGTTTTGGCTCCCCCCACCAGCCTGACAATGAGCTTGTCAAAAAAGTTCATTTGCTCAAAATCAAAGGCATATCCCAGATTCTCCTTGAACTGGGCGTGGGCCAGCAGTTCCCTGGGCAATGCAGCCTCCATTTGCTCCTCCGCACGCTCGATAAACCCGCAGCAGATGAACACAGCCAATCGTTTCTGCAAGAGTTGATCCCGGTGCCGCTGCCAAAACCGGCTGATCGGAGGCAGGATCTTTCCCATGTAGATTGGGCTCGCGATCACCACAGAGTCGAACTCATCAAGAGCAACACTGCTTGCCTCCGCCGCGTTGCACAGTGTCGCTTCCCTTTCCAGCCGCTCTTTGAGCAATACCGCGCACTGCTCGGTGCATCCGTACTTTGAACTGTAAACAATAAGTGTCTTCATCTTAACCTCCAATTAACTTTGCCATAACAACAGTATATACCTGCGAAAAATGGCTGTCAAACTTAACTGATAATGCCAGGATGGGACAGCGTTTCTGAACCGGACAGATGTGCATACTAGTTGTGAAGGAGGCGACAGGCATGATTCTGACCCGTTTTGTCAAACGCGAAGGGCGCCAGAAATTCATCGACGCCCGGGAAGCGTCCAATCTGTGGGAAATAGCCATGTCGAAATATATGATTCTGGAATACCAGCAGACAGCCCAGCACCTGGCCAAAGACGTGGACCTGAAATGTGCTGGGGCTTATGGTGAGGACAAACGAAAGAACGATCAGCGCTCTGGAAGTGATCATGGAGAAGTACCAAGTGAGGAGCCCGGACCGCAACCGCCTACCTTCTCATTGGTGCGGCAACACGGAGTCATTCCGCGATGAACTGATTGGCCAAACCAATCTGCGGTTCCTCCAGGAGCACCTGGAAAATCTCCTGCAGGTAATCTTCACGTCCATCACCAACGACGGTGTGCGGGCCTTTTTCGTCCGGAACCTGAAAACAACCCTGGACAATACTGATCTGATCCTCAGCTACCTCAAACTCAAAGGGTGGATCGAAATCGGGCCTTATTACCTGAACACCCCTGCCGGTGTCGAAGACAGAATCACAGCCGCAGAAGCCTGCCACCTGTGGGACCATGTGACTTTCCGTTACGACAACATTAGAAAGACAAACCTGTACTTGTCCATTACCCACGATCTTGACCTGAAGTTTATTATCAGGCGGGGGCTGGCTCAACTCAACCAACAGATTGTAATACTGGAACAGGAATGCCAAAAATATGGAATTTCCCTGCCCAAGCGCCCGCCGGAAGTCGTGATCTCACCGATAGGGAACGAATACATGTGTGACGACCAAATGTACCGCGATATCCTTCAAGGCCTGCAGGCAGCCGCCTCTCTCCACGCCGACGCCAGCAAGCAGTGCATCTACAACGACCGCATCCGCGGCCTTTTCAACCGGATGCTGCTTAACGAAGTAGATTATTATAATCTCTTTATCAAATACGGCAAGCAGAAGGGCTGGCTCCATGCGACGCCCATGTACCGTTCTCACTAGTCTGCCGCCCCAAAGAGCAGGACACGGGCAGGAGCGGCCTCCACTCCCTGCAGCTTCAAAGGTGCTGCCACCATGAAATAGGCACCGGGCGGGACATCGCGCAGGCGCAGGCCTTCGATGATCACAAGGCCTTTTGCCAACAGCTGTTTGTGTGTGGCGTGATCCGCCTGGGATCTTTCAATGCCCAAGGCGTCAATCCCCACACCGGCTGTTTCTTTTTCGGCGAGATAAGCAGCGCCTGTATGGTCCAGATACACAAACTCAGGATCGAACTCATCCACAAATGAGTTCTTGGTCTTAAGCAGCAGAAAATCGCCAGGGGTTATCTGCAGCCCCTCAAGCTCACCCCGGGTGATTTTATCCTGCACATAGGTTAGATCCACAACCCGCACGGGGCGGACCAGCCGCTCGAGAGCCACCTGGTCAATCGAATCCCCGGTGGCCAGGAAATGCAGTGGCGCATCCACATGGGTGCCGGTGTGCATATCAAGGGAGATCCGGGTAAGACGGCTTCCTGCCCCGCCGGCCTCAAAATCCCGTTCGACAGTGAAAACTGGCTGACGGTCACTGCTGTTTTTCCAAACTGCCATTCCGGGATGGATCGTCATGGAAGCATCATAGAACTTCACATTACATACCCCCTGCACTATTTAGTATTCATGCCATTCCCGCCCATCGGCTCGGATCAGGAAATCGGCCTGAGGCGGTCCAAAAGACCCTGCTGGATAAAGAATCACTGGCACACCGCCAGCTTTCCAATATGCGGCGATTGGGTCAACAAACCGCCAAGCATGTTCTACTTCGTCCCAACGGGTGAACAGTGTCGATTCACCTCGCATCACATCATAAAGCAGGCGTTCATAAGCCTCCGGTGTGTTGAAGCCTGCCAGCGAACTTTCGCTGAAATCCATGGAAACGGGAACAATTGTTTCATCTGTGCCAGGTTTCTTGGCGTTGAACTTGAAAAAGACGCCCGCATCGGGCTGAACACGGATGACCAGTACGTTCGGATCAAGCTTCTCGTCTTTGAAGTACAACACTCCCGGCAGTTTCTTGAAGCTGATCACAATCTCCGAGTACTTCTGCGGCATCCGCTTGCCTGTCCGCATGTAAAACGGCACTCCCGCCCAGCGGAAGTTCTCCACGTATGCCTTCAAGGCCACGAAAGTCTCTACACTGCTGTTGGGGTCGACATGCTCTTCCTGTTTGTATGCCGCGACTTGGCTGCCGTTAACCACTCCAGGCCCATACTGGCCTCTAACCACTTCCTTGGGGTTTACCTTAAGCGACCGCAGCACTTTTACCTTTTCATCCCGGATGGATTCTGTGTCCAGATCCACAGGCGGTTCCATGGCAATGAGGGTAAGCAGCTGGAGCATGTGGTTCTGCACCATGTCCCGCAGGGCGCCGGCTTTTTCATAATAAGAGCCGCGCCCTTCGACTCCCACAGTCTCGGCGAAGGTGATTTGTACGTGATCGATGTATTTGTTGTTCCACAGCGGTTCGAACAGGGTGTTGGCAAAGCGCAGGACCATAAGGTTCTGAACCATTTCTTTGCCCAAGTAATGGTCGATGCGGTAAATCTGTTCTTCCGCGAAGGTGCTGCGGATGACTGAGTTCAGCTCTTCCGCCGACTTAAGGTCGTGCCCGAAAGGCTTTTCGATCACCACCCGCTGCTGCGAACCCTGGTTGGGAGCCATACCGTGAGCCTTCAGCTGCAGCACAATCGGGGCGAAATGCTCCGGGGCGACTGCCAGGAAGAACACACGGTTGCCCTGAGTGTGACACTGCTGGTCAATACTGTCCAGCAGTGATTTCAGTTCGGAATACCTGGCTGAATCATAAAAATCCAGCTGGAAGTAGTGAAAGCATTTGAGAAACTCCCGATCTTGCTCGCTGGCTGTGTATTCGGTTCGGGAGAAAGCTTTGATTGATTCAATGACTTCCGCTTCCGCTTCCTCAGCGGTTTTCGCCCTTCTACCCACAGCCACTACAGCGAAATGTTCAGGCAAAAGCTGATCCTGGGCCAGGTTATACAGTGCCGGATAGAGCTTGCGCCTGGCCAGATCACCGGTTGCGCCGAAGATTACCAATATGCATGGGTTTTGCACAGCGATCACTCCGATTGGATAATGAGACCCAACTGGATCCATTACCAGTTGGGCTCTTAACTATAGAATCTCAGTTTCCAGTGAAACAACCTCCAACCGCGGTTCTGCTTCGATGAACCGGACAACATTCTGAAGCTGCAGTTCGGCATGCTTGACAGTACTGCTGATGACTGCGACGCCAATGTCGGCCCTCTGCCACAAGTTTTGGCTCCCCACCTCAGCTACGGCTGCATTGTACTTGTTCCGCGCCCGGTGAATCAGACTGAGCAGTATAGCCCGCTTCTCCTTCAACGACTGCACCCCGACGAGGCGTACGCTGACAATAGCACTTCCGATAATCACGCCTGGTTCCTCCTATGGAATCACCTGATCGATGGTTGCTCCTCCCAAGCAAATATCTCCTTGATAGAACACAACTGATTGACCGGGAGTGATTGCCCGCTGCGGCCTGGCGAAGAGAACCCGGCACTGGCCTTCCTCCAGAAAAACTTTCACTTCTTGATCCGCCTGCCGGTAGCGGAACTTGGCGGCGCAGGCAAATCCATCCACAGCGGATCCTGCAGGGGGAACCCCTTTCACCCAGTGTGGATCTTTGGCAATCAGGCCGTTGCTGAACAAGGCGGGATGATCAGGGCCCTGCGCCACATAGAGAATATTGGCCTCCACATCCTTACCCACAACGAACCACGGCGCGCCGGCACCACCGATCCCCAAGCCTTTCCGCTGGCCGATGGTATAGTACATCAACCCGTCATGCTCGCCGACAGTCAGGCCGCGGTCAATATCAACCATAGGCCCGGGCCGGGCGGGTAGATAATTCTGCAAGAAAGCCTTGAATTTCCTTTCGCCTATAAAGCAGATCCCTGTGCTGTCCTTTTTTGCCGCGGTCGGCAGACGGTGCTCGGCTGCTATCTGCCGCACCTGCTGCTTGGTGAGGTTCCCGACTGGGAACAAAGTCTTGCTCAGCTGCTCCTGGCCAAGAGTATAGAGGAAATACGTCTGATCCTTGTTCGGATCCTTACCTCTCAACAGCTGATACTCCCGCTCTCCACCATCTCCGGCCAGACAGCGGATCTGGGCATAGTGCCCTGTGGCGAGGCAATCCGCCTCCAACTCCATCGCCCGCTGCAGGAAAGCCTTGAATTTTATCTCTTTATTGCACATCACGTCGGGATTGGGTGTGCGCCCGCGGGAATACTCATCGAGAAAATAGGTAAACACCCGCTCCCAGTACTCTTCTTCAAAGTTGACCGTGTAGTAGGGGATCCCGATTTGATCACAAACCCGGCGGACATCCTGATAATCCAAATCAGCGGTGCAGTTTCCTGATTCATCAGTTTCATCCCAGTTTTTCATGAACACGCCGATCACATCATAGCCCTGCTGTTTCAGGAGCAGGGCCGCCACCGAGGAATCTACGCCTCCAGACATGCCCACCACTACTCTGGTGTGCTTGTTCGATCCAATCATTTATGACTACTCCTTAAGTACAATCCTTCACCTGGTGTAGGTTTTTGCCCGGGCTGTCGAACCACGGCTTTTGAAAACAGTTGGGACCGTCAGTCGCACAGGTTTGAGATCCTGATCCAAGATCTTGTTGTAAAGCATCGCCACCGCCCATCCACCGATGGAACGCAGCGGAACGGCAATCGTGCTTAAGGGTGGATCTGCGTCATTGGCACAATCCAGATCCCCAAAACCGATCACAGATATGTCGTCCGGGATCCTAAGCCCCGCTTCCTTTATGGCTTGGTACACGCCCAAGGCCAAAAGGTCGTTCGCTGTAATCATAGCCGAAGGCATGAAGGTTGTCAACAACCGTCCGGCAGCTTCACAGCCGCCCTGCTGGCACCAGCTTTTCGCCTGGACAATCATGCGCAGGCTTTCTGCCAAATGTGCGCTGAGCAACGCGAGTTTGAACGCCCGCAGCCTTTCTTGATGATCCTGATCATCTTCGGGCCCATGAATATAGGCAATTCTCCGATGCCCCAGCCGCACCAACTCGTTTACCGCCTCAATCATGGCCCGCCGTTCATCAATGCCGACATAGGAGCACAGCTGAGAACTGCCGGTGCCGTGAATGATCACTGTGGGAATTCCGTTCTGGTGAAGGTACAGGTGGTGCTCTTCGCTCAATGGTAGGTTGCCCAGAATAATTAAACCTTGTGCCTGTGCGATGGCTTTGGCCATTGACGGTGGGAGCTGTCGCTGAGGAGGTCTGGATGAGAATGCCTGCAGCTGTAGTCTGCTGAGTTTCAGCCTATGAGTGCGGACTGCAGCCTGGATACCCTCTATGATGTGCGTGTGGAATGGGTCGGCCTTTTGATGGGGAGCGATGCAAACCAGCAGTTGGTACCGGGGGCGAAGTTTCTTGTGGGGCTTGTAACCCAATTTTTCCACTGCGTCCAGGACAAGGGCCCGCTTGTCCATGCTCACGTTGGGGCTATCGGCAAGCACCCTGGATACTGTAGCGCGGGAGACCCGGGCTAGATCTGCCACATCCTGCATGGTAGGTTTCACTTCTACCTCTCCTCTGTTGGAAATGTCATCTCTATTGTATCCTATTGGTACTTACCTGACAACACCAGAAAATACTGTCATTAACTCTCTCCTGCTCCCTCAGGATCGGTGTGGATAACCAGATTGACGCCCAAATCTTTCAATATCTGCCGCTCCAGCCGATCGATCTCCTCATGGACCTCTCTGACATTGGCGTCGGCAGGCACCACCGCATGAATCGAGCCTGTGACGCAGCCAGGGCCATAGTCATGAAGTTCCAGGCCATGAGTGCTGATTACAGTGCTGCTCGCCTCAATAACAGATTTTATTTTAGCAACAAGCTCCGGGTTGGCCTGTGTGCCGATGAGCCGGCTCACAGCCGCTTTCGCGGTGCTGAGGCCGGTGTAGATGATCATGCCGGAGATGATCAATCCCAGCAACCCGTCCAGAGGGACCGACACAAAGCGGCCGGCAACCAATCCAGCTGCCACGACACCTGTGGCGGCTGCGTCGTTCAGGCTGTCAAGAGCGGCTGCCCGGTTGACGCCGGAATCGATCAGCATGCCGATCCGGCGGTTGTAGGCGAACATCCACAGCTTGATCAGCACACTGACACCCAGCAGAATCAAAGTGACCGGATGGGCCTGCACCACTTCCGGATGAGTGATCTTTCCGATTGAACTGCGCATAAGGCGCAGCCCGACGACAACTATGATCAGGGCGATCACCAAAGCGCCGACATACTCGTACCGCCCATGGCCATGGGGATGCTCTTGATCAGGAGGTTGACTGCTGAGCTTCGCGCCGACAATGACAATCAGCGATGAGCTGAGGTCTGTCAGGTTGTTGAACGCGTCGGATACAACAGCAATACTGCGGCTGATCAAGCCAACCGTCAGCTTGACACCGAACAAGAACAGATTACAGACAATCCCTACAACACCGGACAAGATACCATAGGCTTCCCTCACCCTGGCATCGTTCACGTCTTCAGGATTGGGGATGAACTTCCTGATGAGAAACTGAATCAAGCTTATTCCTCCGCATCCAACAGTCTTTTTTCGAAAATGAAACCATCAAAACTGTCCTTCAGGCCGTCAAACAGTGCCGGATCCCTCACTGTCCAGGCTAAACAATGAGGCCGGAACAACCTGCGGCAGAGACTGAAGCCCCATGCCCGGTCATTGTGGCGGTAAGCAATGAAGTCGGGCCGGCCAAGGGCATTGACCAGCAAGTGTTTCATCAAAAACGCTTCATGCAGCCCGAGCCCCTCACGCCTGGCCACAAAGTCCATGGACAGCTGGCCGCGGATGATATCGGGGCGGTTCACCTTAAACCAGCGCACGATCAGGGGACTGAAGGACTCGATCCAGACTGGGCCGGGATAGCCGGCGATCGCCTTGCAGACAAGCTCGCACAAAACAGGGTTGGCGTTTCCGTTGTAAGGCTTGATCTCGCAAATGACAGGCACGCCTCCGAGCAGATCCAGCACGTCCTCAAGAAGCGGTATATGTTGATCCGACCCGGCCAGAGAATAACGCGTTAGTTCATCATATGTCATTTCGCTCACTTTTGCAGACACTCCGCACATCCTATTGAGGGTGGCGTCGTGAAAAACCACAATCCTGCCGTCTTTCGTCAGCTGCACGTCGAGTTCCACACCGAATCCAAGCTCTTTGGCTTTGGCAAAAGCGGCCAGGGAATTCTCGGGCACCCCCGGCCCATGCAGGCCCCGGTGGGCGAAAAACTGCACCGGCAGCCGATCAATCCGCCTGCGGTTTGGCTTGATCAAGGCAGCAGCCAAACAGGCCAGTGCTGCGGCGGCTGCCAGGGCCATAGCAGCGATCCCCATCTCAATCCCCCACATCCAACAGTTCCAGTTTGTCCTTCGGCAACATCGGTTTATGATCTCCGTGTTTTACCTGCGTCATGGTCAAAAAGGCCAGCAGCATGAAAACAGCCGCATAGGGAAACAAAGTCCTGTAACCGATGAACTCCAAAAACGCACCAGAAAGGATCGGTGTGACAATCTGCGCTGACATGACAAAGAAGTAGTAGTACCCGGTGAACCTGCCTATGTCCGATCCCTTGGCCATATCCACAACCATGGGATAGGAATTGACATTGATGGCTGCCCATCCCAAGCCCACCATGCCGAGGAGAATATTCATGGATGAATGAAAAGTGGTGTAGAAAAAGGCCGCGGCAAAACCGGCGAACATCAGCGCGACGCCAAACATCACGGTCCGCTTGCGTCCAATCTTGTTGGCGAACAGAGCAACCGGGATGAAACCGACAACTGCCGAGACCATGGCCACCAGCAAGCTCTCGGCGAACTTGCCTCCCTCCAGGCCAAGGGTGTTTTGGGCATACTTGGAAAAAGCGGTTTCCACAGCATTGTACGCCGCATACCAGAAAAAGACCGATAAAAGCAAAAAGATCAAGCTGCGTCTCACATCCCGCGGCAGGCCCTTCACACCTGTACCCCGGCTCCCAGCCGAATCTTGGATGTCACTGCCCGCATCAGGATAGGCAGCCCGCACTTCAGCCGCCAGCTTTTTTTCCTTTATCGAGACAAACAAGACGGCGACCGCGGCCACCATGATGCCTGCCACCAAACCAAAGAGCGGCAGGTAATTGGGCTTGCCGCCTTCCGGCACCAGCACCCGCATCAAAACCAGGGCGACGGCCGCACCCAATGCTCCCATGAGGTTGATGACGGCGTTGGCCTTGGAACGCAAGGGCGGCGGCGTCACATCGGGCATCAAGGCCACTGCCGGCGAGCGGTACAGGCAAACAGCCACCAGGGTAACGAGCAAAACACTCATAAACATGGGCAAGTTCCCAAGGTTATCAGCTATGGGCAGCAGAATCATGGCCGCCACTGTGACTACCGTCCCCACAAGGATAAAGGGCATGCGCCTGCCTATGGGAGTGTCCACCCGGTCCGACAAGGTTCCGAACAATGGAAGCAGCAGCACGGCAAAGATGTTGTCCAGCGCCATGATTGCCCCAGCCAGAGTATCCCCGAGGACAAAGGTCCTCTGCAGGATCAGGGGAATGATTTTGTTGTACAGTTCCCAAAAGGCCTGGATCGACAGGAATGCCAGCCCAACCAGGAAAGTCTGCTTGTAGTTCAGCTTCATGAAACCTATCCTCCACCTGTTGTTGAAGTTTTGCTGCATGCCGTAGTATTTCGGCCTTTGGCGGTGGATTCCTTTGGCAGCGAGGAAATAGGCTTGCGCCAAGCGCCTCCGGAGGGTTATAATCCAACAAGAAACAAAATTATCCCGGCGGCGGGATCGGCCTGGGGAGAGATAAAGTGAAGTCAATGAACGGCCAACAACTGAAAACAATAGCAATCACTGCGATGCTGCTTGACCACATCGCCTGGGCATTCCTGGACTTCCAATCCTTCTGGGGCCAGCTGTTTCACATTGTTGGTCGCATCACGGCCCCAACCATGAGCTTTTTCATCGTCCAGGGCTATCTCCACACCCGTTCATTTTGGAAATACTTGACACGCTTGCTTGTCTTCGCCGTGATTTCCCATGTCCCCTATGTCTACTTCAGCTACGGCACAATGCACTGGTTCAGTTTCAATGTTTTGTACACTCTCGCTTTAGGGCTGTTGGCCGTCTTCTGCTGGGACAAAATCTCAGACCTTCGCTTGAGGACGCTGGCTGTGATTGGCTTGGGCATTCTCTCTCTTCCCGGCGACTGGTTCTACATCATCATCATTTTCTGCCTGATCTTTTTCATCTACCGCGGCGATTTCCGAAGCCAAGCAGCTGCCGTGACCTACACGGCGGTGATCATCGTCCTCGTCCAATTCGGCGGCAGCCTGGCGGCGGGCGACACGATCAGCGAGGCATTACTGAGCAGCGGCTTCCATCTGGGGATCATCCTCAGCCTGCCTCTCCTCAAACTCTACAACGGCCAAAGGGGCGGCGGCAGATGGTCGCACTGGCTGTTTTACATCTTCTACCCCGCCCACCTTTTGGTGCTGTCCGCCCTAAAACAGGGATTCTAAAACTCCTTGCCGCGGTAAATCCGTATTGAGATCAAGAATGATAACAACACAAGGCCAAGAGCGGCGGCCGGAAGCAGGTACACATATTCCTGAAGCCAAGCTAGAGGCGCTTCTGATTCAAAGCTGGAAGAGACCACGATCAAGAGAAACGGGATCAGGAAGACAATGATCATGATCAGCCTGGCTTTCTCCACGCCGTATTTGTACAACAACGGCAGCAGCACAGCGATGACTGCCATGCCTCCCGCGCTGACGCTGCACACCAACGGCAGCACCTCACCATAGGCGCCAGACCCATACGGCGCGACCAGCACCAGGACCGCGCCCACCACCAACGAGATGACAATGTTGAGCAAAACCGCCATTACATATTTGCTGAGCACAATCGTTGCGCGGGATAAAGGCAGGGCCACGGCGTACCGGTCCCATTTGCACTGTTCATCCACAGCCATCGAGGTAATCGGCAGCATGATGGAATATATCATCGCCACACCGGTGAACATCCCCAGGTTGTTGGAATAGACAGACACAGCAAAGTAGATCACAGTGATGAGCACCACGATCCGCAGCTGCCTTTTCACTGCGAACAAGTCTTTAATCAGCAATCCAATCACTGTTTCTCCCCCCGTATGATAAACAGCATAATATCCTCGATACTCGCATCATCAACAGTGTACCCCTTGAACCGGGCTCTCTCGACCAAAGCTTCCACACCGAACCGGTTCTTGCGGTAGCCGAGGATCGATCCCGGCTCGAGCTTCTCGAATTCCTGCGGTCCGCACTTCAGGACACCATAGCGGTTCAAAAGTTCGTTTGTTTCCTCGACAAACACCAGCCTTCCTTGGTGAATGAAAGTGATGTAGTCTGCAACCTTCTCTATGTCGCTGGTGATATGAGTCGACAGAAAAACGGCATTCTGCTCATCCTGGATAAAGTCAAGGAAAATGTCTAGAATCTCGTCACGGACCACGGGGTCCAAACCACTGGTGGGCTCATCCAGGATCAGCAGTTTCGCCTGGTGCGACAGGGCCACGGCAATCGAAAGCTTAAGCTTCATGCCCCGGGAATAGGACTTTAGTTCATTGCGCTGCGGCAGCCCGAATCTGTCAAGGTAATTGAAAAAGGTGTTTTGATCCCAATTTCGGTAAATATGGCGCATGAATTGATTGATGTTCCGCGGTGTCATGCTGTCTGGAAAGCTGATATCATCAAGGACAACACCGATATCCTGTTTGATGTCGGCGTCAGCGGCAAGATTGTCGCGGCCGAAAATCCTGATATTCCCTTTGTCCCGCCGGATGATATTGAGAATCAGTTTGATGGTGGTAGTCTTCCCAGCGCCGTTCTCGCCGATGAAGCCCATTATGCTCCCCTCGGGAAGCGCAAAACTGATACTGTCAAGTTTGAAACGATCGTAAGTTTTGGTCAACCCGTCAATCTCCAAAACATTGTTCAAGTTAACTTCCCCCTTCCTGGTAAAACAATTCCAAGACTGCGATCATATCCTTCAGGGACAAGCCTGCCTGTCTGGCAGCGGCAGCCGCCTTTTCAAGGTGTTCCTCAACAATCCGCAGCTGCTGCTCGCGGATCAACTCCACGTTGTGCTCCGCCACAAACGTGCCCCTACCCTGCGCGGTTGTGATAAACCCTTCCCGTTCCAGCTCCTCATAGGCTCTCTTGGTGGTGATGACACTGATCCTTAACTCCTTGGCCAAGAGGCGCATGGACGGCAGCGCATCTCCGGGCTGAAGGCTCCCTGAGATTATTTGGTTTTTAACCTGGGATGCAATCTGTTCGTACAGCGGCTTATCGCTGGAATTGCTGAGTATGATCTCCAAACAACCACCACCTTCCCTTCAGTTTTCAATAACGAACCTGTATTCATACTGTATATATACAGTATATACAGTATGCAGATTAATTGTCAAGACCTGCAAACACAAAAATTGAAAACCTCTGAGCGGGATATTATAATAGTTGATGAGGAGTGGGAGAAGTGTTTTTCATAGGCATTTTCGGCGTTCAAAACAAAACCGGGCAGATCGCTTCCGAAGCGGCAGTCATCTGCCCGGTTTGCGGCCGCTACGGCCGCTATGACATTTTGAGAAGTTACTACTACTTCCACGTTTTTTTCATCCCGTTATGGCGCTGGAACAAACGTTATTACATCAAAACCCACTGCTGCAGCCGTGTCTGCGAACTAGATCAAGATATCGGTTCCAAGATCGAAGCCGGCCGTTCAGTCATCATTGAAAGAGAACACATCCACTGTGCCGACAGAGCCGCAGCCCCGTCCTGCCCCAACTGTTCCGCCAGGCTTGATCCGGGATTTGTATACTGCCCCTACTGTGGATCTTCATTAGGCCAGTGAAGTGAACTTGTGCCAGGGTATTTTCACCGCTGCGCCTTTATTGATTACCTCATCGACATGCAGCAAAAGCGGGAAGGAATCTAACGGCCAATGTCCCTGGGCGGCCTTGCCACGCACCGCTCGGGCAATCCGGGTGGTGATCGCCACCGATTCCAAGGTTACCCCGGACAATTCCTCCATCGCTTGGGAAAATGTCAAGCCCTGGCCAAGCAGGATCCCCAGCCTGCGAGTCCTTCCACCGAAGATTGTGACATACAAATCGGCAATCCCTGCGGTCACACTCTCCGGCCTGCCGCCCAAAAGGCCAACCAGTTCAGTCATTTCCCGCACACTTTGCCCAAACAAAGCCGCCTGAGGATTGTAAGCGAGTTGGCCGCCTTCCCCTTCAGCCCGCTGCTGCTGTCCCACCGCCAGGGTGACCGCCAAAGCGTAGGCGTTCTTCAGGGCAACAGCAGTCTCAATCCCCACCACATCTGTAGACAGCGACACATGGTAGTACTCTGTTTCCAGCATTGCCTTCAAACTTTGCAGTACAGCGAGATCACCGCCGCAAAAGTGCACGTGGGAATGGCGGCGGTCCGCCAGTTCATAGCTGGTGCAGGGCCCGCCGATGGCATTGAACGAAATGTGCCGGTTTGCCCTTCGCGCCCACCAGTGGGGAAACGGTATCAGATTTCCGTTTTCTTCCTCCGCCAGCCCCTTGGTTACGGCCAGCACCGGTGTCCCTTCGGGGATCAGCGGCGCTGCATGTTCGGCAAACCATTCCACACCAAAACTGCTCACCCCACAGATGATCAAATCCACGCCTGAAACAGCCTCTGCCAGTTCCTCCACCTGAATCGGCACGATTCTGTCCGGCAGTGTCCGTTTGAGGGTGGGATGCCAGCGGTCTTGGGCCACCCTCTCAATGATTTCACGATCGAGATGAGTCCCCACCAAACGCACCTCATGCCCGTTGTCACACAGGGGCATGCACATGGCGGAACCCATCATACCTGCTCCAACAATTGCTGCAGTGCTCAATCGGCCACCTCCTTAGATTTTCTTGCCCCAAACCGCTATCCCGGACTGATCCTTGCCTGTAAGGCACAGAGTCGGCTCATTCCGCTCCCAGTCCCATGCGGGAGTCACGATACATGTTTCCACGATATTTCCGTACTGAATCTTGATGGTGGCGGCTCCAATCTGTTCCCATTGGCCTTTAAGGGAGCAGCATCTGAATTCACCGTTTGCTGCCAGGATCATGGGCACCGAATTGATCACCCCCTGCGGCATCGCCGGGGCAAGCTTGATCCGTTCGTACCTGCCGGCGATCCATCCTGGTTCCACCGGCTGCAGCTGCTCTCCGGCGTAGCACTGAGGATTGATCACCGGCCATCCGTCTTCGGTCCAGAACATTTTGTAAACGTGCATAGTGGATATCTGGGGCGTGTAAAAATCATGTTCCCGGATATGGCAGGCCAGGTACCACTGTCCGTCAAAGTCCCGCAGCACGGAGTTGTGCCCGGGAGCCATGACACCTGGGCTTCCGTGAAACCGGTATCCGCAGGCGACCATGTACCCGACCTCATTGCGGTAGTCTTGACAGTCTGTCAGTGAACGCCCGTTGTGATCGAGATAGGGCCCGGTCACAGACCGGCTGCGGCCGACTCTGATGTTGTAGTCGCTGGCCAAAGAACCATAGGAGACGAACAGGTAGTAATACTCCGTGTCAGGATTGTAGACGATGTACGGCCCTTCGATGGAACAGTCGGTCCAGGAAGGCCTCCTGGCGATGCATTTGCCGATCCCTTCCTCGGCCGCTAGGCCTGTCGCCGGATCCAGTTTCAGGATATGGCAGCCTCCCCAAAACGAGCCGTAAGCCATGTAGTGCTTACCGGTGGCTGGATCCACAACGGGATTGGCGTCAATGGCGTTTACCGGAAGCCGGTCGCTGGTTTTCAGGACAATTCCTCGGGGAATAAACGGTCCCTCTGGGTTGTCCGCAACAGCCAGGAAGATGCAGGACTGGCGGACACCCCAGGTGGAGTTCGAGCAGTACAGCCGGTATTCATCTCCCACTTTGACAATGTCCGGCGCCCAAATGGCATTGCCGCCCACCCAGGCGACAGCCTCGGGAGGCGGGTCATCCACCACCTTGCCAATGTTTTCCCAGACAATCAAATCACGGGAGCGACGGGCAACCGCCCCGGTACAATAAGTGTAGTAGTTCCCGGTCACCGGGTCTCGGAAGATGGCCGGGTCGTGTGAACCCCAAAGACTGTTCTTATCCTTCGGCTGATGCCCTTGTCCTTTCTTGAACAGCGGTTTGGCATCCCTCGCCGGTGGTGGCGGTGGAAATATCAGGCTGCAGTTCTCAAAGACAGCCACTTTGATCTCCTCCCTGCATAGACTGGGGTCAAGACAGAAACCCGCTGGCGAAACCATTGAACTCTTGAAATCCAGAACCGATCACCTTTTTCATAACCACGGTCACTGCATCATCCAAAAACGCGAGCTGGATGGTGATCATCCCCAGTTCGTCGTCGATGATATGGCTTTTGATGACGAACGTACTCTCATTCAACCACGCGCCTGACGTCCCACAGCGGTAGCGGTAATGGGGAAAGCGGCCTTCCACCAAACGGCCGACACCGAAAGGCAGTTTGTGGCTGCCTGTCCCATTTTCGTAACAGAGAATGCCTTCGCTGCCGGCTAGGTCTAGGCGCAGCCGCTTCAACCCCAGAGCGTTCTCTGGAAAAACATATTGCTTATGATTAACCGCGGCTGCAAGGCCGGGATCGTCAATCCCTGACAAAGGCTTGACAGCATTGGCGTCGATTTGGGATTCAAGTTCTGCATACGCTTTGGGGTCAGGCGGCAGCGGCCGATCGGAAACTCTCTTTAGTATATGGTTATAGAACGCCTCGTAGATCAAGGGCACACCGTAGGGATGTTCCTGGGTATCGGCTGTTGTGACCAACAACAAGTCGTAGTCGGGATAGCATGCCGCAATCTGGCCCCCCATCCCGTACATGGCAAAACCGTTGTGCCGTGTGCGCCAGAACTGGTATCCGTACCCCTGCCTTTCTTCTATGTTCGCGCCCCGCATCCAGGTGTCGATCTGCTTGCTTGACGCGGCTTCGATGTATTCCCTGGGCAGATACTGCCTGCCCTGGTGTTCCCCTTTGCGTAGAACAATCCAAGCCACCTTGGCCAAGTCCAGCGGCCGGGCCACAAGCCCTGAACCACCCATGGATATTCCCATAGGATCCGGAATAATATGGGCATCTTCGGAAAAACCGATGTCATCAAGGAATTTCACCCTCAGGTAATCCAAGAGGGGCATCCCCGCCAGCTTCTCAACCAGAGCCGCCAGAGTGTGGCTTGATGAAGTGTCATAGGAGAATACCGTCCCTGGAAGGTGGCTCGGCTCGACGGTAAAGAAAGTCCGTACCCAATCCCGCTCCGGAGAGCCGCTGAATGTGGTCCGGCGGTGGGCCGAAGCCATCATCAACATGTCCTGGATCCGCGTTTGGGCGATATACGGATGCACCTTTTCCGGCAGCTTTTCCGGAAAGTGAGCGGCGATCGGGTCATCCAGCGAAATTCTGCCCTCATCCGCCAAAAGCCCCACCGCCAAAGAGGTGAAACTCTTGGTTATGGAAAACATTCGGTGCAGAGTTTCCCTCTGGTAGGGCGCATAATAGCTTTCCACCACCATCTTGCCTGCGCGGACGATAATTATGCTGTGCATGCACAGTTCATGTTCTTCCAATGCGCGCATGAAACCCAAAACATCTCGAGACGATATCCCCACCGCTTCGGGCTCGGCTGCGGCAAAAAATTGATCCATGATCAGCCCTCCCCATTGGTTCTGTTTGCAATTTCGGTGGTTGTTCGGGCAAAACCTGCCCTTGCTCGTGAAAAATACACGGCCAGTATTGACAGCGGGAATTGAAAATGATAATCTTTCTCATAGATGGAAGAAAATTTGCGCCAAGACAGCCTTCTTAGGCATGCAAAGCTCTGTTCACACCACTCAAGGAAGGAAGAAAGCCTCCATGCGTTTGTCGGAAATCGCCGTAGGATGCGAAGGAATCATCAAGCATGTCGCCGGAACTGAAAAAGTGTGCCGGTTTCTTTACTCGATTGGTTGTTATCCGGGAGAAAGAATCACCCTGGTCTCGGTCTTGGCAGGCAACTATATTGTGCGGATCAAAGACAGCCGCTTCGCCGTCGACCGCAAGATAGCCCAGATCATAGAGTTGGGCGAGGTTACGCCTGGGGCTGATGAACCGGATCTTGGCTGCCGCCATCGTCAAGCCTCCCGCGTGTGATGCTTGAACATGTTGACAGGAGGGTTCGACAGATATGCGCATAGCTCTCGCTGGAAATCCGAACTGCGGTAAAACAACTCTTTACAATGCGCTCACAGGCAAGACTGAATCCGCCGGCAACTGGTCTGGTGTCACGGTGGAAAAAAAGGCCGCCAAGCTTAAGCGCAAGTACGGCGCTTTCGGAACCGAGATCATCATTGTGGATTTACCCGGCGCCTACTCAATAACTCCTTATACCGCTGAAGAAGCCATAACGAGAGATTTCATTCTCGAGCATCGCCCCGATGTGATCATCAACATCGTGGACGGCGCCAATCTGGAACGCAGTTTGTTCATGACCACTCAGCTTTTGGAATTGGGTATCCCTGTCGTCATTGCCCTGAACAAGTCCGATATCATTCAAGAACGTAATGACCGCGTCGATATCAAACGTCTCCAAGCGGAACTGGGATGCCCAATTATTTCTATAGTCGCCACTGAGGCCCAAGGGCTGCGGGAACTGATTGCCGCCGCCGTGAAAGCCGCCGGGAAACCGCAGCGGCGGGTCACACCTGTCTTTGGTGATGAAGCGGTTTTGGAGCGGCACAAATTCGTTGAACAAATTGCTGCCAGGGCTATCGTCAAAGGCGATAATCTGAGGCGTGTTTGGCTTTCGGACTCAATCGACCGCATCATTGCCAACCAGTGGATCGGCCTGCCTGTCTTCTTCCTGGTGATGTGGGCAGTATATGCCTTCTCCATTGAAGGGTTGGGCGGTTTTCTCTCCGATTACTTCAACGAAACACTGTTTGGCGAGGTCATTCCCTCTGCCGCTGACAATCTGCTGTCGTCACTGGAGATCCACCCGTTTCTGCGCGATCTGATCCTCGAGGGAGTCATCGCCGGTATCGGCGCGGTTATCGGTTTTCTGCCCCTGATCATGGTGTTGTTCTTCTGCCTGGCCCTCTTGGAGGACAGCGGTTACATGGCCCGGGTCGCCCTGGTTATGGATCGCCATTTCAAGCGTATTGGCCTTTCCGGCAAATCGATCATCCCCATGATTGTCGGTTCAGGATGTGCAATTCCCGGGGTGATGGCTACTCGCACCATCGAAGACGCGGGCGAGAGACGCGTGACCGCCATTCTCACCCCTTATGTGCCCTGCGGCGCTAAACTGCCGATCATCGCCCTGTTCGCAACCGTGTTCTTCCCCGGCGCCAGCTGGGTGGCCCCCAGCATGTACATCCTGGCGATTTGTGTGATCATTGTCGGCGGGCTGCTGCTGAAAAAGCTGTTTCTGTGGGAAAACACGTCCGTGTTTATTCTGGAACTTCCAGAATACAAGCGGCCGAGCTTGAAATATGCGTCAAGTCAGATGCTGAGGCATTCAAAAGCCTTTATCCACAAAGCAGCCACGATCATCCTGGTCATGAACACCCTGGTATGGCTGATGCAGGAGTATACTTGGCTGCTGCAGCCTGCGGCCGACCAAAGTCAGAGTATGCTGGGCACCATCGGCTCAGTGCTGGAATTAGTCCTCAAGCCTTTGGGACTGAGAGGCTGGCAGCCTGGAGCCGCAGCGATCACAGGCTTCGTGGCTAAAGAAAATGTAGTTTCGTCCCTCGCGATTCTGCTCAGTGAAGGTTCGGAGGCGGTGCTGAGCACACCAGGCGGCCCGCTGGCAGGGCTGTTCAACCCGGTCACCGCCTACGCGTTTTTAATCTTCAACCTGTTCACTCCTCCCTGCTTTGCGGCGATCGGCGCCATGAGGGGTGAATTGGGAGCCGAATGGCTGTGGAAAGGGCTGCTGTTCCAGATCGGTGTAGGCTACACTCTTGCGATGCTTGTTTCGCAAATAGGATCACTGGTCATCTATCAGGCGCCGGCGCCAGGCCTGCCTGCGGCTGTCGGGATCAGTGCGGCCCTCGGGGTATTCCTGTTCATCAAGATAAAAGACACAGCTGCAAAACGGCAGGCTTTGAACCTGGCAGCTGAAACAAGGAGTTGATCAAATGAGTTCCACGATCGGCAACATCATTGTCGGCGCAGTGCTGCTCGCTGTCATCTCATGGGCCGGCTTCAGGTCATATCGGAATATGAAACACAACCGCTGCCCGGGATGCGGCGCCTGCGAATTTGCCGCCAACAACGAATGTCCAGGCCATGAAACAGGCCAGGCTGGCTGAATCGGCCAAAACAAAAAGCCCCGTAGGGTAAACCCAGCGGGGCCTTTTGACGCTTTTTATCGGTCGGCAAGGGCAAGTTTCTGGTAGTGTTTGTAGAGTGAATGAAACGCTCCGTTGTAGTTGGTGTGCCACGGTTTGCGCTTGCCGCAAAAATGCAGGATCACGGTATCATTGATGATGCTGTCCATCGTGACCCGGCGCTTGGAAATGATCGGGCGGTACCGATAATACCGCACGTCATAGTTGTAAATGAACTCATCCAGCTTTCTGATTTCCTGGGAATACAGCGAATTTAGGATGTCCTGGTCAGGGAGAATCAGGGTGTTTTTGTGCCTGCGGACAAACCCATAGATCTCTTCCTCGTCCACCCTTGTCCTTATCAGCTCGAGGTTCATCAGCAAGACGCCTGAATTGTAATATGCTTTGATATTATACTCCCGAAACCGCAGCCGGTTGATTTCCCTGGCGAAGATGATGTCGTGATAGGCCGCCGCGAACAGCCAGCCGGACAGATCAGTCTCATATAGGCCGCGGATGGGGTTGATCACCAGAATGTCCGGATCTAGGTACAGAATGCGGTCCAGGTCTTGTGGCAAATGACGGAAAGCCAGCAGCCGGTAGTACATCTCCTTGGTGTAATGCTTGACTACGGGAGCGTCGCTGAAACAGTCATCGCCGATTTTCACCTCAACAAGCAAATGGCCGTTCCGTTCAGCGAACCCGGACATATCTTCGACGTGGCCGGGATCCAACCGTGAATGCATCAGGTAAACTCGGAAACGCTCCTCGGGATTATTAATGAACATCGATTTCAGCATTACTTTCAAAGGCACAAGGTAATTCGCATCGATAGTTGCAAGGATGTTGATTGGAGTCAATGGGCCTCACATCCTTTCTGCTCCCATTGTCCTATGGCGCAGGCTTAGAGCTGCTTTTTGCCGACACGTCTATAAATAATGCCCAAAGTATTAGGCCCACAGTGCGTGGTGACGGTGCATCCGGCAGTGGTGACGATCACCTCTTCGAATTGGGCATAGGTTGTGATTGCTTCCTTGACTTTCTGGATCACTTGATCAGAACACATACAGTGGGTGATGAAGAGTCTGCTGTAATCAATGTCGGTCCGGCCAGCGAGCCGGTCGTGCACATACTGCTCCAGGCTGCGTTCAATACTGCCCCGGTATTTCTTGCCCACGATCATTTTGCCGTCCAGCACCTCAATACACGGTTTAATCTGCAGCAGCCGGGCGCCGAAAGCCTCCAGGCCAGAGCAGCGCCCACCTTTGTGAAGATAATCAAGTTTGTCGATGACAAAACTGGTGTCTATGCAGGGCACCATTGCTTCGATTTTCTCTAGGATTTCTTGTGCCGGGCGCCCCTCCTTGGCCATCAAGGCCGCTTCGTAAACAAGGCTGCCCTGGCCGGTGGAGAGGTTTTGGGAATCAATTACGTAGACATTGTCGAACTCTTCTGCAGCCAGTTTGGCATTCTGATGGCATGAAGAAAAATGCGCTCCGATGTTGAAATGAATCACGGCTTCATGCTCTTTGGCCAAAGGCGCGAAAAACTCCTGGTACTCGAAGGTGTTGACGGCCGCTGTCTGACAGCGTTTCTTCTCCTTTTCCACAAAATTGACTATGTCCAGCGGTGTTATATTGACGCCGTCACGATAATCATCGTTCTCAACCACAATGTGCAGGGGTAACAAGGTAATGTCCAGGCTCTGTATCAGCTCCTGCGAAAGATCGCAGGTGCTGTCCGATGTAATCTTGATCATCTGCTGTACACCTCTCTTGCTTTGCATGATTGTGTGATAAAGAGCTGCTTGCTATCGTGTTTCCGAGAACGAGCCCCCCTTCCATGCTGACAAAGCGGCCGTGTCATTCTCTGCCCTGTTCCAAACGGTTCAAGGTAATCAGCACGTCGTTCAAGGCAGCTTTTACACGCGCCACTTCCTGCAGGCTTTTGTTGATCCGGCTTTGGGTCAGCCAGTCAGACACAATGTTGTCGAAGACGATGTCCATGAATTTTTCAAACCCCGACGCACTGATGTCTTCGGTAAACTGGATGTCTATGTCTTTAAGCTCTTTTTGCAAAAGCACAAGATCACTTTGCACCTGTCTGAGCATTCTTTGGGCGTCGTCCATTTTGCTGTGCTTGATCAAGCTGCTAAAGAAATCTCCGCCCAGCAAATCGAAAATGCCCCATCTTCTGGCACTGTGAAGTTTTTTTTCGATCTTCTCCAAAGAATCCAAAACCCGCAAAGCAACCGTTCTTGCTTCCTCTATTTCTTTTTGCCACTCCATCAAGATCACTCCCTAAGCTATGCTGACTGTAAACAGCCTGGCTTTACCTTCTTTCACGGCATTGAACAACTCCCGGCCGCTGTTCACTTTGTGGACTGTCTCGACACCGTCGTACCTCGGCATCAGCCCTGCGTGATTGTCGGAGCCGGCAATCTTCAACAACCCGTAGTTGTCGGCATACTGTCGGGCCATTTTATTCTCGAATTCGGTCCGGCAGGTGTTGACCACCTCGACCGCGTCCACTTTCCGCGGCAAAAGCCGGATCAGATCGATATAGTTCGCTTCCCGGAAAGGATGGGCATGGGCGATAAAGCCTCCGTGCGCGTGAACCAAATCACAGTATTCATTTATATGCAGCTTCATCACTTCTGGATGAGCCATGAGCCATTGAGGATCAAGGCCGTACGTCAAAAGGTCCGTTCCCCGGTACGAATACTCCCAGCCAAAAAAGACATCAATGCCGATCCGCCGCCCTTCACGGTATGCGTTGTAATATCCACGGCAGAATTCCCGTACCCGGTCTTCCCACGGCAGATGGGCCGGCACAGTCGTGTTCCCGTTCAGAAAGTGGTCGGTGATCCAGACACCGCTGAACCCCAACTGTTTGTAAACGCGGACGAGCTCGGCCGCACTGATCAGCGAACATCTGCTTACTTCGGCTGTATGGGTGTGTGTCTCATACCTGTGCATGGGCACTGCTCCATTCTCCTATCCAACTCATTGGCCTATTCTATTGTTAGGGAGTGAACCGGAATAATCCTGCTCCTGCAGGAATTTTCCATTTGACAAACAATGAATATGGGAAGGGGGTATGATCGCATGCAAATCGATTTTGACGGGACAGCAGTCATGGAAATCGTCCGCGAGTTGGTCGCGGTGCCGAGCCCGGCCGGATTCACCGATCAAGTCATAGGGAAGCTTGAAGCCTATCTAAACAGCTTGGGCATCCCAAATCAGCGCAACCGCAAAGGCGGGCTGCTGGCCACCCTCCAGGGGCAGAACACAGCCAAGCGGCGGATCATCACTGCGCATCTGGACACTTTGGGCGCTATGGTCAAGGAAATCAAACCCGACGGCAGGCTGAAACTGTCTTTGATCGGCGGCAGCCGCTGGAATCACATTGAAGGGGAGTACTGCCAGATCTTTGCCTCAAAAGGGGTCTATACCGGGACCATTCTGATGCACAAGACCTCGGTGCATGTCTATAAAGACGCCGGCACCCTGGAACGGAGCAGCGACACCATGGAAGTCCGCCTCGATGAAAAAGTGTCTTCAGCTGATGATGTGAAAAAGCTGGGGATCGGTGTTGGGGACTTTGTTGCCTTCGACCCGAGAGTTGTGCTGACTCCCAGCGGCTTCATCAAGTCACGGCATCTTGACGATAAGGCAAGCGCCGGGATTTTGCTGTATTTGATCAAGGCAATCAAGGAAAACAATGTGATCCTGCCTTATACTACTCATATTCTGTTTTCCACTCATGAAGAAGTAGGGTTTGGCGGAAACTCCAACATCCCTGCCGAGGCGGTGGAGTACCTGGCGGTGGACATGGGCGCCGTCGGTGACGGCCAGACTTCTGACGAGTATTCGGTCTGCATCTGTGCCATGGATTCAACAGGCCCCTACAACCACCAGCTTCGGCAGCGCCTGGTGGATCTGGCGGAACAGCATGGGCTTAACTACAAAGTGGATATCTACCCCCATTACGGTTCCGATGCCAGCGCCGCACTAAGAGCAGGCCATGATTTAATCCACGGCCTGGTTGGGCCTGGGATCGACGCGTCGCATGCTTTTGAGCGGACACACATGGAAGCGGTTGTCAATACGGCCAAGCTTGTCTATTACTATCTGCTCTCACCGATCATCGGTGATTGAAACGGGCCCCCATCCACTGCTGTCTGGTCCATAATACACCGAAATTCCACCGGATACCTGGAGCGCAAGCTCGCCAACAGCATCGCTTCCATAACACTGCGGAGCCCGTGCCGCCTGATGATGCTTTCCATCTGGCACAGGCCAGAGATGTAGGCACTGTTTGCCCACGCCGCTTCTTTGATCCTGTCCCGGACAAACTAGGTTGTTGCTTTGTCCAAGAAATCCATTTTGCTTTTCCCTCCTTGTAAAAAAGCCTTCCCAGGGATACCAGGAAGGCAAATTCGCTCTTATCTCTCAGGGCATCACTTCGGTTCCCTGCGGGAATTGGCACCTTGCAGCACTGCTGGTCGCCGGGGTTCATAGGGCCCGTCCCTCCCCCGCTCTTGATAAGACATATTCAGTTAGGGAATGGCACATACAATATATCCAGTTATTGGCAGTTCGTCAACAGTCGTTTCGGTTACCACGGCTGCCCGCTCTCAAGCCGCTCCATGGCACGGATAACGTTTTCGCGGCTTCCGAATGCTGTCAGGCGGAAAAAACCTTCGCCGTTTCTGCCAAACCCAGCCCCGGGAGTGCCGACGATGCCGCATTTCTCCAGAAGCATGTCGAAAAACTCCCAAGACGACAAGCCTCCCGGGCATTTCAGCCAAATATACGGCGAGTTTTTGCCGCCGGTAAACCAGATTCCAAGGTCAGTCAAGGTTTCCGCGATCATACGGGCGTTTTCCATGTAATACTCGACGCTGGCCTTCGTCTGCCGCAGCCCCTCCGGTGTGAACACGGCTTCCGCTCCCCGCTGCACTATATATGCCACACCATTGAACTTCGTTGTCTGTCGCCTCAGCCACAGCTTGTTAAGAGGAGTGCCCCCCCGGACCAAATCCATAGGGACCACCGTATAACCGCAGCGTATGCCGGTGAAGCCCGCTGTTTTCGACAGTGAGCAGAACTCAATGGCGCATTCACGGGCTCCGTCGATTTGATAGATGCTGGTAGGCAAGGCTTTGTCCTGGATGAAAGCCTCGTAGGCGCTGTCAAAGAGGATCACGCTGTTGTGCTCACGGGCATAGGCCACCCACTCGGCCAGCTGTTCCATGCTGTATACCGCGCCTGTTGGGTTGTTCGGCGAGCACAGGTAGATGATGTCGGCCTTGATGTTCCAGTCAGGCAGCGGCAAAAAGTTGTTTGCCTCGCTGCCGTCGAGGTACACGATATTGCGCCCGGCCATAATGTTGGTGTCCACATAGACAGGATAGACTGGATCCGGAATCAGCACAGTGTTCTCTGTGCTGAAGATATCCAAGATATTGCCGAGATCACTTTTGGCACCGTCGCTGACAAACACCTCGCCCTCAGACAACTCCACGCCTTTGGCGGCATAGTAGGCAGCGATCGTTTTCCGGAGAAAGCTGTAGCCTTGTTCAGGCGCATAGCCCCTGAAGGTTTCAGCCTTTCCCATTTCCAGCACCGCGTTTTGCATCGCCTCGACCACAACCGGCGCCAGAGGCAGGGTCACATCGCCGATTCCCAGGCTGACGACCTCCTTGCCGGGATTCGCCCCTTTGTATTCCGTTACCTTCCTGGCGATGATGGAAAACAAATAGCTTTCCTTGAGCCTGAGGTAATTATCGTTAATTTTCATACAAAACCCCGCCCCTCGTCGATTTCTATCGTGCCGTCAAAGACTTTGCGGCATTCGCCGGTCATCAGCACCCCACGATCTGTGCAGCGGATGATGAGCTCACCGCCGGGTAGGGATACCTGCACATCGGTGTCTTTATCAGCCAGCCCGCAGAGGGTTAGCGCCACCACAGACGCGCAGGCTCCCGTGCCGCAGGCCAGGGTTTCGCCGCTTCCCCGTTCCCAGACTCGCATTTTAATATGAGTTTTTCCCAGTACTTCCACAAATTCGGTGTTTACACGTTCAGGAAACAGTGGGTGGTTTTCAAAGAGCGGGCCAATCTTGGATAAATCCAGCTCATCCACATTGTCGCAGAAAACCACGCAATGGGGATTGCCCATAGAGACGCAGGTAATGGCATATTCGGCGCCGCCTATTTCTACTGGCCTCAGCACGACCCGATCTCCCGGAAGGTTCACCGGAATCCGTCCGGGCTCAAGCTCAGGTATTCCCATATCCACCTGCACCTTTGTAAGGTGGTAAAGGTCACCTGTGTCACCGCCCTCCATACGCACTTGCAGAGTTTTGATGCCCGAAAGGGTTTCAATCGTCATTTCACCTTTGGGAACGATACCGTTGTCATACAGGTATTTCGCGACGCAGCGGATAGCGTTGCCGCACATCTTGCCCTCGCTGCCGTCGGCGTTGAACATTCGCATCTTGGCGTCGGCAGCCTCTGAAGGCAGGATCAACACAATGCCGTCGCCGCCGATCCCGTAGTGCCGATCCGAAAGGGCTACAGCCAGTTTTTCCGGAGACGCAAGTTCCGTTTCAAAGCAGTTGAAAAAGATATAGTCATTGCCGCAGCCGTGCATTTTGGTAAACTCTAGTTTCATCGGGATCCACCCCCAACGCTTGGATTCAGTTCTCATAAGTCCTCAGGATACTTTCCGCCACTGCTTTTCTGGTGACTCGCATGTCCATGGCCCGCTTCTCGATATAGCGGTGGGCCTCTTTTTCAGTCATGCCGAGGTATGAGATGAGAATGCATTTAGCCCGGTCGATGACGCGAATGTCCTCCAGCTTTTGCTCAAGCTTCGTATTCTCTGCCCGCATCTGCTTCAGCTTGACATTGGCGGCTTTGGCCAGTTTCAACGCGGACCAAAAGATGGACCGGTTGATCGGCTTGGCGACCGTGAGCACACCATACTCCTCAGTCTGGGCCGACACCGCTTCGAAGTACTCGCTTTTGACAACCAGTATCACCTGGCTGATCCCTTTTGCTGCGGCATGCCGGGCAAGGCTTTCTCCCGATTCATCCCGCAAAGGAGAATTGATGATGATCAGATCAAAATCCCGTTCCATCAAAAGCCTGCGGGCCTCGGCGCAAGTGCGCAGGGTGGCGATTTCAGCGATGGACGCCATTGACAGCATCTCTGTAAAGAACGCTGTGCCCTTTTCGGAGCTGGTCACAATTAACGCGCTTTCCAAGGTATCGCCACCCTTCCTCCCAGTCTTGCCCGTGAATCACTGTCTCCCGCCTGATTAGATCCTGTGGAAGTAATGCTGCCGGTAGAAAGCCTGCCTGTCTTCGGCCGCAGCAAAAGCCGCTGCTTCCTTTCTTTTGAAGGCGATATAGTCAGACAACAGCTCCTCACCTATGACATCCCGCACAAGTTCACTGCCGTGGGCAAGTGCAATTGCTTCTTCCAGGCTCGCAGGCAGGGCTGTCAGCGCTTCAGCGGCAGTGGGATCCAATGTGTACAGATCGAGGTCCACAGCCGGGGGCAGGTTCAGTTTCTGCTCGATACCCGACAAGCCTGCCGCCAGGATCAGGGCGAAGGCCAGATAGGGGTTGACAGCAGGATCCGGAGAGCGCAGCTCCATCCGGATCCGATCTCCAGAGGCCGCAGGAATCCGCACCAACTGGGACCGGTTTTGATGTGACCAGGAGACATACCGCGGCGCTGAAAAACTGCCCAGGCGGTCATAAGAGTTGCACAGTGGGTTGAGGAACAGAGTGATTTCCGGGGCTTTGGCCAGAATTCCGGCAATAAAGCTGTTGGCCACCCAACTTTGGTCGATCGCCTGGGAAGAACGGCTGCCGAAAATGTTCAAACCGTTCTTGGCAAGGGAAATATTGATATGCAGCCCGCTCCCGGGCGCAGCGGCCAAAGGCTTCGGCATAAAAGAGGCGAACAGTCCATTCCGTGCGGCAATGGCCTTGACAACCGACTTGAATGTCAGAAAGTCATCGGCACAGGACAGGGCGTCGCTGTATTTGAAGTCAACTTCATTCTGCCCCGGCCCCTGCTCATGGTGGGATGTCTCGGGCTTGATCCCCATCTCTTCTAGGCACAGGCAGATCTCGCGCCGGATATTTTCGCCTTTGTCCAAGGGATAGATATCCAGGTACTCGCCGTGATCCAATGTCTGCTCTGTAGGTTCGCCGTTTTCATCGGTCTTGAACAAGTAAAACTCACATTCGGCGCCAATGCGGCAGATAAACCCCAGCTTCTCGCAGCGTTCCACCACCCGCTTTAGCAGATAACGGCTGTCACGCTCGAAAGGTGACCCGTCAGGGTTTCTGATATCGCAGTAGAACCGGATCACTCTTCCCGGTTCTGGACGCCACGGCAAAACCCTCAATGTTGCCGGGTCAGGAAAAAGCAGCAGATCCGAGTTGCTGAAATCCCTAAAACCTTTGACAGCCGATGCGTCGAACGAAATACCGTGCTCAAAAGCTGCCAAAAGCTCGCCGGGCATGATGGCGATGTTCTTTTGAAAGCCGAACAAATCGCAAAAACCAAGCCGGATAAACTTCACATCGCTCTCTTTCACAAACTGCAGCACTTCGCTGGCTGTGGTGTCCATGCTCCTACCTCCTATTCCACGGTCACGCTCTTGGCTAGATTCCGCGGCTTATCTATATCCAGCCCTTTGTTGGCCGCCACGTAATAGGCAAACAACTGCAGGACAATCACGGAAAGGGAAGGCGAAAACAGCTCATTGATTCTCGGTATTTCGATGATCTGAAGCTTTCCATGGGGCGACGCTTTGATGCAGCTGCCGATCATCAGCACCTTGGCGCCGCGGCTGATCACCTGCTCCACATTGCTGTATATTTTCTCATACAGCCTTTCGCAGCAGGAAACGGCCACAACCATGGTGTTGTCTTCGATCAGTGAAATTGTCCCGTGCTTGAGTTCTCCCCCGGCGTAGGCCTCGGAATGGATATAGGATATTTCTTTCAGCTTCAGCGAACCCTCCATGGAGATGGCGTAATCAATGTTGCGCCCGATAAAGAAGATACTCTTGCACCCGATGCAGGTCGCAGCATATTTCTGGATCATATCGACCCGTTCCAGAATCTCCGCCGCTTTCTCCGGAATCGCACTGATTTCGGCGAGCAGTTTCGCTTCCACTTCGGGGGAGATGCGGCCAAGCTTCCGGGCAAAGGCGATCGCCAGAATATACAGCAGTACCAATTGGGCTGAAAAAGCCTTGGTGGTGGCAACTGCAATCTCCGGGCCAGCCATGGTGTAGATTGTATAATCGGTCTCTTTGGCAATGGTGCTCCCCACCACATTGATGATGGATAGTGTCACAGCCCCCCGGCGTTTCGCTTCCCGCATAGCGGCGATGGTGTCTGCTGTTTCGCCTGACTGGCTCACTAGAATCACCAGCGTGTTCTTGTCGATAATCGGGTCCTTGTACCGGAACTCGCTCGCCAGTTCCACTTCCACACTCACCCGGCACAGCCGTTCAAACACATATTTGGCCACCATCCCGGCGTTGTAGGCCGATCCGCAGGCGGTGATCACAATCTTGTTGTACTTGGTGATGTCCAGGCTCTCGACAATCCGGGCGTTGTCGCCGTGAATCGCCGAGTGGATCGTATCCTGCAGGATCTTCGGCTGTTCCATAATCTCTTTGAGCATGAAATGCTCATAGCCGCCCTTCTCGGCGCTGTCCAGCGTCCAGTTGACAACCTCCAGTTCTTTCTCAATCGGTTCCCCGTCCATGTTGAAAAACTCCACTTTGGATCTAGTGAGAACCGCGATCTCCCTGTCGTTTAAATAGTACACCTTGTTGGTGTGCGGAAGAATGGCCGGCACATCAGAAGCGATAAAGCAGCCGTAATCCGAAACCCCGATAATCAGCGGGTTATCCTTCTTAACCGCAATCAGTTTCTCCGGTTCATCCAAACACATGATGCCCAAGGCATAGGAACCCTCCAGGGCATTGACTGTTCTCACCACTGTGTCAACTATGCCGCCGTCGTAATAATGCTCAGCCAACTGGGCTACCACTTCGCTGTCAGTCTGGGAAACGAAATTGATACCTTTCTGCTCCAGCCGTTCTTTGATCTGCAGGTAGTTTTCGATGATCCCGTTGTGCACAATCGCGATTTTGTTCTGGCTGCCCAGGTGGGGATGGGAGTTGATGTCCGATGGTTCGCCGTGAGTGGCCCACCTGGTGTGGCCGATACCGATTGTGCCCGCAATAGGCTGCTGGTTCACCAACTGCTCGAGGGAGGCCAGGCGGCCTTTTTGCTTTACAACACCAAAGCCTTGCTCATTCATCACCGCAATGCCGGCAGAATCATACCCCCGGTATTCCAAGCGCTTCAGCCCATCGAGAATGATCGGCACAGCGCTTTTGTTTCCCACATAACCAATAATGCCGCACATATTAATCCTCCTCAGTTTTTGGTGTAAAGCTGGGCATAGGGCCGGGCTGTGTTGGGTTTAAGCAGATAATACCTGTCGTCCGCCAAAGCTCTGCCGTCACAGCCGAAATGAGCGCCAAAGCGGAGCAGCAGCGGCAGGATTTCCTGCTTATCTTCCCAGGCGGCAATCTCCGAGTGGACCTGAGCCGGCAGGCCGGCCAATTCCCGGTTGGTCCGAATGTAAATGCAGCCGCCGTGCATACCTGTACCGGTGAAGTCCCCTACCGGCGCATCTTCTATCCCAAGGCCGAGCACAATAATCATCCCGCCGGCCATATACTCGCCAAGGAAGCTGCCGGCCTTTCCGCCGATCACTAGCGCTGGTTTTTGGTCCTGATACTGTTTCATGTGGATTCCAGCGCGGCAGCCGGCGCTGCCCCGGACAAAGATCATGCCGCCTCGCATAGCGTAACCCAACCCATCGCCGGCGTTTCCATGAATGACAATCTCGCCGCTGTTCATGGTATCGCCGATCATATCCTGCCCATTGCCGTGGACAATAATTGTTGCTCCATCCAAGTATGATCCTAAGGCATTGCCCGGGGTCCCGTAAATAGTTATTTTTTTGTCTTTAGAACCACTGCCGATATAGCGCTGGCCGAAACATCGGTCAATCAGGACACTCCCAGAGGCCTTTCTGATTCTTTGATTAAGCTTCATGGAATCAAGGTTATCGGCGACGATCCTCATCCTCAGCCGCTCCTTCCGACAGTCTTATTCTCCGGCATGCTTGATGCCTAAAATCTCAAGTTCTCTTTCATTCAACCCGATCCCCCGCAGCATCAGCCGATTGCCCCGCAGGCTCTCTATGGCATTGATGCCCATGCCGCCCATCATCTCCTGGATCTCATGCTGCCATCCCCGCACCAGGTTCACCAACCGCTTATACCCGGTATTGGGGTTCAAGCGTTTCACCAGTTCCGGGTCCTGGGTGGCAATGCCCCAAGCGCATCTTCCCGCATGGCAGTTTCTGCACAAACGGCAGCCGAGGGCAACCAGCGCCGCCGTACCTATGTAGACGCTGTCAGCACCGAGGGCTACCGCTTTGACCACATCGGCGCTGGAGCGGATGCCACCGCCGACGACCAGTGACACACTATCGCGGATCCCTTCTTCCCTCAACCGCTGATCAACACTGGCCAAGGCCAGTTCAATCGGTATCCCCACATGATCTCTGATGCGGGTTGGAGCAGCCCCGGTCCCGCCGCGGAAACCATCAATGGCGATGATATCGGCGCCGCTGCGGGCAATACCGCTGGCAATTGCAGCAGCATTGTGCACGGCGGCGATCTTGACTATGACCGGCTTCTGGTAATCTGTCGCTTCTTTGAGAGAAAACACCAGCTGGCGGAGGTCTTCGATGGAATAGATGTCATGGTGCGGAGCGGGCGAGATGGCATCGGTGCCTTCAGGGATCATCCTGGTGCGGGAGATGTCTGCGCCGATTTTGGTTCCCGGCAGATGACCGCCGATCCCCGGCTTGGCTCCCTGCCCCATTTTGATCTCGATCGCCGCCCCACAGTTAAGATAATCCGGGTGCACGCCGAACCTTCCTGAGGCAACCTGTACAATGGTGTTCCTGCCGTATTTGTACAGACTTTCGTGCAGGCCCCCCTCACCGGCATTGTACATAATGCCGAGCTCTTCCGCTGCCCGAGCCAGGCTTTCATGGGCATTGAGGCTGATCGAGCCGTAGCTCATGGCGCTGAACATCACCGGCAGCGACAGTTCAATCTGAGGCCCAAGATTGTTGACAATCCGCCCTGCTGGATCGCGTTCGATGGTTTTCGGCTTGGCTCCCAGGGATACCCTGGTTTCCATCGGTTCCCGCAGAGGATCGATGGGCGGATTGGTCACCTGCGAGGCGTTGAGCAGTATTCGGTCAAAATAGACAGGATAAGGCTCGGGGCTGCCCATGCTGGACAGCAGCACGCCGCTGTGTTCCGCCTGGAGATGAATCTCGTTGATCGTTTTCTGAGCCCAATAGGCGTTTTCCCGATAGACGTTTCCAGACTTGACAATCTTCAGTGCCCGAACCGGGCAGAACACGACACAGTGCTGGCAGTCCACACACCTGCTGTCGTCGGCGGCAAGCTTCTGTTCACCGGTGGTTGGGTCCACCTTCAGGGCATGCACCCCGTTGGGGCATTGTTTGACGCAGATGCCGCATTTGGTACAGCGTTCAGTGTTCCGCGCCACTTCGAATTCCGGATAGATAAGGTTCATCGCTCTGTTCCTCCAGCCTGCGCCACAATAACCGGTTCGCCCCCCTTGGGCGCCCAAACCCGGTCCGGCTCCGGTTCCACTACACGAATAGCTGCTTCCTCGCTGGCGAAATAAACGACGTCTCCTTTTTCCCCAACCACCATACTCCTGAGCTTGAGCCGGTCGTTGAGGGCAAGCAATCCGCCGCTGAATCCGACTATAATCGAAAAGGGGCCATTCACCAGCAAGGAAGCAAAGGTACTGCGCAAGTAGGCTGCGCACTCCCGTTTTTCTGGAGGCATCTCCTCTATGGCCTGCCAGAAAGGGGGCGCCAGGACTTGGGCGATCTCGTCAAACGTAAGCCCTTTGGCCCTGTGCAGGTAATCCACGATGTAAGCTATCACTTCCGTGTCTGTCTGGAGTGTGCAGCTGTAGCCGTACATCTCTATGGTACGGCGGTTGGTGTCGTACGAGGAGATTTCACCGTTATGCACCACTGAGTAATCCAACAGCCCAAAAGGATGCGCGCCGCCCCACCAGCCTGGTGTGTTGGTGGGATAGCGGCCGTGGGCGGTGAAACAGTATCCTTCATATTCTTCCAGGCGGTAGAACCGGGCGATATCTTCGGGGTAGCCAACCCCTTTGAATATGCCCATGTTCTTGCCGCTGGAAAAAACATAAGCACCATCAATCTGGCGGTTGACAGCCAAAACCGACCTGGCCACATACTCCCGCTGATCCATCCCGCACCGGTAGAGCCTTGCCGGGATTGGGTTGACAAAATAACGCCAAATCAGCGGCGAATCGGTTATCTCCTGCATGTGCCTGGTGGGAATCGGGCTTTGGTCGGCGATCTCGAAGTGCTGTTTCAAATACTGTTCACAATCCACCTTTGCGCCATGGTGATCATAGAAGATATGCAGTGCGTACCACTGGGAATAATGGGGATAGATCCCGTAAGCGGCAAAGCCGCCGCCAAGGCCGTTGCTGCGGTCGCGCATGGCCGCGATTGAACGTATTATCACTTCTCCGCTGAAACGCCTGCCCAAACGATCGATCACCCCGGCGACAGCACACCCTGACGGAATCCTAATCTGGCCTTCTCTCAACACTGTTTCACCTCGGCTGCAGCCATGACTTGGCGGATCAAAAATGGCGTTCATCACATAACGCCGGCAAGCTCGGTGGCCCGAGCGGCCGCATTATCTAATGAACGCCATTGTTCAGTGGTTTTATTATATTGCAGCGTTAGATTGACTGTCAATAGTGCAAAAAGCTGTTGACAAAAAAATTCGTTTCGCTTAGTATAATTGTGTAAACAGCAAAGGCGCTGTGGATTGACATCCGCGGCGCCTTTTCTTGTTTTCCGGCACCACGGTTGTCTATGAACGGCGTGTAAAGCCACACTGATTCAAGGGAGGTTTCATCTGATGAGAGATGTTCCAAAGTTGTTCGGGAGTATGGTTTTCAACGATGAGACCATGCAGGCAAGACTGCCCGAGGATGTTTACTTGGCTTTGAAGAAATCCATGGCCCAAGGTACCCATCTGGAGCTTGATGTAGCCAACGCGGTGGCCAATGCCATGAAAGAGTGGGCGATCGAAAAGGGCGCCACGCATTTCACTCACTGGTTCCAGCCTATGACCGGGATCACCGCCGAGAAACACGACAGCTTCATCTCGCTTGTGGGCAGCAGCAAGGTGATCATGGAATTCTCCGGAAAAGAGCTGGTGCGGGGCGAGCCGGACGCTTCCAGCTTTCCTTCGGGAGGATTGCGCTCCACCTTCGAAGCGCGGGGCTATACCGTTTGGGATCTTACTTCGTACGCTTTTATCCGAGAAAGGACCTTGTACATCCCTACAGCTTTCTGCTCCTACAGCGGTGAGGCTCTAGACACCAAAACACCGCTGCTCCGCTCCATGCAGGCCCTTGACAAACAGGCCCGCCGCATTTTAAAGCTGTTCGGCCATACAAATGTGAAACGGGTACTGGCCACCGTCGGCCCGGAGCAGGAGTACTTCTTGATCGACAAGGCGGTCTTTTTGAAGCGCCCCGACTTGATCTACACCGGCAGGACTTTGATCGGAGCGCGGCCACCCAAAGGACAGGAATTGGAGGACCACTACTTCGGCAGTCTAAAGCCGCGCGTTTTGAAGTTCATGCATGAGCTGGAGGAAGAACTGTGGAAACTCGGCGTGCCCGCCAAGACCAAGCACAACGAAGTGGCCCCTGCCCAGCATGAACTGGCTTGTATCTTTAACACTGTCAATCTGGCGGCGGATCACAACTACTTGACCATGCAGCTGATGAAGAGCGTGGCCGACAAACACGGACTGGCCTGCCTATTCCACGAAAAGCCATTTGTGGGCGTAAACGGCAGTGGCAAGCACATCAACTGGTCCATGGCCACCGACACCGGCATCAACCTTCTGGAACCCGACACTCCCTGGGAAAACGCCCAGTTCCTGCTGTTCCTGGTGGGTGTGATCAAGGCGGTTCATGAATACCAGGATCTTTTGCGGGCGTCGGTTGCCACCGCCGGAAACGACCACCGCCTGGGGGCTAACGAAGCACCGCCCGCAATTGTGTCCATGTTCCTGGGTGACGAACTGACAGGAATCCTGGAAGCGATCACCAATGGAGGGCATTATGAGCACAAGGCGGTCAAACAGATGGAAATCGGCGTCACAGCTCTGCCCCATATTCCCAAAGACATCACGGACCGCAACCGTACCTCGCCTTTCGCGTTTACGGGCAACAAGTTTGAGTTTAGGATGCCGGGGGCATCTCTGCCCATCGCCGAACCCTGCACAGTGCTGAACACGGCTGTGGCGGAAGCACTGAGGCAGCTTGCCGACACCTTGGAAAGCGCCGAGGATTTCCAGTCCGAGTTGGCTTCAGTGATCAAAGAAACCTTCCAGAAACATAAAAACATCGTCTACAACAACAACAGCTATTCCGAAACATGGCCGAAGGAAGCGGAGCGCAGGGGATTGCTCAATCTCAAAACCTATGTGGACGCTCTGCCGGTCCTGATCTCCCCCAAGAATACCGAACTGTTCGTTAGGCACCAGGTCTTCACCGAAGCGGAAATCCACTCACGCTTTGAAATCCTTCTGGAGCGCTACTGCAAGAACTTGCAGATCGAAGCTGCCACCATGGCCAACATGGTGCGCCAGGAGATCATCCCAGGCTGTATTGGGTATCAGAACGAGCTGATACAGCTTTTGATGAACAAGCGGGCCTGGTGTGATTACGACAGCACCTTGGAGGACCACTGCCTGCGCAAGATCTCCAAGCTGGGGGCATGCCTGGTAAAGAAGCTTGACGCCTTGGATCAGGCGATGCTTTCCGCCAAAGGGGAACGAGATCCACTGGCCCAGGCCAAAGCCTACCGCGACTCGGTATGCAGCGCCATGGCGGAGCTGCGGCTGGTGGTGGACGAACTGGAGACGCTGATGTCAGACAAACACTGGCCTCTCCCCACTTACGGCGAGATATTGTACAGCGTAAACTAGACTTTGTACTTGGCGACTGTTTTGGAAAGGGGAATGTACAACGCCACCGCCACGATGATCGACGACACACCGTTGATCAATGTGGCGGGCAGGCTGAATGCCGAGGCGATTACCGCCGGATAAAAACTGCTGCCGGCAATCAGCAGGACCGCCGTCTTCCAAAGGAACTCGCCGACTGCGTTGAAAGCGATGCCTGCCACAGCTCCGAGGATGGCGTATTGAATCTCAACGCTGTAGCGTTTGGAGAAGAATCCTGCCGCGGTCAGGACAGCACCCAAAGCCAGGAGGAGGACGCACAGCGCCGGGCTGATCACCAGCTCCCTGTCAACGCCTGGCACACTGATCTGATATCCCTTGACCCGTGCTGTCACACTCAACGCCGCTCCGATCAGGAAAAAGGCGATCCCCGCGGTAAGAATCCATTTGACAGGGGGTGTCGATGCAGCGTCACGTTTCTTGGCGGCAACTTTGCCGACAACCACGCCGATACCGAATTTAAGGACGAATGTCCGCAGAGCGCTTGAGCCATAGCCGTTGACAATGTCATACAGCCCCATCCCCAAAGAACCGGCCGCACCGCCGATAAAGCCGTTGAATAGAAGCGCTGCCAGAATGACAAACATATTGCCCATATGCAAAAACGGCCTGCCCACTGGGGATGGGATTGGAATCCTCAAGTAGAGCGAGACATAGCAAATCGCCGCAAACAACCCAATCAGCACAACGGTCCGAGTCGAATACTTTTTCTGCTTCATGTGTCCTTCGCCACCTATCTGCAGATTTCCACACCATGATTTTACCAGGCAAAGCAGCACTGTTCAAGGGACGGCCGCGGCTCTATCTCACAACCTCCAGCAATCCGCCCTTCTCACGCACCTCCAGGAACATAGGGCGCTCATCCGGTGTCTTGTTGGGAGTATGGACCGTGATCATCAGTCTGCCGTCGAAAGTCTTGAAGAGCATCCCGTGGCCCCCGTCCCGCTCGAAAACGGGTTCCGGGATCTGGGCCCAGGGCCCGAGAACACTGCCTGAGGTGGATTTGGCGATACCCATGGTATAACCGTTGGCTCCAATGCTCGACCACAGCATCAGCAGGCTGCCGTCGGAAGTCTTGTGAATAAAGGGCCCATCGGTCACGTAGGCGTCCTTCTCCACACCGTCGAACTCACGCCTTCTCGGCCGGACCCACGGTGCTTCAGACGCTCTGAAGAGCAGTACGGGATCTCCCACCGCGGTTTTTAGATCGGCGGACAACCTCACCGCACGGATCTCGCCGTCGACAATCTGGACCCACTCATGGCAAAAGATCATCCAGGGTTGTTGGTCCTCGTCCACGTAAAACGTGCCGTCCAAGCATTCCCAGCCGCGTGGTGTCACCGGGCCGTCGCTGTGCGGCACAAACGGGCCTTTGGGATCATCGGCAGCCAGAATCTGAGTCCCGCGGCAAACACCTTCGGCTTTGAATGAGGCGAACATGTAGTATTTGCCCTTGTAGGGGAATACCTCTGGGGCCCAAAAATTGCGATCGGCCCAGAACCCTGCGGGAGGCCTGAAAGCGGGAAAGGGCCCGGCCCAGTTCTCCAAGTCTTCGCTCTCAAAAGTGTCAAAACCGATAAAAGGTCCCACCCAACAGTTGGGATCGGTAGTTCCGTACAAGTAATACTTGCCTCGCTCAGCCACGGGCAGAACAAAAGGATCGCGCATATGAATGTCTTTGGTTTTAAGCACTGTAATATCTCCTCCTAAAAGCTATCTATGGTTATCTCCTGCCTGAGCAATGTCACAGAAGCCCGAACCCTTGCAAATAAAGCATGTTGTTGATGATCGCATGCGCCTTCCACCAGTTTTTGGCAATCGCCCATTCCTCAGGATATGCGCCCCACTGCCAGGTGATGTTCCAGGAGCCGTCCTCAAGCTGTGTCTGGGCGATGAACTCACATTCAAAATCAGCGAATTCCTTGTTTCTGGGATAGAAGATACTCTCGGGAGTGTTGAAGAACTGGGACGGCTTGCAGACATACGCACTGCCCCACCGGCTGGTGTCCTTGGTGATACTGTACGCAACTTGTTCGATCAGCCTTGCCCGCAGGGCGTCTAGGTCGACAATATCAAAGGCTTGAGCTTCTTCAAGATACTGCTGCAGGCGGATATAGCATGAAACTGTGTGCATATTGTCGAGCAACCCGTATGCCCGGTATGCTTCGACGGCTTCTTGCGCAATACGGCATCCCAGAGCATACAGCTCGCTGTTTTGCCCGGAGAATCTGATGATGAACCCTGCCAGGCAAGCTGTGGGATTGTAATCGTCGTGCCATTTGCGATCACTGGCATGCCACCATGGTGCGTGGGGATAATTATTGTTGCTGGGGATTATATTAGCCCAATGCTTTCCGTTGAAGTGCTCCCCGCTGCCTAGAAAATCGAGGATGCCTTGGATTAGCCAATGGGAGCTGTCTGTGAAGTTGATCTCACGCAGGATCTCGGTGGCCGCCCAAGTCTGTAAAGGCGAAGAGTTCGGATTCCATGCGTCGGGTTCGAGGCCGTGCCCGAAGCCTCCGTCCTCGTTTTGATAGAAAGCCAGCGCTTTCAGGACAGCTTCTTTACTGCCGTTTTCAAAGTGATAATGCCACCGGGCGAGATCCAATGGCCTTGCGTTCTTGTATATGAACTCTTTGGCTCTTTGGAAGACCTGGTGCATTCTCTCTCCTCCCACGGGGTTATCTATCATATCGTTCTTTCGCTGCGCGGTGGAATAATCCTGGCTCAGGACAACTCAGGAGTTTGTCAAAGCAGCAGCGCCAGTGTCCCGGCGACAATCAAGCATAAACCGACAGCAGCTTTCACACTGAGTTTCTCTTTTAGGATGAAATACGAAAAGGCAACGGTAAAGAGGATGCTCAGCTTGTCAATGGGCACGACGACACTGGCTGGCCCGGTTTGGAGCGCCCGGTAGTAGCACAGCCAGGAACCGCCGGTGGCAAAGCCGGAGAGAATGAGGAAGATCCAGCTGCGGCGGTCGATGTTCTTGATGGCCTTATGTTTTTTCGCAGCGAAAACGATCAGCCAGGCTAGAATCAGCACAACAATCGTCCTGATCGCTGTCCCGAGGTTTGATTCGACGCCCTCGATCCCCACCTTGCCGAGGATGGCTGTCAGGCTCGCAAAGATGGCTGCGCCGAAAGCGTAGACAATCCAGAGATTGCTTGTGGATGGGGCATTCTCGGTGTCATTCCCTTGGCCCGCTGCGCCTTTTCGCTTGTGCACCATCAGGTATGTCCCGCCGCCGATAAAGATCATGGCAGCGCCCTTGAGCAATGTTATGTGCTCTCCCAGGAGCAAGAACGCCAGAATCATGGTCAGCACAGTGCTGGATTTGTCAATCGGCGTTACCTTGTTCACATCGCCGATCTGGAGGGCTTTAAAATAGCAGAGCCAAGAAGCGCCTGTTGCCAGCCCGGATAGGACTAAGAACAGAATTGTTCTAGCGCTGACATCAGCAAGTGTATGCTGGGAACCGACGATAAACACCATCAGCCAGGAAAACAGCAGGACGACACAAGTCCTGATGGCTGTGGCCACATTGGAGTCGGTGTTTTTGATCCCTATCTTCGACAGAATAGCTGTCAGTCCGGCAAAGATGGCTGACCCAAAAGCAAATAAAACCCACATTTGTGCGCTTCTCCTCCCCAGAATTTTGTGTGGTGCAGTGTTTGGTACAAGTGCAGGCCATTTATGTAATGCGACTCTAGTCACTGCATAGTGTTAGAAATCCCACGGTGAAATTCCTGCATAGCCGCGGAAAAATCACCGTGGGATTGGGGTGTGAGCGCATGTCAAGCTTTGGCGTGGGTTTATCTACTGGGTTATCTTTTGATTAACAGCACAGACAAATCATTGACATTGGTACCTGTGGGCCCGGTGAAGATCAATCCGTCCACGGCCTTGAGAGCGTGGTAGGAATCATTGTTTTCCAAGGCTTGGTGTATGCTGATTCCCACATCGCCAAGCTTCCGCTTAGTATCATTATCCACATAACCGCCTGCAGCGTCGGTGGGGCCGTCGGTTCCGTCAGAACCTACGGAAAACAAGGCCACTCGATCCAAGTTGGATATCCCTTCGGCGGCCGCCAAAGCCAATTCTTGATTCCGCCCGCCTTTCCCTTGGCCTTTGACGTGGACTACGGTCTCACCGCCAGCAATAAAAGCCAATGACTGTCCTGTATCGGCGTGGTACCGGGCAATCGCCGCAAGGAAACTCCCTGCTTCCCTAGCCTCGCAGGTAAGGCTGTCTGTAAGGATTATGGGTGTGTAACCCAGTTCCCGGCAGGTTTTTTCCGCCGCCAGGCAAAGTTGGCGCACACTGCCGGTGATCTTTGTAGTCACATTCTCGAGAGCGGTAGGAGGATCGATCCGCAGCAGCCTTTCCACTTCCTCAGTGATCCTCAGTCCGTATTTCTGGACAATGGCCAGAGCTTCTGCACTGGTGGAACTGTCTGGATATGCCGGGCCGGAAGCGATCATGTCGAGGGGATCCCCAATGATATCTGAAAGAACTATGGAGAAAACTTTCGCCGGTTCACACAGCTTGGCGAATTTACCGCCTTTGACCGCCGAGAGCCGCTTGCGGATGGTGTTGATTTCAGTGATGTTGGCTCCGCAGGCCAAAAGCTGCTCGGTGAGATCCTTCAGTACTTCATCAGCGACCAGCGGCTTTTCGAACAATGCTGAACCGCCGCCGGAGATGAGAAACAGCACTGTGTCTTCTGCGGTCAGGTCCTTTACAAGCTTAATCGCCTCCGCGGTGGCGGAAAAGGAGTTCGCATCGGGGACGGGGTGCCCAGCTTCAAAGATCCGGATCTTAGGTAAATCCCCTTGGGAATGCCCATATTTGGTGATCACCACTCCCTCACTGATTCTGTCCCCCAAAAACTCACTGGCTGCTTTGGACATGGACCAGGCGGCCTTGCCGATCGCCACCAGTATCAGTTTCCCTTTGCCGAAGTCCGCTCCGGTCAGCGCTTTTTTTACAGCGGTGTCGGGAAGGGCGGCAGTAATCGCCGCGTCGATGATTCTCTGCGCATCTGTCCGCAAACTCAAACCGGGTCCCTCCTTGGTATGTACAGCGCCCAAGCATCATACAGTGCTTCGGCGCTTCCAATATATCAACGGCTGCTTAACGAATCAAGAAATAAATGAGGTAAACGTTGATCAGAGATGCCAGTCCTACTACCAATGTGCCCAATGTCTGAGTCTTGTAACCGTCTTCGACTTTCATGGCGCCAAAATTGGTGACAACCCAGAAGTAGCTGTCGTTGGCGTGGGACACAGTCATGGCGCCTGCGCCGATAGCGATCACTGTCAAGGCCGTCAAAACCGGGGCCGCCAGTCCGAGCGTGGGCAGCATCGGCGCAACGATACCGGCTGTGGTTACCAGAGCAACTGTTGATGATCCTTGCGCAGTCTTGAGAACAGCCGACAGCAAGAACGGGAACATCAAGCCCAACAAAGAGATCGTTTGGGCGTTTTGCTTGATGAATTCCACCATGGAAGTGGAAGCGATAACATTGCCGAGCACGCCGCCGGCAGCGGTGATGAACAGAATAGGGCCGGACACTTCCAGGGTCTGGTTGGTCAGCTTGTGGAATTCACCAAGTTTGTTCTGGCTGGCCAGTGGGAAAAGTGCCAAGATGGCGCCTACGGCAATGGCGATGATCGGGGTGCCCAGGAACGCAATGACAGCGTTTTGGATGCCGGCCATCGCCAAAGCAGATGCAAAGGCCATGAGCAGGATCGGCACTACGATAGGCGCAAATGACACAAGTGCGTTCGGCAGCTTGCCGTAACTTGCCACCAATTCTTCGTAAGTTTGGGTGATCTCGCCGTCCAGATCCGCCTCATCATTTGCCCGCACTTTTTTACCAATAGCTACGGCGAAAATGTAGCTGGCAATCAAAGGCAGGATCGAAGCGGCAACACCCATGAGAATCACCAGCAGTAGATTGGCTTCCTGGCCGAGGCCTTGGAACAAAGTGTTGGCTGCTGCGATTGGGCCTGGTGTTGGCGGAATGAAGCAGTGGGCAATATAAAGCCCCATGGAAAGCGCTACGGTGCAGGCCACGGAAGATTTAGCTGTCCGTTTGACCAACGCTTTTCTGATTGGGTTTAGAATGACGAAGCCGCTATCGCAAAAGACTGGGATTGAAACAATCCAACCCATGATCAGCATGGCAAGTTCAGGGTTTCGCTTTCCTACCCAGCGGACTACTGTGTCGGCCATCTTCAAAGCAGCGCCGCTCTTTTCGAGCAAAGTGCCGATAAGTGCGCCGAAGATAATCACAATGCCGATACTTTTAAACGTGTTGCTGAACCCGGTACCGATGACCCCAGGGATCTCAGCCAGCGGGATTCCAGCCACCATGGCGAAAAGCAGGGACACGCCCATGATGGACAAGAAAGGGTGAATCCTCAATTTGGAAATTGAGTAGATCATGAAGCCAATTGCCACAACAAAAGTGACAATCAATGGAACGCCCGACATATTATAACCTCCTAATATATAGATAAGTGCATCGTTGGGTGCATAGAACACCCAGCTAGATGCACTTATCGTAACACAAGCCGGTTTGTTCATCAATTAGTGATTAGCTGGGCGAACTGGGAAGGAGTGGAGCCATGTGACAGGGTGTGACAGGGGACGGTGACCTGTCACACCTATCGTTACTCCAGCATTGTTCCGCCCTCCAGTCTTAGTTGGATGCGGCAAGCTCCTCTTCGGCTGTGACTTGATTAAACAACGCGCTGGCGAGCGGCTCCCGCTTTTTTGTGCCGTCTGCTGCAAACCTACAATATACGGCACCCCAACGTATTCTTCGCCTCTTTCAGAGCAAAGCGGTGCGCTTCTTCGTCGAACGATGCCACACCGTTTTCATAGATGTTGACTGTATAGTTCAGATTCCTGGCATCGGCAGCCGTGTACAGAACACATATGTTGGTGCAGACACCCACCAGATAGAGTTCATCGACCACTTTTTCCCGCAAATAGAGGTCCAGATCGGTGCCGAAAAACGCACTATAGCGCCGCTTCTTGATAATCTTGTCTCCACTACGGACTTCCAGTTCATCGATGACCTGGCTGCCTGGAGTCCCGGCAATGCAGTGGGGTGTAAACATGGCGAACTCCTTGTCATCCGGCTCGTGATTGTCGCATACAAAGACGACTGGATCACCCTGCGCCCTGAATTCATCGATTTTTTCCTTGATAAAACCAATAAGCCCCTTTCCAGCCTCGCCGGTAGTGAGCACACCGTCATCGTCAATAAAGTCTTTGAGCATGTCAATAACCAGCAGCGCTTTCATCGCCAACCTCCTTTTTAGATACATGACAGGTGTGACAGGGGGTGTGACAGGTCACCGTCCCCTGTCACACCTTGTCACATCGTTTGACTCTTAACTCCCGCACTGTCAACCATTCCAACCCAGGGCTCATCGTGGTGCGCGGGTGCAAATAGATATCTTCTCCTGGTACGATCGGTTCATCGATCTCATAGAGATGCCCCGGTTCAGTGCCGTTGTGGGTAATCCAGCCGTAATCGTCGATAGACAAAAGAGTCGGTTTGTGGGAAAAGGCCAGGGCCAGGCCTTCATTCTGGGTGATGGTGCTGCCGGCGCGCAGAACGCTGAATTCATAAGCCGAACCGTGGTACCACTTCCCTCGGCTGTTCCACAGCACATTGTTGCGCAAGCCGGTGTACACCCTGTACCTCAGTGCACTTCTCGGCTTTCCGTCCAGTTCACCCATCACCTCATCGACCAACAACCCGCCGTTGGCTTCGATTACCTTTCTCGAACCGATATTGTCTGCAAAACAGGTGACCAAGGCATTGGCGATTCCAAGTCCAGCCGCCTCGGCGAGCAACAGCTTCAGTATCAGCCGCCCGTATCCCATACGGCGGCGGCTGGGGCGGATAAAGTACCCAATATGCCCGCCGATGATCCGCAGAGCGTCGGTCAGCGCATGGCGGATACAACCGCTGCCGATGTACTCGCTCTCGTCCACAAGCCAGAAGATGGTGTATGGGACCCAGTTTTCCGGCAAGTCAACACCGAGGCGGTGGTTTTTCACCATCTCAAGGTATGCGGCGAAGTCTGTTTCCAGTTGATCAATACCCTCGTGCTCTTCGCCGGCGTTTTGGCATTCTCTTCTGGCAGCTATGAAGCTGTCCTTGTACTCTACAGACGGCAGCACAATCCCTGCGCTCTTGATGGTTGAACCCGTCGGACCCATTTTCCTCACACTTTCAAGCAGCCCCGGAACCCACGGGAGCCGTAATAAGACTCTGCGCTGTTATGATATACGAACACTGTGCCATAGCGCCTGTCGCAGAACAGAGCACCGCCAAGCTTTCTTATCTGATCCGGAGTCTTAATCCAGCTGGAAGTCTTGCGATCAAACTCACCTAAGGTTTGCAGGAAACGGTACTGCTCTTCTGTGAGAATCTCGACAATCGCAGCTGCAAGCTCCAAAGCGCTGCCTTCCGGCGGATGCTCTTTGCGGGCTGTACGCGCATCTTGGTCATAGCAGAGGCTCCTGCGGCCTTTGGGGCTTTCCGGCGCACAGTCGAAGAAAGTGATTTCCCCGGTGCCTTCATCCCAACCAACAACATCGGACTCGCCGCCCGTCTTTTCCATCTCATTCAAAATCCAGAGCTTCTCCTCGGCAGTCTTAAGACGCGCCTCCACATCAGCCCATTTCAGCCCCTGATGGCGGTGCATATGCTTCTCGAAGCGGTGCCGAAGAACTGCCAGAAGCTTTTCCGCTTCCACCGGCGCCAGTCTTCTGCTCATGGCAGAATCCTCCCCCTCACACATCGATTCCCAACAAGTGCTTGACCAGGAACCCCACCAGGAACGAGAGCACAGCAACGGACAGACTGATGCCGGCCATCTCCAGGAAGCGCTTCTTAAACGGCAGGTCTTTGGCCACAGAGATATAGTACGTGAACGCGAATATGATCGCGATTACCACCAGCAGCATAGTAAGGAGCGCACCGAGGAACTGGCCTGCTGGATAGAGCAGATAAGGCAGCACCAGGCAGACAACGGCGAATATGTACATGATCCCAGTGTAAAGTGCAGATTTGACTGCGTCTTTATTGCCCTCGGAACGGGCTGACAAATACTCCGAGGAAGCCATGGACAATGTGGCGGAAATACCAGTGATCAATCCGGACAATGCCACTATGCGGTTATTCTGCAGCGCGAAACTCAACCCGGCCAATGTACCGGTAAGTTCAACCAAGGCGTCGTTCAACCCCAGCACCATCGAACCGACATACTGCAGGCGGTCCTCGTCAAGCATGCTGATCAAGGCCTCTTCATGCTCGGCCTCCTCCTTGAGTATCATCTCAGCCTCCGGGACCTCTTCCACCAGATCGGCGTAGTTTGATTGAGCAACCTTTTCACCTTTTTCCATGATCTTGATGGCAAAAGTATACCCCAAGACAAAACTTATGATTGTGTAAAACCACACCTTCAGCCACTCAGGCTTCAACTGCTTTTTGGTGTAGCGGCGCCATATTTCCGCATGCTTCGCCTCTTCACCGGCGATCCGCCGCAGTGTAGCTTTGTCAGACTCCTTCTTCACCCGCTTTGCCAGGTTCAGATAAATATGACGCTCCGTCACCTCGTTTTGCTGCAGGCCGGTGATGATCGCCAGCGTCTTTTCTGACAGAACTCTTTCGGTCTCTGCCATTTGCAACACCTCCAAAACCATACTTCAAGATTAAACCAAGCCGGCCACTACCAGTATAGCTTGAATCCGTTCGTAACGCAAACAAGCCCCGCTTTCATGCAAAAGCGAGGCCAGTCAGGACTATTTCCAAAGCATGTGAGGCCGACAGATGTTACCAGCCCATACCGCCCCAGTTCATGTTGAAATAGTCAATATCGTCGTCCTCTCCAACTTCTTGCTGCCACGGAAATTCCACTGTGAAGTCGCCGGGCAGAAGAACGCGGTAAAAGACCTTGAATTCTCTCAGATCTTTGTGAAGTACTGCGGTTTGATCCAGCGAAAGGGAGAGTTCGGAAAACAGCACGCAGAAATAGCGCGTACCCTTGCGGACGGTGATGGGTTGACTAAAACGCCATGATCTCTCGTCTTCTGGATCGGAGACCGCGTTGGTAATAGCGGAGCCAGGAAGCCGGTATTCCTGCCCATCGATGACATACCCAATGGCGAAATCCGAAGGCCAAATCTTGATTTCTTCCGATGCTTCGATTTTAATCTCCAACGCCATTCCGCTTTGTGTAAACAGAGACCATTCGCTAACAGCCTATTGTTCATACCATGCAGACAGCGGGGTGATCTTCGCCAAACCGGGATCGCTGACCGCCACGGCACTACCGCTGAGCATCACCAAAACAATAAGCAATACACCAATTACCTTCATCACTGGGCTACGCATCCAAATGTCCTCCTCCGCAGCTTCGGCTGCAATATTTTGACACTTAGAAATTAACCCCGAATCCTCCTTATTCCTTCTAGAGTCAAAGCTAAATTTTGTTCATAAGGATTACCCTTCTGAAACGCATCCCTGCGGCGGGGTTTGCTGATTATTGGCTTGGATCCGCCCAGCGGTCGTTGGGCAGCAGCGGATACCACCCAGGCCTTCGGGAATCCCGGTCGTAAGGATAGCCTCCCAACTGTTTGTAAAGCTCGCTGTACTGCTTTAGTTTGTCGTAATCAAGGCTCACACCCAGCCCAGGCCCCTGCGGCACCTTGATCTTACCGTCTTGATACTGCATCTTCCCACCGACAATCACATCATCCGCCAAATGGTGATAATGGGCGTCAATGGCGAAGCTCATATTCGGAAGCACTGCCCCGAGATGGAGCATAGTAGCCAGCTGGACACCCAGCTCCCCGGAGGAATGCACGGCAACGCCGTGCTGGAACGTTTCGCAAACGGCGGCCGCCTTGAGGCAAGGCCTGATCCCTCCCCAGAAGGTGGTATCCAGCAGGATCACATCGACAGCAGGATTCAGTACATTGGCTGAAAGCTGTTCAAAATTCACCACAACCGTATTGGTCGCCAGGGGGATGTTGGTGTTCTCCCGCACCCGCCGCATGCCGTTTAGGCCCCAGGTAGGGTCCTCAAGATAATCGTTGTTGATACCTTCGATCGCCTTGGCGACTCTGACGCTCTGCTCCACACTCCAGGCAGCGTTGGGGTCAATCCGGAACGAATCTTCCGGACAGGCAGCCGCCAACGCTCTGTATGCCTCGATTTCATAATCTGGAGAGAAGACACCGGCTTTAAGCTTGTGGGTGCGGAAGCCGTATTTGGCTTTCAAATCAAGAGCGTGTTCAACTAACTGATCAATACTCCGGACTTCGCCTTTTCCGGTTTCCTGATTCGGATAGCGGAAAAACAAGTAGCTGGCGAAACGGATCTCGTCCCGAAGCCTGCCGCCGAGTAAGTCCGAAACCGAAACTCCCAGCTTTTTCCCGATTATATCCAGACAGGCAAACTCAACCGCCGCCAAAAGCTGTGTCCGGTTGTTGTACAAACTGGCGGTGGGATTACAGATTTTGAACCGCAAAGCTTCGAGCTCAAACGGATTATGGCCGATCAAATATTGCTTCAGCCCGGCGAAGGCCAGCTCCGCGCTTTCCCCGCCCCCGCCCATCTCCCCAAGGCCGACGATGCCTTCGTCAGTCTCCACCTCGACAATGGTACGCACAAATCGGCCCCAGTGTTCTCCATTGCTGTGGCGGAGCGGCGCCTCCAAAGGCACCGTCACAGTTGTGGCTCGCAGATCGACAATACGCAAAGCTCACTCCTCCATTCATGAAAAGCGCAAGTCTACGGCCTGATCGCTCTGGTGGCGATAAACGTGTCGATATGGCGATCAAGAAGTTCGTCGCCAAACGAGTCTTCGTAAAAACCGCTGATCAGGAAACCCGCCTCGATCTGGCCGCCGATTTGAGCCTCAAGCGAATGGCCAAATTCCAGCGGCTCCTGATTCTTGATTTTCTGCTGCAGTTCCTCGGGAGTCAGCTGCTCCAAGTCCGAATAAGGAATTCTGTATTTCACTTCGAGTTTTTGATGGGCTTCCCACTGATGCATGTCAAAGATATACAACAGCGGATTGCAAAAGCCTGCGAGCAGCACGCCCCCGGGGCGCAAAACCCGGTGGCATTCATACCAAACCGGTTCGATATCGTCGACAAAGCAGTTGGATACAGGATGAAAGACGATGTCGAAGCTTGCGTTGGCAAAACGAGTCAGATCCCGCATGTCACCCAGTTCAGTGACAATATGTAGATTATCCCGTTCCGCGACCATCCTGTCTTTATCCAGCTGAGCCGGGCTGTTGTCAAAGACAGTGACAAGCGCCCCGGCGGCCGCCAGGATGGGCCCCTGCTGCCCACCGCCGCTTGCCAGGCAGAGAATCCGTTTGCCTCGGACATCCCCAAGCCAGTCTACCGGGACCGGCTTTGTCGGCGTCAAGTACACATTCCAGTCCCCTTTTTTGGCCTGTTCAACAGTATGGCGATCTACCGGTATGGTCCAGATGTCTCCCAAGGCGGCTCTCCGATTCCAAGCTTCACGGTTGTGGCCTATGATATCCATCAGCTTCTTCACCTCAACTTTTTCGTATCTAAGTATTTCGCATTTTGTCGAATGTTTACCTTCCGAGGGCGTCCAAACTTGATTTGGGTGCTTCGAATCGCAATTAACAATTGTCTTAAATTAAACTATTGCCATTAATATATATTTAATATATCCTATAGTTGAGCGTTGCTGCCAATAAAAAAGGAGGTCACTTTATGGGTGCCAACCCCAAATCACAAACACGTGTTACCGCTGTTTTACTTGTCAGTTCTTGCTTACCGGATGCATGGGCTTAAGCGGCAGCTCTAAGGATGAGCAAGCGGTTAAAAAGGCTGTGTCCAGCTTCCAACAGAACGTTTTGTCAGAGTCCTGGGAAGGCTATCTGGCTCTCAAGGAACAGTTCACCAATCCCTGGATCCGCGAATATGAACCAAACGATTTTGCAGGTATCGAGAGCATGATAGAAAACTGGATCGAAAATGAATTTCCTGACCTACTGGCTGATCCGGAAAGCACTGACTTCTACACAGACAACGAGTACCTCAAAGATTTAATCGACGACGTGATTGCACTCTACGATGCCAAAAACGGAGATCTTGACGACCCGGAACTGGCGGCGGCCGTTAGAGATCTGGCTGAGCAGGTCACCCTAACCCGAATCTTCCTACTGATGAAATGGGCCCTTTACATGCTTGAAGATCCAGCTGAGGAGCCAACAGACGAAGAAATCGAGGAAGAGATCATGGGATGGCTGGCGGTAAGCGAGGTTCTCAGCAACAAACTCCGCCTGCCGAGCGCAACTGTAGTCGGATTCATGGCTACCAATCTCACCTGGGGGGATGTTGTCTTGACCGAGGATGAGGACGGCAGCCTATGGCACGCTGAAATCCCCTTTGTCGACGAAGATGAGGGCTCCAGTGGGTACTATCTCCTCACATTCACCAAGCAGAACAACAAGTGGAAAATCAGCCAAGGCCTGCTCTCTCGTTGATACCGAGAAACAAGGAGGTCGCTCCATGGATTACAAACCCTATCCCAAGCTGCTTGTGGTAGGTGTGGCGCTTGTTTTGGCTTTGTCGGCCATATGCTTGGACACAAGCCTTGCGTCGGCAGTTCCAGCGGAGCTTGAAGCGGAGGTTTCCCGCTTTCTGAAAAACGTCTCGTCCTGGCACCTGCACGGCTATTTGGACATGGTTGAACAGTTCACAAATCCGTACTACTATGAGTCGGACGAAGTGGGAATTCTGTACTTCGAGGCGCAGCTTGACGAGCTGATCGAGAGCACAATCATACCCATGCTCCTAGATCGGGAATCGTCTCAGTTCTATCAAGAAACCATCACATACTTCAGGGAGAAAGCCGATGCCCTGGCAGAGCTTTATGCGGCGAAAAACGGCAGTCTGGATGATCCTGATCTGGCAGCAGCCATCAGAACCTATGCCGAGGAAGCTTACCTAGTCCAGATGTTCATCTGGTACCAGTTTGGAATTGCGTTCCTGGATGGCGCCATCGAGCTCGAGCCAGTCGGGCCCGAGGAGTTTGAGGCGGAACTGCTTGAGTGGCTGTCGCAAAGCGCATACCTAGGCAACTCCCTCAAGATGCACAGTAAAACCGCCGTCATCTTTATGGTTCCGGACATGACCTATGGCGAGGTTGCCTTTCAAGAGCATGAAGGTCAATGGACTGCCGAGATCCCCTTCTTCGATGAGTATGATGGTTCCACTGGATCTTACATGTTGACATTCACCCAACAAGAGGAGAGATGGAAAATCGCCAAGGTCCGGACGCACTATCTGGAGTAAAACCCATTACGTTCAAGGAGAGCCGCCCAGGCTCTCCACTTTTATTCTCAAAAAGAGTTGCCAAATACTGGCTTTTGGGTTAATATATAAGTAATTGACTTATTAAATATAGAGGAGGTCACCCCATGCGTGGCAAACCAGGCTTTAAGTTACGTATTGCTGCAGCTCTGTTCTTGTGCTGTTTCTGCTGACCGGGTGTTTTGGAATTGGCAGCGAACTGGCCAACCGCAAGGCGGTTGAGGCCGAGATTGCCAGTTTTCAAGAAAATGTCACCACCATGAGCCTTGAGGGATACAATGCCCTTGCTGCTCAGTTCACGAATCCCTTCAACTATACGGTCAGTGAAGAGGATATGGCTGAGATCTATGCCATAATCGACAGCGCAACCGCTGAGTTATTGATGCCAATTCTGCAAAACCCCGAGCTGTACGATCCTGAAATGGTGCCAAACAGCCACTTTAATGATGAGATGGACGCCCTTTTCGCCCTTTACGATGCAAAAGGCGGCGATCTTCAGGATCCGGAACTGAACGCTGCCATGCACAAATTCATCGAGCAATTCTATTTGTACCAACTTCTGTGTCTAGTCGACGCTGGAATATATGCGTTGGAAAACGACCTAATGGATGACGATATAGAAGATATAATGGACGGCTATGAACCAGATGAGGCCCGAATTCTTGCATGGTTGGAATTGAGCGAGTTTACAGATACAGGATATCAACTTCCCAAGGCTGCGGTACTTATGCTGATGTTAGACACCGAACTGACATGGGGAGATGCTGTTTTGGAGCAAAGCGGCCGCCAATGGATTGCGGAGCTTCCCTTCTCGTTCGCCGTCCCCGATTATTTGGACGAAGAGCCCAGCCAGATGTCGGGCAGTTATTTCCTGACGTTTGTCAAGCAGAGAGGCAAGTGGAGAATTACTGAGGCTAGCCGCACGTTGTCCGATCTGTTTATGTGATTCAAATCCACAGCATCGCAGCAGCCCTGTCCATTCTACCCTTCTCCATTCAAAAAGGAGGGAGAGTCCCACCCTCTCCCTCCTTTTTGTCACTCAAACTGATAATCAAACCAGTCAAAATCCGCGGGAGTGCGGCCGCCTGTACCGTTGTTGACCGCATACATACCCACCATGGTCCCGGTGTGGTGCTTACCGATCCGCACTCCTTCGTCACATAGGAAAGTGGCATCTTCCACGGCGGCGACGAAGATCCAGTTCAGGTTGTCCAGACTGTAGTAGAATCTCCTCACCTGCCGATCCACAGTGATGCGCAAATACACCACAGGTACCGAAAAGGCTTCGGATTCGCCGAGTCTCGTCGCCACATCGTTTCTGACTTCGACCACTCTGACCTTGAAATTGCCGCTTCCCTCATCCTTCGACATGAAAATCCGCGCCGAACAGTGGCGGCCGTACATGCAGATCAGCCCCGCCTCTTCCTCGGCGCAGCCTGGATTGAACTCCAGCTTGGCGGCAGCCTTGTAAGCGAAATGCTTCTCTCTGCGGACAATAATATTCCTGGTTTCAATTTGGCCGATCTGGCCGTTACTGGTATAGATCCGCAGATAACCAGGGCGATCGGTGAGTGACCAGCCGTCGTTGTCCGGATTGCGGACAAACTGCCAGTAAAGCTGCAGATCGACGCCGTCAAAATCGTCGAAGTACTTCTCTTCGTATTTTGTCTCCGGCAGATCAGGAGCCACTTGGGTCAAACTCGGCCCTCTGCCTTTGTTGACCATAAACCAACCGTCTTCAGTCCATTCCACCGGATCCAAGGCTGTTTCCCTGCCCAAGGTAGTATACCGGCCTTGGTTAGGACGGCCGCAAAGATAGGCAATCCACCAATCCCCGTTTTGGGTCTGCACCAGCTTGCCGTGGCCGGTCCGTTGAATCGGCGCGGTGGGGTCTGTCTGCATCATCACCGGATTGTACGGGCTTGGTTCATATGGGCCGAACAAGCTCCTGGAGCGGGCGACTGTGATTCGGTGGCCGTAGCCCGTCCCCCCTTCGGCCAGGATCGCATAGTAATATCCATCTTTCTTCAGGATGTGCGGCCCTTCCGGCGCCCTCTCTCCCGTGCCTGGCCAGACAGTGATTTTCGGGGAAAGGGCCTTGGTGCATTCATCGTTCAGCTTCACGATGCTTGCTCCTGGTGAAAGCACCATATAATGGGTACCGTCATCATCCACGAAGTGGGACGGGTCAATACCGTCGACATCGATAAAAACTGGTTTGGAATAGGGTCCTTCGGGGCGATCCGACTTGACAACCACTTGTCGGCGGATCCTGCTCCGCAGCCCACTCTCATCCCTGTTGTTAAGGCGCAGTGTCGCCATGATGTAAAAAGTGCCGTTATAAAATGAAATATCCGGCGCCCAAAAGCCATGTGAGTCTTCTATGCCGGTAAGGTCTATGTAATCACTGCGGGTGATGGCATGGCCGATAATCTCCCAGTGCACCAAGTCTTTGGAGTGGGAAATCACCACCGCAGGGAAATACTCGAAAGTCGAATTGACCATGTAGTAGTCTTCACCGACACGGATGATCGACGGATCTGGGAAAAACCCTGTGACAATCGGATTGGAATATGTACGTGCCAAAACAACCAGCTCCTTCGCTCTTTGCTATACCACAAGCTCCAAGATATACATCACTGTGATGGCGCATACAGTCACAAAGATCATGCTCTTGCCGCGAAACGCCAGCAGCACAGCGACAGTGCAGCCAACCACGCTGCTGATCACCGACCCTGTGGCTGTGAAAACATCGGGAAATGTCAATGCGCCTAAAACGGCAAAGGGCATGTAGTGGAAAAAGGTCTTGACGTAAGGAGAGCGGATCTCCCTGCGGAAGAACACCATCGGCACTGCCCGCGTCAGATACGTCACCAAAGCCATCAACAGCACGGCCAAAACCGGGCTGACAATCACTCCATCCACGGCTACTGCTCCTCCCTATCCGGCCACAGCCAGGCAGACAAACCGGCACCGACAAGTGCAGCCGCAATGATTCTAAAACCGGCGGAAACAAAGCTGAAAACCGGCACATATCTTAAAACCACGCTGATGCCTACTGAGATGGCAATCACACCGAAAATGCGATGGGCCTGCACCGCCGGCGGAATAATCAAGGCGATAAACATGGCATATAGCGCTATACCCATGGCACTGCCGAGCTGCGGCGGCAGAGCTGTGCTGACCAGCCCACCCAACGCTGTCCCTCCGCTCCACGCCAGGAACGGCCCGATCATCAAGCCGGACAAATATGAAAAAGACAAACGGCCATTTTCCACACTGGCAACAGCAAATGTTTCGTCGGTTATGCCGAAGCTGATGGCCAACCTTTGGCCTAACGCCATGCCTTGATCCACTTTCTGGGTCAAAGACAGCGACATCAGGACATACCGGAGATTAATCACCAAGGTGGTGAGCATGATTTCCAGATAACCGGCCCCGGCAAGCAAAATGCGGATGCCGGCAAACTGCCCGGCACTAGTCAAGTTGGTCAGAGATGTGAACACTGCGATCCACGGGGGAAGCCCACTGCTTGCGACCATCAGCCCAAAGGTGAAGCCTACCGGGATATATCCCATTGTGATCGGTATGCCCCGCTTCAAACCATAGACAAAGCCACTTTCATTCTTACCCATCGTTCTCCCACGTTCTTCCAACTTATTTAAGTGCAATTATACCACCGTTCCATCAATAGATCCAGCCTGTACCCAAGCAAAATGCTATTGTCCACACGAAGATTATTCTGTATAATCTCTATGATTGAGCAACAAGGTTTGGCGCAGTGCATATGCTTTACTCGGAGGGGTTTGGGTGGCAAGTCTAGAAGTACTGGTAAGAATAGGAATCTATGTCTTGATGCTGGCAATCTTGACGTTCCTTTCCTGGTACATCCTGCAAGTTCTGTGTGTCAGATCCAAAAGGCGCGTCGTCAAGATCGGGTTGTTCATCCTCTCGTTGATCACAGCGATGGGAATGCTGCTTGGGTTGTTCACTTTTTACGTCTACCACGGGATCGGGCACCAACCGGACATCTACCGCAGCGGCAACCGCTCTTCGAACATGGTTGCACTGACCTTTGACGACGGGCCAAGCCTGGAATTCACTCCTGCCATCCTGGATATTCTTAAAGAGTATGATGTCCCTGCCACTTTCTTCATGGTAGGAGCTCATGTGGAGAAATACCCTGAGATCGCCAAATGGATCGTGGAAGAGGGGCATGAAATCGGCAATCATACTTACAACCACCGCAACATCCCTACTCTTTCCACAGTCGATTTGCATAAGGAACTTCTGGAGGCGACCGCCGTCATAACCTCGGTGACTGACGTCTATCCTGCCTATGTCAGGCCTCCACGGGGCATGTACGACGGCAGGTTCCGCCGGCTGGCCAACCTGCTCGGCCAAGAAATCGTATTGTGGACTGTATCGACCCGCGACTGGCGCTACGGTGTGACTGCCGAAAGCATTGTGCGGACTGTGAAGACCAGAGTAAGAGGCGGAGACATCATTCTGTTCCATGACAGTGGAGCTTTGATCAAAAACGAAGGCGGAGACCGGCGAGCGACAGTCCTGGCGCTTCCTGAGGTAATTCAAACGATCCGGGACAAAGGGCTGGAAATCGTCCCTTTGAGTGTGCTGCTCCATGAAGCGCCCACAGAAGACTTTCCGCAGGTGGATATGCCAGAATAGATCAGAGGTGACTGTAGTGGTCTTTGAAAATGGATCAATCCAGCATCTGAAGCCGATTGCCAAGATCTATCGCGAAGCTTTCCCGGAGAGCATCCAGCTCTTCTTTGCCGGCAAGGACCCGGGGAAGCTCCTGCGGCTGTTGACCAACGCTTTTACCTTCCTCTACCTTACTGGAGCCCGGTTCGTGATCGCCCGTAGGGCTGACAGCGGCCAGGTGCTGGGGTATTGTGTTTACTCCTCGCCAACCCGACACCCAGGCCATGCCAGCTGTCTGTGGAAAAACCTGGGACAGATCATGAAGCTTGCTTTGGCCTTTTTGCGGGACCTGCACTTCACTGAATTGGTCAAGCTAACTGCCAACGCGATCCAGATGCGGTTTCACCGCAGAGTGGACCAGAGACTGCCCCGCAGATGCAGCCGGATCATTTCCATCGCTGTCCGCCCCGCAGCCCAAGGGCACGGTATCGGCAAAGAGCTGCTGACCCGCGCCCTAAAAGAACTGTCCGCAGAGAATGTGACGCTCAACGTCCGCCCAGACAACGCGGCAGCGTTTCGCCTGTATCAAAACACAGGATTCTCCGTATGCGGCTCGTCCAAAGACTTACAAGGCCCCTGGCTCATGATGATCAGGCGCGCATAGATACTCATCACGCTCACAATCTTGGTAGAACACCTGGTCAAACCTGCCGAGCGTCTGAAGGCGTTCGTACGCTTCCACAGCTTCCCGCCGGCAGTTCCGGCACGCCAGCCAAGGCACGGTTACGATGGCCACTTGCGTGTGCCCTATTCTGCCGCCAGCCGCCTGCGAATAAATCTCCCGCCACCCGGAACAATCATTGCAAAGCTTAATGCGTTCATGCTGTTTTTCCACAATCTGATCAGTATCGTAAAAGATCGACCGATCCCGCACATAATTGGTACCCCTGCCGAAGACATCTTCCCGCTTCACTTGATGGCGCGTTTCCCACTGCCGCCGCACCTCTGACACCACATTTTTCACTATTGGCATCACATGCTGCGGCTGCCGCAGGCAATCTGGCTTCCAGTCTGGTTCCCGAAGACTGGAACAATCCAAACCGGCCAAAGCCAGGATAATGCCGACATTCACATACGGCAAGGCCCCTTCAATGGAGTACCCGCCTTCCAACACCACAATGTCGGGGCGGAGCATTTCCGTCAGCCGGGCATAGCCTCCAGCGCTGAAGTTCATGTTGGTCAGGGGATCTGAGTAATGATTGTCCTGTCCGGCAGCGTTGATGATATAATCAGGCTTCCATTCCTCTAGAATCGGCATCACCAGATTTTCCATCACATAGAGTATTCCCTCGTCGCCTGTTCCCGGCGGCAGTGGGACATTGATCGTGTTCCCATAGGCCGCAGGCCCTCCTCGCTCGGTGACAAAGCCTGTGCCCGGATATAGTGTACGCCCGTCCTGGTGCAGCGAGATATGCAAGATCCCCGGATCGTTGTAGAAGATATCTTGTGTGCCGTCGGCATGATGGGCGTCGGTGTCCACAATGGCCACGCGGATGCTGGGCCCAAGGCGGCGGCGCATGTGCTCCACCATGATCGCCTCGTTGTTGACCGTGCAAAAGCCCCGTGCCCCGTGGACCACCCGGTTGGCATGATGGCCCGGTGGGCGCAGCAGCGCGAAAGCGCAGTCCACTTTGTTGTCCAGGACCAAATCAGCGGCCAGCATGGAGCCGCCAACAGCGATCCGGTGCGGCTCTGACACTCTTCTGGCCACACTCGGCACACAGATGTGGACGCGCTGGATAGGTTTGTCCTCTGCCACATAGGGCCGGTATTCATAGATGCCTGCGATGTCCAGCAGCCCTTCCTCCATAATCTGATCCCTGGTATACAGCAGCCTTTCCTCCCTTTCCGGATGATCAGGCGTGATACACCAGTCGAAAGCAGGGAAAAAGATCAATCCCACGCTGCGTTTGGCTTTGGCCACGCTTATCACCTCACTCGCCGCGCTCCGGGGCGCATCTGCGCCCGGATGTTGAAAATCCGCCCAACAGTGTGGAACCCTCTCACCACGTTGAACGCTTCTTCTTCCACAATCTGGATCTCGCTGCATTCTTCCAGGCCAAGCCCTTGAGCGTAGGCCAATGTGTGCTCCACAGCCGCCCGGCGAGCCTGCTTTTGGTCAAAAAGTGCTTGCTTGATTTGCTTCCTCAAACCAAGTTCAGGGATGATCATCTGTTCCTGCTCCGTATCCACGTGCACCGACAGAGATACTGTCGGCCGGGCTGCTGCCGCGCCGATCCCATTGGCGCCGGCGTGATACGGCAGAATCTCCCAGGGCAGGCCAAGCTGTTCGGCCGCCAGTGGAATGAACACCCCCGCCGGCGCGCCCAAGCCTATGACTGCCCGCGGCCGGATATCCGGCGGCGCGAGAATTTCTGAGACAGTGTAGACCGGAACATTTTCCAATGTGCGGTAAACCTCATCGACTGCAGTGCAAAGCCTCAAGACAAACGCCTCGATGATGGCCTGGGCCAAGCTTTCCCAGGAAGCGAACGCGCCCGCAGCCTTCTTTTTCAGCGCTGCGATCGCTTTATCTCTTTGCCCAAGTTCTGCCAACCCCAAGGCAACCGCTGCATCAGTCGGAGTCGCTTCCGCGCCGCCGAGGGCCGCTGCTTTCCCCACTCGCCGCGGCCCGAGGACGACACCGCTGTCATGAATGCGCACTTCGCTGTCTCCACCAAGCCCAATGGAGACGGTGTAAAGCGCCCGGACCAGAGTGTTGAAACCGCCGATGACGGCGCCTCCGCGCTGGCACACTGGCTCACCACCGGCTATCACCGCAATGTCCGTTGTGGTGCCGCCAATATCCACCACCACTGTATTCGCCTCAGTCCGCCGAGAAAGGGCCAAGGATGCTGTGAGGCTTGCCGCCGGACCTGAAAGGATGGTTTCGATCGGGCGGACACAGCTTTCCGCGAGCCCCATGGTGCCGCCGTCGGCTTTGAGGATCCTGACACCGGCAATGATCGGGTTTTCACTCATCAACCTCTCGATCACCGCGGCGAACTCCTGCTGAATCCCGGCGACTCTGGCGTTCAGGTATGCGGTCATGATGCGGCGGGGAAAACCATGCCTCCCCGACAGCTGATGCCCCAAGGTGATCTGGCTGAACTTCAAGCCAGCCTGTTCAACCACCTGTTTTGCCGCCAATTCCAGGCTGTTGTTGCGTTGGCTGAACTTGCCGACGATCGCCAACGCACGGGCACCGTCATTCCAAGCCTGACGAGCGGCGGACAAAACCTCGTCAGGATCAATATCCGAGGCCACCCGGCCCCGGTGGTCCACATAACCTTTAACCGAGTAGACGGGAAAACCGAAATCATAATCGAGTAGATTCATCCCCGGCCCCGGGATTGCCACGACGGCTGCCGGATCACCTTCGCCTTCCACAATGGCATTGGTCGGCAATGTCGTCGAAAGGTGCAGTTCCATGGGAAAAGGGCCTTTATGGGACGCGATAATCTCTTCCAAAGCCGTTCTTACGCTGCAAAGAATGTCATCGTGATCCGTAGGAGTCTTGACCATCGCCAGAACTATCCCTTCATCGCTGATTAAAGCTGCGTCTGTATTCGTTCCTCCCACGTCAATCCCGATCACACGCACGCCCTTACACCATCCTCATCCAGTTTTTGCCATTTAATGCCTTCTAAATTCATCCCGCCAATTCCTTTCATAAAAAAAGCGAAGGCGGAGCAGCTTCCGCCTTCGTTTGGCAGCGCACATACCGACGAGACTCTTACAAGGCTCGGCAGAACCTGGCCAATATGGCTTCCAACTGCCCGCTGTCATCTGCCAGTTCATATGTTACTCTTACCGCCGGCTCGGAAATAGTGATTAGCCTCTGCAGGTCAATAGGGGTGCCGATGACCACAGCGTCGACATCACAGCGTTCTATGGTTTCAGACAGATCCCTGATCTGCTCTGCACCGTAACCCATTGCCGGCAGAATCGGGCCGGTATGCGGGTATTTCCGGTATGTTTCCGCAATCGACCTGACTGCTTTATCTCTGGGGTCGACAATGATCGCGCCTGCCTGCTTGGCAGCGATAAACCCAGCTCCATACGCCATTTCACCGTGAGTCAGAGTCGGCCCATCCTCCACGACCAAAACCCGTTTGCCCTGCAGCAGTTCGGGATTGGCCGCAGTTATCGGCGAGCGGCACAAAATAATCTCCGCAGTTGGATTGGCTGCTTTAATGTTCGCAGTCACGGTTTCGATGTCTTCCACCTTGGCGGTGTCCACTTTGTTGACGATCACAACGTCAGCCATTCTTAAGTTCACTTCGCCGGGATAATACATAAGCTCATGCCCCGGCCGGTGCGGATCGACCACTGTGATGGTCAGATCTGGCTGATAGAACGAAACATCGTTGTTACCGCCGTCCCAGAGGATCACATCGGCCTCTTTTTCCGCCTCTGTCAGAATCGCCTCGTAATCCACCCCGGCGTACAGCACATTGCCGCGCATGATATGCGGTTCATATTCTTCCCGTTCTTCGATAGTGCATTTGTGCCTGTCGAGATCATCCAGTTCGGCAAAACGCTGCACTTTCTGTTCTTCCAAATCGCCGTAGGGCATGGGATGCCGGATCACAACCACCCGTTTTTTCTGTTTGGTCAGGTATTCAGCCACAAAGCGGGTAGTCTGGCTTTTGCCTGAGCCGGTCCTAGCGGCGCAAACGGCGATCACCGGACACTTGCTCTTAAGCATGGTGTTTTTGGGACCAAGCAGGCGGAAATCAGCGCCGGCGGCCAACGCCGCGCACGCTTTATGCATCACATATTCATGGGACACATCGCTGTAGGCAAAAATGACCTGATCCACCTGCTCACGTTTAATGATCTCAACCAAATCGTCTTCGGGATAGATCGGGATTCCATCGGGATAACCCGGTCCGGCCAAGCTTGCGGGATAGACCCGGCCTTCGATATTGGGGATTTGAGTCGCCGTGAATCCCACCACTTTGTATTTGGGATTATTCCTGAAATAAACATTGAAGTTGTGGAAATCGCGCCCGGCGGCACCCATGATCAATACTCTCACAGCAGTCATTGCGATTGCCTCCATCTTTGTGGATTTATAATTTTTCACTTTTCGCCGCAGCCGGGCAAACTCCTGCGCAGCCAACGTAATCAAAACGTTAAATCTATCACATTAGTGCGTAAAAAGTCCGATTTCCTGCAACTTTATTCAGAAAGCCGTCTATTGACAGATACGCCAAACATGTTTAGCATTATTTATTTGTGCCCCATTATATAAGTTGGAGGTTGGCTGATGGCATCGTTAAAGAATCTGTTCACTGCAAAAGATCTGACTCAAGGTGCGCCTTGGAAAAGGATTGTCGAATTCAGCATCCCGCTTTTGATCGGCAATGTCGTCCAGCAGTTTTACAATACCGTTGATTCGATCATTGTCGGCATGTACATCGGAGACAATGCCCTGGCTGCGGTGGGCAGCGCCATGCCTGTCCTCCATCTGCTGCTGGTCTTGTTCGTGGGCATCTCTGTCGGCGCAGGGATCCAAGTGTCGCAGTACTTCGGGGCGAAAGACCGGGCTAATCTGTCACACACAATTGGCATCTGCATTACACTAACCGCCATCACGACAGGGGCAGTCATGCTGATCGGGCCTTTGGTCAGCAGGCCTTTGCTGGAACTGCTGAACACACCGCCATCGATCATCGACTGGTGTAGTGAGTACCTGAACATTCTCTTCATCGGCGCTGCCGGTTTCCTGTTCTACAACATCTTTTCCGGAATTCTGCGGGGCTTGGGGGATTCTGCCTCCGCGCTCTTGTTTCTGGTTATCTCGACACTGTTAAATGTAGTACTTGACATCTGGTTTGTGGCTGGTTTCGGCCTCGGCGTCCCCGGTGTGGCGCTCGCCACCGCTCTCGCCCAGGCGTTCTCAGCTGTTCTCTGCCTTCTCAAGCTCATGAGGATGAAAGAACACTTTGATCTTAGTTGGGCCATGTTAAAGCCGGGCAAGGATCTGACGCTGAGGCTGCTCAAGTTAGGATTGCCGTCGGGCCTTACCCAAGCCATCTTTTCGCTGGCCTTGATCGCTGTTCAATCCCTGACCAACAGTTTCGGTGAGCTGGTTATCGCCTGCAATGTAATCGTCATGCGTATAGACGGTTTTGCCATGATGCCTAATTTTTCCTTTGGCGCCGCCATGACCACTTTTGCAGGGCAAAACTTCGGTGCCAAACGCTATGATCGGGTGGCCCAAGGTGCCCGGGACGGGACGAAAATCGCTGTGGCAGTCGCCGCCGTGATTACAATCGGCATCCTGCTCTTTGGCCGCTACCTGATGAGCATTTTCACCAGCACCGAAGAACTTGTGAACATAAGCATGCGGATGATGCGCATTCTCGCCCCGGGCTACATCGCCATGGCTGTGACCCAATGCCTGGCTGGAGTGATGCGCGGCGTCGGCGATACCGTGACCCCAATGTGGATTTCACTTTTTACCTCAATCGGCCTGCGGGTTCCCCTCGCCTACAGTTTCGCCTACTTCACCCGAAGCGAGCTGTACCCCACAGGAAGGCCGGAATCGGTGTTTGTTTCTTTATTGATCGCCTGGATTTTGGGTTCAGTAGTCACTGCAGTGTTTTACAGAAGAGGCAAATGGCGGCGGGAAACATCTGCCGAAAGTCAAGTGGAAGCCCAAGCCTGAAACACCCGATCACTTGAGAAAAAAGGTGCTTTTCCACTCCTTTGGAAAAGCACCTTTTTGTTCACCTGCGCATCAAACTAGAACTCGCGGCCCTCGGCGATCCGCTCTTGAATCCACTGATTCTCTTCCTGCTCAACCCGTTTGAGGGCGATCTCCGGTGTGTAGCCTTGCTGGATGATGTACAGCCGGTATACTTTCCAGAGGGCAATATCCCAGTATCCGCCGCCCGCCACTTCCGGGCTCCTCACTGGCTGAACAGCACCCTTGCCCCAATACACGGCAGACAGGTTCAACCCCTGCAGTTCAGGCAGGTTTGTGCCGTAAGCGGCAGCGATCTCTGGAGTGTTGACGACACCTTTCATGCCGTCTTTCGCCCTACCCATCTGGACCTCGTCGGACAGCAGGTGCATAATTACTTGGAACGCAGTTTCCTTCATCTGGGACTGCTTGGGAATGAACCAGCCGTTCACGTTCGGACGATAGATGGTGTCATCGCCTTCGAACATCACCGGAATTGGCGCTATATCCCAATTGCCGAGAACGCCGGCGTCCATCTGCCATTTGAGCCACTGCTCCCGTTCATTGGCAGGCCAGTAGTCTTCGACCATGGCGACCTGCAGCAGCCGCTCGATATGGTCGACAGCCATTACCACAGAACCTTTCTGCCAGAAGTCGTCGGTCTTGTTCCAAACGTTGCCTGGAATGTCATAGAAGCGGGACATGTTTTCCACAACTTGCAGCCACTCTGGAGTATCCAGCACAACCTTGTCCCGTTCAGTCAAGCTGAAAGGAATCAATCCGAGTTGGTTCAGCTTCAGGTATTGATCCGGATGCTGCTGATAACCTTTATACGACATGATCTTGTCGCCGACTTCTTCAGCGAATGTCAATCTCTGTGTCTTTTCGTACGCTTCATCATAGGTCATGCCGGCGTAAGGATATGGCTCGTTCTTCTTGTCGAGGATGGCCTTGTTGTAGAAGAGAATGTAGTCATTGATCTCGAATGGGATTGACAGTACGCCGCCTGTCGAGCGGTCGTAGACAATGGCCATGGAGGCCTCGTCGATGCGGCTCAGGTCGAAGTTGTACTTCTCGATGAGCGGAGTCAGGTCATAGTCCATCCCGTAAGTCTTGATGGTCCGGGTTGTGTTGCGGTCGATCAGTTCGAGGACCATATCGGGATATACGCCTGAGATCTCGAAATTCTTCTCCCGAATACCCATGTCATCCCAAACAACGATTCTGAACTTCAGATCTGGGAATCTCTCCCTGATGTACTGCCCGAGCAGCCGTTCCCTTGCAGCTTGAGATTTCTCCATAATCTTGTTGTTGGTGACAAAGATGAAGAGTTCGTCCGGTTCGAGTTCGAGCAAGACTGTGGACCCATCCTCAGAGAGGATCTTCCTGACACCACTGTAGCCTTCGCCTTCCACAAGCGCTGCCAACGCTCCGGAGGCCGGCAGCAACAACAGTGCCGCGGCCAGCATCAAAATGGCAAATCTCCTACTCGCTCTCATTTCAGCATACTCCTTTCTATATATCTAAAATAATGGACCCTTTTGTTGCCAAACCCGATTATTGCCCCAACTGCTCCTGAATCGCTTGATTATGCTCATTCTCCACTCTCTTGAGGGCCAAGTCAGGCGGATACCCATCCTGGAGCACGTATTGCCTGAAGACCTTCCACAGATCGACTTTCCAATATGTATAGCCTACCACCTCGGGATCGCGCACCGGTATCACAGCGTTTTTGCCCCAGTATACCGCGGAGAGGTTGAGCCCCTGCAGTTCCGGGATGTTCACACCGTAGTATTCCGCCAGTTCCGGGTTGTTCAGCACTCCTTTGATGCCATCCTTGGATCTGGCGAGCTGCACCTCGTCCGAAAGCAGGTGCATGATAACCTGGAATGCAGTTTCTTTCATCTTGGAGTGTTCGGTTATGAACCATCCCAGCACATTGGGAATGTAGGTGCTTTCATCTCCCTCTTTAAGCTGAGGAATCGGCTCGATATCCCAAGTTCCCGGCTGCAGCCCGTTTTGGGCGAACCTTCTCTGCCACTCTTGAATATCGCCGGAAGATACATACTCTGGGTGCAGAGTCACCTGCAGCAGCCTTTCGATAGTGTCAACACACATGGCGGCGGTACCCAGCACAAAGAAATCATCCGTTGAGTTCCATTTGTTGCCCCTGATCTGGTAGAACCGCGCCAAATTGTTGACAAGCTCTACCCATTCCGGTGTGTTCAGCACTATTTTATTTGGTTCAGTCAGGCTCCACGGAACAAGTCCCAACTGATTTTGCTGCAGGTAAAAGTCTGGATGCTGCGCATATCCTTTATACATGGTGATGTCTTCACCAAAGGTGAGCGCTTTTGCCTTCTCGTAGGCTTCATTATATGTCATGCCTGCATAAGGGTAGGAAATGCCTTTTTTGTCGAAGATGGTTTTATTGTAAAATAGGATGTAATCGTTGATCTGGAAGGGGATGGCCAAAACCTGGCCCATGCCGCGGTCGTACACGATGGCCATGCACGCTTCACTTATGCGGCTAAGGTCAAAATTGTACTTCTCAACCAGTTCTGTCAGATCTATGAACATAGTGTTCTTGTCAGCGGTTACATTCGCAACCAGGTTGAACCAAAGATCCGGATATACTCCCGAACGCTCGAAATGGGTTTCGCGGATCCCGTTTTCGTCCCAGTCGACAATCCTGAACTTCAAGTTCGGGAACTTCTCCCTGATATACTGGCCTATCAGCTTCTCCCGCGCCGGTTTGGATTTTTCCAGTATCTTCGAGTTCATAGTAAAGATGAACAGCTCATCCGGCTCAAGCTCGAGAAGCACCTCTCCATTGTCGCCGTAGATCCGCCGCACACCGTCGTAACCTTCTCCTGCAACAACTCCTCCGGTCTCAGCCTGCGCGAGAACCACAGGTACAAGCATGAAAGCTAAAACCAGACTGATGACCATTAGCACCAAAAATCCGTTTGACTTTGTGATGCCTGCTTTGCTCATTGCAGTGAATTCCCCCTTGCAGTCTTGATCACTTCTCACCATATCCAGCGAGAAGCTTTTGATATAATGATACCACATCTTGGTATTTTTGTAAACGTTTCGTAAAAAAGAATAGCTGTTGTAACTAAAATTATGCGATAAAAATCAAGATATATTTTAGTAAATCTCACTATTCCAAGGAAAAGCTAACGTTTATGCACCAGTGAAAAAGGCAAAGGCCTGGCTCATATGTCCAGGCCTGCGCTTTTCCCGCCAAACAATCATATGTCGATTTATCATTCTTTAGTCGCAAACAGTGAAGTAAACACCGGTAATCTTTAAGCCGCCCTTTTCATCCGGCAGATTTCCGCTGATCTCAACCTTGTAGAAGGGCTGCCAAAGCTCGGTCCAAGGACCCTTTTCCGAATCGCCTCCGAATACTGTGACTTTGGCAGGGTTAATGGTGTGCGCCACCCAAAACATGTCAAACTTGAGTGTGCGCTTGGCAGGATCGGCAGCCACTATTTGATAAAGGACCGCGTCGACACCGGAATCCACTGTCCACCCAGTCCGCGTGTCACCTCTGCCCGTGGATATCCTCGCTGCGGTGCCAATTACATCGTCAAGAGTGGGATTACCCTGCTTCTGGCTTGCCGTCCACCCACCGGGGCCGGGAGTTGCTTCCACCCAGCCGGCAAGCGATGGTTGATCGCCTATACGGAACCAAGGGTTCTCGATTAAGTTGTCTGCCGGGAGAGGATCGACCCGCCACTCCAAATTGGCCCGCCCTGCGGCTGTCCGGTCTTGCTGTTCCGCTCTCGCGCTGGGAAACAGTCCGTCTATCTCCGAATGGATCCGGGTGATGAAGTATCCCTCAGGATCTTGACTTACAGTCAGCTCAACCGTGTACGTTCCCGCCGGTCCTGCCGACGTGGCCAACGTGAACTGCAGTATATACTCCAGCTCGGTCTCGGCGAGGGCTCGCTCGCCAACGATCGCGTAATGATCCACCCAGGGGCTGGATGTCCCTGTCACCCACATCAGGGCTTCAAACTCACTTTGGAGATTCTGCCGCAGCCTTGGCGACAGCACCGCGAATTGAGCCGCTCCATTGCGGGCTTTGACCGCCGCAGCCCACTTCTCCACCGCTTCCTGCGGTGTCTTGGGGGCAAAGGCGCGCTGTAAAAGATCCACCTGCCGCCGCATGGATTCCAAATCGCTTCGCTGTCCGTCATCAGCTTTGATCGTGCCGGCAGCGGCCACCATCAGCACAACCAAGAGAAGCAGCGCTTTACCTGCAAACTTTTGTTTTGTCATTTTCTCAGACCACCTTGTCACAAATAGGAGTTTCCTGTTATATAGTGTTCGCTGCTCTCACAATGAAAACGATGGTTTTCACTGATCCTCTTTATCCATCAATATGTGGTTTAGCTGTCAAGTGCTTTGTGCATCCTGATTCGGGCGCACTCCATGCCCATTTTGACATAAAATGTTCTCGCTGGTTCGTTGAACGTCCATACATCAAGCTCAATGGCGTCACATCCTTGGCTTAGGGCACGGGCTTCGATTTGCCTGAACAGTTCCGTGCCAACACCTGCGCCCCGATACTGTTCGTCGACACAAAACTCCTCGATATAAAGGATTTTGCGATCATGGATTACAGGATGGCCGCAAATAGTCCTGGTGGTTGTCACCGCATATCCCAGCACCATGTCATTGTCGCACAGGACGTAATAGGCAACCGCTCCGTTTTCCAGATCCGATTGATACTGCTGAAACGACAGGGGCACCTCTACAGATTTGTAAAACTCAGGTTTGGCATTGACATGAAGATTGTGAACCTGGAGTTTCATCCGCAGTATTTGTTCATAGTCCTCAAGCGCAGCCTTGCGGAGAACCGGCATGTGTCAGCCTCCTAGACAAAATGACAGATGTCCAGAATGATTTTCCCCTCTTCGTCCGGATCGGTAAACCGGGGACAGGCATACCGCTCGAAAAACCAATAGGCACCATGCTCGTCAGCTTTGACCTCGAACCCTTCCTCCTTCAGTCTGCGGGCACACTTGCCCTCCTTGCCGTAGACCTCGTGTTCGAAACCATACACCCAGCATACTCCCAGGCTGCCGGCGGGAAAATCGACACTGTCGAGCCCTTCCGGTACAGGTGTGTTCTCCGGCACAAACATACCGATCCAGTACTCAAAAGGCTCCCCTTGCTTCCACCGCATCAGTCCGACATAGGCGCCGCTGTCTTCGTAGCCGGGGATTCCATCGCCCGCCAGTCCTTCCAATGTTTCGAACATGCCGCTGTCAAAGCACTCTCCCCACTTGGCACCAAAGGTCCCTTCCACCCGATCTTCATCTCCGTACTTTCTGCCGATAAAACGCATCGCCGGCACATTCTGTTTGTACACATTGACAACTTCCGCCATCTCATTACTTCCTTTCTCGTTATATTTATTCGCCGACAAACAGCGGATGGCTGCCGGCTCCCAGAAACTCTGGCTTAGCCGGCCACTTCCATCAGCTGTGCTCTGCCAATTTCTCGACCGGACAAAAATGACGAGCTCAGCAAGTCGTCCATCTTTTTCACATATGCTGGGTACCGTTCTTGCAGCGAGCGAAAAATTGGATGCTCGGGCTTAAGGCGGCGCCTGAGGGAAAGATAATGCAGCACAAAGCAGATCTCCTCCACCTTCCCCTGTGCAAACTCCACCGAGATGCCCTTTTGCTTGAGATAATCGTCTTTCTCCAACAAGCGGACACTGCCTGCATACGGATCGGCGGATCCAACCACAACTCTGCGAATCCTGGACATGGCTATAGCTCCCATGCACATTGGGCACGGCTCCACAGTTGTGTATAACATAAGTTCCCAATCCTTCTGCTTCTCCCACGGGATATTGTTAATTGCGTTGATTTCCGCATGGGCGATGGAAGTCATCTTGATGGAGTTGCACGAAACAAGTCCATCCCTCAGCTGATTTCTTCCCACAGCAACCACATCGCCTTTCGCATCGACGATAACAGCCGCGATACCCATGGACCCCGCGTTATATGCCTCTAAGGCAAGATCTATGCATTGGTCCCAGATCCCGAGCCCCAAACTACTCACAACAAGCCACACTCCTTGCGTCTTGATGTTGAGTCAACACAAAAAACAGTCTCATCTTCTTTTCGGGAGAATGAGACTGTTTTCCTTCGTCATAACTATGAAATCTAGATCAAGTCTTATGGGCGGCTCAGGCCGTTCCGCTCCAGCCAAGCTTGATAAGCCGACTGCAGATTGGCCGCATAGCCGCCGATGTATTGATAGCCGTTGCGGCGTTCATGGCTTAAGTTGGCGTAACTTGCGGCAATATCGAGCACTGTCCCTTCTGGGCGGATCAGCTCTCCCTTTGGCCCGACGATAATCGGGTGCAGGTTGCCTTCCGCGTCGCGGTACAAGTTGCGCAGGTTGCCGCCGCCGGGATAATGTTTACCCGGCATGGCTCCTGTCACGTACGGCCGGTAAGTGTCGGCTTCCCTGGGGCTGGGACGAAGGGTGGGCTGCCTGCGGTCGAAGAACAGCGGCTCGAAGGTGTCGATATCGATGAACCTGGCCCACAGCCCTCTGCCGTTAGGATCTTCCACAAGCTTTCTGTCGCTTCCCCACGGCGATGAGCCGGTGACGTGGCTGTACCCCTTGATCTCCACATGCTCGAAGAACGCCACAGCAGCGTGAACAGCCCTCTGGACACGTTCCCAGATTGTCATCTCTTCGCCCAAGGTGTTGTCCTGATCCAGGCTGATAAGGAATTCCTTGTCCAGCCCCATCAGGAAATTGATGATCCCGATCGACTCCGACCCACTGATTGAAGGTGGCTCATAATCCCGCGCCCATGAAGGCTCAAGAGTCACCCGATCGTGCTGGGCACACCAGGCGGTGAGCATGCCTTGCTGTTCCGAGTAGATCTGTGTGTCGAGGATGACATCGATGCCCCGAATCAGCGAATCTTCGATTCTGGCGCGTGTTTGCTCATCAATGCTGTAGTACTGATCAGGCTTGGAATATATATCCCACCACAGGTTCAAAACCTGAGTCATGGCGTTGTCGTTAAAGGTGATCTCGCCGTGGTAGGAGCTTCCGGGATGCATGGTCTGGGGAAAACCACCATTTGGATACTGGACGGAAAGCACTCCGTTGATGCCCAGCATGTATGCTTCCCGGTAGCGTTCTATTTTGGTTGCCTGGTACATCCGGATCAAGTAGCGGATCTCTGGAATGGTGACACCGTTGTCAAGGGTGGCGTCTGTCCTGGGTTTCTCCCGCAGCAGCTGCTGCTTCAAAGCCTCTGTCATCTGGCCGCCCATGTCGATGTTCTTAACCCAGCCGCCGCTGTTCCGCTGATACAGGACCAGATTGTTGGCCAACCTGATCGATTCAGCCGAACCATACCAGTTCTCGGGCTGGTTGTTCATCGCGCTGTGAGAGACTGTCTGCTGTATGACCGGAAAACCGGTAGTGATCACCAGCACACCACTCTCCGCATCCCATCCCGCTGACAGCCGCAAAGACGAAGCTATGGCTTCCGCGGGCAGATACAGAATCCCATTGATGACCATGGGCGGGGACATCAGCTCGACAGTGTTGGAGCCGACCTGCATGGATGTGCTTCCGACTTCCAGCTCGCAAGTTCTGCTTCCACGGGTAACAGTGACCGCGCTCAAGTCCGCCGCCACATCCCATTCAACGTCGGTTCCGAATACCGCAGCCGCTGTCTGGTAAGGAATGAGCAGTGCCCCGTTCACCTGAATCGGTGTGATCGACGGATCTTCAGGAAAGACAGGCTGCAGTTCATCGTTGAAATACATGAGGGGGTTGTTCTCCATGAGGCTGATGCGGTTGAATATGTACCGCCACTCATTGGGATAATGGGCGCCCCAGCTCTTTTCACCCGCAGGTTCCCGGACGGTGACAACAACAACCCGTGTCTTGACCGGATCCGCACCCTCTGCCGAGATCTCACAATAATAGTAATGGGTCCCTGCCTCGATGTCCGCCGGAATGACGTAGGTCGCCGCGTTCGCGCCGGCGACCGGCACAGCCCCTGCGCCATCCGGGTCACTGGACTTGAACCACTGGTACGCCAAAGGCGAGTCAACCTCAATACCGGTCGCCGCGGCGGTGATGCGTGTGTTCTCGTCAATCCAGTTAGAAATGACGACAAGATCCTTTGGTTCTTCATCAATCCTGATCCTGCCCACAGCTTCAAGTTCGCCTTCGCCAATGTATATACTGATATTGGCGATCTGGGCAGTCCAGGATGATCCGCCGCCTTTGGTGATGCCGCAAACCGCCATCAAGCCCAGCCCGTTGTCTTCGCCGGGCAAATCCGTGGCGAATGTCCGTGAATAACCTTGGTCCGGGCCTTCCAACAAGGTCAGGGTGATAATCGCTGTGCTTGAGTTATAGTCCAATATCGCGGAAACATTGAGCCACTGTCCGGGAGTAAGCTTCGGATCGATCTCGGTGACCGGAATCGCTCCCTCGAGATTCGCGGCGGTAATCTGCCAGGAATCGTCTTTCTCGACAATATTCGCTATGTTTTTCTTAAAGTCGAGGTAAAGCCCGCCTTCGACTCCGCTTGACGGTTCGATTGACATGATACGGAAGATGTGCCTGTTGTCCGATTGACGGATGTTCGTATCGACGGTTACTCCCACTTCAAAGAATGAAACCGCAGCCGCCCGGGTCGGCGCTCCCAAATTAGTGGGAAGCTTGACATCGTATTCCACTTTGTACAACCCTGTATTTTGGGCACCTTTCAGCATTCTACCCATGGCTCTGCCGGCAGTGCTGGACTTCCTCAGGGTCATGGCTCTGCCTACCACCGGGTCGTCTCCCACAGTCTGGTTTGCCAGGGGAAATCCGTTGGTTGCGCCGTACATCTCCGTGAACCAGATATCATCCCCTGCAAAATCAGTGCCGTCAACCTTTGTCCATACCACTTCTCCTGCCAGCACCGGCAGCTGAGCCACAGTGAGAACCAGCACAAATGTCAGTAAAACAGACAAACTAGTTTTTGCTTTCATGAATATCCTCCTTTGGAATGCAAAGCTGACTTCGCCATGTCATCCGCAAGACACTAATCGGTTCCATTGGATTTAGAGTGCTTAATCATCGAACCGCAGGCTCCAACTCGTTCAGAATTGTGTTAGTGTCATCGTCCTGGTGCTTGATGATCAACCCCAATGCAAAGAATGCCACAACTTGCGGAATCGCTGTGAAGAAGAACGCAAGATTTCTCATCATTATGCTCTTGATGATACTGCCCAATAGAATGATTGCCCCAACCGCGTACAGTGAGATGTATATCAATAAGCAGTTCACCTATAACCCTCCCTTCTGCCGCCACGCACTGCCATACGCACCGCAGGCACATCACTCTGCCTTGTCAGATCATAGAGCCTTAGATTCCCAATAGCGCCGGAGACCCATGCGCCCATTGATTTCCTTAACATAACTATAACTAATTGTAAACGATTTATTACCCTTGATGCAAGGGGCAAATCACCACCAGATCGCAGCGCCGGACGGCAAATCAGGGACAGTGCGCCGCTCCAGCCTGCTTCGGGAACAGAATATACTTCTTGCTCACAAACGTCTTATTCAACTGCTCTGAATAGTGCGGGCCTTGTTTCACAAACACAAAACCGCACTTTTCGATCACGCGCCTCGATCGATCGTTGAATGTGAAATGGGCGACAGTCAATGCTTCCAACCCGAGCTTGTCAAAGCTATACCTGATCAGTGCCTTGACCGCCTCGGGCATCAAGCCTTGCCCCCAATAGGCTTTGCTTAAGACAAATCCAATCTCTTTAACCTTTAGATGTGCGTAGCGTTCGTCGTCATTCGCCCAAGATTTGTGCAAACCCAAGGAACCGATCACTTTGTTATCCTGTTTGTGTACAACAGCGAACACATTCTTGCCGGCCATGAAAGCAAGCAGTATCCGGCGGGTTTCTTCTATGGACCGATGGTGCCTCCACCCGGCCATTTCTCCAACCCCTTCAACTGAAGCGTACTCGTACAAATCGGTCAAGTCGGCTGCGCGCCATGCTCTGAGGAGCAGCCTGTCTGTTTCGATCACAGTGCCTGAAATGTCAACAGCGATATCCATGCGCCTTTCACTCCCTTAAAATTTGCCATGGTTGTTATTTCGGGCTGCGGCTAAAAAGTCCTTGATCAAACATAAACGTGGTAAAAAGGTGTGATTTTTGGCAATAAACTGCGTGACTCGGCAACGAAAGTCATGTACCATAGTGATCAGGAGGAGTTGCACCATGAACCGATACAGTGCTGCATTCATTATGGTTCTCTTGTTTGGATTCTTAATCAGTGTGCGCTGCAGTCAAGCTCAGGAGTATTTATTGCCTGAAGAAGCTGAGCTGACCGCTGCCAACCGGGTATATCGCCACCGTCTTGCCAGTCTTGAAACAACTCGGATTGAAGACGGCTGGTCAGTGACACTGCCGCTTCCCAACGGCACCTACAACGTCACTGTCGCTGCTCCCAAACCAGATCAGCACCAGCTGGTATCTATCACTGCCGAAGGCCAAATCCGGTATGCGGTCCCGTCAATCAACCTTAAGCAGGGAATCGTAACCGATTTTGAGGTGCAGATCGCCGATGGAGCGCTCAACATGGTGTTATGCGGTTTTGACCTTGAGAGTACCAGTTTAGAGATATCAGAAGTCCTCAAGTTCGATTTCGGCAATGGCGCGCTCGCGCCAGGATTCGTCAAAGCTGCGGCCGAAACATTGTATGACCCCAGCCGCGGCTATGGGTTTGCCGCTCCCGGGCAAATGCAGAACCGCACTTCATATGCGAGCTCGGATCCACTGTACCAAGATGCGGTGCGGTTTATCGGGCACGGGCGCTTGAGCGCAAATTCCTTCGACATAGATTTAGAGCCCGGCAGATACAGTTTCAGCTTTGCCACCGGGCAGATTACCCGCATGAGCATTTATGTGAACGGACTTCCTGGAGTCTTGAACACCACCGGCAGCCACATGATCGATCAATTTGAAATGGAAATCCCCGAGGGCATTGCCAGGATTACTGTCACCGGCAAGGAAGGCACTGCTTATGAACTGGCGTGGCTGCAGGTGAAAAAAATCGGCGACGCGGTCACACCCAAGCCGACAATCTGGCTTGGTGGTGACTCAACCGTCTGTAATTACTATCCCCTCGAGCCAGAGAACAAGAGTGTGATCACCGGCTGGGGCCAGGTACTGCCATTTTTCCTAACCAATGATCACACCGTGCGCAATTATGCCACAAGCGGCCAGACAACCCAAGGATTTAGGGAAGATGGCGCTTTTGACGGCGTTTTGGCGCAGATTAAGCCAGGTGAGTACTTCATTGTTCAGCTGGGTATTAATGACCGCGGCAAGCTGCTTGATTCTCAATTTAAAGCCAACTTGGAATACTTTGTGGATCAAGTCCGGGCCCGCGGCGGAATCCCGGTACTGGTCGTTCCCCAGGGCAGAGCCGACGGATTCAAAGTGGATCAAGACGGCAAGCTGCTGCATGGCGTTTCAGGCTGGGCGTCACTGTATGTGCAGATCCGTTTGGTTGCATTCCAGAAACAAGTCCTCTTGATCGACAACTCCAGCCTTAGTTCCGCATATTTCGTCAGTATTGGCGAAGAAGCAACCCGACAGCTGTTCGCTGACAACACTCATCCCAACTATTACGGAGCTCTGGAACTGGCGAGGATCATCAGCGAAGATATTAAGCGGCAGGGTATTTCCGGCATTCACTCTACACCGCAAAAGACCAACTATGCCACTGCGGGGACGCTTAAACTCTACACACCAGAGTTGAAAGACCTGTCTGGCGCATACATCGGCAATCTCACTGCCGCGCCGGTGTGGGTTTCACTGCTGGCCAGGAACACAGGCGCTGATCCACGAGTGGCCACCATGGTTGTTGAGGTTCTGGATCAAGGTGGTACTGCGATCAGCCACACATTTGCCACGCAGCAGATCGACGCTTACAGCGCCCGGCCGTTGGAGCTGGTCATTGATGAAGCTGCGGCGATCCAAGCCGAGTACCTTCGCATATCTGTACTGAATGGGGATTATCACGAGGGTGAACTTATCGAGGAAAGCGTCATTGTGATAGGAGGAGAACACTAATGAAACACCACAAATGCTTCAGTGTATTTGTCTGTCTGGCATGCTGCCTGCTGCTGGCCGGTTTTGCCTCGGCCGCCGAACACCTGATCCCAGCCGATGGTGTCGTGGGCTTCGAATATGACTATCCCATCGGCACCGAAATCAACCAAGCCGCTGATCCTCGCTTCGACGGCTGGGCGATCTTGGGATCCAACGCCACAAAAAAGGCTACCCTGGAATACAACAGCCTTCGCAAGAACCGCTATATCAGTGTTTACTCCGAGTTAGGCTTGCGGGAAGACGGTGTTACCAAAGGCTCTACCGTACTTTCCCGAGAACTGCTGATCGATGGCTTGGCGATGGTTGAGTTCGATATCTGTTTCTGGGATGGCGTAGGTCATGTCTCGTTGAAAAGCACAGCGCCCACGAATTGGAACCCCGGCCATACTGCTGTCTTCATTGGTATGGCTGACGGCCGCATCGTCGCACAGCACGGCACAGGCACTGTTGTGCTGGTGGATCGGCCATCTCAGCTGAAATGGTACAGCTTTAAGCTCGTCGTAAACACCTCTTCCAAGAAATACTCTGTACAGGTTTATGACGGAAAAACACAGATCGCCGAAGCTTGGGATCTGGATTTCGGCATCAGCAGCGGTGTCCAAGCGAGCGGCATCCGCAACATCAATGTTTTCCTTCCTGATCAAGCGGTGAACAAGCAAGTACATATCGATAATGTGCGAGTCTATCTGCCGCAGGTGGCCGGAATCAGTATCTTTCCGGCAGGAAATGGACTGCGGATACCTAATACAGACACTGAACAACTGCTGCTGACAGCGCAAGCCTTCGATGCTCAAGGCACGAAAATCCCCGGGGCTTCTTTCGAATGGCATCTGAAGAGCGATGCCCCCGGCATCAGTATCGAGCCAATCTCCGAACGGCCTGACTCAGCTTGGCTGACAGCCAACTCAAACGCAGCTCCTGGGACCATCACCATCACAGCTGCCTCAGGTGGTGTTTCTGCTGAAACAGACATCGTGCTTTCGGCTTCTGATTTGACTATCGCCATCTCTGGCAGTGAACAGATCCTGATACCTTTCACCGCAGCAAAGACTGAATACTTTGCCGCGGTTGTCAGCAGCAGTGACGGCACAGTTGTCGACGAGCCAGTAAAATGGCAGCTCTATGATGCGGACAACATCCATCCCCTTTCCCATCCTGGGGTGGACATTGACAGCGCCTCAGGCGCACTTACAATCATGCCTGGCGCCGAACCGGTCACAGCGTCCGTTAGAGCTACGCTTGCGTCTGACCCAGTTATAATTCAAGCCAAGAAGGTTGTGATCCATCCCATGCGTTATGATCTAGGTGCGGGCAGTGCTGCCCCTGGCTATATCAAGGTGACACCCGATACCATCTACAACGAAGCCACTGGTTTTGGCATTGATCCGGCCACACCGACAGCAGCGGCTGAGATCGATGATAACCGTCCTGTCCTAAGCGACTACCTCTATGCGGAAACGGGATATTTCCGCTTCCAGCAGCGGCTTGAGCCAGGTAATTACCGAGTCAAGCTGACATTTAACGATCCCAACCCCAATTACCTCACCGTAGCTGTGGAGAATGTACCGACACAGCGTTTCCGTTCTGAGGCCACATACGACAACCGCATTGTCAAAGGCACCATAGCCCAGAGCAAGAATGCGGAAATCACCTTTGACGTGGCGCTGATCGACGGTATCTTGGACATCGAGTTCATTGGCGATCTCCGGGGCACCACCCAGTACAAAGCCTTTGTCAACAGCATCGAGATCACCAAGTTGGAACAGCCAGCTCCCGGCGGAAAACCCACTGTGCATTTGATTGGTGATTCCACTGTCGCAAGCTATGCCGTCACCGATATCCAGGCAGGGTGGGGGCAGGAAATCGGCAATTACCTTGGATCAGATTACATTGTCAGCAACCGGGCGATCGGCGGCCGCAGCACTGCCAGTTTTTACCGCGAAGGCCGCTTGGAAGAAGTTCTGTTAAGCCTTAAGCCAGGTGATCTGGTCCTGATCCAGTTGGGGCATAACGACGGTACCTACAATAAAGAAGAGCGTTACACTTCCAACGCGGATTACGAAATGCTGCTGGAAGATTACTATGTCAGAGGAGTACTGCAGCGTGGCGGCATTCCGGTGATAGTCACATCTGTGCCCATGTACGGTTTCAGTTCCACTGCCACACTTGGCTCATATGTCGCCAGCGCCAGGAAAGTCGCGGAACGCACCGGCACACTGCTCATCGACGCTCACAATCTCGCGCTCGCCCATTACAACAGCCTGCCCGGAACTCAAGCCGAAAAAGAGGCTGTGCTCGATACCTACTACATCCTCACCAAAAAAGGCGGCAGCGATTGGACACATTTCACCAAGGCCGGCGCCGCTAAGATGGCAGAGATTATCTACAACGAGTTGGTACGGTTGGGATTAGTCGCCCAACAATGAAAGTGAAACAAAAAACGCCTGCTCACTGTCTCCGCGGCAAGCAGGCGTTTTTTCTATATCACATAAGCTTCCAAAGCTTCGATATCTTTGATTATGATCACCTTGTTCCCTACCAGCTCTATAAAACCAAGCTCTTTGAACTCACCCAGCTTCCGGGTAATCGTCTCCCGCCGCAGTCCCGAGTAGTTCCCCAGTTCCTCCCGGTTCATCGACAGCTCGAGCCGGATGCCTTCCTCTGTCTCCACACCAATCCGCTTGGCCAGCTTCAGGAGCAGCGCTGCCGTTTTCATGGAAGCATTGCTGGTGGCCAGCCTTTGAATCAACTCCTCGGCCCAGCGGATGCGCTCGAAGCTTTTCGCCAGGACGCTTCTAAGCACGGCCGGCGAGTTGTAGAAGTACTTGTCGAAGATTGCCTTGGGGATTGCCACCACCTGGCAGTCTGTCAGTGCCTGCCCGATGTAGCGATACGGAGTGGCGACCAGCAGGTTCAAACCACCGACAAAATCTCCATCGCGGTAAATGTAGAAGATCTGCTCCTCGCCGTCGATAGTGTTGTAAAAGATCTTCATCTGGCCTTTGTAGATCAGATACATGAAATCCGGTGGGTCGCCAGTTCTAAAAATGAACTCGCCCGCTTTGACATCCAGAAGAATAACGCGGCTAAGCACTTCGTCAAAATCCGCCTCATCCACATCGCTCAAAAGCGGAAGCTTCCGCAAGTGGGCGAATACATGGGACTTTTCTTCTTGGGAGGCCACTTCTTTGGCCTTCAGAAGCTTAAGTTTCTCCTGCTTCCGGATTTCACTGGCCTGCCTTTCCTGGCGCAGGCTCTCCGCAAAGAGTTTGTTGGCCGTGATCTCAAATTCTTTGGCCTTGTCCTTGTCCATAGGTTCTACTCCTTCAAGCCGATAGGGTATCCCCAGCTGGCGGTACTTGTCCACTCCCGATGTGTGGTACGGGAGGATCTCGATCCGATCCACCCTGTGGCTGATCGGTTTGATGATTTCTACCAAGCGCCGCATGGATTCGACGTTGTCCGTAAAGCCCGGGACCATGACGTGCCGTATCCAAATCTGGCCGTTGAATCCATTGAGTTCCAGGTCGGCGATGAAATCGAGGAAAGCGTCGAAACCATCGACACACGTCAGGTCATAGAATGACTCCCGATCGAAGGCTTTCACATCAAGAATCAAGGTGTCCACCAGAGGGAGGATCTTGGAATAGAACGCCGGGTTTCCGAACCCGGACGTATCTACACACGTATTATAACCTTCCGCTTTCAGCAGTTTCAAGCATTCATATAGAAACTCGCCCTGCAGCAGCGGCTCGCCGCCGGAAACGGTGACACCGCCTTCTTCGCCATAATACGGCCGGTAGCGGTTGGCTATCTCCAAGATTCTTTGGGGAGTCACTTCTCGGCCCCCTGCCAGTTTGTGAGTGTCAGGATTGTGACAGTAGGCACACCGCAGAGGACAACCCTGCAGGAAGAAGATCGTCCTCGTTCCCGGCCCATCCAACAGCCCCATTGTTTCCACAGAATGCAGGTAGCCTTTCATCAACTCCCCTCCTTTCATTAGTCCAGTGCCTTAGACGAATTCATGGAATGTCCTGTTGATCACATCCAGCTGATGCTCCCGATCCAGCTGGTTGAACCTTACCGCATAGCCGGACACACGAATTGTCAAATTCGGATATTTGTCCGGGTTCTCCATGGCATCCAGCAAGAGTTCTTTATCCAGGACATTGACATTGAGGTGGAACCCACCTTGGTTGAAATAGCCGTCCAGGATGTTGGTCAGATTGGACACCCGCTCCTCCAGATTCTTGCCTAAAGCTGAAGGTATGATCGAGAAGGTGTTGGATATGCCGTCCTGGTTCACACCTTTATATGGCAGTTTGGCCACAGAATTCAGAGAAGCCAGCGCCCCCGATTGATCCGCGCCGTTCGAGGGGTTGGCCCCCGGCGCAAAAGGTTCGCCCTTTTTGCGCCCGTCGGGAGTAGTGCCGGTTTTTTTGCCGTAGACCACATTGGACGTGATCGTCAAGAGCGACAAGGTGTGCTCCGCGTTCCGGTACGCCGGTGTCCGCCTCAGGGCTTCAATGAAGTACTCGCAAACCATGATCGCCAGATCGTCGGCCCGCTCGTCGTCGTTTCCGTACCTTGGGAAGCTGCCCTCGATTTCAAAGTCCACGGCAATGCCCGCTTCATTGCGGATCGGCCTCACCTTGGCATATTTGATGGCGGACAGTGAATCGGCGACGATGGAGATCCCTGCCACCCCGAAAGCGATGTAGCGGTGGACATGGGGATCATGAAGCGCCATCTGGGATGCTTCGTAGGCATACTTGTCGTGCATGTAATGGATCGTGTTCATTGTATTCACGTATAGGTCAGCCAGCTGATCCATGACCTTTTTGAAGGCCTCCCAGACAGTGTCATAGTCTAAGACTTCCTGGGTGTTGCGCTCAATGCCTGGCAGCACGGTTACATAGTCACCTGTGACTTTATCCCTGTACAGCTCATCAATACCGCCGTTGATCGCATAGAGCAGCGCTTTGGCCAGATTGGCCCGGGCGCCGAAGAACTGCATTTCCTTGCCGACCCGCATCGCCGACACACAGCAGGCGATGGCATAGTCGTCGCCGTAAATCGGGCGCATCAGATCATCACTCTCATACTGGAGCGACGCTGTCTTGATGCTCATGTAAGCACAGTATTCCTTGAAAGGCCGCGGCAGTCTATCGGACCAAAGCACTGTCATGTTCGGCTCAGGCGAGGTGCCGAGGTTGTCGAGTGTATGCAGGAACCGGAAAGCGGTCTTGGTGACCAACGGCCTTCCATCCAGACCAATCCCGCCGATAGATTCCGTAACCCAAGTAGGGTCGCCGGCAAAGAGCTGGTCGTACTCAGGTGTTCTCAAATGCCTTACCAGGCGGAGTTTGATTACCAACTGATCGACCAGTTCCTGCGCAGCCTGTTCGTCAATGAGGCCGCGCTTAAGATCACGCTGAATATAGATATCCAAAAACGCCGTATTCCTGCCGAAGCTCATGGCTGCGCCGTTGTTTTCCTTGACTGCAGCAAGATAAGCGAAATACAGCCACTGCACAGCCTCTGTCGCGTTTCTTGCCGGGCGGCTGATATCGTACCCATATTTGGCCGCCATCGATTTAATCTGGTCGAGGGCCTTGATCTGTTCCACCAACTCTTCTCTCAACCGGATCATCTCTTCTGTGGCCAGCCCTTTCAGATTCGCCTTGTCTTTAATCCGCATTTCTTTGAGGTAATCAATGCCGTAGAGCGCCACCCGGCGGTAATCACCAATTATCCTGCCCCGGCCGTAGGCATCCGGCAGCCCGGTCAACAACCCGGCGGAACGGGCCCGGCGCATTTCCTGGGTGTAGGCGTCAAATACACCTTGGTTGTGTGTTTTCCGGTATTCGTTGAATTTGGCCTCCAACTCCGGATCCATCTGCAGCCCATAGGCTTCCAGAGAACTTTTCAACATCCGGAAACCGCCGTAAGGGTTCATGATCCTTTTCAGCGGCGCATCAGTCTGCAAACCCACAACTACCTCGTTTTCCTTGTCAATGTATCCCGGCGGGAAGTTGTCAATGCCGCTGAAACGCTCCAGATCGACCTTGATTGTCTTGCTCCGCACTTCTTCTTGGATCAGCCGATCCACTGTTTCCCAGAGCCGGGCTGTCCGCGCACTTGGGCCTTCCAAAAAGCTTGCGTCACCATAGTAAGGCTCGTAGTTCTTTTGAATGAAGTCCCGGACATCGATTTCTTCAGACCAATTGCCCGGTTTGAAACCCTCCCAAGCTAAGGCCATTTCATCTCTATTGAACAGGTTTTCGCGCATGGTGCATCACCCTCCGTTTATGATCAACAGTATTATTCCCAACTGCGGTGTTGAGCTTCGCCGTCAAGTATATTATAGATGCAGCCTCTGAATTGCGCTGTGACCTCAATCACTTTTTCGGATAAATATAAAAAACTCATCTCCACCGCGGAGATGAGTTGCAGACCCTCGCCCGTTCCCGGACCGGTTTGCACCACAGTGCCTCCTCCAGTCAGCCATTATGCGGAATCATTCGTGGGACCCTGCAGTGAACCAGCATCCAACTCGCCCGACACAATCGCATATACACTCTGGTTTCCTTTCCCACCGTCAGCTACAGCAGATCCATTTTCACGACCGTATAAGCCGGCTCTTCATAAGGATGGACCCGTTTCAGTTCCGCGATCACATCCTGAACCACCGCATCCTCGCAGATCATTTCCACCTTGTATTCCGGCACTTTCTCAATCTTGCCCTCTTCGCCGATGAACGGGTCGCTGCCGCTTAACGGCCTAAACTGCCCGACGCCCAGTGTCTGCCAGGCGCAGCAGTCGTAGCTGCCAAGCCTGCCCGCCCCTTTGGCGAACAAGGCAGCCTTGACCTCCTCAGCATGGTCTACCGGCACATAGAAAGAAAGTTGGTACACAGTCATCCCTCCAATCGATGCTGTCTCTTTAAACAGACAGTGTTACACAAATTACCTTTTTCATTTCATTCCCCTCATGGTATAATCATCTATAAACTTTTTCCCGACTTAATGGATAGTGATAGTAGGAAGGTGATAATCATGTTGAAAATACTAGGCATCGGCATACTGGCCGTAGTGTTGTTTTTCTCAGCCTCAAACCCGTTGGCCGTGAACCAAGATGGCGGTGCATTTGCCACGACGGCAAGCTATGAATTCAAAGATGGACAGATTGTTTTCAATATTGCATTCGCCAACAACCACTCCGCGTCTCATAAGCTTCAGTTCAGCTCTGGGCAGCAGTACGAGATTGTGGTCACCGACGAAAACGAAAGCGAAGTCTATCGCTATTCCGACGGCAAATTCTTCACCATGGCGATTGTCTACAGAACTCTAAAGCCGGGCGAGACAATGTCTTGGCAAGAAACCTGGGACCTGACCAACAAAGACGGCGAGAAACTCCGCTCAGGGAAATACACCGCGACAATCAGTGTCCTCGCTTACGCAGAGAACGCCGAAGCTGAAATCCCTGATGAGCAGCTGACTACCACACTCGAGTTCGATTTGTCCGAGATTGCCAAGTCAGCGGTGAAAGAAGCAGCTGACACAGTCATTGCCGCCCTCAGGGACAAAGACACTGAAACATTGGCCGAGTACGTCCATCCAGACAAAGGCGTGCGCTTCACACCGTACACCTATGTATCCACTGAACACGACGTTGTCTTTTATCCAGAAGCAGCGCGGAACTTATTTTCCGACGAAAATCAGTATCTCTGGGGCAGCTACGACGGCACCGGCTGGGATATTCTGCTGACACCGGCGGAGTATTACGATCGCTTTGTCTACTCCCATGACTTCGCCAACGCCCCGCAGGTCGGCTACAACGAATTCTTAAGCTTTGGAAACATGCTGGAAAACCAGTTCGAAGTCTACCCGGACGCTGTCATCGTGGAATACTACTTCCCGGGCTTTGAAACCCAGTATGAAGGCATGGACTGGAAAAGCCTCCGCTTGGTCTTTGAGCAGCATCAAGGCAGCTGGAAGCTGGTGGGAATCATCCACAACGAATGGACCATCTGACACTGCGGCGGGCCAAATGGCCCGTCGTCTTTTAATATACGTCAGCTAATCAGTTCTGACAGGTCCGAACAGACAATCCTTTTACCCTGGATTTCCCACAAAATGCCGCTGTCGATAAAAGAGTCCCATGTTCCTCCCGGGATCATTTTACACAGGGCCAAATCGGTTTTGTGCCAAACCTTCATCTCGCCGCACGGCGGGCTGACGGTCAACAGGTAATTCTCCCATATTCCCGCCAGGTAAAACATCTTCTGGTGGCAGCGTTTCTTGACAGCTACCAGCTCCAATGTCACTTTATCAACTTTGGCGATGGACAAATCCTGCGACGCGGTGTAAATCACATCACCCTCAAGCAGCAGGCTTTTCAGGTTCTTTTTGTGCAGCGCCTTGCTTTGGACGACGGCAATCCTGTCTTGGGCAATCACCAGAAGCTCTCCCCCGACATTGCCGGCATATATCTTGTCGTCTACGATCATTTCCCAGATGCTGGTCTGTGACAGTGAGTGAAATGTAACTTCACCCGAGGACTTCGCTATGACAGCGAATCCGCCGTTCCTGATCGACACATACACGTTGTACTCATCATAATCCACCGCGCAGATGTCCGAACTCAAATCTGAACCCAAGTTCCAAGTATCAACGATCTCCAGCGAAGACAAATCAACTTTGTGCAGACGGTAGAAATCCCTACAATATGCCGTGTTTCCGTCGATAACCAGTTCCCTGGTCCTGCTGTTTTCGGGAAAGACAGCTCTCCTTTGGGCAACACTTGCAGTGGTGATGTCCACCTTGATCAGTTCCTTGCCGGCGATCATATACAGCATATCGCCTGCCTTTTTACATCTTAATATCGGGTGGTCAAGCTCGATGAATGTTTTCCTGACCATAGTGCCTGCCTCCTCTTATTTGCTTCCGCTCTCTCACCCAGCGTTTCAGCAGCCGCAAGGCGTCGAGACCATCGCGGATCCACCTTTTCTGTGAATATTCAAGCACTCATTGTCAAAATCCTTTTATTCTGGAAACTCCTGTCGCACCAGAATGAAAAGAGGGCTGGAACAGCCCTCTTATTGGGGTTTCGGGTTCCAGCCGTCATTGCCTTTTAAGATGTTCTCCACAGTGTAGCGGCTCGCTTCTTCGTCAGTCAGCTGCCGGCTCCAAGGGACTCGGCCTGTAGGGTTGGCCCCCGGGCCGCTGCTGTTGTATTCCTCGTAGCGTGCCGTCTTCTCGTAATCCGGTTTGCCCCAGTTGTGCCACCCTGTTGGCTGCACTACCTCGGACATGTAGCAGTTGATATACGCCACATGGGCAAACTGCCGCCACGGCCTGCCGAGCCACACAGTGCCCGGATTGACATCGCCGATAATCCTTGAGCCGATGAACACAAAACCGAACTCTTTGTCCTCCGGAGTCGAGGCAGCCGTGACATACCCACCGGTTTTGCGCACATTGACAATGTCGCAGTCCTCGAACACTGCTGTAGCCGGCCCATAGATATAGTCCACATCCCCCTGGATGCGGCATTGATAGAAATACAGCCGGCCTTCGGTGTTGCAGAAAACTGTGTCCTGATGTGAAACAAACCTGCAGTTTGTGAACACCATCCGGTCTCCCCGCAGATCCACGGCCAAAGCTTGTCCTTCCCCTTGCGGCGAGGAATTCTGGAAGGTAATGTTCTCAGCGGTAAAATCACTGGCCAGAATCGCTGTGCTCGCACTGGAGACACGGTATTGGGAATCGGTTGAATACTGCACATATGGTGTCTCGTTGAAGTTCAGAATCGTTGTGTCCCGGTTCTCGCCGATGAACGTGATTTTGTTTTTGTCCGCCGGGACGATTATCTTCTCATGATAGAAACCTTCAGTAATGTAAATAATAACCCGTTCCTGGTTGAATCCAGGCACCGCGTCAACCGCCGCTTGGACGGAAGTGAAATTGCCCGACCCATCTTGGGCCACGACCAATTGTGTCATCCAGCGCTCCCCGCTTTCCAATCTCGGTGTGGAAATAAGCTCCAGCCCGGCTTCGGGAATCCTGACCCGCACCTGGCCGCCGGTATCCACATCTGACGGCCTGACCGCCCCGGCATTCTTCGCCGCCAGATTGACAAAGAACACTGTTTGCTCTTGAGCGGCAAGGTTCGGGTAGAAAGTGATTTCCGCAGTGCGGACATGCTTGTCGTCCCAGTATGTGATCGGCCGGAATTCGAAATATACAGCCCGCCCAGACTGGTCCTCGACTGTGAAGTCATCTTCGTCTCCAATATTGAACTCTGCCGGGATGCCGATCACCGCTCTAACCAACACATGCTCCCGTTCCTCGAGGGCGAAATTCCCGACCTGAATCGGAATCCGGTTGTTGTAGACATATTTCCCAAGCGGATTCGCCGCGACTATCTCTTCCACCACATCTTTGAGAACGCCCAGCCTCGATTCATCCTGCGCAGCCAGCACATTGGTCGCTCCAATCCTGACCAACAGGGATTCCTTGCCGTCGGTGGCCAACGAGACCAGCCGTTCCACCATATCCTCCCCCAGTGTTCCCGACTTCTCCAGGACCATGAGTGCGGGAACCCGGTAAGCGAGGGCTTTGTTCGGGTCGAATATTATCTCAATAATCCGCGGCAGTGTTTTCGCCGCGTTTCTGGCCAAAGCTGTGACCGCCAAATCCTGCCATTCAGCGGACGGCAGCCGGTTAATGGCCTCCTCAATCACCTCGTCCCCAAAAGACATGATCCCCGGGACGATTTTGCCGGCGGCCAAGCGGCACTGCCAGGCTACCCGCGCATCGCTCGAAAAAGACATCAGCAGCAAATCCACAGCATAGTCTTTGGCAGCAGGGCCGAATTCCCCCAGAGCACTGGCAGCGGCCATCCTCACTTCTTCGTCAGGATCCTGGAGCGCGCTGTAGATTCCGCGCAGAACCTCAGGATCGGCGATCTTGAGCTTGGCCAGGCTGCCGAGGGCATTTACCTTTACAAAGCTGTCCGGATCATTGGCAATCGTGAAAAGCAGGATGGGCAACGTTTTAGGGCTTTTGATCCGGGCGAGGATCCGGGCAGCCATGCCTCTCAAGACGCTGTTGTCTCCCGCCAGGTCGCCCATCACTTCCGCCAAAGCCGGCAGCGCCGCTTCGTGCAACGCTTCCAGGCGTTTTTCGGCATCGGTGCGGACTTCGTAGTCTGCGGCCGCCAAGTTCTGAATCAGTTGGGACACTGCCGACTTTGCCTCTTCGGTGTCGATCAGCTTGGGATCAGTGCCGTTGAGGTACTCCTCAATGTTGGTATAGCCGTCACCATCCAGATCTCCAGCCTGGTCCAACCCTCCATATGGTGTGAACCCATGCTTGATCACCCACCAATCCGGGATCCCGTCTTGATCACTGTCAAGGGGCGCCCTGAAACTTCGCAGGAAGACCAGGCCGCCTACGTCTTCCTGGGAATCAATGATGCCGCTGTCAAGGCCTGTGACTAGGCCGCCGTAGGTGGCGGTTCCATCCCTCACTTCTTCCACAATTCTCCGGTCTATTGCGTCTCTGGCCGGCAAAGAAGCTCCTCCATGGGCCAACACCAGTTCATAGGCTTCTTCCGCGGTGTGAGTCGTGACATAGGGAACCGGAAACTCGGTTTCGTGCCTGACATCTGCCAGTCTATCCAGGCGGGGCTGCACGCCGCCGGCCCAGTTGTCCGCGGTTACTTCCGGATAACCGTGCATATAATTGTCCGCAATGTACCATTGGCCGCCGTCGGAAATTTCCACAATCCGGTAACTAACACTGCCGCGGTTGGTCGCCGGCCCTTGCTTGTAGTAATTGGCCACCAGGTTCACCAGGCCGTTTTCACCGCCGTAGGCGCTGTTGAAGCCCCAGTTGTAGATCACATTGTTGCGGATATCCACCGCCTTCTCGGTTTGAGTGCCGATCCGCGGGTTGCGGCTCGAATGATGCGCCAGCAGATTGTGATGGAAGGATGCATGTCCGCCCCAGATGCCGCCGTAGCCGTGATTACCTTTGGCATGCAGCGATCCTCTCAGGCTTTCCGTTATGAATGACCACTGCACCGTCACGTTCTCCACATCATAGAAGCTGACGCATTCATCCACCGACCAGCTGGCGGACACGTGGTCGATAATCACGTCAGAAACGCCCCTGCCGCCTAGGGCGTCTGATTCATAGTTGTTGAAATCACCTAAACGAACTCTGATGTAGCGGATGATCACCTGGTGAGTACGGATATTCACCGGCGCGCCCGATATGGTAATCCCCTCGCCGGGGGCCGTCTGCCCTGCGATGGTGATGTATGGGTTGGTGATATCCAATGGCGATTTCAACAAAATGTTGCCCGACACGGCGAAAACCACAATCCTCGGCCCGGAGGCCTGCACAGCCGCTCTGAGGCTTCCCGGCCCGCTGTCGTTGAGGTTGGTCACAACATAAACTTTCCCGCCTCTGCCGCCGACGGTGTATTTACCGTAACCCTCCGCACCGGGAAACGCCGGGATCCGGGTCGCCAGGCTGCCGGGTGATACCGGCGCGGTGGTTCCGGCGGCAGCACTTAAGACACTCAAAGCGAAAACCTTAAGCGTGCCATCCTGCTGCCCTGCCAGTTTCTGCAGTCCCTCCAAAACCGGGGCAGACTGCGCGGCGGCCCGGTGGAACACTGGGCTGAGACGCCATATAACAGTTTCGCCAAACCGATTGAGGTTATCCAACAGCGAGATGATATCTCCTTCAGGGATGCTGCCGCAGTGCTCCAAATACCTTGCGGCCGCCAGCATGATCTGTTCACCATTGGCTGAACCGGGATCAACTTCCAGCAGGGTATTTACGAAGAACTCCACCACTTCCGGTTGATCCGGCTGGGCCTTTTCCAAAGCCCATATCCACAGCAGATAATCCTCGTCTGCTTCTTCAAGGCCCGAGAGCGTGCGCAGCACATCCGAGGCAATCGCGTCGTCATACTTGAGCAGCTCGCCAATGCCGTAAATCGCCTGCTCTTTCAAGGAGCCGGAACTTGTCTCGGCAGCCTGCCGCATCAAGTCTGCCAGTTCCTTGGCAGAATTTGCCATCCGGGGAAACAAGGTGTCGATCAGCAGCCAAAGATTACGCTCCAGCTGATGTGACGGCCGGGCCAGCGCGGCCCTCAGCACCTCAAGTGGGTATGACGCTTTGTGCAAATTGCCGGCGATGGCGCTGACGATCCCAAATATGTTCTGGCCCTTGCCCAATTCATCGAAAAGTACCGCGTTCACTGTGTCGAAATCTATCTTCAGAGCAGTGATCGCCTGATTGGCCCTCCATGCCAGCGTCGAGTCGGCGGCTAAGGCTAAAGCCAATCCGCGTTTTACTTCATCGTTCACAATCCCGATAACCCTGAGGGCATCGATTGCCTGAGTCCGGACATTGCTGTTTTCTGCCGCATCAGCAACCAGTTTCACCAGTTCATCGGCTAAGTCCGCTGCCTTTGGCCCAAGAGTGAAGGCTGCCCGCGCCGCTCTTTGCCGCGTACTGGGATTGGGATCGCTGAGCGCATGGGCGATGATCGGTATCCCAGCCTCACCGTACTGTTCCGCAAGGCCTACCAGTTCGTAGCCGATGAAGACGTCCTCGCCGCGGTGTTTTTGCATCAGCTCCGATATTATCGGGAAGGCTGCCTCGCCGTAGCCTTTGAGCACCGCCAAGGCTTTCTGTTTATCCTCATACCTGATGCTATTCAGTTCCAGTACCGCCTGCTCGACGGCAGCTGCGTCATCAGGGGTCAAGCCGGCGCTGAAGACAAGTGCGCTGCCTCTCGCCATAAACGCCAATAGAATGAAAACAGCGAGCAATGTTCGAGCCGCTTTCACTTTGCTGTGCATGGTAACCCTCCTCGGTCTCTCCATAACGGCATATACGTTAACAAATTGAAAAAACTTCATGCTAAGTTTATTATAATATTCATCAACAGCAAATTTCTACGCATATCCTATCATGATCCGCAGAATTCAACATATTTTGCTGTCGCTCAAGCCGAAATGAAAAACCGGCAGTTTTGACTGCCGGTTTCTTCGGCTAGGTATTTGAGGCGGCTTGATAGTGCGTATGAATTTGAGCCGCCGGCACTGCTTTTGAGGCAAAATATGCCAAATTGGATCTGATCTGAAGATCGCGGCCGCTTGCTTCCAACAGAATCTGCTCGTCCGGCTGGACCCGGACAAAGCGGAATCCGGCGGCAATATAATACTCCGCCAACCTGTTTATGTCGGTGATCCTGTTCTTGTTGCCGTCTTCATATTTGCTGTCGATCGGTTCCGCTAGGAGAAAGATCATGTCCGAATCGGTTTTCGGCATCACATGCAGTACATACCGGCACAAATGCATCCCGATCCGCTGCCCGCGAAACATGGGATGAACATCAAGTTTATCCAAGAGATACAGGCTTCCGTCACACAAGCAGTGGCCGGAATTCGGATCATTGACGATTTCATCTGCGCGGATTCCAATGGCGGTGCAGTCCTCATCAAAGCGTGCCAGCCATTCACTCCAGCTGACTCCCATCTTTTGGCGCCAGTGGTTGGGAAATTCCTTGATTACAACCTCCGCGGCGATGATCTTGGGTTCCCCGGTTTCGTCAACCAAGTACCCCTGCTGTTTCACCGCTGCGAGGCTGATGGCTGGGATCTGTTCACTCAGGTTTGACCAGGATAGAACTATCCTGACGTTGTGCTGCATCTGTGGATAGCTGTATCCAGTTTCGTACTGGATAAACCCTGGGAAACTTGAGTAGGCAGAATGTTCGATAGTCGGTCCAACCTCAAATATGCCGCCGTCGTAGCTGAATTTTACTGTCTGTGACATGAAATGTCGACTTCCTTTATGAGGTTTTCGCCACTCAACGTTCTTCCTGAGTTTTTGGATTGCTCAACTTCATGCCCACACCCGGATCTCTAGACTGCGGATCCTGATCAGGCCTGTGGGCGCTGCTTGCCCGTCTCACCGCCCTTGAAATATTCCTACTTCGACTATAGCACTCTGGATGGCCGTTTGCTACGCGTGTTTTCCGGGCCTAAACGGGATTATTCCGGCAGAAACGTGATGGCGGCGAAAAAACGCGCGCCGAGATCTGCCGAACGCTTTATTTCGCAGGATAATTGCTTGTTTCCAGGTTTTTGGCTGACCACAATCCACCGCATGACATAGGCAAGGCAAAAATCGTCTACTGAGAAATCTGCAGTAAGACCGGAAAAGGCCGGCATTCACCACGATGCCGGCCTTTCTACACTAATCAAACTGGCACGCTTATGCTCGGAGCCGCTTCTCCTTCCAGGGCCGCTTTCCTGCGCACATGATGCCTGGCGTAGAAAAAGCTCGCCACCTGTCCCCCGCCTGCCAGCGCCCAGGTCACCGGGTAACAGGCAAAGAGGACCGGAATCGTTGGATACCAGTTGAACACGGTCATCAACCAGACAATACGCATAAGGCAGGCGCCTATCAGAGTGCAGAGCATCGGCAGCACCGAATAGCCCATGCCTCTGGTGAGGCCTGGGAAAACACTCATGGTTCCGCATGTAAAGTAGGTTGCCATCATGATTCGCATCCTGATCATACCCAGATCAATCACTTCCGGGTTATCAGTGTAGATCCCCAGCAGTGACCTGCCGAACAGCAGCACAGCACCGCCCAAAACAATCCAAGTGGAGAAAATCAGGCCGGTGCAGACCTTGGCCACGGAATCGATCCGGTCGTATTGCTTGGCGCCCATGTTCTGGCCGGTAAAGGTGACTGCCGCGTTGTAATAGGCGTTCATCGTGGTGCCCACGAAACTCTCAATGTTTCCCGCGGCTGAACTGGCAGCGACCAGTGTCGATCCGAATGAATTGACAGCCGATTGAATCAGCACATTGGAGATGGAAAAGAGCATCCCCTGCAGGCCGGCCGGCACGCCAATGCGGATGATGTCAAGCAGCTTGCGCCTGTCAATCCTGACTTCTTTCGGAAACAGGCGGATCGCCCGATCTGTGTGGTACAGGCAGTTCAAAATCAAGTACACCGACAGGTACTGCGATATGACAGTGGCCCAGGCGACACCGGCGACGCTCATATTGAAACCGACGACAAACAACAGGTTGAGAATGACATTCACCACACCAGCTATGGTGAGATAGTTCATGGGGCGCCGGCTGTCTCCCACCGCCCTTAAGATTGCCGCCCCGAAGTTGTAAACCATCCCTGCGGGCATGCCGAGAAAATAGATCCGCATATATAGTTCCGACAAAGGCAAAATGTCATCGGGTGTTCCCATCATCCTCAGCAAAGGCCCGCACAAAAGCAGCCCCACGACAGTCACAAAAAACCCGCCAATAACGCTAACAGCGATCGAAGTGTGGACCGACCGGCTGACGGCCTGGGGCTGTCCTGCGCCATAATCCTGCGCCACAATCACACTGGTCCCCACGGACAAACCCATGAACAAATTGACAATCAGCCCGATCAGCGAACCAGTCGCCCCCACCGCGCCTAATGCTTCGCTCCCGGAAAAGCGCCCCACCACCACCATATCCGCTGCGTTGAACAAGAGCTGCAGGAGGTTCATTGCCATAATAGGCAAAGCAAAAATCAGTATCTTGCCGAAAAGCGGCCCGCTGGTCAGATCTGTATCCCTGGCATTTACAGTCATGAAAGCATTCTTCCTTTGCTTTGATCGATCATACTAGAGTTATCATACCATATCCAAAAGGATTGTGCTACCGCAAGCAAAATGAAACAGGGGGGCGAAAATTAGCCCCCCGTCCATATTTGCTGTCTTCCAGAAGTTATATCTTACTATTTGGCCTTTTGACCATTTCCACTCTCAGGATTCGTCCAACACTCTTATACACCAAAAACGTGATGATGCTGTTGGCGCCGGCCTTGATCAGGTTGAACGGGATAATAATCGGCACCAGCATCGATACCACAATGTCCCTGCTTACGCCCATGAAACGGACGGTGAAGAACAGGTTCAATGGGATCATGGTCAGCGTCATGGCGATGGTCCCTAGGATGAGAGCAATCACTGCTCCTGTCCGGGTCCGTTTGTAAGTGTAAATAGTGCCGGCAACCAGCACCAATGCCCCGGTCGCGATGATATGCATCACAATCCCGATCCATCCGCTCTGGGCAGATACGGTCAAACCTTGAATCACCGAAACGACTACCGTAAGCGCCAAACCGCTCACAGGGCCGTACAGGAACGTGCCGATTAAGATAGGCACATCCGCCATGTCATACTCTAGAAATGGCGCCGAGGGAAAGATAGGAAACCTCACCAGATAAACCAAGACAATCGACAGCGCTGCCAGAATTGCCATCTGCACCAACTGCTCTGCTTTTGTGTTCCTCATGCTATCCGCTCCTTCATGAAATACTGATCTGGGGCATGAAAAAAACCCCGTACTCGGAGCAGGGGCATAGGAAAAGGAATAGCATTGACTGCTTTACGCTTCTCCCTTCCGGACTATACCGTCGGCACTGGATTCCAACCAGTTCTGCTTGCGCTCGCGGGCTTGTCGGCCTTCAGCCGCTTCACCGCCGGTGGGGACTTTCACCCCGCCCCGAAGCTTCCACCATTTATTATATCTTCACTGCCGCTTGCCGTCAATCTGTTTCACCGTGTCATTATTCAAAGAAGCCGAGTATAAAAACACCAAGCATCACCAAGGCTATAAACACATATTGCGCCTGGCTTAACCGCTCTTTCAGGAACATCCGGCCCAAAATCACTGAAACCACGCTGTAACAAGCGATCATCGGTGCGACGACCACCGAGTTGGTATCCAAAGCGAACACATAGAAGTACTGCCCGGCAGTCTCAAAGACCGCCGCCCAAATCCGATCCTTTTCTCCACTAAAGGTCAGCCGGATTTTCTTGAACCCAATCAAGTAAACCAGTGTAAACAGGGCACAAAACAGGAACGTCAGCTCATACGAGATCAGGGCTTCTTCCGGGCTCATCATCTTAGTCAGGTAAACATCGTCGAGAAATGTCCCCAAAGCATCGATGACAGCATACATGATCGGAAAAGCCAGTGCCAAAGCACCCATTTTGTACTTGCGCTCGATCACGGCCTTCTGCTGCTTATGTTCCTCCTCCGCCAGTCTTCGCTGGATAAAACCGATAGCCACCAAACCGACGGTGATCATGGAAACAGCCAACAGCTGCCAACCATTCATCGTCTTGCCGAGGACGAGGAAAGCCAAAAGCCCGGCGACTGCCCCGGAAGTGTTGCCCACTGGCGAACAAATGGAGACATCAAGGTATCTCAGTCCGATGTAGCCGATGGTCATCGACAGAATGTACATTCCCGACACAGGCAGGTATTTGACGAGGTTCACCAGATCATACTCCCAGCCCATCTTGGAAAGTTCAAAGACTGCCTGCAGCCCCATCGCCAAACCGACCATGGCCACGATCCGCAGATGACTGCAGCGGACCTGGTATGCAGAGCCTTTTTTGTAGAACGCGTCAGCGATTCCCCACAGCACGATTGTCGCTATCGCCGATGTGTACCAAGTCACTGAAACCCCAACTCCAATCACTATCGTCTCAAGCCTCAACGGCACTATTATATTACATGAAATACCAGCTGTAAATCGAGAGTGCCGCCTCGGCCAAAAATGCGTATGTTTGAAAAATTTATTACCTTATGGGAAAGGAATTAGGCAGGTTGTTCCCGTATACTGATCATGCAGGCGCAAGCGGGCCGTATGCCCGATCGTGCAACCGGAAAAGGAGGAAGGCTATGAAGAAGCTCATCAAAAACAATGTCTACTGGGTTGGCAAGATCGACTGGGAGCTCAAGACCTTTCACGGGGATGATTACTCGGTCAATCACGGTTCAAGCCAGAACGCGTACATAATCAAGGAAGAGAAGACCGTTCTCATCGATACCGTCTGGCTGCCTCATGCCGATGAGTTCATCAGGAACCTGGAGAGCGAAATTGCCCTTGATGACATTGATTTCATCGTCGTCAACCACGGCGAAGTGGATCACAGCGGCGCACTGCCTGCCCTGATGCAAAGAATACCCAAAACACCGATTTACTGCACGGCCAATGCTGTCAAATCACTTGTGGGACAGTACCACCATCCGGAATGGAACTTCCAGGTCGTCAAAACCGGCGACTCGGTTGAAATCGGCAGCGGCAAGAAACTGATCTTCGTCGAGATGCGGATGCTCCACTGGCCGGACAGCATGGCCACTTACCTCACCGGAGACAACATCCTCTTTTCCAACGACGCCTTCGGCCAGCATTTTGCGGTTGAAGAACTTTTCAACGACAAGGCGGACCAGTGCCTGCTGTGGATGGAGGCACAGAAATACTACGCCAATATCCTCAACCCCTACTCTCCGCTGGTCAAGAAGAAAATCGAAGAGATCAAGGGGCTGAACCTGCCCATCGACATCATCGCTACCAGCCACGGCGCCATCTGGAGGGACAACCCGCTCCAAATTGTGGAGAAGTATTACGAGTGGTGCCAGGAATACCAGGAAAACCAGATTACAATCGTCTATGACACGATGTGGAACGGCACCATGCGCTTAGCCCACCAAATCGCCAAAGAAATCTCGCTTCTGTCTCCGGAAACTGTGGTCAAAGTGTGCAACGTTTCCAAATTTGACAAAAACGACATAATGACTGAAGTGTTCAAATCAAAGGCAATCGCTGTAGGTTCTCCCACGGTTGGGCAAAGCGTTTTATCCAATGTCGCAGGCTGGCTTGAGTTTTTAAAGGAGCTGAAGTTCAAAAATAAAAAAGCCGCCGTATTCGGCTGCTACGGATGGAGCGGCGAATCAACCAAAATTCTTAGGGAAAGGCTGATTGATGCGGGTTTCGAAGTAGTGGAGCCGGAAATCCGCTGCAGCTGGAACCCGGAAACAGCAGATCTGGCCAAAGCCCGGGAGATTGCGGAAGCGCTCTTGGGATGACCGGAAGACATCTTGAAGGGAGAGCCCTACCCGACTCTCCCTTGTCATGTGTGGTTCGCCCGTTATTCTGCTCCCACAGCGCCAGCAACAGTGAGGGTGATGACACCGGAATAGACATCGGCCCGCTGCTCGCTGATCTTGTCAATCCACAAGGCTCCACCGATTTTGTACTCGTGTTCACCAAACGGATGCTGGAATGTCAGCTTGGTGATGTTCTTAGTCAGCTTGGAAACCTGCGCATTCCCGTTGACCGGAGGCCATGGTCTGCCGTCGTGGTTGTAGACAAAGAAGACCCACTCAGAAACAAGGTTCTCAAAACCCGATACTTCAACATCAATGTTAAACTCGTAGTTGCTCTCGATTGTGAAAATGGCTCCGCCGTCGTGGTCTTCAAAAATCGCCTCGTGGTTGTCAGGAAGCCCGAAGTGAACCTTGGCATCGCCAATCACTTGCCACTCATTGGATGTATACAGGCCGACCCTCCCGAGGATCGGAGTGGCAAACAGCTTATTGTCGCCTTCATTTACCAGGATTTCGGCGTACGGCAGGATTTTGATGCCGACATCGAGTGTCTGCTGTTGATTAACTTTTGTGCCATATTCGGTTTCCACAATACTCTGCGCGAAAGCCCCTGCAGCAAATACAAGCACTAACGCCAAAGTCAACACAAATACTCTCTTCATTCAAATTCCTCCTTAAGTAGTTTAATATGCTTAGTTAAAGTTTCGGTGACTTTGCGAAAGGCGTTTGGCTACCACCACCTTTGATTACCTCAAAATCACTACTCCTAGTCTACCAATCCGTTGTCAAACCAAACTAATTTTATACACAAAGAATCCTCTTGATTCTATCAATTTTCACTCAAACAGTAGTCTTAATAGCATACAAAAAAGCCTGCTGCCCTTCAGCAGCAGGCTAGATGGGATATGGGTACGGATACCGGTTAGAACCGGTCCTATTTGGTGTAAGCACTTACTGTCAAAGTTATCACGTCTTGGTATTCGCCAGCTCTAATCTTATAGAAATTCTGCGCGTTCACCGAATTGTTGATCCTAGCACCAAACGGGATCAAGATTACGTCACCGGTCCAGCGGAACAACGAATCACCAGGGTCCCAACCGCCTCGCCAACCGCCGGAAGCAAACGACTGGGTCTGATAAGTATAGTGCTGCAGCTTGTAGTGATAACCAACTGGATTGAGCCCTTCCCCTTCGAAATTGAACCCAGCCGATTCAAACCTGATCAGCACATTAGTGTTGGTGAACAGTTTAATGGTTGTCCAGACTTCGTATTTATCGAAGCCCTCGTAAAAGTCCACTTCCCCGAGATCCAAAATTTCCGGCACTTCAACGTAGGCATATTCCAGAAGCCTAATCTTTACCGGAAATGAATCATCGGCTAGGGCGGCCATCACGGTGTTCGCCCCCAAAGTAAAGAACAACAAAGCCAAGGCAATAACTGTAAGTTTTCTCACTTCTTATTCCTCCTCTTTTCAAATGTTATTACTTGCTAAGTTACCGCAAGCACAGCTTGCAGCCACTCCAAACTTTCTGCGAACCACCTCCTATATTTCCAGACTCCGCTCGAAGGCAGCGATCTGCTTGCCGCTGCTACGGATCTCAAGCTCTACGGAATAGATCCCGTTTTCCAGTTTGGGTATGACTGTTTCCAGCTGCTGGCTGTTCAACGGCAGAATCCGGTCGACTCCTTCTGGCAAATTAAGCTCTGCTCTGTGCACATAGTTACCTTCCTTATCGAAGATCACCAGTGTAATCTGGGGCGAGATCATCACATTACTGGAGTTGTACAAGTCCACTGACAGCCAATGGCCTTCACCTTCGATGAACTTGGCCGCGAGGCTGCGCACATCAACTTCGTATTCGAACTCGTCGCCTATCACTAGCGACACCGGCACAACCTTCTCGCTGACTGGCTTACCAGTTTCTGGATCCAACGTCAGGAATACCAGATTCCCATGATAACTCCCCGGTACCGCATCCCTGGGTACAGCCAGTGTAACCGGTATCCTGGTAGAGCTCCTAGCCCGCAGTAATACTTCGGTATTGCGCAGTTCGATCCAGTTCAGCAGGGAGTAGGGGTACTCGGTTCTGACATCCCGAAGTGTCACAGCAATGTAGGCATCGTCCCCCACCTCGCTTTGGATCTGAATCGATTGGCTGCGCCGTTCGCCAGGCCGCAGTTTCAGATCGATCAGCTGCGGCTCCAGGGTTAAGACGCCAATTGCATCCGCAGCAGGGAAGTTGAAGTCCCCTTCCTTGACAGTGATCACTTCGTTATGGATGATTTGACCCCGATCACCGAAGCGGAAGAAACCCCGCAGCTGATATTCCCCTGGCGTAAGCCTGCGGGTGACAGTTCCCAAAAGTTCCACCTCGAATCCAGGGTACAGCCGTATCGACGTATAGTTCGAACCTGCCAGCGCTCCAGGCATAATCAGGATGCGCTCCACAAGCCTGCGCTGATCATCACGGATTGTGATTTCTCCCGAAACCAAATAATCCCACGGTGACGTGTTTTTCAACCTCGCTTTCAGCACCGGCTGCCCATCTTCTCCACGCACTAGTTCGAATCTGGTAAGCTCACAGGTGGTGAGCAAGCCTGGGCGGTTGACACGGATATTAAGGCGAATGGCATACCGCACCCGGAAAGTGATCCCCTGCTGGGCTACCGGAGTCTGCGGTTCCACCATGATCACCGCCACATAAGTGCCTCCGGCGGAAAAAGGCACCTGCACGGTTCCTTTTACCGAGGTCTCTGCACCCGGTATAACCCGGACCTGGTTTCTTTCCAAAGTAATCCAGTTGGCTGCCGGGAAACCAGCAGGATCGGCCGGTAGGTAGTTCAAACTGCCGTCCAGCAGCTGAATTGGCTGGTAAAACGAAAGGTCCACTATCTCCTCTGCTGCGCCAGGTGTCAAGGTAATCTCAAATTCTGCCCGATCACCCGGTGTCAAGTCCAAGTCCAGGATTAATGGGCGCACACCCGCGCCCACAACAGACCAGTTGAGGACCAACAGCAAAAACACTGTCATCAGGATCGTTTTCCGCATTGCATCTCCTCCCTGAATATCTGCGTCATCCCTCAATCAAAGGCGAGACTGTGATTGTGATTGTTCCGTGATAAACACCTGCCGGCTGCGCTTCCACAGAATGGATTGTAACCTGTCCGAAAATTTGGCTCTCGAACAGCTGGGCGTCGTTCAAACGCAGGATCAACGGCTGTATGTTTGTGAATGTGTTTTCTCGGCTGTTGACCCAGAAAACCACATCCAAGGTATGATAGGCGTTTTCGTAAACCACCGGGCTGGCAGTAAACTCAATCTGGACAGAGGTGTTGGTTTCCAACACATAGTAAGCAGGTTCCACCTCACGGTACGCGCCCATGCCTCCCGGCACTACAAATCGCAATGGGCCGCGCACTGAAGACTCCACACAGGGCAGAATCCTGATCGTCACTGGAATGCGGACCTGCCTGCCAATGATGATCCGTCTTTGCGCGCAGGCAAAACCCACTGCTGTCACCAGGAACAAAAAAAACAACAATGCCGCAGCCCACCACTTCGTTCGCACCTTATCTCCCCCCAGGCATGTCTACAAACGAGTATAGATTACCTGGATCAAATAAAGCTGAAAATCTGGTCAAAATAATCTCAAACCCGGATATACAAACAAAAAAAGCCTGCTCTTGTAAGAGCAGGCAGTAACAAGCTTGCTGTCTCGTTAGAATGCGGGGACAACGCCTCCGTCGTATGTGCTCAGGATGAAATCCCGGATCAAGTCGCTTTGGAGAGCGTCAGCCAATTTTTTCAGATCAGGGTTATCCCTATCCTCCGCCCGCACCACCAGGATGTTGACATACGGAGACTCTTTTCCTTCAAGGAAAATGGCGTCCCTGGTCGGCACCAACCCGGCTTCCAGCGCATAGTTGCCGTTGATCACAGCGGCGGTGGTGTCCGCAAGGGCCCGAGGCAGCTGCGCCGCTTCCAGTTCAACAAACCTTAATCCCAGCTTGTTCTCGGTCACATCAAAGACAGTAGGTTCAATTCCGGCTTTGGGATCGACCTTGATCAAACCGGCACTCTGAAGCAGCAAGAGGGCCCGGCCACCGTTGACCGCATCGCCGGGGATGGCGATGGTGGCACCTTGTGGCAGATCATCAAGACTTTTGATCTTGTTCGAGTAAACACCGAGAGGCTCGATATGCACACCTGCCAGCGGCACCAGATTCAGGTTGTGGTCTTTGTTGAACCTGTCCAGGTAGGGAGTATGCTGGAAGAAATTGGCATCGATCTCGCCTTCCGCCAGGGTCAAGTTCGGCAGAACATAATCGGTGAACTCGATTACCACCAAATTGACACCTTGCTCGGCCAGAACAGGCACGAGCAGATTGAGAATGTCCGCATGCGGGACAGGTGTCGCGCCGACTTTGATGGTCTTTTGCGCTGAAACGCCGGCACTGCCTAAGAGCACTACCGCGATGGTTAACAACACTACGATTCTTCTAGTCATGCAGATCTCTCCTTTTTTGCTTTCTATTAGTTTTACTCAATGAGACAGCTTCTTTGCCAGCCAGCTGCCAAACATTTGCAAAAGCTGTACCAGGACAACCAGGATAATCACTGTGTACCAGGTAATGTCAATCCGGTTGCGCTGGAAGCCATAACGGTAGGCCAAGTCGCCCAATCCTCCACCACCGACTACACCTGCCATCGCTGAATAGCCGATCAGGCTCACTGCTGTTAAAATGAACCCCAACACCAGACCTGGGAAGGCTTCGGGAATCAGCACCTTGCAGACGATCTGCAGCGGTGTCGAGCCCATGGCCAAAGCAGCTTCGATTACTCCTGGATCAACCTCCTTCAAAGCGCTCTCCACCACGCGGGCCACAAATGGGATCGCAGCTACCGTCAGCGGCACAATCATCCCTTTTGTGCCGATCGTCGTTCCCACCAGGAAACGGGTGAAGGGCAGCACAGCCACAAGCAGAATGATAAACGGTATCGACCGGCCGATATTGATGATTGTGCCCAGGCTCCTGTTCACCCACCTGTTCGGCAGAATGTGCCCTTCTTCAGTAACCACCAGCAGAATGCCTAAAGGCGTACCCACCGCCTGAGCAACGATCACAGAGATGCCGACCATCGCCAGGGTTTCCAGCACTGCTCTCCCAAGGATGGAAATCAAGCCTGTACTACCCATTAGTGACCACCTCCGTCTCCACACCCTGCTCATTCATGTATGCAATGGCTTTCTCAACCTGATCCGGCAGGCCGCAGATTTCCACCAGAAGCACCCCAAAAGGTATATCCTTGATTTGATCAATCTTGCCGAAAAGGATGTTCGCTTCCACGGAAAACTTGCGGAGCATCCCGGAGATCACCGGCTCGTGCACTCTCGAACCGATAAATTTCAGTTTCAAAAGCACACAGCTCTCTGTAAGAGACTGCTTCGGCCTTTCCAAAAGTTCGGGAGGAATCTGAATGCTGATCAGCCCCTGGACCATCCTCTTGGCGGCGTCGGTCCTAGGCCTGGCGAGTATTTCGATCACCGAGCCGATTTCCTCAATGGTGCCGTTGTCAAGGACAGCCACCTGGTCGCAGATTTCCTGAATCACTGCCATCTCATGGGTGATGAGCACAATGGTCAGGCCCATCTTGCGATTAATATCAGCCAATAAGTGCAGTACCGATTTGGTAGTTTCAGGATCAAGCGCTGATGTGGCCTCGTCGCAAAGCAGCACCTGCGGCCTATTGGCCAGAGCTCTGGCAATACCGACGCGCTGTTTCTGCCCACCGCTCAGCTGCCGCGGATAAGCGTTGGCCTTGTCTTCCAGGCCCACCAAGTGCAGCAGCTCGTCAACCCGCTCCTTGATCGCGGAGCGTTTCACCCCGGCGATCTCTAATGGATAAGCGATGTTTCCAGCCACGGTGCGGGAAGCCAGCAGATTGAAGTGCTGGAAAATCATACCGATCCGCTTGCGGGCCTCTCTAAGATCCACCGGGTTCAGCTTGCACATGTTGACACCGTCGACGATCACCTCACCGGTATCCGGCTTCTCCAACCCATTGACGCAGCGGATCAGTGTGGACTTGCCCGCCCCGCTCTGCCCGATAATACCGAAAATCTCTCCCTTGGGGATGTGCAGGTTCACATCTTTTAGGGCTTGGATCTTATGATCCGTGATAAATGTCTTGCTGACATTCCGCAGCTCGATCAAACACCCACCCCCCATGAACTAAAACAGCCTCTTCAATAAGAAGAGGCTAAACAATGCTATACTAACCTTAACCTCCTCTCATCTCTCTGGGTATTCCCCAGCAGGAATTGGCACCTTGTGACATCCGCCACCGGTTGCCGGGTTTCATTGGGCCAGTCCCTCCACCTCTCTGGATAAGAGCAGTTAAATATGGAATTTGGTATTAGTATAGCCAGTGATTATCCGTTTGTCAACACTATTGATGTTAAATATTACGAAAACCGGGCACACATCCACCTAAATATGGCTGAGAGTGAACACCAAATGAATGGTTCTACCGCCGGGTTCAGGATTGCCAGCTGGCTCGATCTTGAGATCCCAACTGAACTCATAGCTGCCCATAGGGCCTGTCCAGAAACTTAAGGCGTTAACCGGCTGCCAATCAGCCTTGGAATTGTGAATCCGCGCGTAAACTCGAAAGCCTTCGCTTTGCAGCGCCTCGGCTGTCAGAATCCAGTCTGCGTTGCTCTGGATCTCCATCAAGCCGACATCAGAGACAACAAGCGGCAGTCCCCGATCAAGCTTGTCCCACGGATAGGCAGAACTTAACTCCACCAGCTCAACAATCGTCAACTGCTGTGCCGCAGGAATCACAATCCGGACAGTCGCAGCCGCCCGGCTCAGTTCCCGGCCTGCCGCAGGCGCCGCTGTCACCGCCAACAACAACCCAGCCAGCAAAACACTCCTAAATAATGCGCCCACAGTATCCCTCCCCGTCTACCGAGAGGTTTTCTCAATTGTCATTTTTATTCTACAATTAATACATCGGCTGATCAATACTTATTTCTGGGCCAAGATGATGTCGATGGCGCCTTCGTAATTGCCGGCCAAATGCTCCCATCCCAGGCTGCACTCAATCCATACGGTAAAAGTCTTGCCCGTATAGCCTTCTCCCTGTAACATCACGGGGCGGGTAAGGTTTTGCACAAACTTGGCATCTCCTTCCAGCCTGACATACAGCTGCTCTGGCTCGATCCAAAGTTTGGCGGCGGCGGCACCAGGCTTCGGATCACCTACATATTTAAGCCCATCTGTACTCTGGGATACTGTCCAGTTGGGGTGGTTGGCATCCACAGTAATGCTGATTTTTTCATTTGTTCGGTATGTCCCGGGGCCGAGGCCGGCAGTAATTGAAATTTTTGATGGTTCAACCACAAGCCTTGCGCGGCGGGGGATCTCGACTGTCAGCTGTATTGCGGCACCTCCATTGGCACTTTCCAAATATCCCCGGTAGATTCCCGCCGGCCCCCAAACAGATGGAGACAAGCGGACCGAAATCTCGTTGGACGTTTGTCCTGAGGCCAGTAAAACCAGATGATCGCTCCGGCTGGCAAAACTCTGCCAGTGATCGGTGTAGCCGGAGTAGATCTCGATGCAGTCCGGCGGCAGGACATGCCCATTTTCGCTGACCAGATTGGTCATCCGGAACCGAATCGCACCGCTGCCAGCGCCGGGATTTCGATAAACGCCGACAGTGACTGGTGCCATGTCCTCCCCAGGCCTATCCACCACCCAGTGCAGTTCAGGTGGATCAACGACGCACTTTTCCCTTTGGGCGAAACCAGAAGCTGAAACAAACACCAGCCCGATTAGACAGGCAGCCAAAGCCCAAATCCTGATTCTTGCTGACATCATATCAGTCACTTCCCATCCAGCCCAAAACATTGGCGGGCATTAGAATATAACTCTTTTGACTGGGATCCACACTGCGGATAACCACACGGCAGTCGGCAAACTGACGGCGAAGTCCTTGCTCCAGCCGTCTGGATACCACCGCGGCTCCGACCCGGTTGGTATTGTTCAGATAAACACCGATCTCGTCCCGATCCCATCTGCAGATCAAGTCTCCCTGCCGCAGTGATCTGGCCAGATATTTGAGGACTTTCTCATCGTCCAGAAGTTTCGTACTGCTGAATGACAGGAGCAGCAGCTCCCCTTCCTTTTTGAGCGCCCGCTGTACCGTGAAACGGTCGGCAATCCGCGCTGTGCCGCTCCTCTCCGCTCCATGGTCTGCTGCAGCCTTGAGCCGCTGGATCAGCATGCAGGTTTCTTCGCTGGGTTCCAGCCCGACTTCGTCCTCCATGATTCGCTCACACTCTTTGTACTGCCGGACAGCGTCCACATTACGCCCTTGTTCCAGCAGATACTTGATAATCGCCTGGTGCAGTTTCTCCCGTGTTGGATCGTAATTGAGCGCATTGCGGCAAACCTGAACCGCCTGGCCATAGTCGCGGCGGCGCTCTGCCAACAGTGTGGCAGTGCGTAGAGCAGTCTCGATATACTGCTCTCGCAGGTTGGTCCTAAGAACCGCTGTCCAGTCCTCATAGAGGTCTTCCTCAAGAAAGTCTCCCCGGTAGAGCTCCAAGGCCTTGAGGAATGCATTCAAGGCCTCGTCAGGGTCGGAACGTTCCAAATCCAACCCTGTCTTGATCAGTTCTTGAAACTCCAAAATATCAATATAATAGAACCCATCCGGAGGATCGAACCAATACAGCCCATTGCGATAGCTGATCACAGAGTGGTTCTTGCTGTCCTTTCCTTTCGGAAACAAACTGCGCCGCAGGTTGTAGACAGTGGTGTGGAGATTGTGAATTGAACTCTCCGGGTCGCTGTCAGCCCAGAGCAGTTCGATCATGCTATCTCTAGGCACCTTTTTCCCAGGCCGCGAGCATAAGAACTTGAACAAAGTGAGGGCTTTCTTTGAACGCCAATCGACAACAGGAATGATGCGCCCGTCGACTTCGACCTGAAAGGGACCGAGAAACCATACTTTGATCACAGCCGTCTGCCCCCCGCATACTCGTGAAAGTCTCTGATCTATATTAAATTGTGTGTACGAATTTACCTTCTGACATAATTCCAACTTTACGAAGTTTTCCTACATTTTTCCGGACAATCTGGTTTAAAAAGAGCTTATCCTCATGGATAAGCTCCTCTATGGGGATATTCGTGTCAGAATATGGAAAAACTCAGCCCGACACTAATCCGGTGTTGTTCCTTTTCTGAAAAGGTATACTCCATCTGCAGGCTGCACGCCCGATCGAGGCTGATGGCGCTTTTGACACTGTGGGAAAGCGCTCCTAGGTCAAGCGCCCCATGATAGGCGATTGACCATGTTTCACCCTCGAAGGCGAAACCAAACTCCACTTTAATCATCTGCGCGACCGGCGGCTCATTGGGCTCTCTAGTACCAATCTCTAGAGCGTAGAGAGCGGCAGTGAATTTGAAATGCGGCGTCAGCCAGACTTCATCCCCAACCCCGAGGCGGATCAAAGGCAGTAAACCGCCCTCACGATCTTCCAACTCAGCCACGAGCGCCAAGTGCTCGTGGATCAGCCAACGCGCTCTGGCATTGAAGCCAAATTCCTGCCCGAACCAAATCTTCCCAGCCAATTCGCTGCTTTCCGAGACATATTTTCCCGACAAGTAACCGTTCATTCCCCGGCTGTCTAATATCAAGCCGGCTCCCCATTGGGAGGGAAGTGTCTCGGTCTCAGCCGCCTTCTTGGCGAAAACCTGCTGCATCCCAACCAGACTGCCTATGGGCACAACAGAGGCATAACCGGGGATTCGTTCAGGTGGTACAACGAAACCTGAGACAAACAGGGCGAAAAAGCGTTTCTGTTCACTGCCGGGGCTGCGTTCTGACTTGGTTACCACCGCCACCGGAACCCTTGCCTCCCCATCCACCCAGCTGATCAGTTCCACTCCACTGGCGGCTCCCAGGTCATCCTGGAATTTCAGGGCAATCTGAGTTTGAATCCTCTGGTTTTCTGGATCAATCTGCATGGGGGTGATCCGGATCTGGAAAAGAGCGCCTTCCTCCTGCCTGGTCAAGTTGGTTTCACTGAGACTCACATACAGCGGTTCATTCCCCACCGTCAAAAGCCACGATGAGTAGCCGGCGGCGGCTCCGCCTTGACCGGCGGCCCCCTCCAGCGCGAACCGGGAATTGGGGCCGTCGACTGCCAGAGTCATCAACAACTCTGCATCCCAGCTTACTTCCCATCCAACTTCGGACGCCTCACCGGAACGAATGCTAAACTGCGGCGACAAGTTTTGCAGCAAAGCGCAGCTCAGTTCAACAAAATGAATCTCATAGCGGACAACCGGCTGCAGCGGCTTCGGAACATATTGTTCCCAACCCTCGCTGGCCAGCATCTGCGCCATTTCCGGCGTCCAGCCGTCGCCTGACAAGTCACCTGCTGCAGCCGCCGGCGTCACCAACAGCAGGCAGCTGAGAATAATCAGCAGTGTTCTCATATCCATCCTCCCCGGCTCACCTAATCACAGGAGTCACAAACACCAAGAGCTCGCTCTCGGCCTCCCGCTGCACATCATTCCTGAAGAACCAGCGGATGATGGGTATGTCTCCCAAAATCGGCACCTTGTCACTGTAGTCGGCACTGGTCTGGATCGTCATACCTGCCAGCATGGCCGTCTGCCCGTTTTCCAGCAGTACCGTGGTGGATACCGTCGAGTTCTTAATTACAAAGTCAGGCTTGGCTTCGTTGATGAAATGACTGATCTCAGGCGTGATGGTAAGCATGATTTTGTCGCCGTAAATCTGGGGCACCACTTTCAGGCGCACACCAACGTCGATCCGCTCAGTCCGGGTGGATGTTTCTGTCGAACCGGGCAGTAAAAGTATCTGCCGATCCCCGATAAACAGCTCGGCAGTTTTGCCGTCGGCCACGACTACCTTGGGATTGGCATGGACTTTGGCATTTCCCTCTTTTTCCGCCAATTTCAGCTGGCTGAGCAGCTGTCCGTAAAGATCAGTGGCGAAGAGCAGGGTGGAGTTTTTGTATTCAAGGTTTGACTGCCAGCTTTCGTTCAAAGTCTGCCCAGCCCCAAAAGCGTATGAAAACAGATTGGCTCCCATGTCTTTGAGGAAGCTTGTCGAGACTTCCGTCACGATGACCTGCACTTCAACCTGCTTTTCTGGCTGATCGATCTGGGCGATCAGTTTCAAGATCCTCTCTAGCTCCGCTTCAGGCGCCGTAACAACCAGGAACTTGCCGTCATATTCCCCCTTGACATACCCTGATAAGAAGGAAGGCAGGGCATTCAGCACCTTTCCTGCGGACACATGGGTCAGATGCACAACCTCGCTGACTGCCAGTTCAGCAAAGGTCGTGCTTCTGGGATCCGGGAGACCGACAAAGTAAAAGTCGTCGATCCTGCGATATGTATAGCCGCCGCTGCTGAGAATCATCCTCAGCGCCTTTTCCAGCGGCACATCCTGCAGATCCGCGGTAATCGTGCCGCCCACCGTTGAATCGACAATGATGTTGACTCCCGTCTGCATCGTGATTTCGCTTAAAGCTTCGCGAATGTCTGTTTCAAACAGCAAAAGATTGACCAGTGGCTGCTCATCACTGGCCTCAATAATTCCAGTTAAGATAAGAAAAATCATAACTGAAATTACGATCAAGATCCGCCTTTTCATAAACGTGCATCCTCCACTCTGATTTTAAAGTGTATGGCTCCGTCTGATGCTATTCAGCATACAACTGTACACTCAAAAAAAAATCAAAATACTACTTTTGGATGCACTTGGACAGGATCTTCACATGGAGGAAAAATGGAGGCATCGCGTCGGAGTCAATCAAGAACCGACTCCGGCGCGGAGGATTTCTTCTGATATGAGGGCTATTTCTTCGTTTTTGTAGCTGCGGTTTGGCCGCGGCGTGCTGATGGTGATCTCCCTTAAGATTACCGCCGGTTTGTCGGACAAAATCAGCACCCGGTCTGCGAGCAACACTGCTTCCTCGGGACTGTGAGTCACCAGCAAAATGCTGAACTGTTCACTGGTTTGCTCATCCAGCACAAGCTTTTGCAGCTGATGCCTCAAGGCCAGATCCACCGATTGGAACGGTTCATCCATGAGCAAAAGCTGCGGCCTGACTGCGAGCGCCCGCACCAGTTCCAATCTCTGCCGCTGTCCTCCGCTTAACTGCAGAGGATAGGCGTCCTTGTAGGCGGCTAGGCCGGTTTCTTCCAGCAGACGGCTGCGAAAATCTCTCGCTTCGTCTGACGTAAGGAAATTTTGCTGCACCAGGGCAATGTTCGCCTCAACCGTTTTCCAAGGTAAAAGCCGCGGTTCTTGAAACACATAGGCTGTCCTTAGTTCAGGGGATTTGTCGAGCTCGCCCCGATCCACCCGCAGCTGTCCGGCAATGATGTTCAGCAATGTGGTTTTGCCGCATCCTGAGGGGCCAACCAAAGCCACGATTTCGCCATGGTATAACCGAAGCGACAAGCCGGCCAGAACTTTGAGCCTGCCACCTGCGGCGGCGAAACTTTTGTGAATCTGCTTCAGTTCAAGGACAGCCTGCTGTTCTCTATTCATGATGCACCCACCTTGTGGCCCTGCGCTTGGCCGCTCCCAAGACGCCGTATTCGAAAGCGAACATCACCACAATCAGGATCACGGTCCAGGCAAACACTTTTTCTGTTTCAAGGTTGCTGTATGCCATGCTCAAGGCAAAGCCAACACCGCTGGAACTGCCGATAAACTCCGCAAACACCGCCGACTTCCAGGCAAAGGCGAGCCCGACGCTGGCCGCCGACACCAAATGAGGCAGCAGCGAAGGCAGATAGACATGAATGATAACCTGAGCCGGCGAACAGCGGTAGACTTCCGCCATTTCCACCAACTTTGCATCAATACCGCCAAATCCGGAAAAGACATTGATGAAGACAACAGGAAAGGTGACGACAAAAACCAGAAAGATGACAGTGGTATCCTTGGCCACCCCGAACCAGATCACCGCCAGGATGATCCAAACAACAGGCGGTATGATCTGTACAATGGTGATCAAAGGCTGCAGCATCCAGCGGCAAAAAGAAAAGGCATGCAGCGTCAGCGCGACAGCAATTCCAGCCAGAAACGCAAGCCCGAATCCTGCCAAAGTGCGCTGAAACGTGATCAGGCTGTTGGCCCAAAGCCTGCCGGACTGCCAGAGCTCAACCAGGGCTTCCAGTGTTTCCACCGGTGAGGGAAGAATCAAAGGAGGATATTTGGCCGCCAGCGCTTGCCAAAGAGCAAGCACTGCCAGAATGCCGGCGGCACTGATTGCAGCCTTAGTGAAAATAGAATTCCGCATCAGGAAGTCTACCACCTATCATCTCCGGATAGAGCCCCAAGATTGCTTCGAAATACTGCTTGATCAGCAGTCCGGCATCGTCGGGGTAAAGATTGAGATCGACTCTTTCCAAAGCTTCCTCCACAACGGCAGCCTGCTGGCCGAGGTACTTCTCGGCGATCCCTGCCGCTTCGCCGGGATTGGCCTTGATCCAGTCAATTCCCTCCTGATACAGCTGATTGATCCGCTTGACCAGTTCCGGGTGCTCATTGGCAAAACTGGCGCCTGCGAAAAGGCCGACATAGGGGATCCGGTATTCTCCATCGTTCAACTTCGCCCACTCATCCTGCAGGTCAAAAGCGATCTCTGCCTCCTGGCAGTTCCGCAAGGTGACGGTTACCAGAGGCTCCGGCAGGATGACAGCGTCGATCTGTCCCAGCTGGAAGGCCACGGCCGCATTGTTGGAAGCCAGGTAGACAAACGTCACATCGTTAGGATCGACACCATGGCCGACGAGAAAACAGCGGGCGAGAAAATCCACCGGGCCGCCCTGCAAAGGCACGCTCAAAGTCTTGCCTCTCAGATCCGCCCAGCTGTTCACCGGGAAATTGGCCAGAAGATAGTCTATCCCCCAGACATTGGTGTTCACCAGCTGAAGCCCTATTCCTTTATTATAGGCTTTGGCGCCTACACTGACTCCGGTGACCAGAAGATCAATGTCATTTTGGGCGATCAGGGCTATCCCCCGTTGATGATCTGGTGAAATCTGGATATCAAGGTCGACATCCAACAAACCCTGGTCATCCATCCAGAAAAGCGGCAGCGCGCTGAACACAGCCGGAGTCTGGACTTTCACCTGCTGCCTGCCGGCAGCCGCGGCTGTGTTCCAGCAAGACAAAACCATGCAAGCCAGAATCAAAGCAGCTGTGCCGATGCGCCTAATCATGCGGCTCCCTCCTAACGGACATTCCGGGCCTGATAGCTGGTATGGAGCAGTTCATGGGATTTTTCGCCCAACGGCTCGCCGAGAAACTCTTCGTAAAGACTGATCACATCCGGGTTATGGTGGGATTTGCGAATTTGCCTGTTCTGATCGATCTCGGTCAGTCCTCTGGCTCTCCTGTCTTTGGCGTCACTGAAGCGGGAGAACGGCTGGCCGCCTCCGCCGACACACCCGTGGGGGCAGGCCATGATTTCTATCCAATCATACTTGGATTTGCCTTCCCTGACATCATCAAGAAGTTTTGCCGCATTGGCCAGGCCGCTGGCTACAGCGATGTTGTACACCCTGCCGGCAATCTCCACCTGTGCTTCTCTGATCCCCACCAAGCCCAGATTCAGGCGATCCAAACTCTCGCCGGTCAGCACTTCCTTGACCGTCCGCAGCGCCGCTTCGGTCACCCCTCCGGTTGTGCCGAAGATGGCGGCGGCACCGGTTGTCTCGCCCATGATCTGGTCATAGTCGCCGTCTTCCAGATTGATGAAATCCAACCCCGCTTCCTTAATCATCCGCGCCAGTTCCCTGGTGGTCAAAACCGCGTCGGTATCCTGGAAACCGCTGTCCCGGTGCTCAGGCCTCGCTTTTTCGAGTTTCTTCGCAGTACACGGCATTACCGACACTGTGAAGATTTTTTCCGGATCGATGCCGCTTTTTGCGGCGTAGAATGTCTTGACAATCGTGGAAAACATCTGCTGCGGCGACTTGGCGGTGGAAACATGCTCCAATAGATCCGGATAATTGCATTCGGCGTACTTCACCCAGCCCGGACAGCAGGATGTGATGTGAGGAAGCTTCTTGCTTTCAGTAATCTTGCTGATGAATTCATGGCCTTCCTCGATAATCGTGAGATCGGCGCTGAACTCGGTGGAAAAGACCCGGTCAAACCCGAGCCGCTTCAAAGCAGCGATCAGCTTGCCGGTTACAACGGTTCCTGGCTCCAGGCCGAACTCCTCTCCAATACTCACCTGAACCGAAGGGGCCGTCTGCACCACGACAAACATGTCTGGATCGTCCAACGCTTCCCAAACACGGCTGATTTCACTGATCTCAGTGATGGCGCCTACAGGGCAGACAGCGGCACACTGCCCGCACTCGGCACAGTTGACTTCACTGTAAGGCAGATCAAAGGCGGTTGTCACAATCGCATCAAAGCCGCGCCCGGCAAAATCCAACGCCATCACACCCTGGATTTCCCCACAAGCCCTGACACAGCGCCCGCAGAGAATGCACTTGTTGGGATCCCGTTTCAGAGAAAAGCCTTGCTCCACAGGGGGCCGTTTCCGTTTTTGACCGGCAAACCGGTCGACCGACCTGCGGTCAACACCCAAATCCGCCGCCAGCCTCTGAAGTTCGCAGCTGCCGCTGCGGTCGCAGCCAAGACAATCGTTGGGGTGATTGGCGAGGAGCAGTTCGATGTTGAGTTTCCTTGCTCTGCGAGCAGCGGCGCTGCGAGTACTGATTCGCATTCCGTCAGCGGCAGGAGTCACGCATGATGCCAGCAGACGGCTTGTCTCCAAATCCTCCACCATGCATACCCGGCACGAACCGGCCAAGGACAAATCGGGATGATAGCACAAAGTCGGAATATCTATCCCGGCTCTCCGGGCGGCTTCGAGGACAGTAGCCCCGTTCTCTACCTGTACCACTTGATCATCGATGGTAAGGGTAATCTTGTTCATCTGCCCACACTCCTTTCCGTTGTCTCAGTCTAGGTCTGCGCGATGGCATGCACAGGGCATTTCTGAGCACATGCGCCGCAGCTGAGGCACAGCTGTTCGTTTATCACATGCGGCTGCCTCCGCTCACCGGTGATCGCTCCTGTGGGGCAAACGCGCTGGCAAAGACCGCAGCCAACGCACTTCTTTTGATCAATCACATATGCTCCGCTCATACCGGCACAGACGTTGGCCAGACAGCGCTTGTCTTTGATGTGCGCTTCGTACTCATGCCGGAAATACTTGATGGTGCTGAGCACCGGATTGGGAGCCGATCCGCCCAACTGGCACAGGGAGGTCCGGCAAATATGGCTGCCCAGCTCTTCCAACAGCTCAATGTCTCCTTCTCGGCCTTCGCCGGAACAGATCCGGTCGAGAATCTCCAGCATTCTTTTGGTCCCTTCCCGGCAGGGGGTGCATTTGCCGCATGATTCGCTCTGAGTGAACTTCAGGAAGAAGCGGGCCACATCCACCATGCATGTTGAGCTGTCCATCACCACCATGCCGCCCGAGCCCATCATGGCCCCTGCCTGCCGCAGCGATTCGTAGTCAATGGGAAGATCCAGCAGTTCTTCAGGGATGCATCCGCCGGACGGGCCGCCAATCTGCACTGCTTTCAGCTCTCTGCCCTCAGGCATGCCGCCGCCGATACCATAAATGATCTCCCTGAGCGTCATGCCCATGGGGACTTCCACCAATCCTGTCCTGTTCACTTTGCCGGTCAAAGCGAAGACTTTGGTGCCGGCGGAGCCTTCAGTGCCCACAGCCCGGTAGGCTTCAGCCCCGTGTTTGATGATATATGAAACATTGCCGAAGGTTTCCACATTGTTGATATTGGTGGGGCGGCCCCAGAGGCCGGATACTGATGGAAAAGGCGGCTTGGGCCGGGGCATGCCCCTCTTGCCTTCGATCGACGCCATGAGCGCGGTTTCTTCACCGCAGACAAAGGCCCCTGCGCCCTTTTTGATCTTGAGGTCGAAATCAAAACCGCTGCCGAATAAATCATTACCTATGAATCCATATGCTTTTGCCTGTTCAATGGCGATCTGCAGGCGGCGGATCGCCAAAGGATATTCCGCCCGGACATAGATGTACCCTTCGTTCGCCCCGATGGCGTAAGCGGCGATGATCATACCCTCGATCACCCGGTGCGGATCGCCCTCCAAGAGGCTCCGGTCCATGAACGCCCCGGGATCGCCTTCATCGGCGTTGCAGATGACGTACTTTTTATCGCTTGGTGTTTTCCGCGTCAGCTCCCACTTCAATCCGGTAGGGAACCCGGCGCCGCCCCGTCCCCTAAGCCCTGAGTTCTTAATTTCGGCGATCACTTCCTCGGGCGTCATGGAAATCAAGGCCTTGGCACAAGCCTCATACCCGCCCGAGGCGATATATTCCTCTATGCTTTCCGGATTGATTAGCCCGCAATTGGCCAGGACAATCCGCCGCTGTTTATTGTAGAATTCGAGATCATTGTAAGTGGGGATTCGGCTGTCCTCCCGGCTGCCCTCCCCAAACGCCGCGATCGCTTTTTCCGCCACTACAGTTTTTCCCAGCACATGCTCGCGGACAATGCGAACAGCGTCGGTTCTTGTGACCTTGCCGTAAGTGATCCTGTCTTCCCCGGGGAGTTGAACATCCACAAGTGGTTCTTGTTCGCACATACCGATACAGCCAGTCTGGGTCAGGGCCGCGTCGACGCCGGCCTTCTCCAACTCCTCGCGGATGGCTTCCAGAGTGTCACGTGCGCCGGCCGCAATTCCACAGGTCCCCATGCCCACAATAATCTTGGGCTTTTGCGAAAGTTCCGCGTCTGCCAACTTGTGTCCGATTTCTGCCTTCAACTGCAGCAGTTCCGCCATTGATCTCATCCGCCGCCAACCTCCCACACTTTATATCCCAGGCTCGAAAGCTCGAACCACAGCTCCATCAGTGCCTCGAAACAGGAGCCGCAGTGTTCGCGCCTGCCTTGCTTTTTGACCTGTATGCATCCAGCACCAACCCCACTTTTTCCGGGGTGAGCCGGCCGTGAGTATCATCATTGACCATGATCACCGGCGCAAGGCCGCAGGCGCCGATGCAGGCCACTGTCTCCAACGTGAATTCAAGATCATCGGTGGTGCCTCCGGCTTTGATCCCCAACTGCTTTTCAATCGCTTTCAACACTTCGGCTCCACCCCGGACATGGCACGCAGTGCCGGTGCACACCCGAATCACATTCCTGCCTCTGGGTTGGAGATGAAACTGGCTGTAAAAAGTCACTACTCCGTAGACTTTGCCCAAGGACAAGCCCAAGTGCCCGGCAATTTCCCTGAGCACTTCCTGCGGCAGATACCCGTAGTGCTCCTGAGCGTCCTGCAGGATGGGAATCAGGCTGCTTTCCGCTTTGCTGTAACTGTTGAGGATGCTGTACAGTGGGCTGAAGTACCTGTCGAGATTCTCTTGTGCATGGCCGCAAACACAATTCATTTTCTCCACCCTTTCCAAGTTTCTAATTATATTGTGATTTTTTTAACATTCCCCTTCATAAAACTAACCCGCTGGTAAAACGGGTTAGTTATACTTTTCACATTCTTTGTCTTCATTATAGGTTGGGCTTCAACTTCTGTCAATAGAATTTCCCCAACTAAATCATCTTTTTACATATCTGGAGCTTTGTTTTACCAAATTTGTCACTTACTTAATCGACAGAGGGTTCCAGCCATCACTTCCCTTAAGCACATTTTCAACAGTGTACTCTTCCGCTTCCTCGGACGTGAGGATTTTGGCCCATTTGACACGCTGATCAAGCTTCGCTCCAGGCCCAAAGCTGTTGAACTCAGCGTAGAACACTGTTTTTTCCTTCTCGATGCTGCCCCAATTGTGCCAGCCCTCTGCTTTGATATGTTCACCCATGTAGGTGTTGATAAACACCGTCTTGGCGTACTCCCGCCACGGTCTGCCGAGATAGACCGATTCAGGCGGCGCCTCGCCGGTAAGCCGGCAGTTGATGAACACATAGCCGTATTTCTCTCCCTGAGGAGTCGAGGCGGCGGTGATATATCCAACGTGGCGGTTGTGGGAGAAGATTTCGCACTCACGGAAGACTGCGGTGGACGAGCCGAAAATGAAATCCACATCGCCGGCGATGAAGCAGTTCTCGAAATAGTGCCGGCCCATTCTCCGCTCAAAATCTTCCCGCGGACTGTTGAAGCGGCCTCCCGACCCTGGCGCCGGCGGCAGGGGCGCTGTGAAAATAGTGTCTTGATGCCCCAAAAAGCGGCAGCAGCGGAAAACAACCCGATCCGCGTCGATATATACTGCCAGAGCCTGTCCGGCCACAGCCCCCGGCCCTGCGGAGTTTTCAAAGGTGATTCCTTCGGCGGTGAAGTCGTCGCCGGAAACTAGGACGCTGTAAGAATGGAATGTACCGTACTTCTGGCCGTTGGGCCACCTTTTCACCGCACAATCGTCGTAAGTGACGACGGTCTGGCCCGGTTCCCCTATCAATGTAACCATCTTTTTGTCGATGTGCAGCTTTTCATAGTACGCGCCCGGCTTTACATGGATCACAACCCTTTCCCGGTTGTCTTGCGGCACTTGGTCGATTGCTTCCTGAATTGTCCTGAAATCACCGCTTCCATCCTGCGCTACGATCACTTGGCATCTCTCCTTTAAGCTTTCTCTGATAGATCGTTCTTGTTGATGTATTTCGCGCATACTTCAAAACTCCTCCATCAAATCTCACCCGCCTCGCCTGTATGAAAACATCATAAATAGGTAAATTAACTACTGGAGGTGGTAAGTGTGAACGGCAATACAACCAGCTGGGTTGTGACTATAATCGGAATAATCGTCACAGCAATAGGCTATTTCATGCTGCCTGGAGAGTTTGCCGCCGGAGTCCTGGGCTTTGGGCTCGCCCATGTAGTGCTGGGGCTTCTTGATATGCTTCGTCCCACCGTCAGGACATAACCAGAAATATTTGCAGAAAGGAAGATGCGCATGTTCAATCCATTTGACCAGCAACCAATGCTGCTGGGGGACGGTATCATGGATTGGGAAAAAATCTATCCCAAGCCGTATTCCAAACAGACAGCCGACCCCTACACCAAGACCCGTGTCATTCTCATGAACGGCATCGAAGTGGAATGTGCATTGTTTTTACACCAATTCCACCGCAACTGCACCAACAATGAGCTTCGACGGGATCTGGCCTTCCTGCGCAGGTCGGAGCAGCAGCAGCAAAAAAGGGTCAACTGGCTGTCTCCCATAGATGAAACACCGCTGGAAACAACCATCGGCTATGAACACTTGGCGGTGGATTTGACAGCATGGCTGGCCATGAACGAACCAAACCCATATGTGAAAGAAACGCTGGACTTCGCCTTGCTGGAAGACTTTGATCACCTCTACCGCTACGCCAACCTGCTCAATCTGGATAAAAACATCCCTGCCCACACCTTGGTGCAGAATTATGTGGAGATCACACCTGGCCGGCCAACCATAGCCGAGCACCGCCATCCCAACGAGGCAGTCCGCTTCCCGGTCTGCTTCAAGTCCGCCGATATTCAAACCAAGCTGAACACACTGATTATCACCAGCGCGGAACAGCAGACCATGAATTTCTACATGAACATCGGCGCCGCATATTACAACGACCTCGGCCGGCAGCTGTACCAGGAGATCGCCATGATCGAAGAACAGCATGTCAGCCAGTATGGATCGCTTCTGGATCCTAACTGCACCTGGCTGGAGAACCTCCTGCTGCACCAGTACATGGAGTGCTATCTCTACTACTCCTTCTACCAGGACGAAGTCGACCCGCACATAAAGATGATTTGGGAATCACACCTGGCTCAGGAGATAGCCCATCTGCACCGGGCGGCGGACCTGCTGCAGCAGTACGAAGGCAAGCACTGGAGCACGGTTGTGCCGGGGCCCTTCCCTAAACTGCTCCATTTCCACGACACTCGGGCCTATGTCCGGGAGGTGATGGCCCGCCAGACAGAACTGACCGCCGATTACGAGTATGTCAAGCCCATTGGCGATCTGCCGGACAATCACGGCTTTTTCTGGTATCAGAACACGATCAACCACGATGTGGACATGGTGCCGAGCCATGTTGTCATCACTCAGCACCAAAGCAAATTCCGCAAAGATTACCGCTCCGAAGTGGACGTCCACCCGGTGCCGGCCTTAAGGGAACGGACCATCGACAACACCCAAATCGGCCGGACCAAGCAGAGAGTCACCCAGTATGTATGAACGAACAGCCACCGCAGAGTCTTCTTGCCGTTCCTGCGGTGGCTGCCGTCATCTTTCGGAGTTCCCAGGCTGTCATTCCTGGCTGGCTGCCTCTTCTGAGTTTTTCTCCTCGTGATTCGCATGTTCCCCGTGCTTGACATATTCCGCCTCTTCCAAGTGGGAGCTGACCTCGATCCGAATCAAGGCATGGCGCAGCAGAACCTGCAGTTTGCGGATCTGCTGAGTCTCGAATATTTCCTGCATCGTTGCCTCTGCCAGGCGCCGATCCGCCTCGGCACGCTCCCGGTCGATCTCTTCCGGGCGCTGGGCAATGGTGCTGAACACGTTGACCCGGTTTCCCTCGATTTCAGCGATGCCGCCAAAGACCGCCAGCTTCTGTTCCACACCATCGTTAATAATGCGGAAAATGCCGTCACCCAACGCCGCCGATACCGGGGCATGGCCGGGCAGCACCCCCAAGTCCCCGTCTACACAGCGCATGATCACCATGTCCGCTTTCTCCATGAACTTGACGCCGCGGGGTGTGGTGATCACCAATTCAATTTTCTTGTCCTGCGCCTGATTCATCTGTTCCTGCGCCATCGCCACCACCCTGCGCGCTCTTGTATTTCTCCACTACCTCGTCGATAGTCCCGACATTGAGGAAGTAACCTTCGGGTATCTGATCGTGGACTCCTTCAATGATCTCCCTAAACCCCCTGACAGTCTCCTCCAGCGGCACATAACGCCCGGGAATCGAAGTGTATTTCTCTGCCACATAAAATGGTTGGGACAGAAAACGCTGAATCTTCCTGGCCCGGTTGACAATCAATTTGTCATCGTCGGAAAGCTCGTCGATACCCAGAATGGCCACAATGTCCTGCAGTTCCTTATAGCGCTGCAGGATGCCGCGGACGGCTTGGGAAATCCGGTAATGTTCCGCCCCGACAATATGAGCTTCCAGAATCCGCGACGAGGATTCCAGAGGATCCACAGCCGGGTATATCCCCATCTCCACTATGGATCGGGACAGGACCGTCACCGCGTCCAAATGAGCGAAGGTCGTGGCTGTCGAAGGATCGGTAAAGTCGTCGGCCGGAACATAGATGGCCTGGACCGAAGTGATGGAGCCGGATTTGGTGGAAGTGATCCGCTCCTGCAGGGCTCCCAGTTCCGTCGCCAGAGTTGGCTGGTAACCTACAGCGCTCGGTGTGCGGCCGAGGAGCGCCGAAACCTCCGAACCAGCCTGAATGAAACGGAAGATGTTGTCGATGAAGAGCAGCACATCTTGATGCTTGACATCGCGGAAGTACTCCGCCATGGTCAACCCTGTCAAGCCGACCCGCATTCTCACACCAGGAGGTTCGTTCATCTGCCCGAAAACCAATGCGGTGTTGTTGATCACACCGGAATTGAGCATGTCGTAATACAAGTCGTTGCCTTCCCGGGTGCGCTCGCCCACTCCTACAAAGACGGAATAGCCGCCGTGTTCCTTGGCAATACTGTTGATCAGCTCCATGATCAATATCGTCTTTCCCACCCCGGCGCCGCCAAATAGACCGATCTTGCCGCCTTTAGCGAAAGGACACAAAAGATCTATGGCTTTAATGCCCGTTTCCAGAATCTCAGGCTGGGCGATCTGGTCAGCAAGAGGAGGTGGAGTGCGGTGAATAGGCCAGTGCTCTTTGGCCTCGATTCTCGGCTTGTTGTCGATGGGCAAGCCCAGAACGTTGACCATCCTTCCTAAGATCTCTTCTCCCACCGGCACCGTAATGGGGAGCACCGGTGTCGATTGCTTCCATACCTCGCCGCAGTCCGTCGGTAGGGTGCATGGAAATGCAGCGCACAGTGCGATCGCCCAGGTGCTGCATCACCTCAAGGGTGATCGTTTCCTCGCCAAACGGAACCTCAATGGCGTTGTACAAATCGGGCAATCCTGTCTCAAAACGGACATCGATCACCGATCCGATAATTTGGGTAATCTTACCGATATTCTTTGTCATCAGGGTCACCTTTGTTTATGATATTGCTGCCGCCGATAATCTCGCTGAGCTCCTGAGTGATAGCAGCCTGCCGTTTGCGGTTGTACATGTGAATCAGCTTTTCAATCATCTCTTCCGCGTTCTTCTGCGCGGCGTCCATGCTCACCATCCGCGCCGCCTGCTCGCTGGTGTGAGCCTCGGTGAACGCGGCGAACAGACACATATGCAAGTACAAAAAGATGACGTTTTCGATAAAGGTCTCCAAATCCGGCTCATATTTCCGGCTGCTGAATCCGCCCGGCTCCCCGTTTGTCGGGACAGGCAGGAGCTTCTCGACACAAGGTTCATAGCTTAAGACATTGTGAAACCGAGTGTAGGCCACAAACACCTCATCCACTTGCTCAGACAGGAAAAGATCCTGCACCCAGCCGGCGAGGCTCTCGGTGCCGTAGTACACATGTGCGTCGGGCAGATCAATCAGTTTGCGGATGATGTTCTTTTTTTTCTGGGTGAAGTACTCCAAGCCCTTGGCGCCAACGGCCAGAATTTTTTCTTTTTTTCCCTCCATGTGTTCCAAAGCTTTGGAGGCGATGTTGGCGTTGTATGCGCCGGAAAACCCTTGATCTGCCGTGATCACGATGTAAAGCGAACTCCGCACATTGCGCTCGGCATAAAAAACGTTGTCATTGACCTTTTCCTCCCTGCCTATCTCCGCCGCAACCCGCTTCAACTCCCGGTAAATTGGGCGCACCCCTTCCAACCGCTCCCGCAGCCGGTGAAGCTTGGTCGAAGCTACCAGGTCCATGGCTCTGATGATGTTCTCCGTCGAGCTGACATTTTCAATTCGCTGTTTTATCTCTTTCATCGAAGCCATGAGGGTCCTCCCTAGCCGTAGTTGTACTCGGTCTTGACCTTGGCAATGATTTGGTCAATGTCTTTCATCAGCTGATCCGACAGCCTGCCTGTCTCCCTAATCTCCTCCTTGATGCGGGGCGCGTGGACATCCACATATTTAATAAAGTCCTTTTGAAACTTGGAAACCCGCGATACTTCTATATTCTTCAAATACCCCTTGTTGAGGGCATACAAGATCAAGACTTGTTCCTCTACGGGCATCGGCCTGTACTGCGGCTGCTTGAGAACTTCCATAATCCGCTCACCATGGTTGAGACGATCGAGAGTGTCCTGGCTCAAGTCCGACCCAAATTGGGAAAACACGGCCAGTTCCCTATATTGGGCAAATTCGATCCGCAAAGGCCCGGCCAATATCTTCATGGCGGGAATCTGAGCCGAACCCCCAACCCGCGAAACAGAATAGCCGGGGTTAATCGCCGGGCGGAACCCGTGGTTGAAAAGGTCGGCCTCGAGATAGATCTGCCCGTCGGTGATGGAGATGACATTCGTGGGAATGTAGGCGGAAATATCCCCTTCTTGTGTTTCCACGATCGGAAGCGCCGTGAGTGTCCCGCCGCCGTTCTCTTTGCTTAAGCAAGCCGCCCGCTCCAGCAGCCGCGAGTGAAGGTAAAAGACATCGCCGGGATAGGCCTCCCGCCCCGGCGGCCGGCGCAAAAGCAGGCTGATGGCCCGATAAGCCACAGCGTGCTTGGAAAGGTCGTCGTAGATGATCAGAACATCTCTGCCGCGGTACATCCACTCTTCGGCAATGGCGCAGCCTGCGTAAGGCGCCAAGTACTGCAGCGGCGCCGAATCGCTGGCAGTGGAAACCACCACTGTGGTGTAGTCCATGGCTCCCGTTTCCTTGAGCACTTTGATGATCCTGGCAACAGTCGACGCTTTCTGGCCGATGGCCACATAGACACAGTAGACATCCTGGCCTTTCTGATTGATGATGGTGTCTATAGCAATGGCAGTCTTGCCAGTCTGGCGGTCACCGATGATCAATTCCCGCTGGCCTCTGCCGATAGGCACCAACGCGTCGATCGCCTTGATTCCGGTCTGGAGGGGCCGGTTTACTTCCTGACGCATGATCACGCTTGGGGCGGGGCTTTCGATCTTGCGGTAACCATCTGGCGAGATTGGGCCCTTGTCATCGATGGGCATTCCCAAGGGATTGACGATCCGCCCAACCAAGCCGTCGCCCACTGGCACTTCAGCCATCCTTCCCGTAAGTTTTACTGGATCACCTTCTTTAATGCCCGCGTCGGAACCGAGAATAACAGCGCCGATTGTATCCTCGTCAAGATTGAGAACCATGCCCTGCGCACCATTGGCAAATTCCAACAGTTCGCCGCTCATGGCGTTGTACAATCCCTGCACCCGGGCAATCCCGTCGCCTACCTGAATCACCGTGCCGGCTTCGGAAAACTCTACTTCGGATGTATGGGTTTCTATCAGTTCCTTGAGTGCCTTGCTGATCTCATCAGGCTTCACGATCATTGCCGATTCCTCTCTTTAGGCTTTCTTTCATCCTCTCAAGCTCGTTTCGGACTGTGCCATCGAAGATCTGGCCGTCCATCAGCACATAAAATCCACCTATCAAGTCTGGATCCACCGAGGCGTAGATATCCACCTGCAGGTTGGTCTTCCTGGCCAATACACTTCGAATCCGCTCGATCTGCGCGTCGTTAAGAGGCGCAGCGGACACGACCCTTGCCTCGATCCTCCCCAAACACCGGTTGACATGCCCAATAAAGTCAGTCAGCACCGGTACGATTTGCGAGGCCAGATTATCTCGGATCATCTGATACAAAAAACTCTGCCAGTACCAGGGAAGCTTTTCCCCAAACACTCTTGTGATCAGCTGATGCTTGGCTTGCGCGGGCACACGGCCATCCTTGATAAACGCCTGCACATCAGGGCGGTCGAGAGCTTCTCTAATTTTTACTGCCTGATCTAGATCCGCAGCCAGCGTGCCGTTGGCTTTAGAGATTTCCAACAGCGTCTCGGCACTGCGGTCCATTAGTTTCGCCATTGCGCTTCCTCCAGCTGAGCGATGGTTTCCTCAAAAATCCGTTCCTGCACTGCATCATCGATGGCTTCCGCCAGGTATTTCTTAGCCATCGCGGCAGCGACTTCGATAATATAAAGGCGGGCTTCTTCTTTGAGGCGCTTTTTTTCCTCGGCCATACTCTCCATGGCACGCTTTTTGATCTCGCTTGCTTCCTGCCGGGCTTCCGCCAGCATTTGCTTGCTTTCTTCGTAAGCCTTCACCCTGGCTTCTTCCAGGATCTTTTCCCGCTCTTGATCGATGGCCTTCAACTTGCGCTCATACTCGGCGATGAGCTCGTTTGCTTTGGCCGCTGCCGTCTCCGCCTCGTTGATTTTGCTTTGGATGCCGTCGCTGCGCTTGCGCAGAAACTCCTTCGCAGGCTTGTAAAGTATCACACTCAGGGCTACGGCGAGAACAATGGCGTTAAACAGCTGGATGGCGATCTGGATCACAGTCTGGTTGGGTCAAGTCCTGATTGTGGTGTAAATTCTCCTCCTAGTTGTTGAGTTCAAGCGGCAGTGTTGCGCTTAGGCTCCATCTCCGCAGGTTTGTTATCGTTTTCCGAGCTCTTGTGCTCCCAGTAGGCTTCCATTCGAAAGTACAGCCGTCCAGTTGTCCACTCCTCATCCTGCTCCATCAATAGGGCCCCCAATAAACGCAGGGCTGAGTCGACGTTGGGGA